>RCUU01001523.1_pt1 | contig 10931 bp, 15 predicted proteins | sample 2166211 | NCBI WGS metagenome assembly RCUU01 (sample SAMN09932620, study PRJNA488358) | compost metagenome | feature: garden; material: soil; isolation source: compost soil in phenylacetic acid-enriched culture | place: Germany: Experimental Botanical Garden Goettingen | collected 2016-01-27
GTAGAAGACATTGCCGACGTCGCGGCGCTCACCTCAGCTCTTTCAATAGACCGGACCCTGTGTCCGGCGCGTGACTTTCGCGACTACGTCCAACGCACCGCGGCGACGGGTGCCTGGTACCGTCCGATGTGAGGCATTGGCAACAATGGCCTTCCTCGGCTAGGGTCACTTTGCGTATCGAACCAAGGCGTCTTGATTGGCAGAAGTCAGCCCATGGAGGAAGCGATGTCATCCACTCGTAATGCCGAACAAACCTATCGCCAGTGGTCCAGCCCGATCCTGCTTGAACTCAAGGAGCGAGAGCATCAAATGACCCCGTCAGACCGCGAGGCATTGCAAACCATTCTGCTGGAAAGAAGACTGATCAATGTCGGCAACCCTGACGGCATCGATCGACGCAAGGCAGACATCAACGGAGATGAAAAACAGGAGTAACGACGCAACGGACAGCCATTGACGGAGCCGGAACAAACAAGGGTTTGCGTTAGCGTTCGCCAGCAAACCCTTGATCAAGATGGTGCCCCGAGCCGGAATCGAACCGGCACGCCCTGCGGCGGCAGATTTTAAGTCTGATGTGTCTACCAATTTCACCATCGGGGCATGGGAAATGCAAAAGCAGGTGCTGATTTAACCCTAAAACAAAACCAGAATCAATCACTTAGGAAATGATGTTGTCGAAGTCGTAATGGGTCGTTTTCACCCGCCTTGAAAAGTTTCGATGGTGGTTTCGGATCAGAAAGGACGCCGGCGATGTGTCATCAGCCGTCCCCATACCCAAGGATCGGACACCCGAGCTAACCATGAGGCGTGCTGCCGGCCCCTTCGCCTGACTCACGCTGCATGATCACCGTGTCGAGCCAGCGGCCGTCCTCGATGCAACGCTCGATCACCCTGCTCAACAGCGCCTGCCCAACGCCCAAACCAGACATGTCCTCGCGGACGTAGACAGAGTCCTCGACCGTGAAACGGTAGGCCGGACGCGGTCGATACAACGAAGCGTAGCCATAACCGACCAATTCCCCGTCGCGCTCAGCCACCAGCAAAGGCAGGCCATGGGCACAGACATCGGCGCGCCGTTGACACATCTGTTCGAGGGGAGGTGGCTCCAATTCGAAACTGGCCGAGCCATGAATCACGTGATGGGCATAGATCGCCAGCACCGCAGGCATGTCGTTTTCATTGGCGTCGCGAAGGATCAGGTGGTGAGCCATGGAGAGTCTTCATCAGGAATGGTGGTTCGTTTATTCGTCGATGGCCGTGAGCGTTCAGAGTCGTGGCAGCGACTGGACAAATAGTGACGCCAGGCCAAACCAGGCTTCAAAAATAACGGCGATCATTGCTGAGCTTCCTGAGCGGGATGGAATTTAGGTATGCGTCCATTAAGGGACGGCAAATAACTCCATCGATAGGATCGAGCAGAGGGGAAAGACCCGCATTGCAACCACGCCAATATCGCTTCAGAGGCGATCGTCAACGCCAGTTGCTGACCTGGGCATTCATGTCGTCCTGAGCCGAAACTGAAGGTTCGTCTATTGCTTCGCTTGAGCAACACACTGTCGGGGTCTGGGTTCAGGCAGGGATCTCGGTTGGCTGAAGCGAGTAACACCAGAACGGTATCACCCGCCTCCAGGACGCTATCGCCAATCGTGCATCGCTTCGCAACGAATCGCCGGGTGTTTTGCACGGGCGAGTCGAAGCGCGCTACCTCGGCCACCAGTGCTGCGACGAGCATCGGAGTCGGTTCCCCGTCTTCAATCAGGTCAGGATTGCGATGGAGCGCTATGAGGGTGTTACCAATCAAGCCCGCGGTGGCTTCGAAGGTCTGTGACATCAAGCCGATCAGGTTAGCAATCAACGCTTCCTGATCTGCCCATTCAGCGGCCTTGCTTTCGCTGCGGATGCGAGTCAACAAGGCGCTATCAGTTTTATCGTCATTCAGCAGCGCGCTGAATATCTGGCTTAGGTGAATAGCGCCGGAATGGGCCTTATTGAGCTGCGTTTCATCGCTTAGTGGCGATAGGCAGCTGACAAAATCCCGTGTCAGCTTCGCGACTTCTCGCATGCGCAAGGATGGCAGGCCTATCAAGGAGGCAATGACGCACGCGGGCAACGTGAACATCAACTCGTCCGTAGTTTCAAGCGAGTTTTCAAGTGTCGTGACCACACGTGACACAATGTCGGCGATGCCATCCAACTCAATGGAGGCCAGGGCGGGCTCAATCGCCATCCTGGGGCACCGGTGTTGCGCCCCTTCGTTCATACGCATCAACCGACCGAAAACAAGTCCGGCGGCGCCCTGTGCAATTGCCGGGGGAATGGGCTCGTGCAGCGGACGCACCCGACAATCGGGATGCCCCAGAATCGCCTCGACCGCATTGGCCCCACTCGCAATCCATAAGCGCAGATCCGCATCGAAGAACAGACCTCCCTGTTGTCTGAGACGTGCATAGTAAACATAAGGGTCGTGATGCGTGGCTGCTTCAAAAGGCGTCATTTTGGCGTCCTGTTCACAAAGAACAGTTACTATCGAACATCTATTACGCTGACGATTCGTTCAGGAACGAAATATGGATTGCCAAGGCAATGAGCTTGCCCTTTCTCGGATTGCCGGCGCCATTGCCGAACCTGCCAGGACAAAAATGCTTTGTGCGCTGATGGACGGCCACGCGCGAACCAGTACCGAAATGGCCGCCATCGCTGAGGTCAGTACCTCCACCGCGAGCGCGCATCTGGCAAGACTCAAAGAGGACGGGTTGCTCAAGCTGCACACGCAGGGACGGCATCGCTATTACAGCCTGGCGGATACACAAGTGGCCCAAGCGCTGGAGGCCCTCATGGTCATTAGTCAGCATGCGAACACCCGGTTTGTTTCAAACACTCCCAACCGATTGCAGTTTGCGCGTACCTGTTATGACCACATGGCCGGAACCTTGGCGGTTCATTTGCATGACCATTTCATCGAGTCAGATTGGTTGACGGCCTCGGACACTGATGACCGTGCCTATCAGCTGACTGACAGCGGCGAAGCGGCGATGGCTGCTATCGGTATAGAAGTAGCGCAAGTCAAGGCTCAGCGACGTCGTTTCGCTTGCTCGTGTCTGGACTGGAGCATGCGGCGCCCTCATCTGGGTGGCGCGCTGGGAGCGGCTTTGCTACAGACAGCGCTAAACCGCAAATGGGTTACTCAAGACCTCGATAGCCGGGCCCTTTCATTGACATCCAAAGGGCGAAGGGAGCTGTCTGGTCGATTTGAAATCACAGTTGAATGTGACACAACCCGCCGACCGGGGTTTACAGATGTCATGACCACTTGAATGTCTGCCCTGCGTCGCCTACAGCTCTTCGCGAGGACAGCGCCAGAACTGAAAATCAGCGTAAAACGCTCTAGCCCGGGTCGATCAGCGCCCGCAAGACATGTATGATAATGATACACGTTATTGTTAACCGTAATATCCCTCTGCCGCCAAGACCATTACAACCGGGCTATTGCATCGGTGAATTTATATAAAGGGGTCTTGATGACCTATATGTCCCCCAAGCTCAATGCCAACTCGCCCGACGTGTTTCACCTGGAGACTAGCGACACCAGTGGCTACGCCGTGGATTGGCACGCCCACGACTGTCATATGCTGCTGTTACCGCGCCAGGGTGGGCTGTTTCTCTCGACCGAAAGCAGCCAGACCTCTCACGTATCGCGCCAATCGTTTTCCTTTGTGCCGGCAGACTTTGCCCACGCCACTGAGGCGGCTCCGGGGCGGGAGAAACATATGACCTTGTATGTCGACCCCTCCTACGTCAAACACCAGGGACAGATGTTCGGTTGCCGAAGTTTCGCCAAACAGGTCAATCGATCAGGGATCTGGCAAGCGACCGAGGTGCTGGAAGGTATCTTGCGCCTGCATGACCAACTTCAAAGCTGTGCGACGGCGCAGGCCTTTGAGCGCCAATTGCCCCACCTCAATCATCTGCTCTTCGAGGAGTGCACGCGGGTTATCGCTTGTCAGCAAACCCTACCGCCGCCGAGTGAACGACAGCAGCAAGCCACCCTGGTGCACGACATACAGCGATACGTTCGGGAGAATCTGGACTCAGACTTGACGATTGAGTCGATTGGACATGAATTTCACCTTTCTCGGCGTCACCTTACGCGTATTTTCAAAGCTGTTACCGACGAAACCCTGCTGGATTTCACCAATCGCACGAGAGTTGAAACTGCCGCCCGGCTTGTTTCATGCACATCACTATCGATCCTCGAAGTCAGCCTGGCGGTGGGACTGGATTCCCCCTCTTACCTTGCTCGACTGTTCAAGCGCTACCTGAATCTAACGCCAAGCGAGCTACGCAAACCCCGCTGACGATCTGGCCCAAACGGGCGCACGCAAGGCCCGATCGAGCGCTTTCGACCCATTGATGATGGCCACAATAGACCTCTTCTCCCCCCTCTAGAGGTCACAATGAGCGACGTGGACGCTGTACAAGTCTTCAAGTCCAGCCGGGGCGGTGGCCGCCTGACCCCCATCGTTATCGCCGCTCCCGGGTCTGGGGCTAAGCAGATCATGACGGTCGCAGACCCCTTTGCGCGACTGGCGTCCAGTCGCGAGCGGGACAGGCTAAGTTACTGGCAGGAGCGCAAGGCGAAGGAAGTCATGATGGAGCACCTTGATTGCGGCATTCGGATTTCCGTCGTAGCCAAAGAGTGTGCCTTGTCACGAAGCCATTTCTCCCGCGCTTTCAAGAAAGCTACGGGCCACGCCCCACGTGATTGGTTCAAGCTTGCAAGATTGACCCGAGCCAGAGAACTCCTTGAGCAAACCGACTTTTCCATTTCTCAAGTGGGTTTGGCGTGCGGGTTTGCTGATCAACCGCATTTCACCAAAATATTCTCCAGTAATTTTGGTATGCCCCCTGGAAAGTGGCGTGCAAAGGATAGACGTATGGCTTGCCCGGTCGACGGGCCGTCATTTTCTCGGAATCTTTTGTAACGTCCCACCTCATCAGAATAAGAGGTGAATGGGCGAGAAAAATCTGGGCGACCTCACGATGAAGATTCGGGCTACTGTCATCTGCGAGAAAGTGGTTTTGTTTGTCATTTGCCAGGGCCAATGATCGATTTTTTAAATAGAATTTCGTTGATATCACCGGCCGATCGTACGGTCTGAATTGTACAGAACCGAACCGACACCCATTTCAGGATGTGGGCGATCAGGAAAATGACAGGGATGATTTGAAGGCAGAACCGTCATGTCGAACCATTCAGCCGACCAAATTAATGCGTGCCGCCGCCTAGCGATGGAGCGAAACCAAAAACTTTTCGAGGAGGCAAACGCCATCAATCGGTCGGCACTCGACCTCCTGGAACATAGTGACTTCGACAGTGAAATGTTTCTGGTTTATCTGCAGCTAAAAAAAAGGGCAAAAAAACGTTTTAGAGAAGCGCTGGAACATGCCGTTTTACTGAATGAGCATTTTCCCTCACCGCAGCTACAAAATAACCACAGATGGGAACACTCGGAAGTAAGAGCGCAAGAGCTCATGAATGAGCCTTAGTTAACCCATGGAGTAATGCGACTTGATTCGAGGCTCGGAAATGCTCTGCCCTCGCCGGCAGCAAATGCCGTAGCTGGACAGTCTTTCCTGGATCAAGGAGCAAGGTGGGCATCACCCTGGTGCAGACGCCGGTTACTTGCTCCCTTCAGCTTTGCCCTCTTGCATTTGCACAGATGATTTGCTGCCGTCGGTATTGTCTTTGGTGGTGTTCTTTGAGCTGTCAAAACACCCATGCAGCATAAACACACTGCAGAGACTCAGGCACACGCAGAGCTTTTTCATGATGGTCTCCTAGACGGATTGAGAGGTGCCGTCGGTTCGAGCTTGAATTTGATCCAGCCAGTCAGAATCCAGCGCTACCCTAACGCGGTATCGAGGAACATCATGACGCCGAAGCCCAACATCAGACCCAGGGTGGCGGGGGTTTCATGACCGTTGCGATGCGTCTCTGGTATGACTTCATGGGAGACCACAAAGATCATGGCCCCGGCGGCCAGGCCAAGTGCGATGGGGTAGCCCAACGCGAAGCCACTGGAAATGCCCAGGCCGACAAGGGCGCCAAAGGGCTCCATCAGGCCAGACCCGACTGCAATGAGTGCCGCGCGCAGTGCCGAGATCCCGGTCACCCGTAAAGCCATGGCGACCGCCAAACCCTCGGGTATGTCCTGGATCGCGATCGCGGTCGTCAGCGGTATGCCGACCTGCATGTCTGCGGTGGCAAAGCTGACACCTATCGCCATGCCTTCCGGCAGGTTATGCAGGGTGATCGCCAGGACGAAAAGCCAGACTCGATTGATGCGCTTGGCTTCAGGCCCGCGCCGGCCGCTTTTTTCATGTTCGTGAGGAACAAATCGATCGAGGCCGATCATCAATGCAACACCCAGCGCCAATCCCAGCACCACGATACTCGCCGCGAGCAAACGGTTACCGCTGAGCTCCTGGGCCGCTTCGATCCCCGGCAGGATGAGCGAAAAAGAACTGGCAGCCAGCATCATCCCTGCAGCGAAGCCAAGCATGATGTCCTGGGTACGCGCCGCAATATCGCGCAGTGCAATCGCGACGACGGCCCCCATTGCTGTCGCGGCAAAGCCGGACAGGCCGCCAAGAAAAGCGAAACGCAGATTGTCCTTGTTGGCTCCGACGAAAGCGCCGTAACCGCTGACCATCAGCACCAACATCACGCACATCAGAACCAGCCAAAACACCCTGCCGCCCCATCCATAACGGGTCACATGACCAAACAAGGCGCGTAGGGGGGCTGCTGATGAAGAAGGCGGTTCCGACATGGAAAGGTCCCTTATTTTCGTGTTGAGCGTTTAGCGGAAGATCCCGGCAACGACGACATCAAGGCTCTGGAAACCCGTTGCGCCTCCCGCTCAAAGGAGAGGGTTGAGACGTGGAACATGTCCGATAGCGTACGCTGCTTGCTGACCATGCTGCTCACCTCCAGATTAAAAAAGACACCGCACGCGGTGTGCGCGTGCGGTGTTTTCATCAAAATTACAGTTCGCTCACTCAGAACTCGGATACCCACCTGCATTCATATGAAGCGAGCGCAATGAGGTTAATTTCAAAAATTTTTGTCGCGTACGACAAACGGGCTGCGATTAACCTTTGCTGTGTTCCGGCGAGCTAGGACCCTCCTTGATACCGCGTGGCCCGGCAACTCCCCACACGATCAGTCCTACCACCGGAAAGAGAATGAGGCCGATCGCCCAAGCCGCTTTTACACCGACCGTTTTGTCGCTGCGAAACACGCTAACGATAGCCCACAGGTCAACGAGCAGAATGATCACCGCGACAGCAATCGAAAAATAACTGGTTGCTTGCGACATGATTCGATCCTCCAGAGGCTGATAATCCTTAGGCGCCAGACGGTCAATGGTGTTCAAAAGAAATTAGTTGGTAAGGCCACGCACACCATATGAATGACCTCTTGGACGCGCCCAGCGTTTGAGAACAAAAAATTATTTTTACCCTTCTTGAATCGTTTTTCTGACGTCGCTATATATTTTGTACGCGATGCCGAAACCGGGTCGCGTCATAAATCACTTGGAGAAAACTCAGGAGATTTAGCTATGGCTACTACCTTTTCGTTAGCCCCACTGTTCCGTCAGTCGGTAGGCTTTGATCGTTTCAACGACCTTTTTGAATCCGCGCTTCGCAGCGAGGCGGCCTCGACGACCTATCCACCTCATAACGTCGAAAAGCATGGCGATGATCACTATCGAATCGTCATAGCGGCGGCGGGTTTGACTGAGGAGGATCTGGACATTCAAGTCGAGAAGGAGGTGTTGACCATCGCCGGCGGCAAGCGAGAAAGTGATAAGGAGGCGATTTACCTGCACCAAGGTATTGCGCAACGGGCATTTCGACTGTCTTTCCGTTTAGCGGATCACATCGAGGTTCAAAATGCATCGCTGGCCAATGGGCTGCTGAGCATTGATCTGCTGCGGGTTGTTCCAGAGGAAGCCAAACCCAAGCGCATCAATATCGATGGCTCGGGGAAGTCTGATCTGAAACAACTCAACTAACAGCCTGAACGAGGCGCTCTTCGGAGCGCCTTTTTTGTACGACCAAGCCGTCTTTTTCCAGTGCGTAAAAGCTGTGCCCAACTGAACGAATCAGCTACCCCGCCGAATTACCGAAATCTCCTTCGCGGACAGGTAATTTACGACCGTGCAAATCGGGATGTTCGGCATCGTCATTCATCAGGCTTTACTCTCCTTCGGTGAGCGCGCGACGATGAAAATCAGGAAGCCGTTTCAAAGCGTATTCGGTAGCTGCTGTTTGCACTTGGCAGCGGGTGCCGGAGAACTGATGCTCGTGGCTGAAAAGACGACATTGCTCCTGCGACTGAAACGCCCAGGCGAAGCAAATGGTGCCGGCGGGAATGCCATCGACATCTTCCGGGCCAAGAATCCCGGTCGTGGCCACCGCGACATTGGCGGTACTGTCACGCAGGGCGCCCATTGCCATTTCCCTGGCAACCTCCACACTCGTCAGGTTGAAGGTTTCAATAGTGCGCGGGCTGACATGCAAAACGCGTTGTTTGGCCTGCGGCGAATACACCACGTAACCGCACTCAATGAACTCGCCGCTACCTTCGACCTCAGACAGCAGCGTAACGATCTTGCCGGCGGTACAGGATTCGGCCGTCGTTAGCACCAGGGAGTTATCACGCAGGTAGTCAACGGTATCGTCAGCGATGGACATGACCGGTCCTCACGAAGTTATTGATCGGTTGACAGGTGATGGCGCTGAACATTCCGTCGACCTTGGTTTCCAACGAATCGGTGATCGCGTCGCTGCATATATTGAACGGCAGCAAGGGCCCAAATTGATTCGACTGGATGTCAAACTTTAATACGTCACACCACTCGATGGGGCGGTGCCTTAAGTGCACGCCGGCCATTGCCTGCCTGATCAAACGCATGAAATTCGCCAAAGCTGGTCCAGCCTGGTGGTATAGCTTTGGCTCATCATTTCCCGGCGCATGCCCCAATCGGGATTGCTCGGCACGCTGGCCGCGCGCAGCGTCCCCCTTCCCCACCTGCCATTGATCTGATCCAGCACCGCCATGACGCGGCTTGCCTCGGCCGGTTGCGAGGTGGCGAACAGGTCATCGGTGTACTCGCCGTGCTGGCACAGGTTCAGCAGCATGACCTCCGCTTTGCTATAGGCGAATCCGGGGCGGAATACCCGATCAAGCGCTTCGACGGCCGTCCTGGTCAGCAGACGCACATCATCCGTTGGATAGGGTAGATCCACCACCACACCGTTCGCGTATTTGGCTTCCTCGGGATTGAACATGCCGGTACGGATACTGACCCTGATCTTCTTGCACAGCGAATTCTGAGCCCTGAGTTTTTCCGAGGCGCGCATCATGTAGGTGGCGACGGCCTCCTTGATCGGTGGCAGCTCTTTGAGCCTCATGCCGAACATTCGGCTGCAGCAGATCTCCTGCTTCGGTGGGTCCGGTTCATCCAGCTCCAGGCACGGCGTACCCGCCAGTTCCCGGGCGGTTTTCTCGATCACCACGCTGAAGTGCTTGCGCAACGACCAGGCATCCGCCTTGGCCAGATCCATGGCTGACTTGATGCCCAGTGCGTTCAAGTGCACTTTCATGCGCCGGCCCACGCCCCACACTTCACCCACGTCGGTGTTGCGCAGCACCCAGTCACGTTTTAGCGGGTCGCAAATATTCACTACGCCACCGGTTTGCGCCTGCAAGCGTTTCGCCGTGTGGTTGGCCAGCTTGGCCAACGTCTTGGTCGGGGCGATGCCAACGCCGACCGGAATACCGGTGCACCGCAACACCTGGCTGCGAATCCGCCGACCAAGGACGTCCAGCCCTTCGATGCCGGTCAGGTCGGCAAACGCCTCATCGATGCTGTACACCTCGACCGCCGGCACCATCGACTCGATCAGTGTCATCACCCGCTCGCTCATGTCGCCATACAGGGCATAGTTCGACGAGAAGGCGACGATACCCTGCTGACGAAGTTTGTCCTTTATCTGGAAATACGGCTCGCCCATCTTCACAAAAGGCTTGGCGTCGTAGCTGCGCGCGATGACGCAGCCATCGTTGTTCGACAGGACGACGATCGGGACCTTGGCCAGGTCCGGGCGAAACACCCGTTCGCAACTGGCATAGAAGCTGTTGCAATCGATAAGACCGTAGACCGGCGCTGGCTTAGACATGGCTGCGCACACTGCCCGTGATCACACCCCAGATCGACAGCTCGTCACTTTCCAGTACATAGCGCGGCGGGTATTTGGGGTTCTCCGACAGCAGGATCACGTCCTTGCCGCGAATGCACAGGCGCTTGCACACCGGATCGTTATTCAGCAAGGCAACGACAATATGGCCATGGGCCGGTTCTAGCGAGCGATCCACGATCGCCAGATCACCCTCAAAAATTCCCGCGCCCTGCATGCTCTCCCCGGTGATCGATACCAGGTAGACGTGCGGTGCGCGGATATTGAGCACCTCATCCAGGGAGATGTGCGCCTCGATGTGGTCCGCGGCCGGCGATGGAAAACCCGCTGGCACCTGGAACAGGCAGAGCGGCAGTTTCCGACCGCCCTGGCCGATAGGTCCTAAAATTGCAAAGCTCATGACGCACGACTTCCGATACTGTACGAATATACAGTTAACGTCCAGAAGGCCTTGCGGTCAATTTTTTTGTAGGAAAAATCTGATGGGTGGGTGAGTCAATGAGCAATCGGTGTGGTGGTTGCGGAAAGCCTTGCAAAAGTTGCGGAACACAGCACTTTCCTGCGCCCAATAAAAAACCCCGCAGACGTTAATCTGCGGGGTTTTCAATAGTGGAGGCCGAGGTCGGAATCGAACCGGCGTAGGCGGATTTGCAATCCGCTGC
>RCUU01001524.1_pt1 | contig 10921 bp, 11 predicted proteins | sample 2166211 | NCBI WGS metagenome assembly RCUU01 (sample SAMN09932620, study PRJNA488358) | compost metagenome | feature: garden; material: soil; isolation source: compost soil in phenylacetic acid-enriched culture | place: Germany: Experimental Botanical Garden Goettingen | collected 2016-01-27
AATTGTCCGTATACAGCTTGCCTAACCAAGACTCCCCAATCATGGAAGGCAAAACTCCTATCCTTGGTCTTGATGTTTGGGAGCATGCTTACTACCTGAAATATCAAAACAAACGTCCTGATTACATCGCAGCTTTCTTCAACGTTGTAAACTGGGCTGAGGTTGAGAAACGTTACGAAGCAGCTTTGAACAAATAAGAATCAGCAAATATCAATAAAGGATATCCTCTGGATCATTTTTGATCCATGGATATCCTTTTTTAATACATCACCCTATTCTTTTGACCGACTCCCGAACAACAAGCGTCGGAGGTATAAACACGCGAACAGCAGCTCTGCAGCGATCGGTTTGCTGCAGTATCAAATCCGCGGCAGCATCGCACATTTTCTCCTTTTCTACCCTCATCGTCGTCATTTTTAGACCCGCCTCATCGACATAATGAAGGTCATCAAACCCGGCAATAGATACATCATCCGGAACTGATAAGCCTCTCTCTTTCAAGAGCTCTGACAAAATATAGGCAATCCGGTCATTCCCGCAAAAAAAGGCGGTCGGCATTTTCTCAAGCCCGTCCAGAAACTGTGAAATCTCCCTCCCTGTATCAGAAAATCCACGGGAAAATTTCAAGCAATATCGGTTATCGACTTCTATCCAATGGTTCTGCATAGCAAGCAAATATCCGAACCAACGCTCTTCATGGCTAGTCGTCAGATTTGTTGGACCTATAAATCCTATATCGTGATGACCCTTGGCAATCAAGAGAGACACCGCTTCACAAGCACCTTCTATATTAGAAGAAGTTACAACCGGACAAGACAAATCCCGATAATATGAATCCAGTATGACTAACGGAGTATCCATTTCCCAAATGAGCCTGGCATAATCTTTGTCTATAATTCCGAACATAATAACACCATGATACGGGATATCTTTAAAAACCCCAGGTAAAATCAATCCTTCCTCCATCTCACGATCAATAGGCGAAATTACAGCGTTCAAGCCTTTTTTACGGATGCTCTTCTCCAGTCCCCATATCATGTCATGAAAAAATTGAAAATGATCATTATCCTGGTAGCTCATAATCCGTTCAGGTACAATCACGAGAATGTTGGCAATCGGTGAATCCTTCTCTGCAAACTGTCCATAACCCATGTGCTTTGCTGCATTTATGATTTGTAGACGAAGCTCATCACTGACACCCTTCTTGTTCTGAAGGGCAAGTGAGACAGCATTTTTTGAAACTTGCAGCTCGTCGGCAATGTCCTGCATCGATACTTTCTTTTTACGTGCCAAAAGGTTTCCATTCCCTTCAAAACATGATAAACTAGGCTCAATATACTTTACAATTATTAATTCTGTCAAGTTTGTCAAGCAAACTGAGTTGCATTATGGAGGAATCAACATGCGCTATGCAGCAGGTATCGATATTGGAGGCACTAAAACAGCCATCGGTATCATGGATCATGAAGGAACAGTTATCAGCAAAACAACGCTGCCCACCGACCAATCGGTACACCCTGATATTATGGTAGACAAAATGGCTGAAGCTCTGCATCGTCTTCTTCAGAGCAGCGGAATGCACGAAAGCGACCTTCTTGGCATCGGAATCGGTGCACCAGGTCCGATCAACACTAAAGCGGGAACTATTGTGGAGCCTCCCAACCTGCCGGGCTGGTGGGGCTTTGAAATCGTATCTTCAATTAAGCGCCATTTTACTGTGCCAATCCATTTTGAGAATGACGCAACTGCGGCTGCCCTTGCTGAAAAGTGGCTGGGAGCTGCCCGGGACGCCGATCACTTCATTTACATTACGATTAGCACAGGAATCGGAGCAGGGATCTACAGTCATGGCAGACTAATCACCGGAGCTACCGGCAACGCAGGTGATGTAGGACATCTGGTTATCGAGCCTTCTGTCGGAACCTGTGTCTGCGGACAACAAGGCTGCTGGGAATATATTGCTTCAGGAACGGCGATCGCCAGACAGGCCAGCCAGCTTCTCGGACGTGACGTATCCTCCAAGGAAGTGTTTGATCTTGCCGCTGCGGGACATGACCTTATGCAAAAGCTCATTGATCAGGTGTTCCGTTACATCGGCATAGGATGTGTTACCTTGATTAATACCTTTGATCCTGAAAAGCTCGTTATTGGCGGCGGTGTTTCCCAAGCAGGAGATCCTTTATTCGATAGTGTTAGAAATTATGTATCCCGGCATGCTCTAAATCCATCCGGTAGAACAACCCCAATCGTTCCGGCAGCTCTGCTGCAGGACGCCGGATTAATCGGAGCAGCAGCTCTTGTACACATACCATATTAAATAATCCATATAAAGGAGATTGGAAATGAATTCACCTCTATTTTTAGCACCCGTATTTCAAGAAAGAATCTGGGGAGGTCAAAAGCTGAAGGACCTGTTCGGCTATTCGATCCCTTATGAGCGTACCGGAGAGTGCTGGGCGGTATCAGCCCATCCAAACGGTCAAAGCATCATTAAGAACGGCTCCTTCGAAGGCAAGTCCCTCGGTGAGCTTTGGACCTCACAGCCTGAGCTTTTTCAATCGAATGCTGCCGTATTTCCGCTTCTGACTAAAATTTTGGATGCCTCCGATGACTTGTCGGTTCAGGTTCATCCTAATGATGAATACGCTGGAAAACACGAAAATGGTGAGCTCGGCAAAACAGAGTGCTGGTACATCGTCGCAGCCGATCCTGGAGCAGAAATTATTTACGGTCACGAAGCAACCAGCAAAGAGCAGCTTGTCCAAATGGTTGAGAACGGACAATGGAACGAGCTGCTAACTAAAGTACCTGTTAAAGCCGGTGACTTCTTCTATGTGCCAAGCGGTACTATTCATGCAATCGGTAAAGGCATCGTCATCCTGGAAACACAGCAAAGCTCTGATACGACTTACCGTGTTTATGATTATGATCGCAGAGATAAAGACGGAAATACCCGGGAACTGCATTTGGATAAAGCGATTGATGTTACGACGATTCCACAGTCGTATCAACCGCAGGATTACAAGGTTGAGCAACGCGAAGGACTAACTGTCACTACTTTTGTATCCAACTCCTTCTTTACAGTGGAAAAATGGAATATCAGCAGCCTGACTCATTTTCAAGAACAGCCTGAATATGTCATCTGCAGCGTATTGGACGGACAAGGTCAGCTAGTAGTCCAAGACCAGATCTATCCACTCCGTAAAGGAGATCATTTCATCCTGCCAGCCCATTTCGGTCCTTATCAAATGGACGGTCAGCTTGAGCTGATCATTTCTCACGAATAAGCTCAATATACAAAGAACCGCTGGAAGCATCCTTCCAGCGGTTCTTGTCTTTTACTCAGCAGATCCGTTATGCATTTAAATAACGGTCCTGAATGATATTGAAGTGATGGAGTGCGTGTCCCGCCATAATGTAAGCTAATGCCCGTGCAGATCCATTGTTATCACTAAAGGTTCCCGTTCTCAGCCATGCGTCGTCAGTCAAATGCTGCATAAGGGACAAAGTCGATGTCCTAACTATTGCAAACTCTTCAAGCAGTTCCTGAACGCTACGGTCGTCGGAATTAGCGTGGTTCACAAACAGCTCTTCGTTAAAACCCTGTAAAGGTGTTTTATCGCCTCTTGCAATTCGAAGCAGCCGATAGCTCATCACTCTTTCAGTGTCAGCGATATGCCCCAGCACCTCCTTGAGGCTCCACTTCCCTTCGGCATAGCGGAAGTTCCCCTGCTCCTCACTCAGACTGCCAAATTGCTCTCTGGCCTGCCCGATCTGGTCATGAAGCAGCTCCAGCACTTGACCCTCAGGAACCTTATTGATGTAACCCCCAAAATATTCGGCGTATTCTCCAGCAAGCGGCTTGTTCAACATAGACACTCTCTCCTCTCCCCTATGCTATTCTTAATTGCCTTAATTTTGTTGTTGGCTGCTTAATCCTCCCAGAGCTGATCCATTAAATCTTGTATCTTCCTGGATCTCTCCACTGTCCGTTCAGGATTTACTAACCATTTCGTGCCATTCCATTCTACCACATCGCCGACTTTAGCGTTCGAATCTATTAAATCTCTGTTAATATCACGCGTCACACCGTCGACCTCTATAATACAAATATCTTCTTCGAACTCCTCAATGATTCCAATCATATACTCGTCACCTTTCCGTGGCAATATGATACGTTTGACCATCCGAAGCAATTTCAACCGTACCGTCTAAATCATTTCGATAAACGTCGACCCCTGCTTTGCTTAGTCGATCCAATATCGTCTGTTTGGGATGACCGTACGTATTTTCACCAACCTGAATGACTGCATATTTGGGACCTACCTTTTTCAGGAAAGCTGGAGATGTAGAGGATTTGGAGCCATGATGCCCGACTAGCATAACATCTGCATGTAAATCAACACCGGAGGAAATCATATCCTGCTCACTCTCACGTTCAGCATCGCCGGTTAATAGATACGAGGTGCCGCCATAGGTCAATTTAATAACTGCACTCATATTGTTCTTGTCATCACTCGCATTCACTGGAGCGATCATTTGCACCTCAACCTGGTCATCCCAATCAAGGGCTAGACCTGCTTTTGCACTTTTCACCTTGAGTCCCTTGCTGCTGATCGATTTCAGCAGTGATTCAAACGTCTTCGTATTGGACTGGATTTTCGGCATGTAGATGGAGCCAACCTCCACACTGTCGATCACTCGATCAAGACCGCCGATGTGGTCTGCATCCGGATGCGTTCCAACTACAATATCCAAGCGCTTTACACCGTATTGCTTCAAATAATTGACCATAATCTCTTCTTGATCATTATTGCCCGCATCAATCAGCATCGTTCGTCCTGATGGACTGATGATCAGCTGGGACGCTCCCTGTCCGACATCCAGAAAAATGACTCTAAGCTGGCCTTCCTTAGGCAGCTCCTTAGATGCAGTTGAATCCGTTGTGCCTTCCAGCACCCATTCATCGATGGCGCAGCCTGTTAATGAAAGACCTAATACAATGAAAGACAGCATGACACACAAAAGTAGCCTCATTTGCTTCAAATTACGTTTGATCATGGATGAAATGTTCCTTTTCTGTTTGAATTCTAAATACATTTAATTTAAAAGAACTGTTCACCCTCATACGGAGGGCAAACAGTTCTTTTATTTTACAATAAATCCAGGTTTACATCACTATTTTACCGTAACGCGAATTGAAACTGTTTTGCCGCCAAACTTAGCTTTGATCGTTGCGCTTCCTTTGGCAACGGCTGTAATTTTTCCATCCGCCGTCACGGTAGCTACTGAAGACTTGGAGCTTGTCCAAACTGCACTGCTCGCAACCGAAGCCGTCTTCCCTGTATCATATTCTGCCGTTAACACTAACGTCTTAACTCCGCCTGGAGCTAACGCCAGCTTCTTCTCATTCACAGTCAGTTTCGTCAGCTTTGGCACAACATTCACCTTAGCCGTAACGTTATGTCCTTGATAAGAGCCGCTAAGCGTAGCTGATCCCTCGGCAAGTGCTTTGACCGTCGTAGAAGAGACAGTAGCCACTTCGTCATTCGAGGATGTCCAGCCTACTTTGCTAGACAGGTTAACCGTAGTTCCATCCTTATAGTAGCCTGTAACTTTGATGGATTTGGATTTTTTGATATTTAATTCGATAGCTGCCGGATCAACAACAACCTTCGTGATTTTTTGTTCTATGGTAACCGGAATCGAAATCGTTTTGTTGCTATAGGTTCCTTTCAAGGTAGCCGATCCTTTCGACAATCCCTTGATCGCTTTTCCAGACGTTCCGGACTTAATAACCCCGTTAGATCCGCTAAGAGTCCACTCAACATCACTAGTTACTACAGCTTCGTTTCCGTCTTCCCATACAGCTGTTAATTCAGGAAGAGCCGTTTCTTCACCGATTACTACGCTCAGCTTATCTACTGAAGAAATCAAGGTAAGAACCTTCTCTTTCACAGTTAATTCCACACTGATGGATTCACCGCGAATCGCTTGCTTGGATGCCTCAGACACATTTGATTCTGGAAGCTTGGCTGTAAGCGTTACTGTGCCGGACCCCTTGGCTACGATTTTACCGTCTTCAACGGTCGCAATCTCTTCATTGCTGGATGTCCAGACTACTTCCTTGCTGAAGTCCAGCTCTTCGCCATCCAGCTTGGTTGCTTTCACCTTCGGATAAGCTAATGAATCACCTTTGAACATTTCTAGTTTTGTTTTCTCAACAACCCACTTCGTAATCGTCGGGTAGACGGTTACTTTAAGTGTTCTGCTAATGCCCAGGTGGCTGACCTTGATTGTAGAAGCACCCGATGCTTTCGCATAAATCTCTCCCGCCGATACCGTAGCAGCTAGCGGACTGGAAGAGGTCCATTCTGCGGTGCCCGTTACAGTTTCACTCACATTAGCGCTTTTTCTCATCTCCGCCGCAACATTCAGCTTCTCACCGATAAACAGTGTTTGGTCGGAGGACGGGTCAAGGACAATAGCTTCATATGGGGCGCGGACATACACATCCACTTGTCCTTTTATTCCAAGGTATTCAGCCGTAATTGTCGTTTTACCGATCGCCAGTGCCTTCAGCTTACCTTCCTCAACAGTAGCAACGGCAGTATCAGAGGAGGTCCATGTGGCTTTATCCGTAATATTCAAAATCGATTGATCGCTCGCCAAAGTAGATTTAGCATTCAGTTGAACCTCATCGTCACCGACGACAAGCTCGATATCTTTAGCCGGTTCAGCCGCATCACCTTTGTACAATTTCAGCTTGGAGTATGGTGAGGTTACCTTCGCAGAGAAAGTAGCCGTCAATCCGGCATATTTTGCAGTAATCGTTGCCGATCCTTCGCCAACAAGCTTAATAACCCCTTTATCAATCGTCAAGACGGCTGAGTTTGAGGTAGACCAGGCTGCATCACTGGTTACATCTTTAGTGGATGCATCTGAGTTTTCAACGGTTGCTGTTGCAGTAACCTTCAATTGGTCCTCTGCATCACCCAGCACATACTTCCCGCTGTTCGAATAATCCAATTTCAATTCCTTATAAGTGTCAATCGCCTTTACTTCAATCGTTGATACAGCGGAACCGTTATATACCGCCTTGATTACAGCAGTACCACTTTTCAATGGTGTAACTACGCCATTAAGTACCTTCACCGTATCAGGATTGTTTGAAGACCAATCTACTACTCCTGTAACATCACGTTTGGTAGACGAACCTTCAACTGTTGCCCATACCTTTAGCTGCTTGGTTGTCTTGCCAACCGTTAGCTCCAAGCCTGTACTAGATCCTTCGATTTCAATGGAAATGATATCCCCAGTAGCTGCAAAGGCGCTTGCAGGAAATACTGCAGCAAGGAATAGCGCCATAACAAGGAGGCATTTCGTAAACTTCCTGTTAAGAGTCATTCATTTCTCTCCTTTGGTTTTTGGTTGTCATCGTTGCCGGAGACCTCATCCAGCCCTATGCGTATTTTATCGGCTAATGGGCTAAATTTCGTAAGTTATATTCTGAAAATAATACCTTGGTCCTAAAAAATTAGTTATTTTACCCAATCTATCGGCTTCTCTCCATACACCTCCAATTGATGATTAATAAACGTAAAGGGACGGCTGCCCAAAAAACCTCTTCTTGCAGAAAGCGGGCTGGGATGGGCGGACTTAAAAAGGGTATGCCGCTCGGAATCTATCATTTCTCCTTTTTTCTGGGCATGGTTCCCCCACAGAATAAAAATAACAGGCTTCTCGCGACGATTAAGAGACTGGATAACGGCATCAGTAAAGCTTTCCCACCCTTTTCCTTGATGAGACCCTGCTTCTCCTTCACGGACAGTCAGAACCGTATTCAGCAAAAGCACGCCTTGCTCTGCCCAGGTTGTCAAATCTCCCTCTGCAGCAGGTATAACGCCAAGATCCTCGGATAGCTCCTTATAAATATTGCGCAGTGATGGAGGTATCCGCACTCCCGGGAGCACCGAAAAGCTTAGCCCATGCGCCTGTCCAGCCCCGTGATACGGGTCTTGCCCTAATATGACCACCTTAGTATCGGAATAGCTTGTCCGCTTCAATGCCTCAAACAAATTTTCCTTGGATGGGTAGATAACATGCTGTTCATATTCCAAATCAAGCCAATCCATCAGCTCGTGAAAATATGACTTCTCTATCTCGGATTGCAGAACCTCATCCCAATCGTTTTCGAACATAATTCATTCCCCTTTAGCTTTTTGTTATGAAAACTTTGGCAAAAATAGCAGCAAAAAAGTCCGACCGACCTTAGCCGCATCAGACTCTTTTAGATTTACGTAAAAGTAAAGTTATCATGTAACAATCGCAATGGCAAGCCCTCAAAATCAATATAGCTAAGGTTGAGAAAGCTCGCTTTCCGTTACCCATTTATGGTTTTTGACCTGTTCTCCATCTGTTGTGGAGGTGTAATCCACCATGTAAACCGTCGTATGCTCAGCAGAATCTATGGTAGCTACAGCCCCCTGCATGCCCTTCATATGTTCTGCATTTATGGTTACCTCAGAGCCTGGCTCATAAGCCTTATCCCCTGCATCCTTCAGCTCTTCATGAATCACCCATTTATGGTTGTTCACCGGGTCTCCTCCGGTTATTGGGGTATAAGATACCGTATAAACTATGGTATCATACGCTCCTACAATGGTTGCTACAGCATCCTTCATTCCAGGCATATGATCATCCGTCATTTTTGCTTGACTGCCCACTTTAAACTTGGGATCAGAAGCTTCCTTTAATCCTTCTGGAATTTCACCTGAGCCGGAATGATTCATCTCAGCATGGTTCATGCTTGAATGGTTCATAGCGGTGTTGCTGCTATTGGTATTTTTTCCGCATCCACTTAATGCAAGCATAATCGCCACAGCAAGCAAAGCCAATTTCCTTTTCATTCTTCAACACCCCTCATATTTATTGGTTCCAATTATATTATACCCTAGGCGGGTATATAGAAAACATACTGAAGGATTCTGCGAAAATGGGCAGGGTGCATAAGGATGCAGATACACCATGTGCAAAACAATGTATTAGACAGCCAACAGGCAGGAAAATATGTTTCCTATTGCTATAGATTAAATATAGCGTTACTATATATCTATAAGATATATCAAACGGAGGTAATTGAATGCTTGAATATATTGCTCTCGGAATGGTCATGCACGATGATTTGACGGGATATGATATCAAAAAATATATAGAAAATGGTATAGGCGTTTTCTATAAAGCCAGTTTCGGAAGCCTTTACCCTGCCCTAAAGAAATTGACAGAGAAAGGCTGCTTGAGTATGTATGAAAAGCCACAGGGCGGCAGGAAAAAAAATTTTTATAGAATTACTGATCGAGGCCAAGAGATGTTTCTGAAATGGCTGGTGTCTCCCACAAATGAGTCTGACGGCACTAACACACATTTGGCAAAGGTATTCTTTTTTGACAAGCTGCCGCCAGACACCCGTGACCGACAATTACTTGAATACGAAATTAACAACACAAATTATCTATGGAAGTTGCAAACGTTGGCTGATGATTTTGACAAGTTGGAGAACAAGGAAGATTTCTATTACAAGTTGTCTACGCTCTACTATGGCATTTACATTACGCAAGCCACCATCCACTGGTGTCAATATATTAGAGCTGGAAAACCATTAGCAGACCTTGTTACAGAGAATAAAATAGATAAAGGTGAGTAAAATGGAGTCACCAAGTCAAATGAAAATCCTATCCTTTAAGAACTGCGAATTACACTGCTGCCACTTGGATGAATATAAAAAACAGCGAGAAGCATTTTTGAAACGATTATTTGATATTGAGAAATATTTTATGGAGAAACCAGACACGTCCAGATTCAGAATATGGTACAACATTGACGAAACATCGTTAGAAAAGGCTCATTTAGGAAAAGAGGGTGTTGTTATGTTGCAGATGTCACCAAGCGGCGCTTTAAGTCCCTACTATTACAAGGGCGGTTTTTTTCACGGGATACATTATGGAAGTTATTTCGACGACATGGATGCGCTAATAAATATGATGAAGCAGGAAGAAGCATTTATTATGAAATCGCCTAAAATACGTAGAATAATGATTGATTTATACGAAACCAATTTGACCTCTGCTATGTTGTCCGAATTTGCGGAACATATTTTAAGAATGCGTGAACGGATCTTCAAGCTGGCGGTTGCTGGCGATAAAAAAACCGTAAAATCAGTTCGCAAGGTACTCGTTAAGCATCATGCTCTCGATTTAGATCAAATGTATTTTTGCGCTGATATGGAAGAGGGAAAGACATGGTTGGTTTCTGACGGGAACCAATAAGCTGTCGTGCAACTTCGGCCAACCACAGCCGAGCATTTAAGCGTTTTGGATTACAAAATCCAGCAGGACACAAAATATATTTTCTCGCTGAATGAGGTCATAGTAAACAAGGAAGCTACCGCCGTTAATTCACAGAGAAAAGGATCACAGAGCGGAATAATTAGCCGCCTGTGATCCTCTCCTATTGAATGTATTTTAAAATGAATTATTGTACCTCGTAATTTTGGCCATAATTATTATCCCAATAGGTTTGCCCGCCAGTTGTATACGAGATTGCATATTTAACATCTGTAGCACCCGGAACGCTGAAGCTGTAGTTCCAGTTTTCAACACTATTGAAATTATTCAAGGAGCCATTATAAGTGGCGTAGCCCTCATGAGTCGTTGCCCAGTTGTCCGTGGTGTACAATATTTTTACTGTTTTCGTCGGATTCAGGTTTTTCACATAGACATTGCCGCTGAATGTACCACTGCTCAGAGTACTATTGGCGTTAAGCACATTTGGTGTCCCCAGAATGACGGATCTTAGGGGAACTGTACTATTCACTTCATTGTAATAATTCGCTGACCCGTTGTTATCCCAATAGGTCTGGTTA
>RCUU01001525.1_pt1 | contig 10918 bp, 12 predicted proteins | sample 2166211 | NCBI WGS metagenome assembly RCUU01 (sample SAMN09932620, study PRJNA488358) | compost metagenome | feature: garden; material: soil; isolation source: compost soil in phenylacetic acid-enriched culture | place: Germany: Experimental Botanical Garden Goettingen | collected 2016-01-27
ATTTTGGGGGTAAGGGCTGTAACAACCATGGCTGAATCCCGGGGATTGAGTAACGACGCGCCATAATTAGTTTATTGATTAGTTGGCGCCAGTGATTTGGCGCAGCTTATCAGACGCCTTCTTTTGTATCTCGAAATTTACGCACGTTCGGCTGCTCTCTCGTGTATTGGCTGCAACTTCGCAACGGGGGCCCTGTGCTAAGCTGGCGACCTTTTTTCAAGTGGAGTCCTGGTGATGAAGGCACGTATCCAATGGGCTGGCGAAGCCATGTTTCTCGGCGAGTCGGGTAGCGGTCATGTGGTAGTGATGGATGGCCCGCCGGAGAGTGGTGGACGCAACCTGGGTGTACGCCCCATGGAAATGCTGTTGCTGGGCCTGGGTGGCTGCAGCAACTTCGACGTGGTCAGCATTCTCAAGAAGTCCCGCCAGGCCGTCGAAAGTTGCGAGGCTTTCCTGGAAGCCGAGCGCGCCGACGAAGATCCGAAGGTCTTCACCAAGATCCATCTGCGTTTCGTGGTCAAGGGCCGTGGCTTGAAGGACGCACAGGTCAAGCGTGCGGTCGAACTGTCCGCGGAGAAATACTGCTCGGCCTCGATCATGCTGGGACGTGCTGGCGTGGAGATCACTCACGATTACGAAATCGTGGAGCTCGGCTGACTGAAGCTCAACTATCAAAAAAGGGGCCTGATGGCCCCTTTTTCATGTGTGCACTCAAATGCGATAGGTACTTTTGGTCATGACCTTGGCCATCAGGCTCATGCCGAACTTGATGGGGGCCGGGAAGCGGAAACCACCGGCTTCGAGCGCCGACTCAGCATGCTGGCCCTCATCAACGCGCATCTGCTCAAGAATCGCCCGGGACTTTTCGTCTTCGGCCGGCAACTGCTCCAAGTGTTCATCCAGATGCTTGCAGACTTGATGCTCGGTAGCGGCGACAAAGCCCAGGCTGACCTTATCGCTGATCAGGCCGGCGACGGCACCGATGCCGAACGACATTCCGTAGAACAGTGGGTTGAGCACACTGGTATGGCTGCCAAGTTGGCGAATGCGTTGTTCGCACCAGGCCAAGTGGTCGATTTCTTCTTCGGCAGCATGCTCCATGGCCTTGCGCACCTGGGGCAGCTTGGCGGTCAGGGCCTGGCCCTGGTACAGCGCCTGGGCGCAGACTTCGCCGGTATGGTTGATGCGCATCAGGCCTGCGACATGACGACTGTCATCTTCGCTCAGGGACGAATCGGGCTGGACGATTGCCGGCGAGGGGCGCGACGGCTGGCCACTGAAAGGCAGCAGGGTGCGCATGGCAGAGTCGGCCTGCAGCAACAAGCGATCAATCGGCGAGTAGTGACGTTCGGTTGCCATGGGCACCTCCGCAAGAATTCACGCTGGCCAGTTTAACCCAATCGGCGGGGCAGGGCTTGCGGTGGATCAGCACACCAGTGCTTCAAAGCCCTGGTGTGCTGCGCAGCGGCAGTATTTCAGCCCGGTGGCCAGTGCATCTGGCGCTGGCCAAGTACATGCATGTGGATGTGATAGACCGTCTGGCCGCCATCCGGATTGCAGTTCATCACGACGCGGAAGCCGTTCTCGCAACCCAGCTCCAATGCCAGGCGCTGCGCCGTGAACAAAATGTGGCCGGCGAGATTTTTGTCTTCTTCGGCCAGGTCGTTGAGGGTGCGGATGGGCTTTTTCGGGATGACCAGAAAATGCACCGGGGCCTGTGGGGCGATATCGTGGAAGGCCAGTATCTGGTCATCCTCGTAAATGATCTTCGCAGGTATTTCTCTGTTAATGATCTTGGTGAACAGAGTTTCCACAGCTGTTTCTCCATGGTGGTAGTCGGGCCTGAGTGTACTCAGCGCACTGCCCTTCGCCCAGCCCCCCTTAGCGGGGGCAGTAGGCCTGATTGATGACGCCGGCAAGCTTGCGCACCAGCCAGCGCGAGCCCAGGCGTGGGCTGAAGGCCAGCCAGCGGTTGCGTCGGCCGGGAATGATGACGGCGCGGTTCTTATCCAGCGCACGCACGGTGAACAGGGCAACTTCCTCGGGGCTCAGGCAACGCTTACTGTTCTGCAGCCTTGGGATAACGCGGTGGGGCGACCGAGTCGGGCCTGGGCAAAGTACAGAAACCTTGACCCCGCTTTTTTTCAGCTCTTCGCGCAAACCTTCGGAGAAGTGCAGGACAAAGGCTTTACTTGCCGCATAGCTGCTCATCCAAGGGCCCGGCTGGAAAGCGGCGAGCGAGGCCACATTGAGGATTTGCCCGCCACCCTGCACGGCCATGGCATTGCCCAAGGCATGGCACAGGCGTGTGAGGGCCAGAATGTTCAACTCGATCAAGTCCTGTTCATGGCTCCAGTCCTGGGCGAGAAACGGCCCGTACGAACGGATCGCCGCGCAATTGACCAGCAGGTCGATCTGCCGTTCGCCTTCCTCCAGTTCCAACAAGAAACCGGAGAGGCGCAGCGGCTCACCCAGGTCGCAAGCACGAAACAGTACTTCCACTCCGAAACGTTGAGTCAGTTCAATGGCGATGCTTTCCAGCAAGTCACGTTGCCGGGCCACCAGAATAAGGCTGCGCCCCCTGCGGGCGAGGGCCTCGGCCATGGCCAGGCCGAGGCCGCTGGAGGCGCCGGTGATCAGGGCGTAACGGGTCATGCAGTTCTCCAGGCGCACGCCGGGGCGCTGCAGCATGAGCGGTGCAGGGGCCAGGCGTGATTATTCATGCGGATAGTCTACAGCCCGGCACGAGGATTCGCTGCTTCCGTTATAAGCTGATTGAGTGGCTGTAATGCGACCATTGTACGTTCAGCCAGCCGAACAGGCCGCTGGCGATGGCCAGGGCGAACAACAGGACCCACATCCAGGCCAGCAGCTTTACCGCAGCACTATTGGGCGGCGGCGGCAGGCCATATCGGTTTGCCCCGGCATTGCCTGGCAACGCCAGCAATGCAATGGCAAACACGCTACTGACCAGCGGCACCAGGTTCAGTAGCCAAAGCCAGCCAGACCAGCCGAGGTCATGCAGGCGCTGCACACTGAACTGAATGCTGATGGTCAGGAAGCAGATGCCGGCAACCACCATCAGCACGCCGCTTATCAACGGAGCCTGGGGAAAAATCAGGGTCAACACCCCCATGGCGGCAATGACGATCGCCAGCAGGGCCAGTGTCCAGGCCAGGTAACGCAAACGGCCGATGCGGCCATCGATCGAGAAAACCTTGAGTTCGCCAAAGTGGCCGGATGGCTGTTCGAACGATGCCTGCGGTGGTGCGTAGGGAGAAAATGGCGGTGTATCCATTCGCTGGCCGGCCAATGGCGGGAGAGCAGGTTCAGGGAGGTCGTATTCAGACGTGTGTTGCTGTTCCATGCGCGCTTTGACTCCGGCCGTGTGCAGGGCGTCGAGGTAATGTTGAGCGGCTGCAGCAGGAAGGTTGCGTTTGAGAATGACAGGCCGACCACCGAAGAGTTTTTCGATATGGGCCGGTTCGCTCTGGAACAAGGTCGCCAGGTTGGCTTTGGCCGTTGGCAAGTCGACGCCTGGCATGAGGCTGCCATCGAAGACGATAGTAAAGTGTGCGTCGTTCATGGCGAACATCCGTGTGGGTTGTGCATAAGCGATATCAGCGTGGCCATTGTCGGGTCAGATCCAGTCCGGCTTGCTGCGCCTGTCGGTATTCCTCGTCCAGGCGGGCTATCAGTTCATCGACCGCAGGCAGGTCATCGATAGCGCCTACGCCCTGGCCTGCGGACCAAACGGTTTTCCAGGCCTTGGCTTCGTCGCTGATGGGCTTGAGTTTATTGCCGCCACTGGCTTCGCCCTTGCTTTGTAGCATGGCGAGGTCGAAGCCGGCGTTTTCCAGGCTTTGGCGCATAAAACTGGCGGGGACACCGGACACTGCGGCGGTGTGCACGATATCCACTGCCCTGGCTTGCAACAGCATTTCCTTGTAGGCATCCGGTGCCAGGCTCTCGCGGCTGGCGATAAAGCGTGTACCCAGGTAGGCGAGGTCGGCGCCGAGCATCTGCGCCGCCAGAATTTCGTGACCCTTGTTCAGGCAGCCAGCCAGCAACAAGGTTTTGTCGAAGAACTGCCGAATTTCGGCGATCAAGGCGAAGGGGCTCCAGGTGCCGGCATGACCACCGGCACCGGCAGCCACGGCGATCAGGCCATCGACACCCGCTTCGGCAGCTTTTTCGGCGTGCCGGCGGGTAGTGACATCATGAAAGACCAGGCCGCCGTAGGCATGCACGGAATCGACCAGCTCCTTGACCGCTCCCAGGCTGGTGATAACGATCGGCACCTTGTGCTCGATGCAGATCGCCAGGTCAGCCTGCAGGCGTGGATTGCTGTGATGAACGATCAGGTTCACCGCATAAGGTGCCGGATTGACGAGTTGTGCCAGCCCCGCTTCGATTTCCTCCAGCCAGGCCTTGAAGCCGCTGCTGTCACGTTGGTTGAGCGCGGGAAAGCTGCCCACCACGCCATTTCGGCAACAAGCCAGGACCAGTTGCGGGTTGGAGATGAGAAACATCGGTGCCGCGACAATTGGCAGGCGCAAATGCTTTTCAAGCTGGGCAGGCAGGGACATGGGCAGAGTCTCGTCGGGGGGGACAATGTTCAGCTTAGAACGGCTTCACCATTGCCAGAATGACGATGGTCACTAAAAACACCACTGGCACTTCATTGAACCAGCGATAGAAAACATGACTGCGGGTATTTTCTCCGCGGGCAAAGCGCTTCACTTGTGCGCCACACATGTGATGGTAGCCGGTCAGCAGTACGATCAAGGTCAGCTTGGCATGCATCCAGCCTTGGCTGAAGTAGCCGCCGGGGTTCAGGCTCAGCAGCCAGATGCCGAAGACGAAGGTCGCGATCATCGCCGGGCCCATGATGCCGCGGTACAGCTTGCGCTCCATGATCACGAAGCGCTCGCGGCTGGTCGTGTCCTCGCTCATGGCGTGGTAAACGAACAGGCGTGGCAGATAAAACAGGCCGGCAAACCAGCAGACGATGCTGATGATATGAAAGGCTTTGAGCCATAGATAAAGCATTTTCTGGTTATTCCCAAGGTCACGGTAACCAGATAGTAGTGGCTCGGATGCCCGTACGTCATCTCAACGGTTGTTCAGAGTGCGTCAGGCCCATATTATCGGTGGTTTTCCAGTCGGTTCGTTGAAAGGGGCAGGTTATGGTCAAGGTCGGTATCGTCGGCGGCACGGGTTACACCGGAGTCGAGCTGCTGCGTCTGTTGGCACAGCATCCGCAGGCACAAGTGGTGGCAATCACTTCGCGTTCGGAAGCGGGTTTGCCGGTTGCAGACATGTATCCGAACTTGCGAGGCCATTACGACGGCCTGGCCTTCAGCGTGCCAGACACCAAGACCCTCGCCGCCTGTGACGTGGTGTTCTTCGCCACGCCCCATGGCGTCGCGCATTCGCTGGCGGGTGAACTGCTGGCCGCCGGGACTAGGGTCATTGACCTGTCGGCCGACTTCCGTCTGCAGGACGCCGAGTTGTGGGCCAAGTGGTACGGGCAGCCCCACGGTGCCCCGGAGTTGCTCAAGGACGCAGTCTACGGCTTGCCGGAAGTCAATCGCGAACAGATTCGCCAGGCGCGCCTGATTGCCGTGCCAGGTTGCTACCCAACCGCTACCCAGCTGGGCTTCCTGCCGTTGCTTGAAGCGGGTCTGGCCGATAACTCGCGCTTGATCGCCGACTGCAAGTCGGGTGTAAGCGGTGCAGGCCGTGGCGCCAGCGTGGGTTCACTGTTCTGCGAAGCCGGTGAAAGCATGAAGGCCTACGCGGTGAATGGCCATCGGCACTTGCCGGAAATCACCCAGGGCTTGCGTCGCGCTGCCGGGGGCGATGTCGGCCTGACCTTCGTGCCCCACCTGACGCCAATGATCCGCGGCATCCATTCGACCTTGTATGCAACCGTTGTGGACAAGTCCGTGGACCTGCAGGCGCTGTTCGAGAAGCGCTACGCCGACGAGCCGTTCGTGGACGTGATGCCGGCTGGCAGCCATCCCGAAACCCGCAGCGTGCGCGGTGCCAACGTTTGCCGCATCGCCGTACATCGCCCTCAGGGTGGTGACCTGGTGGTGGTATTGTCGGTGATCGACAACCTGGTCAAGGGCGCTTCCGGCCAGGCGGTGCAGAACCTCAACATCATGTTCGGCCTGGACGAGCGCATGGGCCTGTCCCACGCAGGATTGATGCCGTAAGAGCAGTTGCGAGCTACAAGCTACAAGCTACAAGCCATGCAGGTGCCACCGGTCACTTGCAGCTTGAAGCTTGCGGCTTGTAGCGCCTTCTATTGTTGACCAATTTTCTCGGACAAGCGGATAATGCGCGTCATCACGCATTATGGCGGCATAGCGCCGGGAGATAGTCAGCATGAGCGTCGAATCCTTCACCCCCACGGCTTTGCAATTCACGCAGGGTGCAGCGCACAAGGTGAAGACCCTGGTCGATGAAGAGGGTAATGATCGTCTGAAGTTGCGAGTATTCGTGACGGGCGGCGGCTGTTCGGGTTTCCAATATGGTTTCACCTTCGATGAAGATGTTGCCGAAGACGACACCATCGTCGAGCGCGAGGGTGTATCCCTGGTGGTCGACCCCATGAGTTTCCAGTACCTGGCCGGTGCTGAAGTGGATTACCAGGAAGGGTTGGAAGGCTCGCGCTTTGTCATCAACAATCCGAATGCGACCACCACTTGCGGTTGCGGATCGTCATTCTCGATCTGATCAGCCCGCTGAGTTTCATGCCAACGCCGCGCACTTGCGCGGCGTTTTGCATTCTGCGAGTCAGGCTGGGTAGATCGCCCCGAGTACCCGCAGGCCGCGTGCGCCGGTCACACTGGGGCGGTTGGTGGGGATGCCTTCCAGGCAGCAGTGGGCAAGCCAGGCGAATGCCATGGCTTCGACCCAGTCCGGGTCGACGCCACAGGCATCGGTACTACTGACTCTCGTATTGGGCAGCAGGCTTGCAAGGCGTTGCATCAGTGCACGGTTGTGGGCGCCGCCTCCGCAGACCATCAAGGCTTGCGTATCGTGTTGGGCGGCCTGCAAGGATTCGACGATGGTGACGGCGGTCAGCTCCAGCAATGTAGCCTGGACATCCTGTTCCAGGATGGCAGGCAGGCGTGCCAGATGCTGTTGCAGCCAAGGCAGGTTGAACACTTCGCGACCGGTGCTTTTGGGGCCCTTGCCGGCGAAGAACGGGTCGCTCAGCAGCGCCCGCAACAATGCTGGTGCGACGCTGCCGCTGGCCGCCCAGTTGCCGTCGCGATCATAGCCAAGGCCTTGGCAGGCATGGATCCAGGCATCGAGCAGCACGTTGCCGGGGCCGCAATCGAAGCCGCTCACCGGCTTGTCGGCTTCGATCAGGCTGAGGTTGCTGAAGCCACCCACGTTCAGCACCGCCAGGCGTTCGCCCTGTGCTTCGAAGAGTGCCTCATGGAAGGCCGGAACCAGCGGTGCGCCCTGGCCGCCTGCGGCTACATCGCGACGTCGGAAATCACTGACGACGGTGATGCCGGTCAGCTCGGCGAGCAGCGCCGGATTGCCGATCTGCACGGTAAAGCCGCGCGCGGGCTCATGACGGATAGTCTGGCCGTGACTGCCAATGGCGCGAATGGTCGATGGGCTGAGGTGTTCTTGCGCCAGGAGCTGATTGATTCCGCCTGCCGCCAGGGTGGCCCAGTGCTGTTCGGCAATGGCCGCCCGGGCAATTTCATCCGGGCCGCTGGCGCACAAGTCCAGCAGCTCGGTGCGCATGTCGTCAGGCATTGGGATGTATAGTGTGGCGAGCAGCTTGAGCGGCTGTCCCTGGTCCACCAGCGCGATGTCCAGGCCATCGAGGCTGGTTCCGGACATCACACCGATATAAAGGGCCATGACTTAGCGCTTGTTCGACGCGAGCATGGTGGCTTTTTCCTGCTCCATGCGAGCCATCAGCGGTTGGCTCTGCTGCAGGAAGCGCTGGCGCTCGTTCTTGGCGATCGGATCGGCCATTGGCAGCTTCTGGCCCAGCGGGTCAACGTGCTTGCCGTTCACCTGGAACTCGTAGTGCAGGTGCGGGCCGGTCGACAAGCCCGTGGTGCCGATATAGCCAATGACCTGGCCTTGCTTGACGCTGCCGCCAGTCTTGACGCCCTTGGCGAAGCCTTGCATGTGGCCATAGAGCGTCTGGTAGGTATTGCCGTGCTGGATGATCACGGTGTTGCCATAACCGCCGCGGCGCCCGGCCAACAGCACCTTGCCGTCACCGGCCGCCTTGATTGGAGTGCCCCGCGGTGCGGCGTAGTCCACGCCCTTGTGTGCGCGAATCTTGTTCAGGATCGGGTGCTTGCGGCCCATGGAAAAGCGCGAGCTGATGCGCGCGAAATCCACCGGGGTGCGAATGAAGGCCTTGCGCATGCTGTTGCCATCGGCGGTGTAGTAGCTGCTATTGCCTTGCTTGTTGGTATAGCGAACTGCGGTGTAGCTCTTGCCGCGGTTGGTAAAGCGCGCAGAGAGGATACTACCGGTACCGACCACCTTGCCGTTGAGCACCTTCTGTTCATAGATGACGTCGAACTCGTCGCCCTTGCGGATGTCTTGGGCGAAGTCGATGTCATAGCCGAAGATCTTGGTCATATCCATCGTCTGGCTATGCGAAAGGCCGGCGCGTTGGGCCGATTGCGATAGCGAACTCTTGATCACGCCATGGACGTAGGCTGGGCGCATCACCGGCTTGACGATTTCGCGATTGAAGGCGAAACCCTTGGTGTTGCGGGTCAGGCGGATGGTTTCCAGGTCGCTGACTTTGCTGTGGAGGCTGGCCAGTTGACCGTTGTCGGCGACCTCGATCTCCAGCAATTGGCCATGCTTGAGCTGGCTGAACTGTTTGGCCTGCTTGCCACTGGCCAGTACTTCCTGAACAGCGGTCGCAGGTAAGCCGGCCTTCGCAAAGAGTGTCGACAAGGTATCGCCGCGAGCAACGGTCACTTCCCGGTGGCCGACTACCTTCTTTTCCTTTTCCTTTTCCGGCTTGACTGTCGCTACTGGCGCGGCAATGGGGGTGGGTGCCGCTTCGGCTTTTGCAGTCTCGGTGGTTTGTGCGGTGTCGTCGTTGTTGTCGATCTGCGCGAAGGGCGGTGCCGAAGGCTCACCGGTTGCGACAACGACGGGGGTGTCTTCCTGTTCCTGCTTGAGTTGATCGGCAGGCGTTTCGAATTCGAGGTTAAGGGTGGTTTTCTTGGCTTCTACTTCGCTGGAAGGGAACACCAGCAACGCCAGGCTGAGAAGGGCAGCAATGCCACTCGCGGCCAACAGATGGCTCTTCGGATAAAGCGGGGGCGCTTTAGTCGGTTCGTTGGTCATAGGTACTTTGGCTTTGAAAATTGAAATGGAAAAGATGAATTGACATGATGAAGATGAAATAACTGTATAAAATATAACCAAATCTCTTCCAAAGCAAGTCCGCAGACGTCGTCAGTCGGGATTGGGGTCACATGCGGGGCAAAAACTTTGTAAATGGTGGCTGATCTTGTATGGTTGTGGCCCTTTGAATCTCAGCTTTGCGGGTTGGTTATGAAGTCGGTTGAAGAGCAGCTAGCGCTGATCAAGCGTGGTGCGGAAGAGGTACTGGTCGAATCCGAATTGGTCGAGAAGCTCAAGCGTGGCCAGCCGCTGCGCATCAAGGCTGGCTTTGACCCTACGGCGCCTGACCTGCACCTGGGTCATACAGTGCTTATTAATAAGCTGCGCCAGTTCCAGGAGCTGGGGCATCACGTCATCTTCCTGATTGGTGACTTCACGGGGCTGATCGGTGATCCAAGCGGCAAGAGCGCGACGCGTCCGCCGTTGACTCGCGAGCAGGTCCTCGAAAATGCCGAGACCTATAAAGCGCAGGTCTTCAAGATTCTCGACCCTGCCCGAACTGAAGTCGCATTCAACTCCACCTGGATGGATGCGCTGAGCCCGGCCGACTTCATTCGCCTGGCGTCGCAGTACACAGTGGCGCGGATGCTTGAACGGGATGACTTCGACAAGCGCTATACCAGTAACCAGCCTATCGCGATCCACGAGTTCCTGTATCCGCTGGTGCAGGGATATGACTCGGTGGCCTTGCGTGCCGATATCGAGCTCGGTGGTACCGACCAGAAGTTCAACCTGCTGATGGGGCGCGAGCTGCAACGGGCATATGGCCAGGAGGCCCAGTGCATTGTGACGATGCCGCTGCTCGAAGGCCTGGATGGCGTGAAGAAGATGTCCAAGTCCTTGGGCAACTACGTGGGTATTCAGGAAGCGCCGGGTGTGATGTATAGCAAGCTGGTGTCCATTCCAGATGAGCTGATGTGGCGGTACTTCGAGCTCTTGAGCTTCCGTTCCATGGAAGAGATCAACGGCTTCAAGGCTGATTGCACTGCCGGTGCCAACCCGCGTGACATCAAGATCAAGCTGGCCGAGGAAATCGTTGCGCGCTTCCATGGTGAAGAAGCGGCGGCTAACGCCCACCGAGCTGCGGGCAACCGCATGAAGGATGGCGAGCTGCCGGAAGATCTGCCGGAAGTGGAAGTCGTAGCTCCGGAAGACATGCCAATCGCCGCTGTCCTTAATAAGGCGGGCCTGGTGAAGAACTCGGCTGGTGCGCGCGACCTGCTTAATGCCGGTGGCGTCCGAGTGGATGGCGAAGTGGTCGATCGCGGCTTTATGTTTGCGATAGGTGCAACCCATGTGGTGCAGGCTGGCAAGAAGGCGTTTGCGCGTATTACGCTCAAATCCGAATAAGGTTGCACTAAGTGCTTGACGGCGAATTATATCTCTCTATAATTCGCCCCACTTCCGGCGCAGTACAAACGGAAAACTCCTTGAAACTCAAAGAGTTAACCGAAGTAAGCGGCGAGGAAGCAGTTTCGGTCTGCTGATCGAA
>RCUU01001528.1_pt1 | contig 10893 bp, 8 predicted proteins | sample 2166211 | NCBI WGS metagenome assembly RCUU01 (sample SAMN09932620, study PRJNA488358) | compost metagenome | feature: garden; material: soil; isolation source: compost soil in phenylacetic acid-enriched culture | place: Germany: Experimental Botanical Garden Goettingen | collected 2016-01-27
CCGGGTTACGCAGCAGCGGCATGTAGCACAGCTTGGGCTGCTCCCAGCCGAAGTACTCGTACAGCTTGATCAGCTTGGGCGCCGATGGCAGCCACTCTTCACCACGCAGCACGTGGGTGATGCCCATCAGGTGGTCGTCGACCACGTTGGCCAGGAAGTAGGTCGGCAGGCCGTCGGTCTTCATCAGGACTTGCATGTCCATGCGGTCCCACGGGATCTCGACGTCGCCGCGCAGCATGTCCGGCACCACGCAGACGCCTTCGCTCGGCACTTTCATGCGGATCACGTGCGGCTCGCCAGCGGCCAGGCGACGGTCAACCTCTTCCTTCGACAGCAGCAGTGCGCGACCGTCGTAGCGCGGGGTTTCACCACGGGCCATCTGCTCGGCGCGCATCTGATCCAGCTCTTCGGCAGTGCAGAAGCACGGGAAAGCATGACCGAGCTCTACAAGCTGCTGGCAATACTTCTGATAAATATCGCCGCGCTCGCTTTGACGGTACGGACCGTGCGGGCCGCCGACGTCCGGGCCTTCGCTCCAGTCGATCCCGAGCCAGCGCAAGGCGTCGAAAATCTGCTGTTCGGACTCGCGAGTCGAACGCAGTTGGTCGGTGTCTTCGATCCGCAGGATGAACTCACCGCCGTGCTGCTTGGCAAAGCAGTAGTTGAACAAGGCGATGTAGGCGGTACCTACGTGGGGATCCCCGGTAGGCGATGGCGCGATGCGAGTGCGGACGGTGGTCATGGCATGTCTCGAAAAGAAAAAAAGCAAAGTTCAAACAAGGCGCGAATGGTAACAGGCGATACCCGCCCGGCTCCAGCGAACAGGGCATTTAAGCCAAGGTTGCGGCTGTAACGCCCGTATGTCGCGGATATCGGCCGACGGCATTTACCGCTTATCGGCTGTATGCCAGATTTGCCTGCTGATAACTTCCCTTACAATTTCTCGACTACAGTTTGCCTCATGCCTGCCCAACTCAAGCGTCGCCTCTTCACGTTCCTGCTGATTGTCCTGCTGATTGCCGGGGGCCTGTTTGCCCATTGGTTCTTCAAGGGGCGCTTTTATGAAAGCACCGACAACGCTTATGTCCAGGGCGAGATCACCCGCGTGTCGAGCCAATTGGGCGCGCGTATCGATCAGGTGCTGGTGCAGGACAACCAGCATGTCGAGAAAGGCCAGTTGCTGGTCAAACTCGAAGGCGACGACTTCCGCCTCGCTGTCGACCGCGCCAATGCCGCCCTGGCCACCCGCCAGGCCGAACGCCTGCAAGCCCAGAGCAAACTGACCCAGCAGGCCAGCCTGATTGCCGCCAGCGAAGCGCAAGTCGCGTCCAGCCAGGCCAGCCTGGGTCGCTCGCAGATCGACCTGACCCGCGCCGAGACCTTGCGCAAACCCGGCTATATCTCGGAAGAACGGGTGACCACCCTCTCCGCCGACAACCACATCGCACGCTCGCAAGTGGCCAAGGCCCAGGCCGACGCGCAAAGCCAGCGCCAGCAGGTCAATGCGCTGAATGCAGAGATCAAACGCCTCGACGCGCAGATCGCCAACGCCAAAACCGACCTGGCCCAGGCCGAACTGAACCTGACCCGCAGCGAAATCCACGCCCCCATCAGCGGCCTGATCGGCCAGCGTGCAGCCCGCGAAGGCCAATATGTGCAGGCCGGCGCTTACCTGTTGTCGATCGTGCCGGACGAAGACATCTGGATTCAGGCCAATTTCAAGGAAACCCAGATTGGCCACATGCAACCCGGCCAGGAAGCCGAACTGACCTTCGACGCCTACAGCGACACCCCGATCAAAGCCCGGGTCGACAGCCTGTTCGCCGCCTCGGGCGCGCAGTTCAGCCTGTTGCCGCCGGACAATGCCACGGGCAACTTCACCAAAGTCGTACAACGGATTCCGGTCAAACTGACCTTCGCCGCGGACAATCCGCTACGCGGCAAGATCCGCCCGGGCATGTCGGTCACCGCCAAGGTGAACATCAAGGACGCCCCTGAAGAAATCACCCCCAAAGTGAGCCACAAAGACGCCCCTGACGATGGCCGGTGATCAACTGATCCGCCCGGTCGGCGAACCGACCCGGCGGGACTGGATTGCGGTGATGAGCGTGATGCTCGGTGCGTTCATGGCGGTGCTGGACATCCAGATCACCAACTCCTCGCTCAAGGACATCCAGGGTGCACTGTCGGCGACCCTGGAAGAAGGTTCGTGGATTTCCACTTCGTACCTGGTGGCGGAAATCATCATGATCCCGCTCACCGCCTGGCTCGTGCAGCTGCTGTCAGCCCGGCGCCTGGCGGTGTGGGTGTCCCTCGGATTCCTGGTCGCGTCCCTGCTCTGCTCCATGGCGTGGAGCCTGGAAAGCATGATCGTGTTCCGCGCCCTGCAAGGCTTTACCGGTGGCGCGCTGATTCCGCTGGCGTTCACCCTGACCCTGATCAAGCTCCCGGAACACCACCGCGCCAAAGGCATGGCCATGTTCGCCATGACCGCCACCTTCGCGCCCTCCATCGGCCCGACCCTCGGCGGCTGGCTGACGGAAAACTGGGGCTGGGAATACATTTTCTACATCAACATCCCGCCCGGCCTGATCATGATCGCCGGCCTGATGTACGGCCTGGAGAAGAAAGAAGCCCACTGGGAATTGCTGAAAAGCACCGACTACGCCGGCATTCTCACCCTCGGCGTCGGGCTCGGTTGCTTGCAGGTGTTTCTGGAGGAAGGCCATCGCAAGGACTGGCTGGAATCGAGCCTGATCGTAACCCTGGGCAGCATCGCACTGGTCAGCCTGATCAGCTTTGTGATCGTGCAGACCTCCAAACCCAATCCGCTGATCAACCTCGGCATCCTGCGCAATCGCAACTTTGGCTTATCAAGCATTTCCAGTGTCGGGATGGGGGTCGGGCTGTACGGCTCGATCTACCTGTTGCCGCTGTACCTGGCGCAGATCCAGAACTACAACGCCCTGCAGATCGGCGAAGTCATCATGTGGATGGGCGTGCCTCAGTTGTTTCTGATTCCGCTGGTACCCCAATTGATGAAAGTCATCTCACCGAAGGTGCTTTGCGCGGTGGGTTTCGGCCTGTTCGGGCTGGCCGGCTTTTACTCCGGGGTGCTTAACCCGGACTTTGCCGGCAGCCAGTTCAATCATATCCAGATCGTCCGTGCCATCGGCCAGCCGATGATCATGGTGACCATCTCGCTGATCGCCACGGCCTACATCCTGCCCCAGGATGCCGGCTCCGCTTCGAGCCTGTTCAATATCCTGCGCAACCTGGGCGGCGCCATCGGCATCGCCCTGCTGGCGACCCTGCTCGATGCACGCACTCGGGTGTATTTCGATTACTTGCGCGAAGCCGTGGTGCCGAGCAATCCCCAGGTCGCCGAACGCCTGGCCCTGCTCACGGAAAAACTCGGCAGCGAAACGGCGGCCCTGGGCAAGATCAGCGAAATCACCCACCAACAAGCGTCGATCATGGCCTACAACGATGCCTTCCACTTTGTCGGCATCGGCCTGGGGATCAGTATGTTGGCGGTGTTGCTGACCAAGAAGCTGCCGGCAGGCATCAAGGCTGGCGAAGTGCATTGACCTTTCTGACGCTATCGCTGGCAAGCCAGCCCCCACAGTGAAGCGTCAAACCAAATACTTGGGGGCTGCAGAGGCTTTTGTGGGAACTGGCTTGCCAGCGATGAACGATGATGCGGTAAACCTGCCAAGCATCAAACCGTCAACAACCGCTCGCGCAACTTGGCAATCTCGTCGCGCATCTGCGCCGCCGCCTCAAACTCCAGGTCACGCGCCAACTGGTACATCTTCTCTTCGAGCTGACGAATGCGCTTGGTAATTTCGCTCGGTGAGCGCAGTTCGTTTTCGTAACGCGCCGCCTCCTCCGCGGCCTTGGCCATGCCCTTGCGCTTCTTGCTGCGCGAACCGGGCACGGTGGCGCCTTCCATGATATCGGCGACATCCTTGACCACCCCTTTGGGGGTGATGCCGTTGGCCAGGTTGAAGGCAATCTGCTTGTCGCGACGGCGCTCGGTCTCACCGATCGCCCGCTCCATCGAGCCGGTCATGCGGTCGGCATACAGAATTGCGCGGCCATTGAGGTTACGGGCAGCCCGGCCGATGGTCTGGATCAACGAGCGCTCCGAACGCAGGAAGCCTTCCTTGTCGGCATCGAGAATGGCGACCAGCGACACTTCAGGCATATCCAAACCTTCGCGCAGCAGGTTGATACCTACCAGCACATCGAAGGTGCCCAGACGCAGGTCGCGGATGATTTCCACCCGTTCGACAGTGTCGATATCCGAATGCAGGTAACGGACCCGCACATCATGATCAGCCAGGTAGTCGGTCAAATCCTCGGCCATGCGCTTGGTCAGCGTGGTCACCAGTACCCGCTCATTGACCGCCACCTTTTTGCGGATTTCCGAAAGCAAGTCATCGACCTGAGTCGTCGCGGGGCGAATCTCCACCTGCGGGTCGACCAACCCGGTGGGCCGTACAACCTGCTCGATCACCCGCCCGGCATGATCGGCCTCGTAAGGCCCCGGCGTTGCCGAAACAAAAATGGTCTGCGGGCTGACCCCTTCCCACTCATCAAAGCGCATGGGGCGATTGTCCAGCGCCGACGGCAGTCGGAAGCCGTATTCAACCAGGGTTTCCTTGCGCGAGCGGTCACCCTTGTACATCGCCCCGACCTGGGGAACGCTGACGTGGGATTCGTCGATCACCAGCAGCGCATCTGCTGGCAAATAGTCGTACAGGGTAGGCGGCGGCGCGCCGGCCGGGCGACCGGACAAGTAGCGCGAGTAGTTCTCGATACCATTGCAGTAACCCAGCTCGAGGATCATTTCCAGGTCGAACCGGGTGCGCTGCTCCAGGCGCTGGGCCTCGACCAGTTTATTGGTGTTGCGCAGGTACTCCAGCCGCTCCTTGAGCTCCTCCTTGATCCCTTCGATGGCCTCCATCAGGGTTTCCCGTGGTGTGACGTAATGGCTCTTGGGGTAGAAGGTGAAGCGCGGCAGCTTGCGGATGACTTCGCCGGTCAGCGGATCGAACGCCGAAATCGATTCCACTTCGTCGTCGAACAACTCGATGCGAATGGCCTCCAGGTCCGACTCGGCCGGAAAGATGTCAATGACATCGCCACGCACGCGAAACGTCGCACGGGCGAAGTCCATGTCGTTGCGCGTGTACTGCAGGTCGGCCAGGCGGCGCAACAGGGCACGCTGGTCGAGCCGGTCGCCGCGGTCGACGTGCAGCACCATTTTCAGGTACGTCTCGGGGCTACCCAGGCCGTAGATGCACGACACCGTGGTCACGATGATTGCATCCTTGCGCTCGAGCAACGCCTTGGTCGCCGACAAGCGCATCTGTTCGATGTGATCGTTGATCGAGGCGTCTTTCTCGATGAAAGTATCGGACGAAGGCACGTAGGCCTCCGGCTGATAGTAGTCGTAGTAGGAAACGAAATACTCGACCGCGTTATTGGGGAAAAACGACTTGAACTCACCGTACAGCTGGGCGGCCAATGTCTTGTTCGGCGCCAGCACCAGGGTCGGCCGCTGCACCTGGGCAATCACGTTGGCAATACTGAAGGTCTTGCCCGAGCCCGTTACCCCGAGCAGGGTCTGATGCGCGAGGCCAGCCTCGATACCTTCGACCATCTGACGTATCGCTTCGGGTTGATCGCCTGCTGGCTGGAAACGGGTGACGAGCTGAAACTCGGACATTGGAACCTCTGATTTCATCCTGCACCGCCCTAAAACAGTGCAACGATGAGCGAAATGACCGACGGCCACGGCCGCCTGTATTTATAGACAGTAGTTATACCCAAGTAATGCCAGTGAACGCCAGTTTCAAGCGCGCTTTGTATACATTGCTGAATCGGCGGTCACGAATAAGACTAACGGTCGAAAAATAATCGCAAAAACCCGCCGAAAACCACTCACCGCCTGTCGCCGAGCAAGATAAGCATCTCTATACTAACTCCCCGTTTGTGCACCGCTCTAGTGCATTCGGCCGGAGCGATGTGCCGCCCTCTTTATTCTCCATTCAGAGCTACGGTAAAAATGAGCCTGTTTTCCGCTGTCGAATTGGCACCACGCGATCCCATCCTGGGCCTCAACGAAGCATTCAACGCCGATACCCGCACCAACAAAGTCAACCTGGGGGTCGGTGTTTACTGCAACGAAGAAGGGCGTATTCCATTGCTGCGCGCAGTAATTGAAGCCGAGACCACCCGTGCTGCCCAGCACGCCTCGCGCGGCTACTTGCCGATCGACGGCATCGTGGCCTACGACCAGGCTGTGCAGACACTGCTGTTCGGCGCCGACTCGCCCCTGCTGGCGGCTGGCCGCGTCATCACCACCCAGGCTGTCGGCGGTACCGGCGCCCTGAAGATCGGTGCTGACTTCCTCAAGCAAATTTCGCCGGATGCCGTCGTCGCCATCAGCGACCCGAGCTGGGAAAACCACCGCGCCCTGTTTGAAACCGCCGGCTTCCCGGTGCAGAACTACCGCTACTACGATGCCCCCAGCCACGACGTAAACCGTACTGGCATGCTCGAAGACCTGAACGCACTGCCGTCGGGTTCGATCATCGTGCTGCACGCCTGCTGCCACAACCCGACTGGCGTCGACCTGTCGCCAGCCGACTGGCAGAACGTGCTTGAACTGATCAAAGCCAAAGGCCACATTCCATTCCTGGACATGGCTTACCAGGGCTTTGGTGACGGCATTGCCGAAGACGCGGCGGCCGTGCGCCTGTTCGCCGAATCGGGCCTGAACTTCTTCGTTTCCAGTTCGTTCTCCAAATCCTTCTCCCTGTACGGCGAACGAGTCGGCGCACTGTCGATCATCACCGACTCGAAGGAAGAGAGCGCTCGCGTGCTGTCGCAAGTCAAGCGCGTGATCCGCACCAACTACTCCAACCCACCGACCCATGGTGCCAGCATCGTTGCTGCCGTGCTCAACAGCCCGGAACTGCGTGCCATGTGGGAAGCCGAACTGGCTGAAATGCGCCTGCGCATTCGTGGCATGCGTAACGAAATGGTCGAGCGCCTGGCCAACCTGGCGCCCGAGCATGATTTCAGCTTCGTTGGCCGTCAACGCGGCATGTTCTCCTACTCAGGCCTGAGTGTCGAACAGGTTGCCCGCCTGAAGAACGAATTCGGTATCTACGCCCTGGACACCGGCCGCATCTGCGTCGCCACGCTGAACCAGAGCAACATCGATGTCGTGACCAAAGCGATCGTCCAAGTCCTGTGAATCTGACGGGGAAGTCAGCCAAGGCTTGACTTCCCCTTAGCAATCAGTAACATAGGCAACAGATTCCGCGATAGCTCAGTCGGTAGAGCAAATGACTGTTAATCATTGGGTCCCAGGTTCGAGTCCTGGTCGCGGAGCCAAACTTTCAAAGCCCCACTTGTTGGGGCTTTGTCGTTTCTGGAATTCGGCAACTCACCCGCCAGCCAAATCACTCCTTGTACGGCAATGCTATCGGGTCGCTGTCATCAGTCAGGCTCCACACCAGCAATTTGGCCGGCTGCGTCCCGCTGGCGTTGCGTGACACCGAATGCACGGTACCGGCCGGCTCGAACCAATATTCCCCCACCTTGTAGGTCTGTGGTTCCTGGCCTTTGAGTTGGGAGATCACCTCCCCTTCCAGCACATAGGCCATTACCGCCCCTGGATGCTGGTGGGGCAGAGAACGCTGACCTGGCGCATAACTGACAGTAAGCATGACAGCCTTCTTGCCCGGCACATTGCGCAGGTGTTGCTCCTGCAGAACGGTGAGCGCTTCCTTACCGTCCGAGTCACCATGAGCAAAAACGCCAACAGCGCCGAATAACGTGCTGGCTGCGAGCAGGTAGCGCAGCAGTGTCACAGGTTTCATGCGGGTTCACCTTTGTGGGAAGCGCGGGATGCACGTTGCACCCAACTGGACTGAAGGTTAAGTCCCGCGCTTGCACCGGCAAATAGCCAATGCCGGGAAAAACCTGCAGCCCAAACACCTCACAAAAAGTGCCGCGATCAGGCAGGGTCCAGCCCGATCGGAAAGAATTCGCCTCCGCTGTAGACGCCCAGCCAGCGCTGACCATCGATTTCGCGCACTTCGGCCAGCTCGACCAATTGGTAAAACACGTTGCGATGAATCAACGCCTCGAGATTGCTGCGCACATGGACGTAGGGGGCTGGCTCTTGAGTCTGCGGGTCGATCACAAAGCGCATGGGGTGCTCGGCGCCCGCCTCGACTTCCTCTTCGACATTGGTGGTGAAGCGCAAGCGCTGTGCTTGCCCCTCGCCCTCCACCTGTAGGCTCACAGCCACGAACGGTGCATCATCGACCTTGATGCCGACCTTCTCCACCGGCGTAATCAGGAAGTAATCATCGCCATCGCGACGAATGATGGTGGAGAACAACTTGACCATCGGCTTGCGTCCGATCGGCGTCCCCAGGTAATACCAGGAGCCGTCTCGGGCGATGCGCATGTCGATATCGCCGCAGAATGCCGGGTTCCACAAATGGACTGGCGGCAGCCCCTTGTCCGATTTTGGAATCTGCGCCAGCAAGTCGTTGGCTTTGCCTGCACCACTCATACGTTCTCCTCAGCGACTCATACCCAGAAGGCTACGAGCGTAATCCTCAAGCGGCGGCTCTAGCAAATCTTCCGGCCGGTCATCATGGAACGTCAGTAAACCGCCACGGCCGCGAATACGCGCGGTATCGATCAAGTAGCGGGTATTGGTTTCGATCAACATCAACTGGATCACGCCGCTGTCGATACCCAGCCGATCCACCGCCTGTTGGTCGTACCAGTCGTCGCTGTTGCTGATGCGGTCATCGGCCTTGGCAAAACGCGTGTAGAGCAGGTAATGGGCACCGGCGGCGTGAGCCTGGCTCAACGCGTCCTCGAGGCCCAGCGGCGCATGGGCGCGGCGTACCAGCGGGAAGTACTCGATGAAGCCCTTGAAAGCCGCTTCGGCCACTGCGTTGGGGCGCGGATAGTCACCGCCAGGAGGCGCGAACGCACCCTGGCCGATAAAAATGAAGGAGTCCGGCTGCAAGCGCAAGGAGTTCGAGCGTTGCGTGTCACTGTGTTCCAGCAGGCCGGCATCGCTCATATGATAACGAACGCCTTCGCCCAGATCGCTGACGTTCATGCAGCCAACCAGCGACAACCCTGCCAGCAGCAAAACCAAGCTACGCATTTTTCCTCCAGAGGCCGGCGACGGAAAACCGGCGAATAGCCCCCGGATGCAGCTTTTGCGCCAGACTGGGTGCGCTTGCTGGAGCCGCTCAGCCGCCGATGATTTTCATCACCGTGGCACCACCGGAAAAAGCCACTTCCTGCTTGTCGCCCAACGCCTTGACCAGCAACCCCTGTAACGCCGGCAGGGCCTGGTGGCGCGGTTTGTCGAGCAGATCGCCGACATAGTGGCGATTGCTCGATGAAAGGCAGCCATGCAGCCAGCCCGTGGACGACAGGCGCAAGCGCGAACAGGTTCGGCAGAAGGGTACGCTTTCATTGGCGATCACGCCGAAAAAGCCTTTGCCGGGAATCTGGTAGCGCAATGCAGTGGCATCTACAGGTGCACTGGCTTGCAAGTACTCATAACGTTCGCCGATGACGTCGAGCAATTGTTGCAAGCCAACGAACTGCTGCAAGAATGCATTCGAATCACTGGCCAGGTGCCCCATGCGCATCAGTTCGATGAACCGCAGTTCGAATCCACGCTCCAGGCAATAGTCGAGCAATGGCAACACCTGATCGAGGTTTTGCCCACGCAAGGGCACCATGTTGACCTTGATGCGAATGCCCGCCGAACTCGCCTCCTCCATACCCTGGAGTACGGTGGCCAGGTCACCACCCCGGGCAATGCTGCGAAACGCCGCCGCATCCAGGGTATCGAGCGAAACGTTCAACCGGGCAATGCCGGCATCCACCAGCACCGGCAGCTTGCGCAGCAGAAGCTGGCCATTGGTGGTCAGGCTGATATCGTCGAGGCCGAGCACCGAGACTTCGCGCAGGAAGGTTTCCAGCTTGGGGCTGACCAGGGGTTCCCCCCCTGTGATCCGCAGCCGTTCGATGCCTGCCGCCTCGATAAGGTAGGCCACGCCCCGCGCCATTGCCTCGGCCGACAGCTCATCCTGGGCGGCGACCAGGCGCTTGCCATTGGGTACGCAATAGGTACAGGCATAGTTGCAGGCGGAGGTCAGGCTGACGCGCAAATTGCGAAAACGCCTGCCTTGACGATCGACGATCATGAATGACTCCGGCACGGGAAAAATCGGACCTGCAAAACCTGACTCAAAAATCAGGTTTTTGCAAGCCTCATACCTGAGTATATTCCTGAGGATAGCGTGCCAATAGCACTATAGGCGTACGAAATGCTTCAACTGCCGGAAGAATCGGGATCGCGCTTGCGCTTGTTGCCCATGCGCACGCCGATATCCATCAGGAACTGGAAGAATCCTTCCTGATCTTCCAGCACATTGCTCCAGAACGGCGAGTGGTACAGGGCCACGGCACCGTGCACCAGCGCCCAGGACGCGCAGTAATGGAAGTACGGCGGAACATCCTCGAGCTTGCCTTCGCTGATCCGCCCCTTGATCAACTGGGTCAGACGCTCGAAGTTCGAGGCACGGATCTTGTGCAGCTCCTCGACCATCTCCGGCACCTGGTTACCCTTGACCACCTTTTCTTCGAGGCGGTCGAACAGGCGATAACGCTGTGGGTCACGCATGCGGAACTCGAAGTAGGCGCGCGACAACGCCTCCTTGTCGCGATCGACATCGGCCGAATGGAGCAGCTCGTTCAAGTCGCGCTCGTAGTCGAGCATCAGGCGCAGGTAGATCTCGGCCTTGGACTTGAAGTGCTTGTAGA
>RCUU01001530.1_pt1 | contig 10890 bp, 10 predicted proteins | sample 2166211 | NCBI WGS metagenome assembly RCUU01 (sample SAMN09932620, study PRJNA488358) | compost metagenome | feature: garden; material: soil; isolation source: compost soil in phenylacetic acid-enriched culture | place: Germany: Experimental Botanical Garden Goettingen | collected 2016-01-27
GGCTTGCGGTGAGTGTGGTGTCTTTTGGGATTCACGCTATCCATCTCCGCAAGGCCCGGGATTCCTTCATTAATCCCAAGCTGCTTCACATGCCCGGCTATCTGAAGCTGACAGCCGTCGGCTTCAGTATTTTGGTGCTGAATCTGGGTAATTTATTCCTGATGCCGCTTGCACTGGCCAATCTGTTCCATCAGTCGGCCCTGATGATCGGCCTGTTTATTGCCCCCGGCGCCATTTTGTCGGCGTTTCTGACCCGTTTTGTCGGCCGCTGGATCGACCGGTACGGTAATCTGCGCTTCCTGCTGATTGGCCACGGGGTGCTTGCTACCGTCCTGGCCGTCTTTGCACTGGAGCTGCCGGCATCGCCGCTCGTGCTCTTGTTCGGGTACCTGTGCTTCTCGCCTGCTTTTTCGGCAACCATGGCTTCCCTGAATAATGAGGCCTCCGGCATCCTGCCGCGCACCTGGATCGGCTCGGGGATGGGACTGCTCCAGCTGATCCAATTTTTCGGCGGCTCCGTCTCCGTTGCCGTCTGCGGATTGCTGCTGCATGCCCAGCGGGCACTGGCACCGTCAAGCGCTTATAGGAATGTTTACGGACTTCTGCTTGCAGTAAGCCTGTGTTCTCTGAGTCTGGTGCTTTTGTATCGGCGCTCCCGCGGGATGGAGTTGAAACGTAATGGTGCTAACAGCGTATCAGAAGCATAATAGTGATCAGGAAGGATGAGGAAGAAGTGGATAATGGCATGAATGTTATCTTGTTTGAAAAGATGCCGGATGGCGAACTGCGTGTTATTGAGGAGCGCACCTGGAGTATGAACATGATTACGGCTCTGGAGCATGTCAATTATATTGTGGTGGGCAACCGGGAGTACGAGGCCGTGGAAGGCCGGCTAAATGTCGATCAGGGGAAGCTTGAACTCCTGCTCGTCCCCATGCGTACAGAAGAATAATGTCAGGAGAGGAGGGTCTCAAATTGGCAATAGATGAACAAGCGAAAGAGCCAGCGGCTTCCAGACTATTCACCCCGGACGGCAAACCGATCCGGGTGTTATCTACGTCGCTGGGCATTGCCCTGCTGGCCAATGCTTTATTTATTCCGGGGGGCGCCGGCGCAACAGGCGGCAGCGCTGAGGAGCCGACACTGGTCTCCTGGTCTACTGAGGAGGTCAAAGCTTATTTTGACAAAAACGTAGACTGGAATATCCCTTATCCGGAAGAGAATGCCGAAGAGGTGCAGGAAGGCCAAGGGGTGGTCACCTCGGGCGGAACAACGGTTATCAACAATTACGGCGGGTATAATTCCGGCTTCGGCTGGGATGATCTGCTGCTGTACCACATGCTGTTCAACAGCGGCTCGTTCTATTCTTCAAGAAGCTGGTACAACGACCGCCCGACGTATTATGGCGGCACACGGACTAAGTACAAGGCACCAAGCTATAACAGCGGTAGCTTTCAGAACAAGCCGGTACCCGGCTCGGTGGTTAAGCCGCGTACCTCTACCTCATCCACCGGCTCGATCACCCGAAGAAACACCTCGAGCAAGGCAGGCGGAGTCGGGGGCAAATCCAGCGGTCTGGGCTCGTCCACCGGCTCAAGCTCAAGCAGCAAATCAGGCACAACCTCAAGATCAAGCGCCGGCAAGAGCAGCTCTGGCAAAAGCGGTTTTGGCGGATGAGCCCTGCAGACAGTGTCTTTGAGTACATCGATCAGTCGGGGCTGGAACGGGCCCCCCGGGTAGAGCAGCTGCATAAGCTCGGATTCACCTGGGCGGACCTGGAGGATGAGGAGTATTGGCTCGATGCTATTGCCGTGATGCGCGGCGGGACTTATAAGGAGCTTGAGGAGGCTTCCGGCAAGCTCTGGAGCATCCTCGACAAGGCTGTCCGCTATGTGCACCAACGGCATGATTTGTATGACTTGCTTGGCATTCCTCCTGTACTGTGGCAGATGCTGGACGATACTCCGCTGCCTGAGCCGGGGCTGATCAGCCGGTACGCCAGATTCGATTTTGCCGTAGCCGGCGACGGCACGATTAAGCTGCTGGAGCTGAATGCGGATACACCAACCGGCTATGTGGAAGCGTCTATCGCTACGCCGTGGATTTGTGGGCAGGCCGGCATTTCAAGCCCGAACACCGGCATGAAGGAACGGCTGGCCGCTGCCTGGAGCATTGAACAGCCGGATACGGCAGCTTGTGTTGCTTACGGAACCCATCAGGAAGATTCCGGAACGATTGAAGCGCTGGTGGCGCACAGTGGTCTGGACATCCGTTGCGTTGACTGTCTGGATCTATGGATCGACGAAGGAACGGTCAGGGATGCGGAGGACCGGATCATCAAGCGGATGTTCGCCCTCTATCCCAAGGAATGGATGGCGGTGGACGATGGCGGCGAGGCGCTTGCCTATGCCATTGAGAGTGGACAGCTTCAGCTGTTCAATGGTCCGCACAGCATCCTGCTGCAGTCCAAGGGGCTGATTGCCGCCGTATGGGGAATGTATGAGCTGGGGCTGCTCTTCAGCGAGGAGGAGCGGCAGGCCATAGCCAGCTACATCCTTCCAACCTACAACAAGCCGGTATTCTCCGGCAGCTTTGTGTCTAAGTCCGTCTTCGGCCGGGAAGGCGGTTCGGTGCGGATCTATGGCGACAACGGCTCGCTGGAGATTGCCGATGAGGACGGCTTCGACAGCAGCGTGCTGTTCCCGACGGTGTACCAGAAGCGGGCAGAGCTGGCCCGAATCCAGACCCCGGAAGGGGAGCTTCATCTGCTGACCGGCATGTTCGTGATCAACGGCGTGCCTTGCGGGCTTTTGGGCCGCGCAGGCGGACCGATTACAGGCAACGCCAGCCATTTTATCGCGCTAGGAGTGAGGGGGCTTGAAGATGAACAAGGATAGAAACCGCTGGACCGGGAGGTACCACAAGGTCCGTACTGGAGCGGTGCTTGGTATGCTGTTGATGGCAGTGCTGCTGCTTGGCGCGTGTTCCAGCAACACGGACAGTGTATTTCATACGGGTACGGAGACGACGGACAGCGTGTCGCGTGTCCCGTGGGACTACCGGGTGGTGGAAGGTACGGTAGGTGATCTTATCGGCAGCGACATGACGGTCCTGCCGGACAATGAGCTGCTTCCTAACGACAACAATTATGCCACCGGCGACAAGATATGGACCCTGCAGTTTATGGATGCCGAACTGGTGACGGATGCGGACCAGAAGAATGATATCCGCCTGTCTTCCTGGACTACGATCAAATCGTATGCCGACCAGAAGGTGGCTGCCGAAGATTTGACCCGTCTGAAGGTGTCCATTACGACCGATGTGGATCTTGTCGGCGTGTATAAGACAGAGTACAAGAATAAAACCAGAAATTTTGCCGTGGTTGAGCTGCCTTCCGGCAACCGGATCAAGCAGCCGATCGACGACAAGCGCTATAAGGCGCTGGAGAAACAAAAGAAAGCCTCCGTGGTGCTGGAGGAAGTGCATGATTTCGCCGATTATGATTCGGCCTACGCAAAATTTCGGGGGTGGGCAAATTGACGATTGTTATTAATCTGGTAGTCAGTGTGTTGACAATTATTCTGCTGCAGGTGATCGGGATGGTGGTCTTCAGCCTGATGACTCCGTTCAAGGACATGGAGGAGCTGAAGAAAGGCAATGTGGCTGTAGCCTTGGCACTTGGCGGCAAGTTTCTGGCCACGGCGATTATTGTGGGGGTAGCAGCTTACACGAATACCTCCATCTGGTTCATGATGCTCTGGTTCGCGGTAGGTTATGTCTGCCTGATCGCTGCATATTGGATCTTTGAGCTGTTCACGCCCGGCTTCAAGATATCGGAACAACTGAAGCAGGGAAATGTCGCCGTAGGCGTGATGCTCTGTCTGGTCTTCGTCGGCACGGCGTTCGCCGTCAGCAGTCTGATTATTTAAGCCGATGCATTTTCTGCTGCGTCTGTCCGGCAAGCTGATGCGTCTGAGGAAAAAGTCCATTGGGCTGATTATCCTGTCTTTTATTGCGATTAGTGCAACTATTGCCTTTATGCTGGAGCCTGGTACCTTTCATAACTGGTTCAATGCCTTTTACTGGGTTATGACGACGATGGCCACCGTGGGCTACGGCGACTTTTTTGCCGCTACGGCAGCGGGTAAGCTGTTTACCATGTTCCTGTATATTTTCGGCATAGGACTGCTCAGTTTGGTCATCGGGAAGATTATTGATTCCATAGGGGAACTGCAAAGAAGGAGAGGAGCCGGGACGTTGAGCTTTCACGGGAAAGACCATGTGGTACTGATCAATTGGAACCGCAAAACACAAGCTGCCGTTGACGAGATTCTCTGCTATACGCCGTACTGCCGGATTGTCATCATTGATGAGAGCGGACAGCATCCGCTGCAGCAACTGGAGCATGTTCATTTCATCAGCGGTGACCCTTCCAGCGACGACATCCTGCTGAAGGCGGGTATTCAAGGAGCCAAGGCAGCCATCGTATTCGGGGATACGCGGATCGATGAGTCTTCCCTGACGGATGGCAAAACCCTGCTGATCGCCTCCAGTATTGAGCGGATTGCTCCGCAGGTACATACTACTGTGGAGATTATGCAGGAAAAGAACATCCAAAATTTCCGCCATGTCCATGTAGATGAATTCGTGCTTTCACATGATGCTATTTCCAGACTGGCCGTCCGGTCTGCGCTGCAGGAAGGGAATTCCGAGGTCATTACCCAGCTCCTCAGCCGGCAGCATGGGGATGACATCTATGAAATTCCGCGGGACGGCACCTGGCATACCTATGGGGACGCCTTCCAGGCACTGCTGCGCCAGGGGGCGACGCTGCTGTCGGACCGGGGAGATCTGGGCATCAACCGCAAGCTGGACCAGCCGATCCCGCAGGGTGCCAGACTCTATATCGTATCGGATGCAGAGACTTACCGGAAGATTAAGGGCTAGCAGGCAGGCCTTCATATCTTATTACATTAACCAGAGAGCTGCACGGGTAGGGTTGGCCCGGGCAGCTCTCTTTCCTGTTATCTGGGAATTGGTTTGCTCACCGGCTTCATTCGCCAAGACTAGTTGGAAAAAGGGAACTTATTTCCCCTAAAGATCAACAATTGTGAGAGTTAAGTGGAAAAAGTAAACTTAATTAGGCTAGTTTACTCCGTTAGGGCCGAAATGAACTGAATTAGTGTACCTTTTTCCACTTCATCTGCAGAGAATAGGGTCCTGGGGCAAATTAGTTAACCTTTTTCCAACTTACCCCAGTGGCATGATGAATTCGGCTGTTGTCCAGAATCAAGGCGATTTTTCCACTCGGGTACGCAGAGAGAAGATCCTGTAGAAATCGAATAAAGGCCGCTACATCGGTTAGCTCTTAGAGGAGTTACAGGAAGGTTAGCGAATGAATATGGAATCCACTCTAGAACGAAGGTGATTTCATGAGTTTCAGGATTAACAAGAATGAGCAGAACGCAAAGAAGGCTCTACCGGCATACCTAATCGGTTTGTTCGGAATGTTATTGTCGGTAGTCATTGCCCTCGGCATATTAGGTCTGACGGACTTCGAGTTATATTCGTATTCCATCTTGTTCGTTTTTCCTTTGGGTGCGATTCCCTTGGGTATGATTTCAACGTCGGTCTACACTTGGCGGATCGTAACCAGAGGTTATAAGCCGTCCAGGCCAAATTATGCGGTTTCATTAATAATGGCGCTCATCACATTTTTCTTGATTCAATATGGTGAATATCGGACAACCCATGTAACTGAAGACAATACGATCAATCATCAGCTTAAAGGTGAACCTATCAGCAGCTACACAGATGAGAAGGGAAATGTCCTTACGTTTCCTAAGTACGTTGCTTTTAAACTGAGGGCTAGCGAATCAAGCTTAATACACCGTGGCGGTGAGGTCATTGAAATGGATTCATTCTCAGGTTCCAACTGGTTCAGTTGGAGTTTGAGCCTTGTCGGATTCCTGTTGGGAAGCACATTTCCAGGTTGGTTCTCCCAGCAGGGCACGCTGCATTGTACGGCATGCAAACGAGCGTATGTGACAGAACACAAGCTAGGAGAGCTCAGCTTTGAGAGAGTTACTGAACTCCGCGATGCTCTTGTTCAAGAAATCCAATCCGATAATTTCAACGCTTTTATAGATATCGTCAATCGATATGATATTTTCAAAAACAATGAATCCCATGATCGTCAAGAAACCTACGTCATTAAAATAGGTGTCTGCCCAAACTGCAACCATGGATATGTAATCATGAGACATTACTCTCGCAATGATGCAGAAGGAGGCGCTTTCAGCGAAGAAAATAAAAAAATCGTACTTCCAACTACGGAGTCGTTCGCTGCACAGGGGTTTCGTTATGTGAAAACGGTGTAACTCTTTCGCATTGAACTGGCATTCGCAGGCAATGCCCGAAAATTGAATCTTTTATGGAAGTTGACACAAAATGATCAATTGTATAGTTAATTCTGTGACTTATATTACCGTTATATAATATAGATGACGGATGGTTCTCCTTAAGGATGTGATGGATTGACAAGCAAATTCAGCGCAGCAGCCATACTTATACTCTCTCTGCTGCTGGCTTCCTGCAGCGGCAACGAAGCAGCTCCCGAACCCACCGCCTCAGCGGGTGAGGCTGTAACTGCATCGCCCTCACCGGCGGCCATTACCGGCAGAAGTATGGATAACCGGAAAGCGCGGCAGGAGCTGAGCACATTTATTGCAAAACAGCTTACCGGCCCTTATGGCGTGTACACGAACCTGCTGGAGACAGACGAATCCGGGGAAGCGGCCACAGGTCATGAGGTGCTGAGCGAATCAGCCTCGCTGCTGATGCAAGCGGCTGTACTTGCCGGCGACAAGGCGCAGTTTGCCAACCAGTGGGCGTTGGCGCAGCAAACCTTTGACATGGAAGGCGGCTTCAGCTACCGCTATAGCCCCAAGCAGCAGAAGCAGTTCCCTGTAAATGCTGCTGTGGATGACCTGCGGCTGATTGGCGCCCTGTATAAGGCGGGAGAAGCTTTTGATGAGCCGGCGTATACGGAGCAGGCGGACAAATACAGTCAACGATTCTACGGTAATAATGTAAAAGAAGGATATATGTATGATTTTTATGACAATGTTTACAAAACTACGAACAGCTTCGTAACTTTGTGTTATATTGATTTGGGCACTTTGCGAAAATTGTCGATATCTAGCGAGTTACGCGGTATATTATTGCATAACATGGATGGAATTCTGGAGGAGGGCTACCTCTCGGATTCGTTCCCTTTCTATGAGACGAGATTCGATTATCATACCGGAGTCTACAGCTCCGAAAATATCAACACGGTGGAATCCCTGCTGAGCATTCTGCATTTGACAGAGACGGGCCGGCAGAAGCCCGCGAGTATCCGCTATATCAAGGAACAGGTCGAGGCCGGAACACTGTACGGGCAATACTCCCGTGACGGGAAGCCGCTGAATGATATCCGTTCCACGGCGATCTACGCCCTGGCGGCCATGATCGGCGCAGAGGCCGGAGACGATTCACTCTATCGTGCAGGAATTGCGCGAATGAACGAATTCCAGACTCGGGATGCGGACAGTCCGCTATTCGGGGGATTCGGCAATACGGATACCGGACAGGCGTATTCTTTTGACAATCTTATGGCTTTATTGGCCTATTCTTATTCACACTAAACCACAGTAACGAAGGTGACCCGTATGATCGACGACAACATTGTAAAAACAACGCTGCGGCAGCAGATGATGCCCGCCGGACTGCGGGTTTCGCCCGCTTTTGCAGCAGCCTTCGGAGTACTGCTGGTTACACTTATTGCTTTGTTTACGGCTCCCTACATAGGAATGGCCGACAACGGCGACTTTTTCCGCAATATCTACAGCAATGGCCTCTACTTCAGCCAGCCTGACTATGACAGCAAGTATTTTGGCTATTTCGTGAAGCATTTTGGAATCTATCAGTACTATAACGAGAATGGCGCAACCCTGGACTCCTCACAGTCTTTGTTTATCAAGCTGTCCATGGGTCTGAATAAGCTGGTGTTCAGCAGCACGGTGTTCGACATCCGCTTTCAGGCAGCTATTTATACGGTTCTTTATGTTGCTGCCATCTATCTTTTAATAGAGGCGGTCACCTGCAAAATGTCACGCAAGCAAGGCATGATTATTGCCGTTCTTGCTGTTTTTGTGTTCGGAGATACGGGATATACTGCGTATTTCAACTCCTTTTACAGTGAAAGTGTCGTCATGATCATGATGATCTTCGTCTTCGCCTCCTGGCTGCTGCTCTACCGCAAAAGATACAACGATTATGCCCTGCTCGGCCTGTTCGTCCTCAGCAGCATCGTTCTGACGACCTCGAAGCAGCAGAATGCCCCGGTGGGGATGATTATTGCTGTGCTCGGGATATCGCTCATCTGGATTCGGAAGGATCGGCTGTTCCGCAGCCTGACGCTTGCCTCCATGGCGCTCCTGATGTGTGCCGGAATAGCCACCTACCTGAACATCTCCAAGGAATTCGTGAATATCAACCAATATCATGCCATGACCCGGGGTGTGCTGAAGGAATCCTCCAATCCGGAGACGGCGCTGAAATCGTTCGGGATTGATGAGCAGTACGCCATTCTGAAGAACAGCATCTACTATGAGCAGTACGGGACAGTGGATGTGAATTCGCCGATTCTCGAAAAGGATTTCTACAGCCGCTACGGCTTTGGCTCGATTCTCAAATACTATGTGACGAATCCCGATCAGCTCGGCTCCATCCTGAATGTGGCGGCCCGCAGCGCCTTCTCGATCAAGCCAGCGGCGATGGGGAATTATGAAGAATCGGCAGGGAAGGCTTTCCGGGCCCAGAGCCATTTCTTCACGGCCTACAGTCTGCTTAAGCAGAAGCTCGCGCCCAAAACCTTCGGTTTCATCCTGCTCTGGATGGCGTTGGTTGTCGGCCTCTACATGCCTTCCTTCGTGAAGGCTGTCAAAGCCCGGAATATGCGGGCCTTACAGCGGATGGTGCTGATTCTGGCCAGCATGGGGGTCGGCCTGTCGGGGATTTTCGTCTCGATTATCGGAGCGGGGGACGCCGACATTTCGAAGCATGAATTCCTGTTCACCTTATGCTTCGATTTGGTCACCTTCATGCTGGCTGCAGATGTGATTGGCCGCAAAATCTCCGCCGGCCGCCAGCCCGCTGCCAGCAAGGCAGGACAATATCCTGAGGTGCAGAAGGGTGTGAGCGCTTGAACCAACGGAGGATTGCCAGTCTGCTGCTGCCGCTGATCATTGCTGTTCTTGTATTGCTGTCTGCCGCTCCCCCGGCGCATGCCCAGGCCGCGCAGGACGCCTCTGCTCAGCAGAGGGTACTGCTTCTGTATGACAGTCTGGGCAAAGGGACCGTCCGGGAAGGCAATGTAAGCGAGCTTCAGCGGCTGCTGTCTGCCTTGGGCAGCCAGGTGACGCTTCTCAGCCTGGACCGCTATGAACAAGGGGCCATGGATGACTTTTCCTGGGTCATCACCGTAATGAACGCAGCAGATCTTGCTCCTGCGAACCGGGATTATCTTGAGGATGCAGAGCGCTATCAGGGACAGGCACTGCATATGGGCTATCATCCTCCCGCCAGGCTGCTGAAAGTGATGCAGCTGGCTACGGGGATTGCAGATGAAGACCTTGCCGATCTCGCCGTCGGTGAATTCACCGCTTCTGATCTTCGGGTAAGGGATATGCCCTATATTGCGGCTGTAAAGGCGGAACGTACCTATGGCAGCTTCACCTTGAAGAGCAGCGGCCGGAAGCTGCCTTTTGCGGCGTCGGCCGGAAGCTATACCTATGTCCCTTATCTGGAGCAGGGCAATGCCAGCGTGTTGGGCATGGCCTATGTGCTTAGGGAATGGCTGGGGAGCAAGGCCGTCCCGCAGACCTTTCTTGTGCTGCGGGAGATTTATCCGTTCTCTGATCTTGATCTGCTGGAAGAAGCGGCAGACCGTCTGTACAAGGCGGGGATTCCGTTTATCGCCAGTATTCGTCCGGTGTTCAACAATACTGATTTTCCGGCCATGCAGCGCTACCTGGATGCGCTGAAGGTGGTCCAGTCGAGGAATGGCAGCATTCTGGTGAATGCGCCGGTGGTCATGCCGTCGATTAACAGCAGCGATCATACGCTTGGCGGGAAGATGAGCGGATTTGTGAATCTGCTGGTCAAAAGCGGCATCGCGCCGCTTGGCATCGGCGCCGATCTGTATTGGACCTATGACCGGGAGTATGCGGAAGCAGGAATGGGCTTTTTTGATTCAGCGGTGCTGTTCCCGGACGAGACCGTCCTGCACATGGAGCCGACAAATGTCTCCAAGTGGTTCGTGTCCTCTCTGTACAGCCTGACACCGGAGTTCCTGCAGGGGCTGGGGTACTCCTCTCATGCTATGCCGCAGCTGCCGCTGAATACAGCAGTAACCGCAGTGCTGCCGGAAGATGAAGCCGGCCTAAATGCGCTGCTGCAGACGCTGGAACGGGAGTGGATCTCTTTTGCCGATTACAAGCAGGGGGGGCATAAGACCGTTACGGATGAGAATACGGTGGCCTCGGAAGATGGAGTGGTACTGGTGAATGGTGCTCCTCTGAATGTCGGCTATGCCCCGGAGACCGTAAGCAGTGATTATCAATACAAAGAAGAGCAGGTCCGGAGCTTCACGAAACTGTTCAGTGTGCAGAGCAAATTTTTTATCATCGTGATTATTGTGGCTCTGCTGCTGTTCGGAGGCCTGATGGCTGTCGGGTACAGACTGTACCGGAAGAAATATTTGAAATCATGAAAATTGGATGTAAAAAACGTGAAATTGAAAAGGAATATAAAGGTTGGAATGACGGAAGGGAAGTTTGGAACTGG
>RCUU01001531.1_pt1 | contig 10889 bp, 10 predicted proteins | sample 2166211 | NCBI WGS metagenome assembly RCUU01 (sample SAMN09932620, study PRJNA488358) | compost metagenome | feature: garden; material: soil; isolation source: compost soil in phenylacetic acid-enriched culture | place: Germany: Experimental Botanical Garden Goettingen | collected 2016-01-27
AGGTGTTGGGGATCTCTTCCTGCATGGCGATGTGGATGGCTTTGCTGATGCTCATGAGTAACTCCTTGCCTGCGGCAGGCCGGCGACGATGTGCGACCAGGTGCAGTCGTCGTAGCTGGCGAAGCGGTCCGCCAGGCGCTGCTCGCCGGCCGCTGCCTTTCCCACCTCGTGCCGGATGGTCGGGTGCTGAAGGAGCAGTGGGTGGATCATGAGCATGTGCAGGCTCATGCACTGGATATCGGCGCGGTCGCGCAGGCCCTGCTTGAACGCCTTGAGGATCAGGTTCATGGCATGGGTGGGGGCGTTTTCCGGCAAGCCTGAGGAACCTGCGAAGTGCCAGGGTGCATGGGTATTCTGCACGGCACTCAGGCGATGCCAGGCGCCGAGCAGTTGAATGATCTGTGGTGCGACGTGCTGGGTCGCCCTTACGGCCTCGGGGACGGCCAGTTCGCCAGCCATGGGTTTTCGCTCGAATACCTCGCAACTGCCACAACCATCGGGATGTAGCCAGCTGCGAACAGGCCCGAGGACCTCGCCTGCGTCTTTCAGGGTCGCGCGCAGCAGCGTCAGCCGCACGGGTTCGAACCAGGCGGTGATACCGTGCGGTTCTGGTTGGTGCAGCACCTGACACTGCTGGCTGATGTGCTGGGCGATGAGGTCGGCGGGTTGATCGCTGATCAGCCAGCCACACACGTAGTGCCAGGTAGCTGCCGATTCACGAGCGGCGCAGGTCGCGCTTAATGGCGCAAGGGCTGTGGGCGCATCGCCGGGTTTGGCGAGCCGCACCAAAGCTGGCCAGCACTCAGGATCCTGCACCAGCCCGCTGCAGTCGACGCGCGTTACGGCATCACTACCCAGCGCTTCGCTGAGGGCAGCGATGGCCAGCGGGTGCTCAGGCGGGCAGCCGGCGAATGGGTCCAGTAAAAGGTAGAGGGCCTCTTCTGGTTGGCGCTGCTGGTTGGCGAAGTGATCGACCGACTGCACGTAGCCCTGCGCGGACTGGCTCGACATGAGAAGTTCCTTTTCTTCTTGATGGCGAGCAGAAACCTAACGGGGAATCAATGCCGCAGGTAGTTATTGGCTTCCTAACCAGTTGTAGGATTTTTCGCTTTCGGACGAGGCAGTCGTATTGCTCAGGACCTCGGGGATTCTGTTTCAAAGCATTGGCGCATCACGTCAAGGTAACGCCGGGCGCCCAGGCCCAACGGGCGCGACTTGACCCAGATGATGTCCACCCACAAGCGCAACCGGCTGGCCATGTTGTCGAAGCGCACCTCCGCCAGCGCGCCCGAAGCAATCAACGGCTCTACCAACGGCTGCGGCAGGTAGGCCCAACCGAGCCCCGATTGCACCAGGTCCAGCGTGGCCAGGTAGCTGTCGGTCAGCCAGATGCGCCGCGACAGCACCATGCGCGGGTCCGACCCGGTGGCCTTGCCCGAGGCCACGATGATCTGCCGCTGTTCGGCGAAAGCCTCCTCCGGCAACGGCATGCCGCTGTTCTGCCCGGCTGGATGGCGGGGTGAGGCGACGGCCACCAGCAACTGGCTGCCGGCCTCCAGGAATGACTCGCGCTCGTCGATGCCAGGCCGTTCGAAGACCAGTGCCAGTTGCACGCTGCCGTCATGCAGCAGGCGGATGGCTTCGGCCTGGGTGGCCGAGCGCACTTCGATTTCCAGGCTGGGAAATTCCTGGGCGAGGGTTTCCAGCGGCTGGCTCCAGCGGCCGGTCTGCAGTTCGGGGGCCATGGCGATGGTCAGGCGCTTTTCCAGGCCCTTGTGCAGTTGCAGGGCCTGGGCGTCGAGCAGGTTGAGCTGGCAGATCACCTGCCTGGCCTGGGGTTCCAGGGCCAGGGCGGCGCTGGTGGGCAAGGCTTTGCGCGTGGCCCGGTCGAACAGCACCAGGTCCAACTCCGCCTCCAGTTGGGCGATGGCCATGCTCACGGCCGAAGGCACACGCCCCAGCTTGCGCGCGGCGGCAGAGAACGAGCCTGCCTCCAGCACCGCGAGGAAGATTGCCAGGGAGTCGCTGGTAAAGGCCATTGTCAGTAAACCTGATGACGAGGAAGCGTTGTGGCCGAAAAGTATGAACACTCCTCGGCCAGCTTCGCAATTCTTTACAGGTCTTCGGAGAGCACCCGATCAATGCTGTCGACAAAGTAGTCCACGCTCGCCCGGGTGGTGCACATCGGCGGCTTGATCTTGAGGATGTTCAGGTAATCACCGGTCGGCTGCATGAAGATGCCCAGGTCACGCAGGCGGTTGCACAGGGCCATGGTTTCCTCGGTTGCCGGTTCCAGCGTTGCGCGGTCGCGCACCAGTTCCAGCCCCAGGTAGAAGCCTGAACCATGCGCCGCGCCGGCCAGCGGGTGCTTGTCGACCAGTGCCTGCAGGCGCGCCTTGAAATAGCGCCCGGTGTCGCGGGCGTTGTCCCACAGGCCTTCTTCCTGCATCACATCCAGCACCGCCATGCCGATGCGGCAACTGACCGGGCTGCCGCCGGCCGAGGAGAAGAAGTAGCCCTCGGCCTCCAGCGCTTCGGCGATCTCGCGGCGGGTGATGACTACGCCCAGTGGCTGGCCGTTGCCCATGCCCTTGGCCATGGTGATGATGTCGGGCACCACGCCCTGTTCCTCGAAGCCCCAGAAGTACTCGCCCAGGCGGCCATAGCCGACCTGCACCTCGTCGGCGATGCACACGCCGCCGCGGGCACGTACTTTGGCATAGGCCTCGCGCAGGTAACCGGCCGGCAACGAAATACCACCGGCATTGCCGTACACCGGCTCGCAGATGATGCCTGCCAACTGGCGGCCACGGGCGTCGAGGTCGGCCAGCTTGGCGTCGACGTCGCGCAGGTAGTCGGTGGCGCTGTCGGCGCCACGGAAGCGGCCGCGGAAGGTGTTCGGCGCCTCGACCGGGTGCACCCAGTCCGGGCGGGTTTCCAGGGCCTGCGGGTTGTCGGCGATGGAAGTGGAAATGGCATCGGTGGCCACCGACCAGCCGTGGTAGGCCTCCAGCACGCTGAGCAGGTCGCGCCCGCCGCTGTAGGCCCAGGCCAGGCGAATCGCCAGGTCGTTGGCTTCGGTGCCGCTGTTGACCATGAACACCCGGTCGAAGCCTTCGGGTGCCAATTCCAGCAGGCGTTCGGAGAATTCGGTGATGGCTGCGTAGTGGAAGCGCGAGTTGGTGTTCAGCAGCGACCACTGCCGTGCCGACTCGGCGACCATGCGCGGGTGGCCGTGGCCCAGCACCGCGACGTTGTTGAGCATGTCCAGGTACGAGCGGCCCTGCATGTCGATCAGGTAGTTGCGCCAGCCGCGTTCGATGTGAGGCGGTTGCGCGTAGTAGTGCTTCTGCGAGCGGGCGAAGCTGGCATCGCGGCGGGCCAGCAGGGCCTGTGGGTCGGGCAGCGGCTCGGCATTGCAGTCGAAGCCCAGCAACGCAGCTGGTGACGGGCACAGGGCCAGCCAGGCGGCCGCCTGGGATGGGGTGGCGAAGAACGGCGGCTGAATGCCGCTATCCAGGCACAGCTGCACGCTGAGGAAGCCACAACTGCTGCCCAGCGACTGGCCTTTTTCCACGGCCTGGCCATCTGCAGGCGCGTCTTCCAGGCCTTGCAGCCACAACGCCCAGTGCGCGCTGCGCAGGCAGCCACGGCCGTCGCCATGGCGCTGCCAGGTGCCGGCATCTGGCGCTTGCACCAGGCTGCCGTTGGGTACATGCAGCTCGACGCCCAGGGCACAGGTGGCGGGCTCTTCGGGGCGGTCGATATGGGTTTGCGACAGGCGATACTGCCCGTGCAGGCTGCAGGCCGGGGCCGGTTGCGTGGTCAGCAGGTGCTGGTCGAAGCCCGGTTGCTCCCAGTTGCCCGCCTCACAATGCACGCTGAGCACGCCCAGATCGACGCGCGTCACTGCCTGCCGATCCAGTTCAGGGAGCAGAAGGGCGCAGCCGCTCAGGTCCGGCGTGGCTGGGTGCAGGCCCGCAGCCTGCAGGATGGCCGCTTCCATCAACGCGAAAGGTACGGCGGTGGCAGTGTCGAAGATTTCCCATTCATGGGCGATGTTGTCGCGGGTGTACTGGTTGCCGGGGTCGACGGCGAGCTGCTGCTCGCTACTCAGCACCAGCACGGCGGCGCGGTTGAGCACCAGTGGCCACAGTGCCCGCAGTTCGGCTTCGCTCAGAGGGTTGAGTGCCTGGTAGGCACGCACGGCCGGCAGGATGCGCAGCGGGTCGCCCTCAGCGTGGTGCAACAGCGCCGCGCAGGTCACCGACAGGTCGGCGATGCGCCAGGTGCGCAACAGGTCGCCGAAATCGATCACCCCTTGCAGCTGCCACTGGCGCTCGCCATCGCGGGCCCAGACGGCGTTGTCGTCGGTGATGTCCAGGTGCACGGCCTGGCTTGGCAGCTGGTCGACCAGCGGCGCCAGGTGCTCGGCGGCCAGCTGGGTGGCCTGCTCGATGCGGGCGCGTTGCTCGGCGTTGCCCAGCACGGGCAGCAGGTGCTGGATCAGTGCCTGGGCGTGTTGCGGGTCCCATTGCAGGGTGCGCGCCAGGCCCGGGTGGTCGAAAGTGGCCAAGGCCTTGTCCAGCCGCGCGCAGAGCCCGCCGAGTTCGGCCATCAGGCGTGGTTCCATGTGCTTGAGGCGGGTCAGTGGCTGGCCGTCGATGTAGTCGAGCAGGCGCATGCGCAGCGGTTGCCCGTCTATTTCCAACGCCAGCAGCATCTGGCCATCGCTGGCCGGGCGCACGGCGGGCACTGGCAAGCCCTGTTCGCGCAGGTAGGCCAGGGCCGCGTGCTGGGCCTCGAGCTCCACCTGGGCGTAGCTGCCGTGGCAGGCCTTGAGCACGAAACGGCCTTGTGGTGCGTCTACACGGAAGTTCAGGTCCTGTTGGCTGCCCAATGCCGAGAGGTTGCCGGCAATGCCGTAGTGCGTTTGCAGCACGGCATGTGCCTGGGCTTCGCCGAGCGCAGGGCTGGGCAGGCCGGAGCGCTGGATCAGCGTGGTCAGGGCAGGGGAGGCGGGCTGGTGTTGTGGGCTGGACATGGGGCTCTACCGTTGCTGCTGGGGTTGACGGTGGAGAATTTATGCCCGATCTGGCTGATGATGGAAGACGATTGTTGTCAGAAAATTTGATAATTGGATTCGCTGCCCGGAGCAGTGGTTGCCAGCTAACACCTGTCTAGCGGGCGTATGCATCCACTGTGGGAGCGGTCTTACCAAACACCCTTCAGACCAAGAAAGCGTCTGTGTAGCATGTTCAGAGGAGGAATTTGAATTCTGAAAGCAACTTCACCGACTCGGGAAGCTTTTGCTGAAGCAGTCTGTCGAGATACTGCTGCACGCTGTGAGGTGGGTTTTTCAAGGACATTCGCTGCCGCTGGGCAGCCTCAAGTACTGCTGCCTTGTCCAGGTCCCACAGGTCGGCGATGAAGTCATCCGGGTGTAAGGGCTCGATATCGAAAACGTCGAGAGCCGTTTCGGGGAAATCCTTCAGGTTGAAGGTGACGATGACGGAAGCGTTGCACTTGATTGCAGCAGCGAGGACATGTCGATCATCCTTATCTGGCAAGTCCAGCCCTTCTACCAGCGACTCGTAGTCAGTTACGAGTGCGTCAGGTACAGCAGCGTCCATTCGCCGTGACGTCCGATCTACTTGCTCGAGTGTGAGGTCAGGCCGGTTGAGCAATAAATTGCGTTTCCACTCGTCATGAATCTTCGTTGACCAACGTGCTCGGTAAATACCTGTCAATGCAAGGTTCATCAGGAAATCACGGAGTGGGGCAGGATAAAGAACGTTCGCGTCGTAAATGGCCGTGAAGGGCGAGTGCTTCATTCGTACCCCATCCGTAACTCCTGGGCTTCGGCTGCCAGCGCGTCCATTGCGGCACGGCTTACCTCGTCACGTTTGTCCTTGTAGGCAACCAGGTCGGAGAATTTGACCCGACGATGGCGACCCGTTTTTGTGTGAGGAATCACAGATTCGTCTAGCAGTTTTACCAAGTACGGCCGAGAGACGTTGAGTAGGTCTGCTGCCTCTTGGGTAGTCAATTCGGCGTGGATTGGAACGACTTTGACCGAGTTCCCCAGAGCCAGCTCGCTGAGAATCTCGCCAAACAGACGAAGCGCGAAGGTAGGTACTTCAACAACCTGGCGCTGATTCTCTTCATTGAGCAACTCAATCCGTTGGGTATCTGATTTTGTCGAGAGGAAGGCTGCTAGCGTTCGGCTCGATTCGACTGCCACGGCAATCTCTTTCTCATCGGGAAGCACCTTGCGAGAGAGGTCGGCGGTGGTCATGGGCATCTCCAGTGGGATATCGATCGTGGGGCTGCTGCGACGGTGCAACAGCCTAACCGAGTTATATTCGAAATATTCGAAAATCGCAATAAACGAAACGATACCTCATGGTGGCTGGGTGCCTGGGTAGCGTGACTTTCCTTCGAGGCGTCACAACATTCGGTCCCAGGCACTCCCGGCATCAGCGCATCATGCCCAGCTCGGCGTCATCCATGAGGGCCTTGGCCATCGCACTCAGGTAGTGGGCAGCCCAGATCATCATCGGTTTTTCATCCATCAGGCCGGTGATGGTCAGTTCGCGTACATAGCCCATCAGCTCCGAAGATTGCTCGCGGGCATCGCGACAGGGAATGCCGGGCTCTATGCGGAACAGTGGGTGGGTGCCGTGTTCGCCTTGGTAGAACGTGGTTTTACCGACAGTGAATTGGGTGTCTTCTTTGGTCATTTTTGCATCCCCTCAAAATTCTCGACTGCCCGGACGTGCCCTTTCGCGGGTGAACCCGCTCCCACAGGTACTGCATCTACCTCAAGGCCTGTGGAGATCCTGTGGGAGCGGGTTTACCCGCGAAGAGGCCAGCCCAGACAACGCAACACTCAAACCTCAGTGCAAAGTCCGAGGCTCAGCGGGCATCTGCACCTGAACCAGTGCCGACTCAAGCAAAGTCCGAAGCGCCTCCAGCTCATGCATCGAGGTCATCATCAGGATCGAAGCCGGCGATTTGGGCTGCAGTAGCAAGGCCTGATGCACCACAGTGGCCGCGCATAGCGCGTAGTCGGTGGCCTGGATCAGGGTGTCTTCGAGGGAATGGGTATCGTGGGGTGGATCGGGGACCATCTTCAACATCGCATAGTACCTTTGGTGGGGCTTCCACCTGGCTGCTGTCAAACAGTTGGGTGGCAGCTGTACATGGGTTGACAGACCGGCGGACTATGCAAGTTCCGGCGCACGCGAACGTGCCCCATGTACAGCCGCCAAAACAGGCGAGCCGTGTGCATATACCGTTACGGCCTGTCAAAGCCGTGTCGTTGATGAGCAACGACGCGCTGAGACTAGAGTGCTGCCAGAGCAGCCGCAACGGAAAACACGCGGCAGGAGTATGTTTGGGAAATGGCCTACAAGGAAGGGGATAAGTCTGTTTTTTACCTCGCCGAAAGCGGGCCGCTTTGCGGCCCATCGCCGGCAAGCCAGCTCCCACAGGGATAGCGCATGGCTTGAAGGCGGCGCGGTCGGGGTGGGAGCTGGCTTGCCGGCGATGGGCTGCGCAGCAGCCCCCAAAAGCTAACTAGCCGCATCCACTTCCAAGAACGCCGCCTCCAGCAACTGCCGGGTATACGGATGCTGCGGCGCATGGAAGATCGCCTGCGCATCCCCTTGTTCCACCACATGCCCATGCTTGATCACCATCAACTGGTGGCTCAACGCCTTGACCACCGCCAGGTCATGGCTGATGAACAGGTAGGTCAGGTTGTATTTCTGCTGCAGATTGCGCAGCAGTTCCACCACCTGCCGCTGCACCGTGCGGTCCAGCGCCGACGTAGGTTCATCCAGCAGGATCAGCGCCGGCTTCAATACCAACGCCCGGGCAATGGCAATGCGCTGGCGCTGCCCACCGGAAAACTCATGCGGATAGCGATGCCGCGTGCGTGGGTCCAGCCCCACTTCCTCCAGGGCCGCAATAATCGCTGCTTCCTGTTCCTGCGCCGTGCCAATACGGTGGATGCGCAACCCTTCGCCGACAATGTCCTCCACGCACATGCGCGGGCTCAGGCTGCCGAACGGGTCCTGGAATACCACCTGCATTTCCCGGCGCAACGGGCGCACGGCCTTCTGGTTCAGCCCTTCCAGATCCTGCCCATGAAAGCGAATGCCGCCCTGGCTGGAGATCAGCCGCAAGATCGCCAAACCCAAAGTCGACTTGCCCGACCCGGACTCGCCGACAATCCCCAGCGTCTGCCCTTGCGGCAAGCTGAAGTTGACCCCGTCCACCGCCTTCACATGGTCGACCGTGCGCCGCAGCAGGCCCTTCTTGATCGGGAACCACACCTTGAGGTCATCCACCTCCAGCAATGGCGCGCCCACCGGGTTGTGCGCCGGCAGCCCGCTGGGCTCGGCATTGATCAGCATCTGCGTGTAGTGGTGCTGCGGTGCGCTGAACAGCCTGGCGCATTCGGCCTGCTCGACAATCTGCCCGTGCTGCATCACGCACACACGGTGGGCGATGCGCCGCACCAGGTTCAGGTCATGGCTGATCAGCAGCAGGGCCATGCCCAGACGCGCCTGCAGTTCCTTGAGCAGTTCGAGAATCTTCAACTGCACGGTCACGTCCAGCGCCGTGGTCGGCTCATCCGCAATCAGCAGCTCCGGCTCGTTGGCCAGGGCCATGGCGATCATCACTCGCTGGCGCTGCCCGCCAGACAATTCGTGGGGCAGTGCCTTCAGGCGCTTGCGTGGCTCGGGAATGCCGACCATCTCCAACAGCTCCAGGGTGCGCGCCGTGGCCTCCTTGCCGGTCAGGCCCTTGTGCAGCAGGAGGATTTCGTTGATCTGCTTCTCGATGCAGTGCAACGGGTTCAGCGAGGTCATCGGCTCCTGGAAGATCATCGCAATGCGGTTGCCGCGAATGCGCTGCATGGTCTTCTCGTTCTGCTGCAGCAGGTCCTTGCCCTCGTAGCGGATGCTGCCGCTGGGGTGGCGGGCCAGGGGGTAGGGCAGCAGGCGCAGGAGCGAGTGCGCGGTAACCGATTTGCCCGAGCCACTCTCGCCCACCAGTGCCAGCGTCTCACCCTTGCGGATGTCGAAGCTGATGCCGTTCACCACGCGGTGGGCCTGGTCACCGGTGACGAACTCCACCGCCAGGTCGCGCACTTCGATCAGGTTCTGTTCACTCATGTCACTTCCTCGGGTCGAAGGCATCGCGGGCGGATTCGCCGATGAACACCAGCAGGCTCAGCATCAGCGCCAGCACGGCGAAGGCGCTGATGCCCAGCCATGGGGCCTGCAGGTTGGACTTGCCCTGGGCCACCAGTTCGCCCAGCGACGGTGCGCCCGGCGGCAGGCCGAAGCCGAGGAAGTCCAGGGCGGTGAGGGTGCCGATGGCGCCGGTGAGGATGAACGGCATGAAGGTCATGGTCGAGATCATGGCGTTGGGCAGGATGTGCCGGTACATGATCGCGCCGTTGCGCATCCCCAACGCGCGGGCTGCGCGCACGTATTCCAGGTTGCGCCCGCGCAGGAACTCGGCGCGCACCACGTCCACCAGGCTCATCCACGAGAACAGCAGCATGATGCCCAGCAACCACCAGAAGTTGGGCTGCACGAAGCTGGCGAGGATGATCAGCAGGTACAGCACCGGCAAGCCCGACCAGACTTCCAGGAAGCGTTGCCCGGCCAGGTCGACCCAGCCGCCATAGAAGCCCTGCAAGGCGCCGGCGATCACACCGACGATGGAACTGAGCAGGGTCAGTGTCAGGGCGAACAGCACCGAAATGCGGAAGCCGTAGATCACCCGCGCCAGCACGTCGCGGCCCTGGTCGTCGGTACCCAGCCAGTTGTCCGCCGACGGTGGGGCCGGGGCGGGTACGCGCAGGTCGTAGTTGATGCTCTGGTAGCTGAACGGGATCGGTGCCCACAGCACGAAGCTGTCTTTCTTCTCCAGCAGTTCGCGGATGTACGGGCTCTTGTAGTTGGCTTCCAGCGGGAATTCGCCGCCGAAGGTGGTTTCCGGGTAGCGCTTGAACGCCGGGAAGTACCATTCGCCGTCGTAGCGCACGGCAATCGGCTTGTCGTTGGCGATCAGCTCGGCGCCCAGGCTCAGGCCGAACAGGATCAGGAACAGCCACAGCGACCACCAGCCACGGCGGTTGGCCTTGAAGCGCTCGAAGCGCCGGCGGTTGAGAGGGGACAAGGCCATGTCAGTGCTCCCGGCTGGCGAAGTCGATGCGTGGATCGACCAGGGTGTAGGTCAGGTCGCCGATCAGTTTCACCACCAGCCCCAGCAGGGTGAAGATGAACAGGGTGCCGAAGACCACCGGGTAGTCGCGGTTGATGGCTGCCTCGAAACTCATCAGGCCGAGGCCGTCGAGGCTGAAGATCACCTCGATCAGCAAGGAACCGGTGAAGAAGATGCCGATGAACGCCGAAGGGAAACCGGCAATCACCAGCAGCATGGCGTTGCGGAACACATGGCCGTACAGCACCCGTGGCCGGCTCAGGCCCTTGGCCTTGGCGGTGACCACGTATTGCTTGTTGATCTCGTCGAGGAAGCTGTTCTTGGTCAGCAAGGTCATGGTGGCGAAGTTGCCGATGACCAGCGCGGTGATCGGCAGCACCAGGTGCCAGAAGTAGTCCAGCACCTTGCCGGTGGTGCTCAGCTCGTCGAAGTTGTTGGAGGTGAGGCCGCGCAGCGGGAACCAGTCGAAGTAGCTGCCGCCGGCGAACAGCACGATCAGCAGGATGGCGAACAGGAACGCCGGGATGGCGTAGCCGACGATGATCGCCGAGCTGGTCCACACGTCGAAGTGGCTGCCGTGGCGCACGGCCTTGGCGATCCCCAGCGGGATCGACACCAGGTACATGATCAGCGTGCTCCAC
>RCUU01001532.1_pt1 | contig 10883 bp, 8 predicted proteins | sample 2166211 | NCBI WGS metagenome assembly RCUU01 (sample SAMN09932620, study PRJNA488358) | compost metagenome | feature: garden; material: soil; isolation source: compost soil in phenylacetic acid-enriched culture | place: Germany: Experimental Botanical Garden Goettingen | collected 2016-01-27
GCAGAGGGCATAGCAAGCAGGGAAATAAGGGGCTGAATGAGCAGGAAATGCTGGACAACTGGTCAGCGTTTGCGAGTGAACAGCTTGCCATTCAGACGGGGGAGCAGCCGTTGTTTTTTGGCGGCAATGCATATTTGTCCCCACTGAACAAGGATCGTTTGAACGGACTCAAAACCGTGCGCCCAGGCTGGTATGTCGGTACATCGAAAAATGGCAGATTTCAACCGGGTCATCCGCTTGCTACGGCACTTAATCCGAACGAAGCTGCAAGGGTATTGGAGCTATTATCCCGTGAAGCAGAGACCGTTCGGTATTTGAAGGGGGAAACTCTGGAAATACCGGAATCCCGCATAATCCGTCAGGCTGGGGTCAGTCCTAAGGGCTATGTGCTGGTCACTGTAGACGGGTATTCACTCGGATGGGGCAAATGGCTGGACGGAATGCTTAAAAATGAATATCCTGCAGGCTGGAGGTGGACTTAGGCAAAATGAGTGGAGACAAGAAAAAACGTATCGATAAAATACTCGGAAATATGGGCTTCGGATCACGTTCGGAAATTAAAAAAATCGTGAAGCAGGGCAGAGTTACTTTGAACGGCTCCGTTGTCAAGGATAGCGGAATTCAATGCCTACCATCTAGCGATGTGCTTGAAGTGGACGGTCATCCGGTACGATATCGGGAATTTATATATTTAATGATGCACAAACCACCGGGGGTTATTTCAGCAACTGAGGACCTGAGGGAGAAAACCGTGATTGATTTGATCCCTGCAGAGTATTTGATCTTTGCTCCTTTTCCGGTGGGAAGGCTTGATAAGGATACGGAGGGGCTGCTGCTTCTGACGAACGATGGGCAGCTGGCTCATGATCTTTTATCACCTCGCAAGCATGTGCCAAAAACATATCTGGCCCATTGCATGGGACATATTGGAGCTGAGGTGGTTGAGAGCTTCAAAGAAGGCGTTGAGCTTGATGATGGTTATGTTACCTTACCCGCTGCACTGGAAGTGCTTGATATCGTTAAGACAGAGGAGGGCGAATGGTCATCCCGCATATCTCTAACGATTTCCGAGGGTAAATTTCATCAGGTCAAGCGCATGTTCGAGTCAGTAGGCTCCAAAGTAACATATTTAAAACGGGTGAGCATGGGGCCATTAACGTTGGACGAGAGTCTTCCCATTGGCGCCGTTCGCGAGCTGACGGATTCAGAGCTTCAAGCCTTGCTCGATCATAAAAACATCAAGTAAACGCAATGGAATAAAGGAGATACTGGCAGATGAAATATAAATTGATTGCTTTGGATGTGGATGGGACCTTATTGAATGATGATCATGTACTTTCCACAGGTACAGCAGAGATGATCAAACAGATTGCTGATCAAGGAACAGAATTTGTATTGTGTACGGGGAGAGCTCCGGTGAATTCCATTCCTTACATGAAACAAATCGGACTAGAGGGTTATGTTATCACCCATAATGGCGCGGCTACCGTTAACGTGAAAACAGAGGAGATCGTTCATGAGTTTGCAATGAACCCGCTGGGGCTTGAGCCGTACATGGAATATTGCCGTCAAAACAACGTTCACTTTGATGTAAACACTACATTCGCACTTTATGTGGAAGGGCTTGCCGGATTAACTCAGGAAGCGCTGGATATGTACCACAAGTTCATGATGGAACCTAACGATTTGCCTCGTTGGGTCGATTTTAGCGACCCTATTGTCAAGTTTACCATCGCGGGTACAATGGAGGAGATGGATAAGGTGTACGGCGATTGGAGCCAGTGGGAGCAGGAATTCAATATGCTGCGCAGCGGTGACTTTTTTATCGATCTGATGCATAAGGAGGCTTCCAAGGGCGCTGCGCTTAAGAAGCTGGCTGAGGCAAGAGGAATTCCTGCCGAAGAGGTGATGGCGATCGGTAATTATTATAATGACCTTACGATGCTAACTTTTGCAGGCTTAGGCATAGCGATGGATAATTCACCTCTTGAGGTGAAGGCTGCGGCTGATGACATTACCGCATCAAATAACGAAGAAGGTGTCAGGCTGGCGCTCCGGAAGTATTGCCTTCCTAAAGAGTGAGAGAGCAGGCCGATCAGCAAATAAATATAACAAAACGGGGATATTCCAAGTCATTCGAAATGACAATGGGAATATCCCCGTTTGTTTTACCTAGCTGCTTTTGCTAGATGACGAAAGCACGGGATACGATAACCAGCAAAATAAAGAGAACCAAAATGACACCAGTAGATGTGAAGCCATTCTCTAGTAAACCACCCATTGTTATTCCTCCCTACTTTCTGTTCGTGTTTCCCCCGTTCACACGGGATACGCTATTGTATGTTCAAAGACCATTTTCGATTGGATGAAAAACCATAATTTTATGAAAACGGGAGGATGTCTCTATCCCAAATTTCGAAGTCCCTTGGGCAGATGGTTCTTTAGCTGCCCACCGCTCGCTTTGCCCCATCCCAGCGGGAAGCGTTCCTCGCCGCAAGAGAGGGTGACGAGACACCAGCCGCGCAGAGAATCGGGTACGGCAAGCGTATCGCCGTGCAGATAGGCCGCAACATCCGGCGAATCCGCTTCGAGATTCCAGACAAAGGAGGCTTCCTCTGCAGAAGAGGCCATGGCGAGAGCATGAGCAGGATGGAAACGGTCCTTGCGTAGCTCTCCCAGATGCAAACCGGCACGTGGTATTTTCAGACCGGCTACCTGATCCATGCTCAGGCTGTAACCGGTACTCTGAGGGAGAAGATACAACGCTTCCCCGAACAGCACGGGTGCAGCGTCAGGCGTCTTGAAACCGGGCAGTTCAGCCTGCGCCCAGGACTGAAAGATTCTCCAGCTGCTTGAGATATCTTTGGCTTCTCGGGAGCTGCGCTGCTCCATACGACCAGACGATCCCTTTTGACGGGACTTGCGATTTTCGGAAGGAGGATTAGGATCATAGGTATTGATGTACTGGCTGCTATCAGTCACCTCACGCTTAACAAGGGCTACATAATGACCTTCGCCCTGCTGCTTGTGCGGCCAAATTCTATGCTCTTTGACAAGTGTAAGGAATGAATATTCATCGATTAAACGGGCCATCATTTCTTCATTCTCATGACGATTGAAGGTGCAGGTGGAATAAGCCATAACACCGCCGGGTTTGAGCATGGCGACAGCGTCCTGCAGGATGTCCCACTGACGGGATACACAAATCTCCACACTTGCCGGTGACCATTCAGCAACAGCAGCAGGGTCCTTGCGGAACATTCCTTCACCCGAGCAAGGAGCATCCAGCATAATTCTGTCAAAGGTAAGGGGAAAACGTGCGGACAGCTCACCAGGGGTGGCTTGGGTTACAACTGCATTGCGTATACCGAGCCGTTCTACGTTTTCAGCTAGTATTTTGGCTCTCTGAGGGTGGATTTCATTACTGATCAGCAGGCCTGATCCGGCCATTTTGGCAGCGATTTGCGTGGTTTTGCCTCCCGGAGCTGCTGCTAAGTCGAGCACGACCTCACCTGGCTCAGGCGCGAGAAGCTCAACAGCCGACATAGCTGACGGCTCCTGAATATAATATAAACCGGCAGAATGGTAGGGGTGCTTACCGGGCCGGACATGTTCATTGTAATAAAATCCTTCACTGCACCAAGGTACGGGGCGAAGGTCAAAAAGGCCTTGAATCCTTTCTACTGCCTGTGATACTGGGGTTATTTTAAGCTGATTAAGTCTTAAGCCATAAGTACGTGCTGCTGTATAGCTGCGAAAAAATGCCTCGCCCTCATGCTCGCCCAGCATATCTGACATCTGGACGCGAAATGCGGCGGGCAAAGAAACTTCTGTCATGATTCGTGTCTCCTTCCATTCGGTAACAATAGTATCTGAAATGCTATTATTCCAGCAGCTGATAGCCTGCAATTTAGGAATACTTACCTTTGGAAGTTTATCATAATGTTTTTCGATCTCAAAAGGGGAATGGATGTTCCTTCCTGCCTGTGGCATAATGGAGTAGTAGGTGTTCATCCGTGAAACAGAAAGATAGAGTAAAGGAGAACCATTATGAAACTGCTTCAAGCATTGTTTTTTCCTCCGGAACAGCCTGGGGGAGTCTCTTCAATGATTCCTTATTTACAGGAACGGTTTAATCCCCCGCATTGGGAGATGGAGCTGTTCTCAATTCCAAAACGCATACGCTCCAAGGGGAACGATCCCGTTCAATTTCATACTTTTGACTGGCATCAATATGAGGAAAGCCCGATTGTGCAGAAGTACATTCAGACCTACCGGGATTATTTATGGTGGACCAAGCTGAGAATCAAGAAATCCTACGATTTAATTCATGCCCATCATCCGATTGCCGGCCTGGCTATGAAGGAGGTCTTCCCGGACACTCCTGTTGTCATGAGCATCCATTCCAGCTACGAGCGAGAGCTTATTCTTAATGGACGTATTAAGGAAAATGGACTGGAGCACAGCTTTTTGACATCTATTTACAAGGAGCTGGAACACAGAACAGACAAGATGATTACAGTATCCCGATCATTTGTCCAGTATTTGACTCCTTTTGTGAATCATCCTGAGGATATCCGCGTAATTCCAAACGGATTTGACGAGAAGCGCTTCAAGCCGATTCCTCATGAAAATGAAGTTGCGCAGCTTGTTACCGTATGCCGACTCGTGCCTGCGAAGGGGCTGGATATATTACTGAAGGCTTGCGCGGAGCTGAAGGCGCGTGGCATGTCCTATGTGCTGCATATTATTGGAGACGGTCCGATTCGTACAGAGCTGGAGGAATTGGCGCAGCGGCTGGGAATATACGACGAAACGATTTTTTATGGATATACACTGCATCCTGAGGAATTTATGCCCTTCTTCGATATATTCGTATTGCCTTCCCGTGCAGAGGCCTTTGGCTCCGTATTTGCTGAGGCGGCGCTTTGTTCACTGGCTCTGGTAGGAACGGAGATTGGAGGGATTGCGGAGCAAATCGAGAACGGCTCCAACGGTTTGCTTGTTGCTCCGGAAGACTTTAAGGGCCTTGCAGATGCATTGGAAAAGGTGATTGTCGATCCATCCTTTCGATATGAGCTGGCACGCACAGGCTCAGATCATGCCAAAAGCAATTATTCACTAAATCGGGTTGTGCATGAATTAAAGAAAATATACTTACAGTTTAATTGAGTAATGGCACTGATACATTATGAATAGAGGTAGTGAATTTTATGACTTCTTTTCGATTCATTCATACTGCTGATTTGCATCTGGATACTCCGTTTGTCGGAATGTCCGGAATCGGTGATCGGCTGCGCCGACATTTGCAAGAGTCCACCTTTGCCGCTTTTGGCGCTCTGGTGGACCTTGCTATTTCAGAAGAGGTTGACTTTATCGTTATTAGCGGGGATGTATACGATGCGTCCGACTCTTCGCTACGTGCGCAATTAAGGCTTAAGGAAGCCTGGGATAAGCTGGGAGCGCACGGAATCCCGGTCTACGTTATTCATGGCAATCACGATCCGCTAAACAGCAGCAGGCAGAGATTCTCATATCCCGACCATGTCACTGTGTTTGGTCCTAAAGTAGGCAGTGAAACGGCTGTAAGAAGAAGGGACGGGCTTCCTGTGGCCGTCGTGAGCGGAATTTCTTATCCTACCTCGTCGGTAACCGAGAATACCTCACTGCGATTTCACCGTGATCCTGATTCCTCGCTGTATCATATCGCTATGCTGCATGGCAATGTGGATGGACAGGAGGGGCATGACGTCTATTCTCCATGCACGCTTTCGGACCTGAAGAAATCCGGCTTTGATTATTGGGCTCTCGGCCATATTCATAAGAGACAGGTTCTTAGCGAGTCCCCGTGGGTAGTATACCCGGGCAATATACAGGGACGAAGCATGAAGGAGACAGGTCCTAAGGGCTGTTACATTGTGGATGTTAATGAAAATAAGGAAGCCACCCTGCATTTTTATGAGCTGGATGTTGTGCGATGGACGGAGACGGTTCTGAATATCGAGCATATGGCCTCCGAAGAGCAGTGTAAGGACTTGCTTGAGGAGAGCTTGGAGGCGTTGAGAGCGGGCAGCGAAGGCAGAACAACCCTCGTACGGTTGCATTTTACGGGCAGAGGGCCGATGCATTCTATGCTTCAATCCGGCAGGGAGAGCACAGAGCTGCTGCAGGAGCTGCAAAGAAAAGAAAATGAGCGTCTGGCGGCAGGCTCTGCAGGAGCAGCTTTCGAGCTTGACAGCGTAGTATGGCCGACAGATTTTAAAATAAATACAGACATGGATTATGATATAGCTCTTTTGCTGGAAGAGAACAGCTTTTTGGGAGAATTACTTAGGCTGTCCGCACGATCACAGAACCGTGATGAAGGGCCGGCTTCAGATAATACCCCGGAACCTTCGGAGACTATGGATGCGATTATAGATCAAGCGCTGGCACCGCTTATGGAGCACAGGGTGCTAAGGGGCTATTTAAAGGAGCTTAGTGGCAAGGAGCGTCAGGAAATACTGCAGCAGGCTGGTGAAATGGCAATCTCGTTGCTTTTGGATGAAGAAACAAAGGGCGGTGAGGTCAGTTGAGGCTGGAAAAGCTGCAGGTCAGCGGATTTGGTCATTTGCATGGGCTCAAAATAGATTTAAAAGGGCCGGTAACTGTGCTGTATGGGCCTAATGAAGCCGGGAAGAGCACACTTCTGGGGTTTGTTCGCGCCATGCTGTTTGGCATCCCTAGCCGAACATATGGAGCTCAGCGTTATGAGCCCGTAAATGGTGGTGTGCACGGCGGGATGCTGACGATCAGAGACGAGAGTGGAGCTCAGTGGATCATTGAGCGATATGCCCGGCCCCCTGAAGGAGCTTCGTTGTCGGGTACAAAGGGGGACAGGCTGAGAATTACTGTGAGTGAAGGTGAAGGCATTCTTCGTGAGGCTACTCAGGAGGAAATGCAAAGAGGTCTGCTCTCAGGGATGTCCAAGGATATGTTCAGACAGCTGTTCGCGATCTCCTTAACGGAGCTGCAGGAGGTCTCGGCGCTCCAGTCGGAGGAAATGAACACCTTTTTGTTTCATGCGGGTATTGGTGGAGGGAGCGCCATAATGCGCGGAGAGAAGAAGCTGGTGTCAGAAATGGACAAGCTGTATCGCCCCAAAGGGCGAAATCAGGAGATGGCTCAAATTTTGCAATTGCTTGAACGGCTGGAGCTTGATGCAAAGGCTGTCAAATCACTGCTGCCGAGATATCATGAATTGTTGGATGAGCTATCGAAGGTTTCGTTATCCCTATCCCGGTCAGAGGAAGAGCTGGCGATCCGCAATCATGAAGCATCAAGGCTTCATCGGGCAGTAAAGTGCAGACCGGATTGGCTTAAGCGTGAGTCTGCACTTATAGAGCTGGAGGCGCTGCCCGCAGACTCCAGTACATATCCGGAGCAAGGAATTGCCCGCTGGAATACGCTGCAGGAAGAAAAGGAGCGTTTGCTGCTGGAGAATAGCGAGCTTGCCAGAATCCGGGCTTCAATCGGTCAAGAGATGGCTTCGTTCAATCTTGACGAAGCCTTGCTGGGTCAAGAGGGCCCGCTTCGTTCACTTGCCGAGAGGATGGCCGGATATGAAAGCAGGCATCGGGAATTAGTAGATGTACGAGCGGACATCAAATCGTTAAACGATCGGTTACTGCAATGCTTGCATAGTATTCATCCTGACTGGACAATATCTCATTTGCGATCCTTTGGTGGAACGATTGGGGAGCGCGAGGCTGTTCGTCAGTATGCAGCTCGTTTTGCAGCTTATGATAAAGAGATGGAGCTGCTGCGAACGGAGCGGTTTAAGCTTGAGCGTGAGGTTCTCTCTATGGAGGGGGCTTACACGTCTGCAGCGGAAAGACTAAAGGCTAGCGAGGCTGTCTATACGAAGCAATTCGCCGTTATAGCTCCTTCAGATCGTTCTGAAATCAGATTGCTGTGGAGCGAAATTAGCACAGAGCTGGATCGGTGGCGGGAAGCTGCAAGGGGGAGGCACGCTGAGCAAAGAGCTGAAGAGGCTGAGCAAGAGGCTGCAATCCGAATGCAATCCATGTACCAAAAGCTCACAATTGGGGCTGCTCTGTTGACGATAATTCTTCCGGTTATTTTGTGGCTGACAACCAAAAATGTATGGGGCAGTGCGCTTGGTGGAGCTGCTTTGCTAGTATTTGATTTGGTTCTTTTGAGCAGTATGAGGGCTAACGATAAGCTTGCGGGTCGTTCCAAGCGCCGTAGAGGTATGCTAACTCCTCCAGGGGAGGAATTGACAGCTGAGAGCAGACTAAAAGCGCTTGTTCCCAAGCTGATCAGGCATCCGATGTCAGCTGCCTCAGGTTCCTCTGTCTCATCAGCGGCTGAGAAGTCAGGTCAGGTGACGATTGAGCATTGGGAGGAAGAGGAGCGCTTGCTGCGGCGAATGATGGAGCATTGGCAGCTATGGGCACAGAAGCATGAAGTGCTTGAGAACGAGCTTTCAGCCAGCCGTAGTCGAACTGTTGAGAAAATCGATCAGCTAAAGGCGCAGGAAAGGGAAATGTCGCGGAGGGAAGAGGCGTTCTCCAAGCTTGCTGACGAGTGGGAAGCATGGCTTGAGGAGCGTCAGCTGCCGGCACTTTTATCTCCTGATGCTGCACTGGACGTTTTTCGTCTTGCTGAACAGGGTAAAGAGTGGCAGGGTAGAATAGAGAACCTTTCCGTAAAAGAAGCACAGCTTCAATCGGAGAATGAAGCCTTTGAGCGGGAGGCTAGAGCTAATAGCACGATCATGAATAGCTTAGCTATCCCTGAGGATTTAATATACAATCTTCGTCAATTGCTGCCGAGACTTGATCATATGCTGGAGCTGAGAGGAAGGCATGAGCAGCTTTCTGCCAAAATGGGTGCATTGGACGAGGAATGCAGTCGTCTTCATGATCGACTGGAGCGTATTAAGGACGCTGAGGGGCAATTGCTCCGATCGAGCGGTACTGCAGATGGTGAGGAATTCTTAGTGAAGGGGGCCCAAGCTGCAAGGTTCGAGGAGCTTGATCGGGAGATCAGACAGTGGAATTTGCTTCTGCATGGAGCCCTGGATCAGGAGAAATCCGAGGAGCTTGAAGCTCTTCTGCGAAGCTATGACGAAGAAGAGCTGATCGAACGTGCCGATCAAGCCAGACGAGCTCAAAATGAAGCTGAATCCCGAAGGCTGGAGCTTCAAGAGCTTCGGGGAAGGCTGCTGCAGGAGCTGGAAAGTCTTGAGGCTCGAGGCCGTCAGGAGGATTTGCTGCAGCAGGTTGCTGAGCAGAAATCCTTGCTTGGCAATACAGTGAACAAGTATGCTGTGATGGCCGTTTGCCGTGAGCTCATAGAGCGGGTGCGCAAAATTTATGAGGAGGAGCGTCAGCCCGCGGTATTGCAGTCTGCTTCCCGCTATTTGCAGGAAATGACCGGAGGGGTATACCGCAGAATTTTGATGAAAATGGGCAGTCAGGAGCTGCTTGCCGAGCATCGGGAGCACGGTCCTATCGCAAGTCCATATTTGAGCCGTGGAACAGCTGAACAGTTATATTTAGCCATGCGGCTCGCATTGTCTGATGCAGTCTCGGGTCAAATGAAGCTTCCTATTTTGCTGGATGACTTATTTGTAAATTTTGATCATTCCCGAATGATGGGGGCCATGTCGGTTATCAAGGCGGTCTCGGAGCAGCATCAGGTTATTATGATGACTTGTCATGAGCATGTAACGCAAGCAGCCTTAGAAACAATTAACGATTGCCAAATCATTACACTCTAATGTATATGTGCTTACTTTTTATTGTGGTGTAATGCAAGCGCTGCTGCCCATAATAGACTAAACAAGCCAAACAGCGGATAAAGCACGGAAAGCAGCGCACTAAAGCCGAACTGGCTTGTCAGATAACAGACAAACAAAATAGTAATAGAGATAAATTTGACATTCAGCTTCACTCTTTGAGTGAGCTGCAGCGTTATTCCATAAATGTCGGCAACGAAGGTGCTGAATATTTCCATGAAGATGAGCAATATGTAAATGACCTGAATGACTGTTCCGAGCTGCTGGGCAATGCTCCCCATAGGGATCTCAAACTGAACGATTCCCGGCATGTTGGCGGATAACGCAAAATGTCCGGCCATGAGCATGAACCCTACGCCTGCTCCGCCAACGAGACCACCCATGAGAATAATTTTTTTGTTTGGCGCATGACTGCCGATAGGTACTAGAACGGCTTGTGCCATGGATAAGTTGAAGGCGGCATACATGAGTGGAGAAGCCCACACTCCGAGCAGTCCATTTTCGGTATCCAGGGTGAAAAATCGCGCTGCCCCCGGAGAGCCTGCTGTATTGGCTATGATTGCTAAAGACAGTATAATCATCATCGGGACTACAATAGAGTTCAGCTTCATGACACCGTCGATCCCTCTGCCAAGCAGCAGATATGTAGCGATAAGCGTAATCCACAATCCGATCTGGTAGGGTAGTCCAAAGTTCTCCATAAATACGGAGCCTGCGCCTGCAAGCATTACGCTATTAACCCCGATCAGTACAATGAGTGTGAACAGGCTTAGACCGCGCCCTATAACATCGCCGAACAGTTTTCGATTTAGGTCTTCATAGGATTTTGCTTTAATATCATGAGCCAGCAGCATCATTTTTGTGCCAAGCCATACGAATAGAAGGGTAGCGACAATGATCATAATGGCTCCCCATTTACCGTATCTTGTAAAGAACTGAAGGATCTCTTGTCCAGTCGCAAAACCGGCGCCAACAACGGTGCCGATGTAGGTAAAAGCAATTTGCATAATTTTAACGGCATTTTTCATGGTTTTCCCCCCGGCTGATGTGCTATATATAGTACAAGGTATGTTGTCCG
>RCUU01001535.1_pt1 | contig 10878 bp, 9 predicted proteins | sample 2166211 | NCBI WGS metagenome assembly RCUU01 (sample SAMN09932620, study PRJNA488358) | compost metagenome | feature: garden; material: soil; isolation source: compost soil in phenylacetic acid-enriched culture | place: Germany: Experimental Botanical Garden Goettingen | collected 2016-01-27
AGTATACGATGTGTATGCAAATGATTTCGATGTGCTTAAGGGTATCCGTTATGATGTGGACAACGTTGCTCTCTTCGACTCCATTGCAGCCCAAGCCGAAGTTCCAGACCTTAGCTTCGACGACATTCTGGATTTCTTCTTCGCTTCTAACGGCGTGGAAGCAGAGCTTCGCACTCTGATGGCAAGCAAATCCAACACAGATCTGCTCAACATCATTGCTGATCCTGCTTCGCAGAAGACTCTGGTGAAGGACGCTGTCTACAAGGTTCTCGACCATAAGATTGGTACTGGAGCGTTGACAGTAAGTCAAGCGGTTTACAATCTGGGTATTACTGCTGATGACCTCGTGCTTACCCTTGATAACGTGAATACAGAAATTAAATCTGCCAGAAAAGCAGCTCAAGCGCTTGCTTTTGCTTACCTGCGCGCATATCCGTTCACTACTGGTGGCGACAGCGGTAGTGGAAACGGCGGTGGAACTACTGTAGTAGTCACTAATCCAACTGCTACTCCTGGATTCTATGATGTCTCCAAATTAGTTAGCATTGTCGGCGACAAAGCTACCCTGAAGCTGGTTGATGCCGATGTGATCAAGGCTTTTGACGCATTGCTGGCAGCAAACCCTGGCAAGACCGGCCTTACCCTTACTTTGAACCTGGGTACTGTCAACGCTAAGATCGTAGAAGTTCCACTGTCCAAAGCAATCATCGAAGCCGCTAAGGCAAGAGGTATTGCTAATATCGCAGTAACCTTCAACGGTTTGACAGTTACCATTCCAGTAGCCCAATTCAGTGATGCAGTAACATTGACCGTTACGAATGAAGCTGACTCTACAGTAACTTCACTGACAAGCCTGAAGCTGGCATCCAAAGTTTACAGTTTCGATCTGACAGTTGGCGGCGTGAAGACAACAACCTTCAAACAGCCGTTGATCATTAAGCTTCCTTTGGTCAATACAACTGGCCTTGACAAAGAACTGCTGTCCGTGTCGAAGATTGTTTACGGCGCTCTGCAATTCCAAGGCGGCGTAGTTGACGGTGATTACATCGTTGAACCACGCGATACCTTCTCGTCTTATGCTGTAGTTGAGAACAAAGTGAACTTCACTGACGTTGCGAGTGTACAAGCATGGGCTGGAAGACAGATTCAAGTTGTAGCCGCTAAAGGCGCAATTGAAGGTGTTGGCGCAGGCAAGTTCGCTCCGAAGAGCAATGTTACCCGCGCTGAATTCTCCAAGATGCTGATCCGCGCGCTGAACCTGGAGAACAGCACAGCAACGGAAAGCTTTGGCGATGTAGCCTCCACGGCCTGGTACGCTCCTTATGTAGCTGTTGCTGCTGAGAAGGGTATCGTTACTGGCCGCAGCGCTTCCCAGTTCGATCCGAACGCAACCATCACCCGTGCTGAAATGGCGACAATGATTGCCCGTGCGGTCAAAGCGGTTAACCCGGAAGCTACTGCTGGAGATGCTTCGTCGCTGACTAAATTCTCGGATGCAGCGAAGATCGCAGCTTCCCTGAAAGACGGAGTAGCCTTTGCAGCCAGCCACAATCTGGTCATCGGTAATGCCGGCAAGTTCAACCCTACCAACACGGCTACCCGTGCTGAAGCAGCTGTAATCATCTACCGTACGATCAACTTCAAGTAAGAGTTATATCTATAAGCAAGTGGAGAGCCTCCTCTCGTCTAGGTGAGAGGAGGCACTTTTTTAGCTTATATACACTGAACTTGCGAATTCATAATGAAATTCACGAGTTCACTGTGTATAGGATGAATATTACAGAACAGCTTGGAGGGAAATTCACTTGTCAGCACAAGAATTGGATCTTCGCGATTATTTTCAGATTGTCAGGAAGAGACTGTTGATGATTGTAAGCATTGTAGTTGTGGTGTGTATTCTGGCCGGAGTATACAGCCTGTATATCAAGAATCCGGTGTATGAAGCCTCCACCAAGATTATCGTTAATCAGACGCCTACACAGGCTACTGTGGCGCAGCTTGACCTTAATCAGATCAATACCAATATTCAGTTGATTAATACGTACAAGGAAATTATCAAGACACCCGCTATTCTGGATGTCGTAGCCAAGAACTATCCGCAATTCAATATTACGGCGGAAGAACTGCTCAAGAAGGTTAATGTGAGTTCCGTAAATAATACGCAGGTGATGACACTTGTCGTTCGAGATAATTCGTACCAGAGAGCTGCAGAAATCGTGAATGCCATTTCACTTGTGTTCAAGCAAGAAATTCCTTCTCTGTTCAATGTTCAGAACGTATCCATCCTGAATGAGGCCAAGGTTGATCCGCCGGTTGCACCGGGACCTGTAGAGCCTAACGTGGTAATGAACCTGGCCATTGCTTTTATCGTGTCTTTGATGATTGGCCTGGGCATCGCCTTCCTGCTGGAGTACCTGGATGATACCTTGAAGACCGAAGAGGACATTGAGAAATATCTGGGCCTGCCTACGATCGCCATGATTACCAGACTAGGACAAGAGGAAACGAAGTCCACAGAAGTACAGGCACAGAAGTTGACCAGAAAGGCAGGAGAACTCGAACATGTCACAGCAGCCAAGTAAACAACGCCATCTGATTACCGTGACCAACCCGCGTTCGCCTGTATCGGAAGCTTTTCGCGCTTTGCGGACGAACATCGACTTCTCATCTGTAGATGAACAGATCCAGATCATTATGGTTACCTCTTCAGGCCCTGAAGAAGGGAAGTCTACGGTCACGGCCAACCTGGCGGCGGCATATGCCCAGGCAGACAAGAAAGTATTGTTAATTGACGGGGATTTGCGCAAGCCTACAGCCCACAAAACATTTTCGTTAAGCAACCGCGTAGGATTGTCTTCGCTGCTGTCGCAGCAGGCTGATCTGGAAGATGTTGTTCAGGAATCCGGTGTAGCGAATCTCTCCATCATGACATCAGGTCCAATTCCCCCCAATCCGGCAGAAATGATGGCCTCCAACCGGATGAGTGCTGTGCTGCAGGAGCTGCGTCAGCGTTATGATATGATTTTGTTCGATACTCCGCCGCTCTTGGCTGTCACGGATGCGCAAATTGTCGCCTCCAAGAGTGACGGAGTCATTATGGTAGTCAGCTATGGCAAGGTGAAACGGGATATCGCGGCCAAGGCCAAAGCCAATCTTGACCGTGTAGGCGCAAAGATGCTGGGTGTAGTACTGAACAATGTGAAGCGCAAAGCCAGTGAGGGTTATTATTACTACTACTATGGAAATTGAGTTATATAGAGAAAATTGTTATTTTTGGAGGCACTGAAAATGACAGCAAAAACCAGAGTTTATTTATTGTTCCTCATTGACCTTGCGATCATCTGGTTCAGTATTGTGACTTCTTATATGTTCCGGTTTTCCGAGGGTATTCCTGACGAATATCTGCTCCAGATGCTGATGTTCGGTCTCATTGCGACAGTAACCTTTGGGGGGAGTCTGATCTATTTCGGCCTGTACCGCAGATTATGGCAGTATGCCAGCATCGGTGAGATCGTGTCTGTATTCAAAGCGATTGTCGTAGGGTCTGTGCTTTCCTTTGTGGCGGCATTTATCATTTTGCCGGCACGGGTCCCCCTCAGCATTGAGGTGCGGTCGATGGAAACGATCCTGCTATTGGTGGGCGGAGTACGCTTCTTGTGGAGAGTGTTCCGCAATGATCGTATTAACTCCAAGGATACAGAGACTCACACCCTTATTGTGGGTGCCGGTGACTGCGGGATTTTAATCGCCCGGGAAATGATGGGACCTTCGTTCGCGCATACGCGGATTGTTGGATTCATTGACGACAGTGCAGATAAATACCATCTGTCTATCTTGGGTGTACCCGTTCTCGGCAACCGTTATGATATTCCCCGGATTGTGAAGGAGCGCGAGATTCAGGAGATCATTATTGCCATGCCTTCTGTATCCAGAACGGAAATCTCCGAGATTATTAATCTGGCGAAGGCTACCGGGGCCAAGCTGAAGATTATTCCTGCACTAAATGACCTGATCGCCGGCAAAATTTCCGTGAAGAAGCTGCGCGATGTCAGCGTGGAGGATTTGCTCGGACGTGAACCGATTGTAGCGGATCTGAACAGTATCCTTGGGTATGTACATAATAAGACGGTATTGGTCACAGGAGCCGGAGGTTCAATTGGTTCTGAGTTATGCCGTCAGATTTCCCCTTTTGCCCCAAGTAAGCTGTTAATTCTCGGACACGGCGAGAACAGTATTTATACGATAGAGATGGAGCTGCGCAAAAGCTTTCCGGATCTTAACATTGTTACCGTGATCGCTGATGTGCAGGATCGTACCCGGATGATGGAAGTATTCCAGAGTCATAACCCGCAGGTGGTCTTTCATGCGGCAGCGCATAAGCACGTTCCTCTAATGGAGCGCAATCCTTCCGAGGCCATTAAGAACAATGTCTTCGGGACCCGCAATGTCGCAGACTGTGCTGACAAATATGGTGCAGAACGGTTCGTGTTGATCTCCTCTGACAAAGCCGTTAACCCGACCAGCGTCATGGGAGCGACTAAGCGTATTGCGGAAATGTATGTGCAGAGCCTCAACACATCCAGCCCAACCAAATTCTCCGCGGTGCGTTTCGGCAATGTCCTGGGCAGCCGGGGCAGCGTTATTCCAGCCTTCAAGCAGCAGATCGCTGCCGGAGGGCCGGTTACCGTGACGCATCCCGAGATGGTGCGTTATTTCATGACTATTCCAGAAGCAGTACAACTGGTCATTCAGTCCGGATCTTTCGCCAATGGCGGAGAAGTCTTCGTGCTGGATATGGGTCAACCGGTGAAGATTCTGACGTTGGCCGAAGACCTGATTACTTTATCCGGCTATGAGCCTTATAAGGATATTGACATTACCTTCTCCGGAATACGGGAAGGCGAGAAGCTATATGAAGAACTGCTGACCGCCGAGGAGAACCTGGGCTCCACCCAGCATGACCGGATCTTCATCGGAAGACCCAATGTGCTTAGCCAGAACCAGTTAGAACTGGAATTCAAACGTTTGGAACGTGTATTGTCCGAAGACGGAGACGCGATTCGTGAAGTCATTAACCAGATTGTGCCGATGCAGCCGGTAGCTCAAGCTGCGATTAGCTAATTCATTCCTATGGAGGTACCTGAAGTGTTCAACAAAAGATGGAAGAAGATATTGTTCTGGACGCTGTCGGTGATTGTCGTGTTAGGAGTAGCGGGCCTGTTCGCAGCCAACTATGCAGTCGATAAGCTAATGAATTCAATGGCTGACGGCTTTGATGTAGAAGCAAATGATACTACTGGTAATGTAACCCAAGGAGAGATTGTTGAACCTCCTGTAGCTGCTGGTGATCCGACTGCGGAGGCAACAGCTTCAGCTGATCCGGCATCCACAGATTCGGCACCAACAGTATCACCAACAAGTACTCCTGTCTCAAAGGGTGCCGGTGATAAAAAAGTGGATAATGGTGGACAAGCGGCTACAAGTACTAATAAGCCTGTAACCACTCCATCTCCAACACCTGAGGGTGAGGATGGAATAGCTCATATTTCACCTGATAAAGCCAAAGAAGTTCAAGAAAGTGTTTCGCTCAAGGATAAAGCGAGTGTTGCATCAATAGTGGCACAACAGCTCAGTGTATCTGATATTAAAAGACTTCAAGAGTTAGCCAAAGGTGGCCTAACAAAAGAAGAGAAACGAGAAGCCCGAAGTATCATTCTTGGGAAAGTATCAGAGGAACAATATAATGAACTGGCCCAAGTTGCTAAGAAATATGGTGTGAGCCAAGGGAAATCACGTGATCAGGTTATTGCTGAGGAAGAACAACTTAAAGCTAAAGAAAAAGGAAGTGAATGATGATGTCAAAAGCGAAATTTCCAGCAGTAGCATTGATGCTGCTTATGCTGATAGGAATTGCACCATTAACGGCTTCTGCACCTTTATCTGCATCAGCATCTACAGTTACGGATTCAATCAAAGTTCCCACTATGGATGTAAAGATGGTTTTTGACGGAGTGGCCATACAGCCGCCTGCCGGACAATATGTATTTATGTATAACAATACTACTTATGTACCTCTGCGCTTCATGTCTTATGCCTTGCAGAAGAGTGTGAGCTGGGACGCCAAGAATGTAAAAGTTACAGTAGCTGAACCAAGCAGCTCGGAATTGGTAGTCATCAAGGAGTACTTAATGAATGCCGGGAACGGAAGCAGCCCAGTCACTGCGGGCAAAAATATTGTACTCGGTAAAGTAAAAGCCAGCTATGTATTTAATGGTTCGGCTAAGGCGGTTCCATCCGGTCAAGGCAGCTATTTGCTGAATGGATCGTTATACGTCCCCCTTCGTTTTTTATCGGAATCTGTAGGGAATTCCATTAGCTGGGATCAGAAAAATAAGACGATTACAGCAGCCTCCAAGGCTTATCAAGCACAACAACCACAAGCAACTGGTAGTACTACGAGCAGTACTACGAGCAGTCCAGTTCCTTCCGCAGCGGCAGCAGGAGGAGGTTCTGCGGGAAGTGGTAAAGTCACTTATGAACAAATAACCGGAGATACAGAAGCTAAGCTGAACGCTCTGAGGGATCAGAGTGCATCAACCCTTGGGGGACTTGTCATGGATTATATTAATGCTAAAGATGATGCCACCAAGGCCAGCCTTATAGCTAAGGGCAAGCAGCAGTTAGCTTCATTTACAGCCAGCTTCAATAGTATAATCGCTGATGCTGAACAAAAACTAAACAGTAATGGTTATAGTACGGCTATTATTGCCGAATATAGAGCAACTTTTGAGGCTGAATTGCAAAAGGGAATGGCATTGGCTGAGGGTATGGCGGGTTAACTACCCGCTATTTTCAATATTTCAAAAATAGAGGTTGATATTGAATGAGGCCTTACTTAATAGTGAAGAGAATTCTCGATTGGCTCATGGCATGTGCATTAATTGTCCTAAGTTCTCCCATTATGATAGCAGCGATTATAGCAATTAAAGTAAGTTCTAAAGGCTCAGTTTTATTTCGCCAAAAACGTCCTGGGAAGAATTGTGAGATTTTTACTGTATATAAGTTTAGAACAATGTCTTTAGAAACGGATGAACGTGGAGAACTTTTACCTGACATACAGAGAATGACTCGGGTAGGTTCTTTTTTGCGGAAGACGAGTATTGATGAGCTGCCGCAATTAATCAATATCTTGAAAGGGGACATGAGCTTCATTGGCCCGCGTCCTCTATTAGTTCAGTATCTTGAAATCTACACCCCAGAACAAAACCGCAGACACGAAGTAACTCCAGGTATCTCTGGATGGGCACAAGTGAATGGAAGAAACACAATTAGTTGGGAAGAAAAATTCGAATATGATGTGTGGTATGTGGATCATGTTAGTTTTTTGTTGGATGTGAAGATTGTACTGAGGACCATTAAAAACGTTCTTATCAGAGATGGAATAAATAACTCTAGCAATGACACTATGCCAGTATTTTCTGGCAGTTCCATTGAGGGATAAATAATATAGTGGTGGGTGATTATCTTGTCAAATCTATTAATACTCGGAGCAGGGGGGCATGGCAAGGTAGTTGCTGAAACTGCAACTGCAACTGGAAAGTGGAATGTGATTTCTTTTTTAGATAATAATAACGAACTTTCGGAAGTATTAAATCTGCCTGTTCTAGGGGGATTTGATAGTTACCAGGATCATTTGGGGATATACAAGTCAGCTTTTGTTGCTATAGGGAATAATAAGAATAGACTAATTTGGTTAGAAAAGCTTGAGAAGGCGGGATATCAGATCCCTTCCATTATCCATCCTTTTAGCATGGTGAGTAATTATAGCGAGATTGGATTAGGCAGTATTATTATGCCAGGTGTAGTTGTCAATGCGAATTCGATTATTTCCAAAGGCTGTATATTGAACACTTCAAGCACAATTGATCATGACTGTCTGTTAGAACATGGTGTGCATGTCTCCCCAGGGGTGAATGTTAGTGGGACCGTTCATATTAAAAAATGTACTTGGCTCGGAGTAGGTTCAAAAGTTTCCAATAATATTTCCATTGGCTCAAATGTAATTGTCGCTGCTGGTGCAACAGTAATTCACGATATTCCAGATAATGTAATGGTAGCTGGAGTACCGGCGAAAATAAAAAAGCATTTTGGAGTTGAAGAATGATGAAAGATCGGGTCTTTTTATCCCCTCCACATATGAGTGGGAATGAAATGAAGTACATACAGGAAGCATTTGATAGTAACTGGATTGCTCCTTTGGGAACAAACGTAGATATGTTTGAGCAGGAACTATGTGAGTATGTTGGCGTAGAGTATGGATTGGCACTGTCTTCAGGCACAGCAGGCATTCATTTGGCTCTTAAATATTTAGGAGTGGGACCAGGGGATTATGTTTTTTGTTCAGATCTAACTTTTGCGGGTAGCTGTAATCCTATTCTTTATCAAAACGCTAATCCTGTGTTTATCGATTCGGAGCCAGACACTTGGAACATGTCATCTATTGCACTGGAAAAAGCGTTCGAATGGGCTATAAAAGAAAATAAAATGCCTAAGGCAGTTATTATTGTAGATTTATACGGACAAAGTGCTGACTATGACTTATTACTTCCAATCTGTGAACGCTATGGAGTGCCTGTAATTGAAGATGCTGCCGAGGCGCTTGGAGCATCATATAAGGGGAAGAAGTGTGGCTCATTTGGTCATATAGGTATTTTCTCATTTAACGGGAACAAGATTATTACTACTTCTGGAGGCGGTATGGTTGTCTCCAATGATGAAGAAGCTATAAAAAAAATGCGTTTTTGGGCGACACAATCAAGGGAGTCTGCAAGACACTATGAGCATAAAGAAGTAGGATACAATTATCGTATGTCTAATATTTGTGCGGGGATAGGGCGTGGACAACTTGAAGCGCTGGATTCTTTCGTGACAAAGCGAAGTGAAATCTATAGTGCTTATCGTAGTGCGTTAGGCAATAGTTCGTTTGTTACATTCATGCCCATACCATTAAACAGTGAACCCAATTACTGGTTGTCAGTGATAACACTAGCCTCTCAAAGTATTGTAACCACAAATGATATCATTGGGGCGCTTGAGGAGGCTAATATAGAATCACGGCCTGTATGGAAGCCTATGCATTTACAGCCTATATTCCAAAAATATGTTTTCTTTGCACATAATGATGATAGAGTTTCAGAGCGATTGTTTGAAACCGGAATATGTCTTCCTTCTGGAAGTGGCATGAGTAAGGAACAAATATCGGACGTTGTCGGAATCATAAGAAGGATTCTGGGACTAGCAAAAGGATAAACCTGTTTGTAAAGGAGCAAGGTCTTATGGAGATTGGATTTAAAATAATGTTTTATTTAAGCGGGTTTATTATTGTATGGGCTATAGTTGGTTATCCTATCTCCATCAAATTAATTGGAAGGTTATATAAAGATCGGCAATTAAAAAAAGATTATTCTTATCAACCCTCTGTTACTGTAATGGTTGTGGCTCATAACGAAGAAAAAGTGATTCTTGATAAATTGAATAATATCGTACAACTTGATTATCCGCGGGGGAAAATCGAATTTTTGATTTCTTCTGATAATAGTATTGACAGAACAAATGATATTATTAAAGATTTTATTGCGACACAGAAAGAAAATAAAATTCAATTATATGAAGTTAAATCACGCAAAGGAAAAACGAATGCCCAAAACGAAGCACAAAAAATAGTAACCACCGAGTATTTAGTTATGACTGATGCTAACTCAATCATGAAAAAAGATGCAATAAAAGAATTAATGGCGGCTTTTACATCTCCCGATATCAGCTATGTAAGTGGTAGGTTGGCTATAACGAACAAGGATGTAAATGATATAAGTGAAGCAGAGTCAAGCTATTGGGACAGTGATATAGCCATCCGGAATGTGGAAGGAAGAATGCAAAGTATAACAGCAGGTAATGGAGCAATATATGCATGCAAAACGCAAGATTATTATGATTTTAATCCAATTCAGTGTCATGACAGTGCAATGCCGCCATTCTATGTCTTACAAGGGAAAAAAGCAATATGTAATCACGATGCTGTAGCTTTTGAAAAAGTTGGTGAATCAGTTGGTGATGAGTTTGGTCGCAAAGTAAGAATGAACAGAGTATTGTTTCAACAGATACTTCCTGATATTAGAATTTTGAATGTTTTCAAATATAAATGGTTTTCTTATTTTTATTTTGGTCATAGAACATGTAGATACCTATTGTGGATCGCGCATTTAATTGTTTTTTTATCTAATGTTTTTTTGTTGTCTTCTTCTGCTTTTTATGTAGTGACATTTTCATGTCAATTACTATTTTATTCTTTAGCTTTGATTGGTGTATTTACAAGTTTTAAAATCAAATTTGTTAGATTGATTTATTATTATTGTGTGACACTAACTGCTCAATGGGTTGGTGCTTATAATATATTGACAGGGAAGGCAAAGCCATTTTGGGAAAAAGCAGAGAGTACTCGATGACTATCAAAGTGAGGGGGATATAGTGCTAATTTGCATTATGAATATTATATGAAATTTTACAATTTTGTATTTGTTGTGCTGGTTTATAGAAATATCAAAGATGTACATGATTTTTATACTAGCCTGAGTAATATTATAGGATCTTATAGAGTAGTGATTGTAAATAGTTATTATGATGAGGAAAGTTTAAAAGAATTTGTTGGAATAAGTGAGAGATATGGCTTCGACTTTTTGAATGTGCCTAATGAAGGATATGGATCAGGTAATAATAAAGGTATTGAATATGTAAAAAGAAAGTATAGTTTTGATTTTTTGGTTGTATCTAATCCTGATATTGTGATAAAAAATCTGGATATTAATTCAATAAATGATATGA
>RCUU01001536.1_pt1 | contig 10873 bp, 9 predicted proteins | sample 2166211 | NCBI WGS metagenome assembly RCUU01 (sample SAMN09932620, study PRJNA488358) | compost metagenome | feature: garden; material: soil; isolation source: compost soil in phenylacetic acid-enriched culture | place: Germany: Experimental Botanical Garden Goettingen | collected 2016-01-27
AGGGCCTGGCTGACCGCATTGCTGAGGATCAGTTTGCGGCTGCGATCATGGGTCTTGTTTGCCAGGTTTCGCTCGGCCACCGCCGAACGCCGCTGGGCTTCGGCCTGTCGAATCAGGGCGCGCTGATGCTGGGTTTGTGCCTCCACATCGACCAGGCGCGCCTGGGCCGCCTTGACGTTGGCCACGGCTTGCACAAGCCGTGCGCGGTAATCCCGGTCGTCGATGCGAAACAGCACGTCACCGGCTCGCACGGGCTGGTTGTCCTCGACGTCCACCGCCGTGACGTAGCCGGCAACCTTTGCGGCTAGCGAGGTGACGTCGGCGCGCACGTAAGCGTTGTCGGTGGCGGTCTGGCGCGACAGCGCCATGGCCCACCCGGCCGCCACGACCACCACGGCACTCACGCACAGCAGCAAGCCGATCACTTTTCTCTTGTTTGGCCGCGCCACGATGGCACTGGTTTCGGCGCTTGCGCCGGTGGCAATGGCGGCCTTGTCCTGGAGCGCGTTCATGTTCTGCTGTCCTGTTCTGGCCAATGACCCTCCACAGCCGCACGGCTGCCGAGGGTCGCTGGGTGGGTTGATCGGCTCACTTGCCCGTCGGTGTGGTGAGTTCCTTTTCGTTGCTGTCGAGGACGAACACAGCCAACAGGCGTGCCGGTTTCGTGTCGCTGGCGTTCGCGCTGATCTCGTGACGGGCGCCAGGCTCCTCAAAGAAGTTTTCGCCGGCGTTGTAGACCTTTTCCGGTGCGCCGTTGACGCTGCTGCGCACCGCGCCCTCAAGCACAGTTGCATAGATGAAGGCTGAATGCGGGTGGGTGTGGGCTGGCGATGCGGCGCCCGGCGCGTACTCGACGAGCACGCCTTTCATGCTCTTGCCTGGCACGTTCGGCAAGGGGTGGTCGAATACCACCGTTACCTTGCTGGCGGGCCGGTCAGCGGCCGATGCCGTGGTGATCGACAGCACTGCCAAGGCCGCGGCCATCAGAATTCGTCTGAACATTGCATTTCTCCTTCCTGTGTATGTGCAGCTGTGTAGCCGGGTACGTTAGTGTTGCGCCTGGGCCATTGACCGGGCGAGCCAGTTCTCGAAGCGGATCGCGCCGAGGCGCGGGTGCTTGCCGGGCGTCAGCGCTTGATCGTCGAGCAGGGCGCCGAAGTAGCGTGCGTGTACATCCGCGACCACGTTGCGCGAATCCTGGGTCGTTCGCAGGAAGCGCCTGACCAGCTCGTCGAGTGGCATGGCCTCGGGGCCGGCGACTTCAAGCGTGCCATCGAGCGGCGGTTGCAGGCTGACCTCGGCGAGCGCCGTGACCACGTCATCGGATGCCAATGGCTGGATCAGTGCCGGTGACAGGCGAACTTCCTCGCCGACCGTGGCCGACTGGGCAATACCGCCGACAAATTCGAAGAACTGTGTGGCGCGAAGGAGGGTGTAAGGGATGCCGGACGCCTTGATCAGGCGTTCCTGCGCGACCTTGGCACGGAAATAGCCGTTCTCGGGCAAGCGTTCGCACCCGACGATCGAGAGCGCAACGTGATGGCGAACGCCGGCAGTTGCTTCGGCAGCCAGCAGGTTGCGGCTCGACGTTTCGAAGAATTCGAGCGCGGCCTGGTCGTCCCACGCTGGCGCGTTGGCCACGTCGACGACGACCTGGGCGCCTTCCATCGCCTGGGCCAGGCCCTCGCCGGTGATGCTGTTGACGCCCGTGCCGGGGGCGGCTGCGAGCACGTCATGGCCGCGCTCGCGGAGGGTTTTCACAAGTTTCGAGCCGATGAGGCCGGTGCCTCCGATGACGACGATCTTCATGGGGTCTCTCCGCTTCCCGGCGGCAACCATTGCCGTCGAGGTAGCGCTAGAGTGCCGCTGCGCGCGCGGGAAGTCCTTGTGCAGGCCTTGAGTTTTGCTTGGCGCAGGCTTGCATTTCTGTCCAGGAAAACCCTTGCCCGGCGGGCGTTTTACGCGGACGGTGCGGTGGGCTACAGGCTGCCGTATCATCGATGGCAGAGACTCATCAGTAACCGCCTCGGACACGCAACCCAGGGCGCTCGGCCAAGGGATAGCGACTTTGCAATTCGTGTTTGGAGACTACGTGCTCGATCAACAGCGCCGGGAACTGACCCTGCGCGGGCAAGCCGTGGCCGTCGGGCCAAAGGTTTTCGACCTGTTGCTGCAGCTCGTCAGCAATAGCGATCGCGTTGTCAGCAAGGACGATCTGCTCAAGACGGTGTGGGGCGGCCGGATCGTTTCGGAGTCGACGATCACCAGCCATATCAATGCGGTGCGCAAGGCCATCGGCGATTCGGGCGAGGAGCAGCGACTGGTTCGCACGGTTGCCCGCAAGGGCTATCGTTTCATTGGCGAGATGGTGGCCGAGGAGGGTGGGGAAGCGCCACCGCCTGCAGGGCCAGGCCTTGGCGAACGTACGCTGGTGCTGCCGGACAAGCCCTCCATCACGGTGTTGCCTTTCCAGAATTTGAGCGGCGATCCCGAGCAGGAATATTTCGCCGATGGCGTGGTGGAGGACATCATCGCTGCCTTGTCGCGCATCCGTTGGCTGTTCGTCATCGCCCGCAATTCCAGTTTCACCTACAAGGGCCGGGCGGTGGACATCCAGGGGGTCGGCAAGGAGCTTGGCGTGCGCTACGTGCTCGAAGGCAGCGTGCGCAAGTCCGGGAACAAGGTGCGCATTACCGGGCAACTCATCGACGCGACGACTGGCACGCATATCTGGGCGGAGCGCTTCGAAGGCCTGCTCCACGACATCTTCGAGTTGCAGGATCAAATCGCCGAAAGTGTGGTCGGTGCAATCGCGCCGCAACTCGAAAGAGCGGAAATCGAACGCGCCAAGCGAACCCCCACCGAAAGCCTGGATGCCTACGACTATTACCTGCGCGCAATGGCGAAACTGCACAGCGGAACCCGGGAAGCCATCGAGGAGGCGCTACCGTTGTTCTACAAGGCCATCGAACTCGATCCGGAGTTTGCATCGGCCTATGGCATGGCGGCCTGGTGCTACTTCTGGCGCAAGGTCAACGGCTGGATGGCCGACAGGGCGCAAGAGATCGCCGAGGGCGCGCGGTTGGCGCGCCTGGCGGTGGAACTGGGCCAGGATGATGCAGTTGCGCTGACCCGGGGCGGGCATGCGCTCGGTCATCTGACTGGCGATCTCGACGGTGGCATTGCCCTGATCGACAGGGCGCGCCTGCTCAACCCCAACCTGGCCCCGGCCTGGTACCTGGGCGGCATCCTGCGCGCGCTGCGGGGGGAAACCGACGCCGCGATCGACAACCTGACCCGTGCCGCTCGCCTGAGCCCGCTGGATCCGGAAAGTTTCAGGATGCAGGTGGGCATGGCGCTCGCGCATTTCTTCGCCGGGCACTTCGATTGTGCTTTGGCCTGGGCGGAAAAGGCCTTGGGCAACCTGCCCAGCCTTCTGGTTCCGGTCGCCCTGGTGGCGGCCAGCCATGCGCTCAGCGGGCGGATGGACAAAGCGACCCAGGCGATGCAACGCCTGCATGCCCTGGATCCCTCCTTGCGCCTGTGCAACCTCAAGGATTGGCTGCCCATCCAGCGGCCCGAAGATTTCGCCCGGTTTGCCGATGGCCTGCGCCTGGCCGGGTTGCCCGAGTAGCCGCGCTTATGCGTGGGGCGGCCTCATGCCATTTGCGCAGGTCATGGTCGGCTGCTGGCCAATGACGCCGGCGTATCATCGAGCCGCTGGTAAAGGTTGATGCTGCGCACCATGTCTTCCATCGCAGGCTGGTAGATTTCGACGTCGTTCACATAAACAGAGAAGGTGATCAGAATCGCGACCTGCGCCGTGAACGTACCCAGGTAGTGTGTCCGGTAACCCTTCACTTCGCTGTTGACGTGGGTCGCTTCGGCCCAGGTGCGGCCGTTGATCAGGCGGCGCCCGACGTGCTCGACGGTTGACTTCATGGTCTCGCCATCCGGCAACTGAAGCGTGGCGGGGGTCTCAAGGTGCTCGACATAGGCATCGAGCGTGTCGGTCTTGGTGTTTCGATATTTCATGGTTGCAATCAGCATTGCGTGAAAGGGCTGTTCGGGAGGCGTGCAAACCAGTTCGGTGCCTTCCATCCTGCATACCCATCCCTGGGGCAGGGTGATGTCGTAGATCGACGTTCGGTAGATGTTCGCAGGGGCGGGCATCAGGAATGTGGCAACGGCAAGACCACAGGCTGCCAGTGCGCCGAAGACCAGCGCTGCGGTGGCCATTGCGCTCAGTAGATTGCGCATCTAGGGAGGTGCCAGCGCAAGCGCTGCCTCCACCTTTGAGAGGCGTTGGGCGAGGAAATGCCTTTCTTTCTTCAGCTCATCGCGCAGCCTGTCGTTGATGTCGAGGGCAAGCAACTCATCGGCAACCGCCAGGCCGCGACGGTCTGCTTGCACGGCTTCGGTAAGGCGCCGGGACTCGAGCAGTGTGGTTCCTTGCACCTCTTGCGCCAGCATCTCCTCCCGGCGCAGGGTCAAGTATTGCTCTGTGCCCTGTGTCGTCAGGCTGAGCCCCTCGTTGACGAGCGCCAGGGCAGCGGCTGTCGCGGCCAATGCACCGGTAATGTCCTCGAGCTTTTCTATGCGCAACCAGCCTAGCCTGCGTTGCAACGATGCGGCCAGGCTGAAGCCGTAATCTTGCCTGAACCGCGCCATTTCATCGGACTCATTCAGGGTGTCCGGTTTTTTTTTCGCCATGGCTTCGAACAACGCTGCGGCTGTTTGGCTGACCTGCGCCGAGCCTTTGAAATCACCGGCTTTCTCCAGTGCATGGGTGAGCCACTGGACCTGGTTGGAATAGTCTGCGGCCAGGGCGTAGGTGAGGTGTATTTTGAACAACTCACCTTGATCGCATGCACTATCGCGCACCACACGGATCTGCTCGGCTTCGTCCTTGGCGTAAAGCAGGCCGATTCTGATCGCGAGGTTGAGCACGGAAGAGGTGGCCTGCGCCCAGGCGGCAGTCTTTTCCTCGGCATAACGCGAGCGCACCCGGGCCTGGATTACGCCCAGGAACGTCTTTGCGCGCTCCAATTCACCCACGTCGATCAGTGATGAGATGCGGTCGATATCGCAGCTGAAGATCTCGAGTTCAAATTTCCTGCGTGCCGCCTGATCTGCCATATTGTCGAAAAGATCGCATGCCATCATCAGCATCGACCGTCTCTCGCCTTCATGTTCCGCGCCCAGGCTCAGGCTGCTTGCCCTCTCGATGATCCGACTGGCTGCAAACAGGCTGTTATCCAGGGTTTGCTGTGACGCTCGCTGTTGGGTCAAGGCATACCAGGAAAGCGCCGCGGCGAAAGCGATCGCACCTGCGACCCCTCCGCTCGCGACAGCCAGGACGCGCTGTTGAGCCAAGGCCTGCTCTCGCCTGAGCCTGGGCATGTCCGCGGCCGGTACATTGAACAGTGGGGCGACGAGTTTTATCCATTCGTCCGCCAGGCGCGCGGCGTGCAGGGGCGACAGCATCGACAACAAACCTGCCCGTCTCAGGTCGATGATCTGAATGTTGGGGGCAGTGACGTCGAGGTCGCCAGGTAGCTGCGCGAGGAAATCTCCCGCCGCACGCACAACAAGGATGTGCTCGGCACCGCGGTGTGTACGGAAGTCCTGGATTTCACGCTGGATCCAGTCATCACCCCCAGGCTGAAAGACGGCATCAGGTGTGGCCAGCACTACCAGATACCGTGACGCAAGGAGGGCAGGGCGAATGTTGCGCTCGTAAAAGTCGTCGGCCCCGCGTTCATAGACCGTATCGAGGAATACCTTGAGTTTGCTTCGTTGCAGATGCTTGAGTCGCCGGTGTATGTCATAGCGCTGAAGCTTCTGGCGCAGGTGTCGCGCGGGGTGGGTGCCGTCGGAGCGTCGGTAGGAGATGAAAACGTCGAAGGTGAAGTGCGTGCTCGAGCGCTCTGTCGGCTCGGTGCCTGGGTTGTGCGATGACTCCACCATGCCTGTTTCTCCCGCCCTGTGACCCGGCTGAAGTCGTTACGCCTTTGTGTGACTGCGCAAGGCAAGAATGCTTGAGATCGTAGTGAATGCTCACCCCTTGCAGTGTAGCGGGCAAGCGTGGCCAGGGCGCGGGCCCCGGCTTCGCCGCGAGCGGGTTGTCTCCAGGCCGGCGGGTCCGCATGATGGTGCGCAGGTGTCTTCCCAGGCCTGAACACTTCCAAGGATAAAAACCATGTTTGAACTGGACCATGCACTTGCGCAGGACATCGTCGACCGGGCGATGGCCATCCTCCCGTGCAACGTGAATGTCATGGACAGCCAGGGCCTGATCCTGGGCAGCGGCGAGGTCGGGCGGATCGACACCCGCCATGAAGGCGCGCAGTTGGTCCTGGCCAACCAGCGGGTGGTGGAAATCGATGAGCATGCGGCACCCAGCCTCAAAGGGGTGCAGGCGGGCATCAACGTGCCGCTGATGCATGATGGACGCTTGATCGGTGTGCTGGGCCTGAGCGGCGATCCACAAGGGTTGCGCACCTACGCCGAGCTTTTGCGCATGACCGCTGAAATGCTGGTGGCGCAGCGGCACCGGGAAGTGGAGCGGCAGTGGCGCAAACAGCGCAGCGACGACGTGCTGGCGTTGTTGCTCAGCCAGGCGCAGGAATCCCCCCGGCTGCTCGATGAAGCGCAGCAACTGGGGCTCAAGCCTCATCTCACGCGCACGCCGGTCCTGATCGAGTTGGCCCCGGGGCCTGCCACGGTGGCCGTCAGTGAATGGCTGCGCGTGCGAGTGCCGGACAGCTGGTGCCTGAGCCTCTGCGCGCAGACGCTGTTGTGGTGCTATCCCTCCCGGAGCAGCGGGGAGCCGGGCAAGCATGTGCAGAAAATGGCGGAGCACGGCTGGGAGACTGTCCGAGTGGTCGTGGGGGTGCCCGCCGACGGGGTCGAGCGCTTGCGCAATGTGTACGCTCGGGTGATGGCGCTGGCGGCGTATGGGCGAGCGGTCCTGGCCGATGAAAAGGTCTTGCTGCTGTCGCGCTTGCGCCTGCCGACGTTGTTGTGGGCCCATCGTGAAGACGACGCGGTCGAGGAATTGCTGGCGATTGTCGCCAAGGTGCGGGACAAGGACAGCAACGGCCAACTGATGCAGACCCTGCGCAGTTGGTGCGAACACAGTGGGCAGATCCAGAACTGTGCCGATGCACTGGGCTTGCATCGCAACAGCCTGCGCTACCGGATGGACAGGATCGCTGAAATCACCGGCATGGACCTGACCAAGCTGGACGACATCATCGCTTTGTACCTGGGCGTGCAATTGTTGCCCGAGCGTTGATGTCCATTTTTTGTGCGTGCGCACAATAAACTGTCGATCGCGCTTGTGCCCCGGGCCGGAGCACCAGCGCCGCGCCGCTGGCAGCATGAGGCATCACTCATCGCCGGAGCGCACCCATGAAAATCGTCATTGCACCTGATTCGTTCAAGGACAGCCTCAGCGCCGCAAGTGTGGCCCGCGCCATCGCCCGGGGGGTTTGCGAAGTGCTACCCGAGGCCGAGGTGGTGCAGTGCCCGATGGCCGATGGCGGCGAGGGCACGGTGGAGGCGATTCTGGCGGCCACCCACGGTGAGTGGCGCCAGGCCACCGTCCGTGGCCCCTTGGGCGCCGAAGTGTCGGCGCGCTGGGGCTGGTTGCCGCAGACGCGTACCGCCATTGTTGAAATGGCTGAAGCCAGTGGCTTGCAACTGCTCGCGCCGACGCAACGCGATGCCTGTCACAGCTCTACCTACGGGACCGGGCAACTGATTCTCGAGGCCGTGGCGGCAGGGGCCGAAAAGATCATCCTGACCATCGGTGGCAGCGCGACCAACGACGCTGGCACAGGCATGCTCAGTGCCCTGGGCGTGCGCTTTCTCGACGCCAGCGCACAGCCATTGCAGCCAGGTGGCCTGGCCCTGCAACACGTGGCCAGGATTGACCTGGCGCAGATGGACCGGCGTTTGCAATCCATCCGCTTTGAAGTTGCAGCTGACGTGGACAACCCGTTGTGCGGCCCGCACGGGGCTTCGTTCACCTTTGGCCGGCAGAAGGGCGCCAGTGATGAACAGGTCCGCCTGCTGGACACGGCATTGGCGCGATTGGCCGATTGCTGCGCATGGCTGTTCGCACAGGATGTACGCGCCGTTCCCGGCACCGGGGCCGCTGGCGGCATGGGCTTCGGCGCCAAAGCATTCCTGGGCGCTGCGTTTCGTCCGGGGGTCGAGGTGGTTGCTGAGCTGGTCGGCCTTGCCGCAAAGATCGAAGGCGCCGATTGGGTCATTACCGGCGAGGGCCGTTGCGATGCGCAGACCCTGCGCGGCAAGACGCCCATGGGCGTTGCCCACATCGCGCGTGAGCACGGCGTACCCGTGGTGATTCTGGCCGGCAGCCTGGGCGAGGGCTATGAGGCGCTGTACGCACACGGTATTGCTGCTGCCTTGCCGTTGGTTTCAGGGCCCATGAGCCTTGCCGATGCATGCCGGCAGGCCCCGCGACTGCTGGCGGAGCGGGCCAGGGATATCGCTCGGTTGTGGTGCCTTGGCCGTCACAGGGCTTGATCGTCGCCGACGTTGTCGATGTGCTTGAAACGCTCGATCAAAAAGTCGATCAGGCTGCGTACCCGCACTGACAAGTGCAGTTGTTGCGGGTACACCGCATACACGTCGGCGCGGGTGGGGGTCTGGTCTTCCAGCACCAGGCGCAAGCGGCCACTGCGTACATAGCGGGCGATATCCCATTCGGCCCGCAGCAAGATCCCGAACCCCTCCAGCGCCCAGTTCAGGGCCACTTCCCCATCGTTGCAGCCCAGCGCTCCATGCACCTTGACGTTCTCGGTGTGGCCGCCATGGGTAAAGCTCCAGACGCCATAGGGTGACTCGTTCTGGCGGATGAAGATGCAATTGTGCTGCTGCAGGTCGGCCAGCTGCCGGGGTGTCCCATGCTTGTCCAGGTACAGCGGCGAGGCACACAACAGGCGGCGATTGGAAGCAATCTTGCGGGCATGGAAGGCGGCATCGGGCAAGGTGCCGAAACGAATGCCCAGGTCGAAACCGTGGGTGGCCAGGTCCAGCGGGTGGTCGCTGATTTCCAGTTGTATTTCGACTTCCGGGTAACGGGCGTAGAACGCTGCCAGGGCGGGGCCGATATGGCGACGACCAAAGCCCAGCGAGGCATTGACCCGAATCAGGCCCTTGGGTGTTGCCCGGCTGTTGCTGATCAACTGCTCCAGCTCATCGACCTGGGTGAGGATGCGCGCCGCATGGGAGAAATACAGCTCGCCTTCGGACGTCAGGCTCATCGAACGCGTGGTCCGGTTGACCAGGCGTACGCCCAGCCTGGCTTCCAGGGCCGTCAGGCGCTTGCTCACCGCAGGCGGTGTCACGCCCAGCTCTCGCGCGGTCGCGGCAAGGCTGCCGCGGTTGGCCAGCAGGTAGAAAAAAGACAAATCGAGGGTCTGGCTCATTCGTAACTCAAAGTTATCTATGTAGTGATTCTGGGTAACTCACTGCTCTTTGTTCACTACATATACTCCCTTCACACCCCGCCTGGACAGCCCCCGTGGGGCGGGAACAACCAAAAACCAACGAGTGTGGAGTTGATCATGAGCGCATACAAAATCGCTGCTGTCCCAGGTGATGGCATTGGTGTGGAAGTCATCGCTGCCGGTGTGGAGGTATTGCAGGCCCTGTCGAAAAAATCCGGCTTCGAGCTCGATTTCAAACACTTCGACTGGAACTCCGATAACTACCTGAAAAACGGTTACTACATCCCCGAGGGTGGCCTGGAAGAATTGAAGACCTTCGATGCCATCTTCTTTGGTGCCGTGGGTGCGCTCAATGTGCCGGATCACATCTCACTCTGGGGCCTGCGCTTGCCGATCTGCCAGGGCTTCGACCAGTACGCCAATGTGCGCCCGGCGCGTGTACTGCCCGGGGTCAAAAGCCCGCTGGTCAATGGCGAGCAGATCGACTGGGTGGTGGTGCGGGAAAACTCCGAGGGCGAGTACTCGGGCAACGGGGGCCGGGTGCACCGAGGCCTGCCGGAAGAAGTCGCGACCGAGGTGTCCGTCTTCACCCGCGCCGGGGTAGAGCGCATTCATCGCTTTGCCTTCGAACTGGCACGCAGCCGCCCTCGCAAGCATTTGACCATGGTCACCAAGTCCAACGCGCAGCGCCACGGCATGGTGCTGTGGGACGAAATCTTCTATGAAGTCGCCAAGGACTTTCCGGATGTACGCATCGACAAGGAACTGGTCGATGCGGTAACCACGCGCATGGTACTCAAGCCTTCTACCCTGGACGTGATTGTTGCCACCAACCTGCATGCCGACATCCTGTCCGACCTTGCCGCTGCGCTTTCAGGCAGCCTGGGCATTGCGCCGACCGCCAACCTCAACCCTTCGCGCAACTTCCCGTCGATGTTCGAACCGATCCATGGCTCGGCTTTCGACATTACCGGCAAAGGCGTCGCCAACCCGATTGCAACGTTCTGGACGGCGGCCATGATGCTCGACCATCTCGGCGAAGCGGCCGCGGCCAGGCAACTGATGTCGGCCATTGCAGCGGTGACCGAAAGCGGCCTGCATACCCCGGACCTGGGCGGCACGGCCACCACCGGCCAGATCACCGATGCGGTCATTGCACTGATCAATCGCTGAAGCCTCGGCGGATTCAAAGGAGTACTGCGGCGCCACGCCTTGGGGCCGATCGATGATCGGACCCCTCGGCATTTCCTGACAACAATAAAAATCAGGGCCCTGTCATGAAAAGAATACTCGGCAAACTCTACGTACAAGTGCTCATCGCCGTGATTTGCGGTGCTATCGTCGGGGTCTTCATCCCCGAAACCGGCACCGCACTCAAGCCCCTGGGC
>RCUU01001537.1_pt1 | contig 10870 bp, 8 predicted proteins | sample 2166211 | NCBI WGS metagenome assembly RCUU01 (sample SAMN09932620, study PRJNA488358) | compost metagenome | feature: garden; material: soil; isolation source: compost soil in phenylacetic acid-enriched culture | place: Germany: Experimental Botanical Garden Goettingen | collected 2016-01-27
GTGATCAGCCAAGGGCTGTGGTGGGAAGGTAAGGAACATAAACAGCGGGTCAATGTACTGACACCGGACCGGCTGAGCGATATGGGTAATGGGGCAACTTTTTTCTCGGCTACGGTAGAAGTGAAGCGAAGCAGAGAAGCCCAGTCCGCAGGAGAATCGGTTTAATTTGCATGAATGTATTTTGTTAGGGTGACGCGACAAAGCGTCAATTCATATACTTGCCCTTGACCCTGTTTTGGGATGATACTGGATGAATTAATGACACATAGTTTACAGGGGATGAAAGACAAGATATGAAGTTTTTGCAAGCCTATCCTAAGGAAATCAAAGTATTTCTGATTGCCAGCTTGATTAATGCAACCGGCAGCGCGCTGATGTGGCCGCTCGTGACCATGTATGTATTCGATGAATTGGGCCGAAGTATGAAGGATGCCGGTCTCGTCCTGCTGATTCAGGCTCTTGGGGGGATCGCCGGCCAGCTGCTGGGAGGTTCACTCTATCACAAGGTTGGTGTCAACCGGCTGATTGTAGGAGCCCTGGCCCTGACGGCCCTGTCGCTGTTCTCCATTCCGGCCGCAAGCAGCAACTGGCAGTTGTTCATCATCTTGATGGGACTTTTCGGATTGTTCAATTCGCTGTCACTGCCGGCCATTCAGGCCTTTGTCGGCTTCCGCTTTGCCGAGCAGCGTGCAGAGCTGTTTAACATCATCTATGTTTGCAATAATATAGGAGTAGCACTGGGAACGTCGCTGAGCGGATTTTTGGGCAATTATATGCTGAGCTTTGTGCTGAACGGTGTGACCTCGGCAGTGTTTGCCGTTTTTTTCTTTTTTTATTTGCGCAAAGTGGGGACCGCTTCACCTCACGGGCAGACCCCGAAAAAACAGCCACAGCATGCACAATCCGGCTGGAGGCTTATGGGCCAGATACGGATCTATCTGTTCATGTCCGTTGGCTCTATGTTTCTGCTGATCGGCAATTCCATCTGGAATACCGGCGTGTCGCCGTTTATTATCTCGGAAGGCTGGCCGAAGCAGACCTATGGTTTTCTGTGGACGCTTAACGGGATTCTGATCTTTGCCGCGCAGCCGCTGGTCAGTCTGATCAAACGCTGGTTCGCGGCAACCTCAACGGCGCAAATGACGGCGAGTGCCGTGTTTTATTTGAGTGGTTATGCGGTGATTCTGCTCATGCCAAGCTATGCCGGCCTGTTTCTGGCAATGCTGCTGGCCACACTGGGAGAGATGCTGATCTCTCCGGCAATGCCATCATTTATTTCGGACCATGCGGACCGCAACGCGCCGTTCTACCTGGGGCTGAGCGGTGGCATCGGCGCGGTCGGCAGAGTAATCGGGCCTTATCTGATGGGTGTCCAGTTCGACAACGGAGGGCTTGCACCCACAGGGTGGCTGGCTTGCGGAATGGCTGTGCTGTCGGTGGGATTCTTTGGATTACATGCATACATCAACCGCACTGCCCGTACAGTGGGACGGAATGCGGCATAAAACTGCAATGGAAGAGTGCAATGTATGAAGTTGCCCGCTTCCGCGTGATTTGAGTAACGCAAGGAGTGTAGAAGAGATGCAACAACTGAACAGGGATGCCTTAACGATCCGGCCCTCGGAAATTAAGGATGCCCGGGAGCTGATTGTACTCGATAATATGATCTGGACCGAGGATACAACACCCGGTCCGCTAATGTGGCGCTCACGGGAGGATTATCTGCTGCATGCTCCTCCCGGTTCACAGCTGGTCGCTCTGAAGGATGGCGAGCTGTGCGGCTATGTCGGCTTTGGCTGTCCAAGCGGCATGGAGAGCAACCGTCATGTATGTGAGGTCAATATCGCCGTTCACCCGAGATTTCAGCGAATGGGTATCGGCGGACAGCTGATCGAAGCGATCAAAAGCCATGCCGCGGAGAATGGCATCCGCAAACTTCGGCTGCGTGTGCTGTCCTGCAACGAACCTGCGCTGGCGTTCTACCGCAAATGCGGATTTGTGGAAGAAGGCCGTCTGCGTGAGGAGTTCTATCTCGGCGGGCGTTACGTGGACGAGGTATTTATGAGTTGCATGCTTAGAGGAGGGATTGAGGATGGAAGTCATCTCGCTTAATTTAGGTAAGCCCAAGACCGTCGATTACCGGGGCAGACCGCTGGAGACAGGCATATACAAGGTGCCTGCAGCCGGTAAGGTGCAGCTTCAGCCAGAAGGGTTCGACGGGGACGGGCAAGCGGATCTTGTGAACCACGGCGGTTCCGACAAGGCAGTATGTGTGTATCCCATTGAGCATTATGCCTATTGGGAGCGGTGGCTTGGCAAGAAACTGGAATATTCGGCCTTCGGGGAAAATATCACGGCCAGCGGCCTGCTGGAGACGGAAGTATGCATCGGCGATGTGTACGAGATCGGCTCAGCTCTGCTGCAGGTCAGCCAGCCGCGTTTTCCGTGCTATAAGCTCTCGCAAAAACACGGCCCTGCCGATATGCCGGCCCAGGTGCTGGCTACCGGGTACAGCGGCTTCTATTTCCGCGTGCTGCGCGAGGGTCAGATTGCCGCTGGCGACCAGATCATCAAGAAGGAAAGCGGCAAGGGGAGCTTCCCCATTAAGCAGGTGCTCTATCTGATGGAGCACGGACGCAAGGACAAGACGGACTTGGCGGAGCTGACCGTGCTTGAGACCCTGTCCGCCGTCACCCGGGCAAAATTCCAGGGCTGGCTGGATGCGGAGAAGAGCTAGGCGTTCCAGAAGCAGAGCGGGATATCACTCCTCCCTTCCTAGCCGCTTTCGATGCCGAAGATGACGGGGGCAGTGCTGGTGGTGCGCATGCGTTCTACAGCTGATTTGAAATACTAATACTATGAATGTGTCGGCCGTCCTTTGAGTAGCTGTGCCGTTAGATCCCCTAAGAGATTAAGTGGATTTTGTACCACTAATTTGCTTATATTAGTGCCACAACAGGGATTTAGTGGGGATTTCTCCACTTAAATTAGGCATATTCAGTGCTGGAAGGCTGATTTGGTCAGAATAGTGATACTTTTTCCACTTAATGCTGGCGGAGGCGTCTGGAAGCCTGGATTAGTTATACTTTTTCCACCTGGTGTTGGTGGGGGAGCCTGGAAGTTTGGGATAGTGAACCGCTTCCACCTGGAGACTGGATTCTGCTCGCCACCCAGCCCAGGCAGCAGACAAAATTTAGTTCCATTAGGTGTCTCGTGCCACGCAGTGCCAACCACCCGCCGGGAGCTGCACGACGGGGAGAGGGATTCCGTCCATACGGAGGAATCTAAATATGGGGTTAGATTAGCAAAAGCCCTGGAGGATTTATTCCTCCAGGGCTTTGATCGCTGCGACCAGCTTGTTTGCACCAAAGATGCTGCCTTCCGTCTCAACGGGCATGTACATGTTGTATCGTGTGCTGCCTTCCATCCCAATGGGCATGTACAAGTTTATCGTGTGCTGCCTTCCGTCTCAACAAGCCTGCACTTTCCATAATGCATCCGTTCGCCGTCCTGCAAGCTAGAGCCCGTGCATTTCGCATCAAGCTTCCAGCCGCAGTGGCTTGTACGCTTTTCAGCCCTATTAACCCAGCAGCTTCCACTCACTGCGAAGCAGCCCGTAGACGGCGTGATTGACGTATCCGGCCGGGAGCTTTTCTGCCTGGCGGATCACTCCCTCGAACACGAAGCCCAGCCGTTCAGGGATTGCCCGGCTTGTCCGGTTGCCGGTAGCGCAGCGGATCTCCACGCGGTTCAGATCCATTTCAAGCAGTGCATAGTCTACGAAGACCCGGCAGGCGCTGGTCATGTAGCCATGGCCCTCGTAGCCCTCACCGAGCCAGTAGCCGATGCCGACCGAGCGGTTGTGCCAGTCAATCTCGTGGTATCCGATGATGCCGGCCAGTTCCTCACGGACCCACAGTCCGGCAGAGAAGCCGCCGTTCTCGCTGCCCTGCTTGACTGAATTTTTGATAAAAGTCTCCAAATGAGCCTGCTCGGTAACACCGTCTACCCATGGCAGCCACTGTCTGAGCCGGGTGCGCGAGCGCTCCACCAGCGCGAACATATGCCGCGCATGCTCAGGCATCAGCAGCTTCAGCGTAAGCTCTTCATCAATGACATAATTAAACATGAGGCTGCCCCCTCTGCGGCGCAAGGATTAACGTTTTTTCCACTCCAAGGCGTAAATATCGTCCTCCAGGGATTGCATCCGCTGGCCTACCAGCGTGCGGCAGTCGCCCAGCGCTCCGTTATAAATCGCCGGTCCCAGCTCCTGCAGGAAAAAATCCAGCAGGCTGTCCGCCGCCAGATGGCCGATAGTCTCTCCGCGCTCAGCTTCGAAGTAGGCCCGGATATTTTCGGTAATCATCTCCCGCTGCTCTTTGGGCAGCTTGATTGGCTTCATGAATGAGTCCCCCTCGTATAGCAGTTATACAGATACATATACCTATAATCCCCATGCTACTCCATAGCCGGGAAATAAGTCAAAGAACCGTGAACGAATAGGAACCGGAAGCTGGACTTCCCAGCCGTTTCTTCTTGACTTTTATTGAACATTCCCCGCTTAACGGGTATATTAGTAGGAAACATGTTCATACAAGGAAGTAGTAATATTACAGAATGAAAGGTTGATAACTGTGGAGAACCGTGGAACACCCTCCAATTTCATCAAGAATGTCATTACCGAAGATCTGAGCTCGGGAAAAGTGAAGGAAGTGGTTACCCGCTTTCCGCCGGAGCCTAACGGTTATTTACATATCGGGCATGCCAAAGCGATCTGGATTAATTTCACCCTGGCCGATGAGTTTGGGGGCAAGACTCACCTCAGATTCGACGACACCAACCCGCTCAAAGAGGATACGGAATATGTGAACTCCATTCAGGAGGATGTGAAGTGGCTTGGCTATGAATGGGAAGAGCTGCGTTTTGCCTCGGATTATTTTGGGGAAATGTACGAACGGGCAGAGCTGCTGATTCAAAAGGGCAAGGCTTACGTCGATGACCTCACAGCTGACCAAATCCGTGAATACCGCGGCACGCTGACTGAGCCGGGGGTAAACAGCCCGTACCGGGAGCGCACGGTCGAAGAGAATCTGGACCTGTTCCGCCGCATGCGTGCTGGAGAATTCAAAGATGGCGAAAAGGTGCTTCGCGCCAAAATTGACATGTCCTCTCCAAATATTAACCTGCGTGATCCGGTCATTTACCGGATTTCCCATTCGCATCATCATAATACGGGCGATGCTTGGTGCATCTATCCGATGTACACCTTTGCTCATCCGCTTGAGGATGCCATTGAGCATGTGACGCACTCCCTTTGCTCCCTGGAGTTCGAGGACCAGCGTCCGTTCTACGACTGGGTGGTCGCAGAATCTGAAATGCCGGCTTCGCCGCATCAATATGAATTCGGCCGCCTTAATCTCGCCCAGACAGTCACGAGCAAACGTAAGCTGAAGCTGCTGGTGGATGAAGGCCATGTCGATGGCTGGGATGATCCGCGCATGCCGACGATCTCCGGGCTTCGCCGCCGTGGATATACTCCGGAAGCCATCCGCAGCTTCGTTCATGAGACTGGCATATCCAAGAGCCAGGGACTGGTGGACCTGCAAATGCTGGAGCATTTCATCCGCGAGGACCTCAAGCTGACCGTTCCCCGGACAATGTCGGTGCTGCGGCCGCTGAAGGTGGTTATCACCAACTATCCGGAAGGTCAAACGGAATGGTTCGAAATTGAGAACAATGTGGAGAATGAAGCTATGGGCACCCGCCAGATTCCATTTTCCCGTGAAATCTATATTGAACGCGATGACTTCATGGAGAACCCGCCGAACAAATATTTCCGCCTGTTCCCGGGCAATGAGGTGCGCCTGAAGAATGCCTATTTCATCAAGTGCACAGATTTCATCAAAGACGAGAACGGCGAGGTTGTGGAGCTTCACTGCACCTATGATCCGGAGACCAAGAGCGGCAGCGGCTTCACCGGCCGCAAGGTTAAGGGAACCCTGCACTGGGTGGATGCGAGCCAGGCTGTACCGGCGGAGTTCCGCCTTTATGAGCCGCTGATTTCCGCCGAGGAGGCCGATCAGGAGGCTGAGGTTGAGGGCATGGACCCTGCCGCCGATAAGCCGGAACCTAGCTTCCTTGACCAGTTGAACCCGAACTCAATCGAGATTCTGCATGGCTTTGTGGAGCCGGGGCTGAAGGACAGTGTGCCGCAGGACAAGTTCCAGTTCTTCCGTCATGGTTACTTCAACGTGGACAGCAAATATTCCGCACCGGGGCATCTGGTGTTCAATCTCATCGTTTCCCTGAAAAGCTCATTCCAGCCTGCCAAACAAGGCTGAAGCATCTGAAATGCAACAAGGGGCTGTCCGAAGTCATTATTTGACGGGGCAGCCCCTTTGTTATGGCGTGGAAGTGGCAAAATCAAAGGTATAAATACCTTTGAATGGGCTGTCGAGGCCGGAAGTAGCAGAATCAAAGGTAGAAATACCTTTGAATAAGCTGCCAAGGCCGGAAGTAGCAGGATCAAAGGTATAAATACCTTTGAATAAGCCGCCGAGGCCGGAAATGGCAAAATCAAAGGTAGAAATACCTTTGAATAAGCCGCCGAGGCCGGAAGTGGCAAAATCAAAGGTATAAATACCTTTGAATGGGCTGCCGAGGCCGGAAATGGCAAAATCAAAGGTATAAATATCTTTGAATGGGCTGACTCTAGCAGCACGACCGTCGCAGCTCAACTACTGATGCACACGGCAATGAACCAAAAGCAGCGATTCTCCACCCACGGGAGAATCGCTGCTTTGCTGATTTTTAAGGGTCTATCTTTTTAGGGGATTTGAAGCCTCAACGGTTCAGCTCAATTTCGCTCAGATCTTCTTCTGGATGCCCGCCATGCGGGTGATAGCCGCCGCGGCTGACAAGCAGCCACATGGCACCGAACCCCAGAGTCCCGATCAGCGATAGAAAGACGCCGGATTGATACATGCTCTGCGCGCCGAGATACTGGTACAGCCAGCCGCCGAGAACGCCGCCCATAATCCCCGAGAGGCCGCTCCAGGTCAGGGTATACAGCGCTTGTCCCGAGGAACGGTAAGGCTTCGGAACCAGCAGCATAGTCAGCCGGGTGCCGACATAGAAGAATCCGCCGAATGTAACGCAATGCAGAATTTGAATAAAAGCCACCTGCAGCGGAGTTGTTGCATCGGCCATCAGCACCCAGCGCAAGACGAACAGGGCGCTGACCAGCGCGAGCCAGCCGAGCAGCACCGGAATGCTGCGTTTCAGATAACGGTCGCACAGCACCAGAACAGCCACCTCAAGAATCGAGGAGAGAAACACGGCCAGACCGATCATGGTCTTGCTGCCTCCAAGCTCTGTAATGTACAGGGACACGAAGGTATTGTTCATGGTATTGGGGATCGAAACCAGAATGCCGAAGAAGATGAAGCTCAGAAAAAAGGCATTATAAAAGATCTGGCGGAAGCCCTTGAACGGCAGCGGCGCAATACCGATGGAATGGTCGAGTCTGGGCAGGGCAATCAGCGAGATCATGGCTGCGCAGAGCAGCGCCGCAAACAGATAGGAAAGGACGGACACACCGGCCCACTCAATCACCGGTCCAGCCAGGATTGCCGTAATGGCCCAGCCCAGCGAGCCCCACAGCCGGAAAGAGCTGAAGCGGTGCTTCGTGCCATCAATGTAGCTCAGAATCATGGTGTTGCTCTCGGCAAACAGCGGGCCCTGGAAGAAATAGAAAAACAGTATGGAGACATAGATCATTTCGTATGTATTTGCCTGAAATACAACCTGGGATAATACCAGCGTCCCTGTGAGCATCAGCAGGACAATCCGCCGGATATTCTGATACCGATCAGTCCAAATGCCCCAGAAGGGATTGGCAATTATGGAGACAAGCGCCCCAACAGACATTAAGCTCCCGATCTCCAGCTTGTTCATTCCGACTTCCTGCAGATATAGCGGAAAGAAGCTGGTGAAGAGGACGACCGTACCATACAAGAAGAAGTTGAACCACTTCAATGAGGTGAAGGAAAACTGCTTATCAGGGTTCTCCCGCAAAATTGGGCACTCCTTTCCTGCCAAATGCCATACATGTATTCATAGCTGCCCAGAAGAGGCTGCTTCTACCACTGTAACACTTGTTGAAAAGGGATACAAACCTACATTTGAATATGTTGCCAACTGTATGTATTTTTTTGTTGCGGGGCAGCTTTTCCTAATCAGAAAAAGGGCCTGTCGCGTAAGCGCATTATTCTGCGAAGAAACAGCCTTAATATTTAATCCGCACCAAAAAGACAGCAGTGCAGCGGTTCTCTGCCATTAGAGAATTGCTGCACTGCTGTTTAGGATGAGCTGCGGCTTAATTCATTATGGGGTTTTCCAAAGACAGCGGCACCCAACTTGCTTCAATTTGCTAATGCGGACTACAGATCCGTTATCTTGTCCAAAACCTCTAATCTGTGGGGAACGCGGACTCAGAAGACGTTATTGAAGCTCAAATGATACATTTGCGGGGGAATGAGCATTAATAACGTATTCTCTGTCCGCAAGAATAGCTGAACAGGAGGATTTCGAAAAATAAGGTCCCCTGTGTCCGGAAGGGTCGGGAGTGATTTCTGAATTTTTTTTCGCTATTGTTGTCCATGGATTAGGTGACGTTAGCATTATGGATATAAGGAACGCCAAGCAGCCATTTCATTGCTTTTGGAGCACCCCCATTGTATTGGATTTACGATATAATAAATTGCCCAAACTCCGCATAGCCTTCTTCCTCAACCGGCGTGAGGGAGAGGGCGAATAAGCCAACCTTGGCCCCGACCCATTGCCCTTCCTCTATCCTGAAGAGGCTGCCAACCCCGGTATAATCGGAGCCATCGAGGCTGAAGCTGAACCGGCAGCCGTTTGCCTCATCAAAGCTGGCCCTCAGGTACAGGGACTCCGTTGGGATGCGGACTTCGGAGACTTGGCTATCCAAGCTCTCCCGGCTGAGATCATCCGCAGGGCCGCTCTCGTATTGAGCCAGCCGGAGATCTCCGGCCTGGTCCAGGGACAAGGCGAGGCAGAACGCCCGGTGTCCCAGGACTACCAGACCTGCGCGTTCGCCGCAGGAGGAGAAGCGTGGAGTGATTTGGACCGTTGCCGAAAAAGCAGGCGCGGCCAGCTTCTGCATAAGCAGCTGCGGCGTGTCATACAATGTGCGGCAGTCCTGAGGGAGAGGGGTGGCATACAGACTTAAACCGCCGCCGGGGATCAGGCTATGCCAACCGGAAGCAGGATTGGCCTGCCACTGCCACTGCAGACCGAGCGCGGGACCACGGAAATCATCCGAAGTCTGCGGAATGCGCACTTCTCCTGCTACGGTGTCCGGCTTTTTCCAGAGCTCCACAGGCTCCCCAATGTCCCGGCCCGGGGCAAGGCGGCCCATGATGGGCCAATCCTCCAGCCACTCCATGGGCTGCAGATGGGCGATCCGCCCGTAGGCGCCTTTATCCTGAAAATGAATAAACCAGGACTCACCGGAGGCAAGCTCGACCCATCCACCCTGATGCGGGCCATTCACGGGGGTCTCTCCTTGCTGCAGGACAATTTTATCCTCATAAGGCCCATATATGAATTTGGAGCGGAAGACCGCCTGCCACCCTGTCGGAACCCCTCCTGCCGGTGCAAAGATATAATAAAAGCCGTTTCTTTTGTACATTTTTGGACCTTCCAGCGTGGGATGCTTAACCGTTCCGTCCACAATGAGGGTGCCTTCATCCAGCAGTCTTCTGCCGTCCGGGGACATTCTGCACAGGTTCAGAATATGCTTCAGGCCGGAACGGCTGTGGGCATAGGCATGGACCAGATAAGCCTGGCCGTCCTCATCCCAGAAGGGGCAGGGATCGATCCAGCCTTTGGCGGCCTTCACCAAATGCGGCGGTTCCCAGGCACCGTATGGATCATCCGTCTTCGTCATGAAGATTCCCTCATCGGGTGTAGCGTAGAAGATCCAGAACTGGTCAAGCTGCTTGTGCAGCTCGATCAGATCATCGTACCGGTGCTGCTCGGCAGTCTGCCCTTCCCCGGAGAGAATATTACCCAGGGCATCATTGCGCTCAAGCCTGACTAACTGCTCGAATATGGTCATGAATTTATCGTTCATAAATAGGGCGGTTTGATGGGTGGTGTCCGACAGCGCATAGAAAGCGTTTTCTTTTAATTGCCGGCTGGAGGACAGATACGAGAAGAAACCGGTTAGGACAACGGATAAAACCAGGATGGGCAGGAAACAGATCAGCAATTTGGATTGAATGGGCCTGTCGGCAAAATAGCGCTTCATGGGATGACTCCTTTGTCAGGGAAGATCTTAAGAAATGTTTACGTTAACATTTATGGCCCCTGAAAATAGAGTCTAGCACAGACCTCCGCAAAATCAACAGTCTGTTTTTTGCTGTTCCTGCTGCAGGCGTCTGCTGTTCTCCCGCTGTGAAGTCTGATACGATAACCTCAGAAAGCTATAATTATGAAAGCCTGGAGGGGAAAAGATGCCTCAGTTCACGGGGATTTTGCTGTCGGGGGGATATTCCCGGCGAATGGGCCGCGATAAGGCGCTGCTCGGGCTGGGCGGCAGAACAGTCATTGCCCGCCTGGCGGATGAGCTGTCCAAGGTGGCCGCAGGCACGGTCATAGCCTGCGGGGAGCAGGAGCGGGAGGCGTACCGGTTTTTGCAGCTGCCCCAAGTCACAGACCGTTATCCGGGCTGCGGCCCGCTGGCCGGGCTTCATGCGGCACTGAGCCAATCGCCCACGGAATGGAACGTAGTCGCTGCCTGCGATCTGCCGTTTGCCTCAGCGGAATTTATGCGGTATATGAT
>RCUU01001540.1_pt1 | contig 10864 bp, 14 predicted proteins | sample 2166211 | NCBI WGS metagenome assembly RCUU01 (sample SAMN09932620, study PRJNA488358) | compost metagenome | feature: garden; material: soil; isolation source: compost soil in phenylacetic acid-enriched culture | place: Germany: Experimental Botanical Garden Goettingen | collected 2016-01-27
TCAGGAGCGAAATGAGCTGAATTAGTGTACCTTTTTCCACTTAACCTGCGGAGAATAGGGTACTCGAGCAAATTAGTTAACCTTTTTCCACTTGGATTCATAAAGGGTTCTCCAAGGAACGCTAAACTGAAATCCAAAATGGCTAAGCATCTTGCTTCTCCATTGGCCCAATGTACCTGAATAACTCCTCTAACGAAATGTCTAGACCGCCAACCACTTTCTCCAAGGTCTCAAGCGTAAGGTTCTTTTCTCTGCGTTCGACTTGTCCCACATAATTCGTATGTAAATCTGACCGTTCTGCAAGCTGCTCTTGTGACAGGCTCATTTCTTTACGTAATCTCGAATGCGGTCGCCAATTCTTTTTACAAGCTCTGACTTAGATTCATTTGGCATCCTAACTCACCTCATGAGAGTAAAAAAAGCCTAAAAACGAAATAATGTTTTTGGCTTCTATCTGTTCCTTCTTTGGAGTTACATCCTTTTTATTTAGTGTTCCTGTTTCCAGACATATCCATAGCAGCAATGACTTCCCGATTAATCTTAGTGATTGCTGCTATTTCTTCTGTACTCCTATCACTGATCAAGGTCATATGCTAATCTAACCGATTGCCAACGCTTTCAAGTAAATTCATAAGATCACTCCAAGTGCGTCTATTCCTCAAAGGCTCCCTTGACTTCTCTAATAACCCTCTTCAGGGTATTAATTTGCTTCACACTCAACTCACTTACAGTAACCGCGTATTCATCAATTGCTCTCCGCTGGGCAGCTTCAACCTCGTTCGAATCATCATGATTTTGAAATAATTCTGTTGGTTGGATTTTTAATGCTGTAACTATTTTTCCAGTGTATCAATAGAAAAATTCCGTTCGCCACGTTCTACTGCTCCTATGTATGCATCATCCAGGTTGGATATTTCCGCTAACTGTTGTTGTGTTAATCCCTTTGCTTTTCTTATAGCCCGAATTCTGTCTCCAACTGTATTCCGTAAGTCTGTCATGGTAAGAAAAAAGGAGGCCCACCCATGCGCCCTTCCATTCTGAAATCACTCAAGCCGGATATTATTGTAGAAATGCTGGAAATGGCTTATCGCTTCGAAGATTGGGACAAGATGCTGAATACGGCGGGTATTCTGTACAGCTATGCGCAGTACGTTTATGAGGAGCGGCAGTATCATAAGGCTAAGAAACTCCCGGTGCCGATTCTGCATACGGAACGTCCGCTGGTGTATTACTTCGGATTCAGTCATCTGATGCGGGGCATTGTGTGCCAGAAGCAGGGGAAGTATGAGGAGGCCAAAGAGTCCATATACCGCTATGCCGAGCTTGGATGGATGGAGGACTTGGGGGAGGAAGGGGAAGAGATTGCCGAGGAGTTCAGATATTTAGCCCGTGCCAACCTGTACATCGTGGAGATTTTGTCCGGCAAAACAGAATTATTGGACGGGTACGCCCGATTCCTGCAGGATAATCCCGAGGAGTTGCTGCCGGGGCTGGGTACGATTTTGCAGGCTGCGGTTCAGTACGGGCTTGATGTAGATGATCTGCTGCACCCGTTCGCGGAGCAGAGTGCTGGATTTGGGGACTATGAGGATGCGGGCAATATCTCGCATTATTACAGCTATTGCTATCATTTGGCGTTGTATCATAAGCAGGCAGGGAGACTGCCGGAGGCGCTGGACTGGACGATACAATCTTTAAGACTGGCCCACCAGTCCGGGCATGATGGGAATTTCAAGCGCTGTCTGGCGTTGTTCGAATCGCTGCGTGAAGGCGTGATCGAAGAGCAGGCCCGGCGATATCATGAGGTGCTGACGGAGTGTCTGGGCCAGGTTGTTTTGGAGCACCGCGAACTGTCGCATGTGGGAGTCTAGGGTCGGATTGGTTTCTTTTTCAGCAAAAGAAAGATAATGCCGCCCCAAATAAAACCACTTATAATTCCCGCCAATACAGCCTTGAGAATACTGAGTACAATGTCTGTAACCGTACTGTCAGGAGTGGATACGATGTTCACAATGAACAGCAGGCTAAACAGGATGGATGTAATGAGAAAAGACTTTGATTTCAGGAATCGCTTCATGCTTCTCCTCCTAAAACATGACACACAGCTGTCCGAGTTCTCCTTAATATTCCGCTGAACGTGACACATACATTTTTCCATGTAAAAACCTCGAGTGTAAGGAGACATTAACTGCCAAGTAAGAGTGTCTTCCGCAGAAGTTAAGTTTAGCCACCATTCACCATCTTTTACTGCCAAACTAACAAAGGGGTGTCCAATTAACATCGCTATTAGACGGCTATCCAAATTATAACGCCGTAGAACACGGGACCAAAATTGCCGCCCAAACCCAAACCATCTTAAAGATCGGTGTGAGGGTGGTTTTTCTTGTTTTAATCACCTAACCAGCTTTTTCGTTTTTTTATTTGACCTCGAGAGTAGGGCCCGTTGCCTCGCCACCTAAGAGCATTCGATCGTCAATACATGTACTGGAGGGATATATATTTTGAAAAAATTCACTTCGCTTAACCTTATAGGAATTCTGTTTGCTCTTTCAATTTTTGTTCATACCGAGATTAGAGTAAACTACTACAGAATTTCAGAGATGTTTAAATATTCTGAAAATGAGGTTACTGTGATTTCCAACTTACTAATCTCTGCATTTTATATTGGTGTTTTTATATTAGTAGGAATAATCATTAAAAGAGAATTTCTAAATTCAAAACTAAAATATTTATCTAGTTTATTATGGATTCCGTATTACCTTATTTTGATTAATATCTTTTCGCTTATGTTCCCGTTAAATAACCCAGCCTTAAAACCGTTACCAGCTGTTGGATTGATTATTTTATTTCTAAACCTTGTATATCCCGCAGTAATTTTTATTTTTGCTCTTATGTTTGATTTGATTAAGTTATTTAAAAAGTCATAACTATTCCATATCCACCGTATCACGGGCCGAGGGTAATTTAGAAATTAAAACAGCGACAGCCAAGGACGAGAAATAAAGTCCTAGACTGTCGCTGTTTCATTAAACTTACGTTTCCCGTTAGCGGAATGATGGTAGCTTGTTCAATTATTTGATTGGTACATAACTTCAACATCTAATTCTTTTAATCCATCATAAAAGAAAAATTTTTTCCTCCCAAAATCAGAGAATCCTGCCCAATAGCTACCTGTCCTCAACTAATAGAATATATGGTGATAAGTGTCTCTCGGTCTCTTCGGTTAAGGGTACTTTTAGTTGGCCGCCTCGGCAGTCGTCTTGAGATCGGCAAGCCAGGCATTGAGCGAGGACGTGAGTGCCGCGCGCATGCCATCGGGGTCAGCTGCTACTGGTGGACCGTCCCAAGACTCAGTTGTATGCACGACGACTCCTTTGGTGGTGGGTGTGATGGTCCATACGTGGACGCCATCGATGCCTTGTGCTGGCCCCCCCCAAACGATGCGTCGCATAGGGTCTACCTCAAGGATGGTGGAGACGATAGGAAGCCCATGCGTTTCCCACTGGAAGGTGCTTCCCAACGCGATTGGACCGGATAACCGCGCCTGGGAAACGTTTTTCTGCCAAGCTGGCCATTGGTCGATGCCAGTCTGTAACCGCCATACGGTTTCCTGTGGAGCCTCGATTTCGATAGAAAGGTCCACTATGACCTGGGCGTTTCGGTCGACATCGATGGTAGCTCGCTGGGAATCATCAAAGCGACTCGCAAAAATGACCCCACCAATCAGAACGATTATCAGTAAAAGAAACATCGTGAAGGTTTTTAACTTGAAATATCTGTTCATCCTATTTCATCTCCTATTTGATTGATTAATCAATTACTTTTGTGCAAAAGATGCCTTACTCTCCTGCAATGCCAACACAGTCGCAGTAATACCCTTTTGGAACGGCGTCGCGGTGATCGGTCCTATGAACCGTTTGTATTTTTCTCCACTTAGCGACAGCGGCTCTTCGGTTAAATAAAGCATCTCGACGACTTCTTTCATCACGGGAACGCTCATACCTATCAACGATAAACCTAATTTTTTCAAGGGAATGACCGGTTTAACTTGACCGCTTGCCTTTTGCGCAATCCGTACAATCTCTCGCCCCGATATAAGGCCAGCACCCGGTATATTCCAGTTCTGTCCAAAAGCGAAGTCTTTGCCTGCCAGCTCGGCAACCATCGAAGCCGCATCCGGTAAATAGATGAATTCGCGAGGAACATGCATGTTACCGATGAAAAAAGCCATTTTTCCAGCAGCTATCGCTTCCAGGGTAGAGCCTAAATACGAAGCTTCATTAGCCGTAGGTCCATAATAATCGGGCAATCGAACAATCATGACTTTTGCCTTAGCCCACCAATTACTGAACAACATCCGCTCATAGTACAGACGAACTTTTCCTTTTATCGTATGAGGCTCCTTTGGATGTTCTTTCGTGACAAGATCCATCTGTTTTCTCCCATAAGGATAGATCCCGTCGATCGCTACTACTTTAATCGCAAACCGTTCTGCCGCCTCCATCACTGATACGCCTAGCGGTATCAGTCTGTTCACCATCTCGTGGTAGGGTACGTTCGCGCAATGGAACAATACTTCTGCATCACCTGCCTGAGCTACAATATCGTCAGGGCGCATTGCGTCCCCTACGGCAAGCGTCAAATGCTTAGGATTACCTAGCTTTCCAGCAAACTGCTCCAATTTCTGACGCGAACGTCCAAAAGCAATGGTACGAATCCCCCGTTTGAATATTTAATTGATCAATCACTTACTTGTTGATTTCACTATAAAGCATTGTTAGTGATTGGTCAATAACTATTTTAGAAAAAATCTCCCCTTATCCCTTCATCAATTCGGGCAGATTAATCGCGACGGCAACGTTGCACAGCACTCCGCGTGCGAGGAACAGCATCGCCCGCTCTTCGGCATTCTCCATACCGGCATCACGGAACGCCACCAGAATCATATTGCGGATATCCTTGTAGGCGTTGCACATCGTCTGTTGGATGGCGTCCTCCCGAATGGTCTGCGCCTGCATCTGCAAGAGCATCTCGTTCTGGTACATCGCCTGAATGTTCACATACTCCTGAATAAGCTTCGTCTCTAGCAATTCCGTAGAAGTCGTCTCCACCACCTGGCGGAACGATTCAATTACCCGGTTCCAAGATGCCTCCAGCGCGGCTAACAGCAGAGTTTCCTTGGTCGCGAAGAATCGGAATACGTAAGGCTGTGAGATTTTCGCCCGATCGGCCACCTGTGCCGTCGTAGCCCGAAAATAGCCAACTTCCGCGAACACTTCAATCGCCGCGGAGATGATATCGGATTTGCGATTCACCGATTTTGCTTCGGATTTAACCATCTTTGTTCTCCTCCTATCTGAGAGTGATTGATCAATTATTGATCCAGTATACAAAGGCTGCCGCCACAATGCAACCGTATTAGAAATTTCAATCTCATCGGGAGGCTTCCTGACTGCCGGGCTGCCTCGGACACCCGGGATGGGTTATCGACCTTGATAGTATTTAACTGACCCCAGTTGCGCCCCGTACGTCGTACCGATCAGCCAGATGAAGCCAGTGCTTCCCCAGAGCCGCACCGATTGCCGATACCGCGATGCCGAGCAGGATCATAAAGGATGGATTAAGCGCCTTGAGCCATGCGATAGCGAAGAAGATCACGGCGGATCCCACGGCGCCGATGAAATGAGTTAATTAGCTTGGGAAAAGCCTTCCCATGTGGATTTTTCGCTGTTACTTTTGATACGGTTCACCGAAATTAATCTTCAACTAAACTGCCCGTTAGTTGAATAAACGGCAGCCGAATATTCGACTGCTGTTGAGGTTCCATTTTATTGAACTAGCATTCCTTGTTAACGTAGTGCGACATGCCTTTTTTTATAATACTCGATAATTGAAGCATGTGGAATTTCGCCTATCTCTCCTACCAGGGTACGAAAAGCCATGCCGTGTCCAGTAATGATCACCTTTTGAAATTCGAGATATTTGTCAATTACCTTCTCCATGCGGTTCTTCAGTAGTTCTTTAGTTTCCCAAAGCTTGTTCATCCCAGGAGGATAGACTCCATGATTAGCATCATAATCGTCCCCCAGTTCTTTAAGCCTCTCCAATGAATCATATTCAAATGTTAAGTCGGGTTGCCATTCCCTTAAATCGAATTCAACCATTATTTCTAAACCAAGTTCCTTTGATAGAATAGCGGCTGTTTGAAGTGCTCTTGGGTAAGGGGAAGAGACAATAATTTCGGCTTCTTTTAAACGTTGATCTTTAGCGGTCAAATATACTTGGTTAATTCCTTTATTCGTAAGAGGAACCAGGTCCCGGCCATGTCCCTTTAATTTGTAATGTTCATTTATGTCCCACTGAGGTTCACCATGGCGAATGAGATAAAATTGCGTCATTAAAAATCCCCCATACATTCATTTTGTATAAATCTATATGAGATAAAGTCAGTCTTCATATAATATTACCATAATTACCCTCCCAAACCACGACACACAGCTGTCCGAGTTCCCCTCCTATAATGAACCTATCTAAAAGGATAAGGGGACGAGAGGTATGGGCGAGATCGTGAGACATGATGTGAATGAAGAATATGCATACTCTGGATTGGTGGAGGCGGGAGATTTTGTGTTTCTCAGCTTCTGTGTGGGCAATGTGGGGGGAACGGTGGAGGAGCAGGTGGAAGGTGCGCTGAACGATATGAGTAACCGGCTGGAGCAGGTGGGACTAACGCTTGCGGATGTGGTGAAGGTGGATGTTTTGCTGCGGGATGTGTGGGATATTCCGGTGATGGAGCAGGTGTTCAAGCGCAGATTCCAGGGTAAGTACCCTGCCCGGAAAACGATCTCCACGGAGTTCGCGCATGTCGGCGGGCCGGATGGGCTGAAGGTTCAGATGGATGCTGTGGCGTATCGTCCACGCGCGTAGCGTTTGGAGGTTAGGAAGAAAATGCTCCCAATATCAATAGCAGCCCCTCCTGTCGGAGTGAGCTGCTGTTTGGGATGCCTAAAAGTGGCAGTGGGGCGGATGAATATAACATTAACACTACCTTACGGATTCATAAGCACCCGATGAACGCCCTGGCTTCCTCCCGGTGCGGTACCGAGATATAAATATCCACCCTGGCTTACGGCAGTGGTGATGCCATACAATGTTCCTTCAGGATCATGCCAGCTATTCACAAGTTCCCCTTCGGGTCCATATTCCGCGACCAGTCCATGCTTCACCGGCGCACTTGCTCCATTTAACAAGGATTGTGGGACTTTGGACATTGTAGCCGCTAACCAGGGATGGCTATGCATGTAATCGGCAAAAGGCAAACGGGTTGTGAATACCCCTACCCAGAAATGTCCCTGCGCATCACGTGTGATGTTGTCCGGGAATCCAGCAATATTGTCTGCAAAAATATCCGAGGTGCCCTGCTTGGCACCTTTCAGCCAGTATCGGGTCAACTGATAATGATACGATTCGGCCACGAGCACGAAATCTTCTTCAGCAGACAAGGCTACCCCATTGGCAAAATATAAGTCCCGAAGTAAAACGGTCGTCTGCTTGGTCTGCGGATCATATTTCAGCAATCGTCCATGCGGTTTGTTCTCGGCAATTTCTTTGAACATAACCTTGCCATAGTTAGAGGTATCCGAGAAATAGATCGATCCGTCTTGCGCGATATCCAGTTCGTTCGCCAGGTAGATTGGTCCTCCATCTACTTCAGTGGTTAGTACTTCAATATTTCCCTTCGGGTCAATCGACAGCAGCCCTTTCTGAATATCCGCCACAATCAGATTCCCCGCCGCGTCGAATTTCAGTCCGTTAGGTGTTCCATGGGTATCGGCGAACACTTCAGCTGGCTGCGCCTTGCCCTCCGCGTCAAAGGCTACTCTGTAAATTTTGCCGTCGGAGTCCCCCGTATACAGCCGTCCTTTGGTATCAAAAGTAATGAATTCCGGGAATTTGGCGCGGTCTGTAACCAGCTCTGCCGGGCTGAGCTTGCTGTTTTCTTTCCAGGGGCCGTCTTTCTCAAAAGAAGGGGCGGCAGGCGCAGACCATACCGCTGGATCTACCGGAGCAGGTATCAGCAGAAAAACAGCGATTCCCAGCACAATCACCCCGAGCAGGGCCAGGCTCCATCTGCCGACTTTTTGCCGTGTTGAACGTTTGCGTTGCTTGGGTTCTGTGGACATGATTAATCCTCCTTATTGTTTGCGGGGACGAAGCATGCCCCCGACCAGCCTCAGACTTTGTCTGCGGGTCATAAAACGGGAAATCTGGGCGCCCAGATAATTCTGGAATCCTGGAACAACGTACTGTTTTCCTTTTTTCATAGAGCGGAGTGTGAGTGCCACTACACGCTCCGGCGTGTCCTTCGCACCGACAGAGGCATCCTCCGTGCCAACGACATTGAAGAAATTCGTATCCGTCGAGCCTGGGCACAGAGCAAAAAATTGCACGCCACGGTCACGATTCTCCCACCAAAGGGCATCGGTAAAGGACAAGACAAAAGCTTTGGTCGCCCCATAGACGGCCATAAAAGGCAGCGGCTGAAAGCCTGCGGTAGACGAAACATTGATAACAGCCCCCGCACCCCTGTGCAGCATCCCAGGAAGGAACAAATGAGTCATATCCACTACAGCGGCGACATTAAGCATCACTTCTTCATGCTGGCGCTCGCCGGAGATTTGCTCGAACAGACCATGGGTGGCAAAACCCGCATTGTTGACCAATAGCTCAATTTCCAGGTTGAACTGTTGGCACTTGTGGTACAGTGCTTCGGCAGCTCCTTCGACGGATAGATCCTGGGGAATAACTTGAGTCTGAACCCCATAGCTTCGGGTCAATTCTGCTGCAAGCGTATCAAGTCTGCTTTTGGATCTGGCTACAAGCACCAGATGGCTTCCTTCCTTGGCCAATTGTCTGGCAAACTGTTCGCCGATGCCCGAAGACGCCCCAGTGATCAGTGACCATTTTCCTTTAATATTCATGAATTTCGCCCCTTTGATACGATGTTTTATTTTAGAAACGTTGTTGCCAGGCGTCCAAAAAAAGATAATGAAGCTTGTGAACATAAATTCATATCTGGTAACATTGTTTCCGATGAGAATCATAGTAACCAAAAGGATCACATGTGTCAAATCTTTTTTCAGGGTGATGGATTAATTGACAACCTTTCTGCAAATGGTTAGAATGCCTGTTAGAAGCCCAGTAACCTTGTTTCTTGTCAACAACATGATATCCGAATGAAGGTGATGTTCATCTATAACAAAGACAAGCCCTCATCTTCCACAGGGCGGGTACTAAAAACATATCAGGAGGCTCGTCTGCAAAATACAGAGAATCTCCGTAAGCTTGTAGTGGATGCGGCTGCGGACATTTTGCAGGAAGAAGGGCCTGAAGCTGTCACTGTGCGTAAAGTATCGGAAAAAATGGGCTGCTCCACCAAGATCATTTACAGTTTGTTCGTCAATAAAGAAGGACTGGCCCAGCAACTGTATCTGGAGGGCTGTAAATTGCTGGCCCAGCGTTTTGAAGAAGTGCCGCTGTCCTCTAACCTCTTGCAGGATTTGCTGGATTTGGGCGAAGCCTTCTGGCAGTTCGGGCAGGATCATACCAGCTACTACAAGCTGATGTTTGGAGGAGCCTTTGCCGAGTTCAAGCCGGATGCGGAGAGTATGCAAGGGACGATGACAGCCATGAGCCGCTTGTTGATTCTAATCAGCACCGCCCAGCAGCAAGGACAGATTTCGGACAAGGAAGAGACTCAGACCATCGTGAGCACCATATGGGCTTCGCTGCACGGCGTAATCCACCTGTATATCGGCGGGTTCCTTGGTGATGCCGATGCGGCCCATGCCGTATACAAGCAAACCATGGTGTTGCTGTCCCAATCCCTGTTTGCAGGCAGAGGAGCGAACAGAGGATGATAGCTGTAATCTTAGCTGCGGGGTATGCGACCCGTCTCTATCCGCTAACCATAGATACGCCGAAACCACTGCTGCCGGTTCAGGGTACCCGTACAATTCTGGATTTGATGATTGACCGTCTGGAGGTCCTGGAGGAAATTACGGAGATTCTCATTGTGACGAATGACCGGTTCTTCCGTGCTTTTGAGCAGTGGCAGCACCAGTACAGGGGGACGAAGCCGATCCGGGTTCTGAATGACGGCACATCTTCTCCAGAAGGACGGTTAGGGGCGATTGGCGATATCCAGTTTGTCATCGAGCGGGAACAGCTGCAGGAGGATCTGCTGGTTCTGGCGGGCGACAATGTGCTCGGCTTTGGCCTTGGGGGGTATCTGAATTATTTTCATAAGGTGGATAAAGATTGTATTCTGGTCCGGACGGTGGACGATATCGGGGAGCTTCGCAGTGTTGGTGTGGCGGAGCTGGATGCGGAGATGCGGGTCCTTTCCTTGGAAGAAAAGCCGCAGACGCCCCGGACGAACATTGGCGTATTTGCGCTCTATATTTATAAGCGGTCTACGCTGCCGCTATTCTCCCGTTATCTGGCTGAAGGGGGCAACCCGGATGCACCGAGTTATTTTCCCGAGTGGCTTCATTCCCGCCAAGAGATCCGGGCCTACTATACGGAGGGTCCTATTGATGATGTCGGCACTCCGGAGGCGTATGCGGAGATGCGGGTGATGCTGGGTAACGGTGAAGCCTAGATGAAGGTGCAGATGTATGTTGCAGATAAGGTGTTAGACTAATCTTAATAGTAGGGACAGCGGCAGTCTGGGATGCGAAGAATAGTTCCTAGACTGCCGCTGCTGTATTCTAATGAGTATCCGTTAAAGAAAGCCGAAAGCCGTTCAATCTGTGAAATAGTGTCCTTCTTCCAGATCCGTGATCAGTGTGGGGTGCACTGG
>RCUU01001541.1_pt1 | contig 10851 bp, 11 predicted proteins | sample 2166211 | NCBI WGS metagenome assembly RCUU01 (sample SAMN09932620, study PRJNA488358) | compost metagenome | feature: garden; material: soil; isolation source: compost soil in phenylacetic acid-enriched culture | place: Germany: Experimental Botanical Garden Goettingen | collected 2016-01-27
AGTCAAGATCAGCTCGGGCTGATTAACGATAAACGTCTTTGGCTGGAAACACTAACCGCTATTGGACGTGAAGAGCTGAATATCGGCAAAAAAACTTGGAATACCTTCATAGAACAATTAAAAACCGAAGTACTCGATGCGCTGCATCAAAATGAAGTCATCCCTATCACACATCACATGAAGTTACTCTGAATCGTGTACAACCTCACTATTCAGCCGTAGTATCTGATGCGCCATATTCTTCAATATTCAGGTTTATTTCATAGGTAATCGGAATTTGGCTGAAGGTTTCGTCCCAGTTCTCCTTGACGCTCCGCCATACGGCTGGATGCTGATTATGTAGACTGGTGCCGAAACCGGCAGCTTCGGTATGCAGTTCCTTCTTCATTTTTGTTACAGTAGTTTGCACCAATTCTAGGACACGCTTCTGCAGCAAAACTTTATCCTTTTTCACAATTCCGTCGTGTAATTTCTGCGGTTTGTCGGCAAAGACCTCAGCATATCTCCCCGTAGATTTTATTGTTACTGTAAACGAGATCTGTCCATTGTTCACATTCGCTTTGATCTTACTATGCATGGATTTAACTTCATAGGTTAGGAGATTATTAGTATCCGGATCATACGTTTTAAGCACTCCTCCTAGCCCCTTTCCGGTCAGCCAGGCCATCCCTTCCAGCTCCGACTCATCCAATAAACCGACAAGCTTTCCCGTTTTCCCTTTGATGACCCCTGCTCCTGCTAGCTTTGTCTCCTGATCAATAGCGATAACATTCTGCAATAAGAAGCTTTTCTTTCCTTGCAACAGGCCAACTACTTTAGCCAGTGTTACCGGCTCCCAAATCCCCATATTCCGGTCTCTGTTATTAAAGATCCCTTCAAGTACAAATGAAGGGGTCTGACCCGGTAGTGCATTTTCCAATACATCCTTGGCTTTTCCCTTGCTGACAAATAACATAACACTCGGACGGATATCATTATCCCGAGTAAAGAATTCTATTAGTTCAGTAAGGTTCTTAGAACGCGCGAGTTTTTCACTTATCACAACGACCTTTAGGTGATGTCCAATCGGAGTGCGTCTAGTACGCAGTGAAAGTTGCCGCAACGCTTCAATAATAGAATCGCTAGTTTCACTCATATTATAGTAATTCTTAAAGGAGGAGGATGAATTTGCAGAAGACTTCATGACGGCCCCTCCCGACCCTTGTGGAATCGTAAATTGATAGGTGCTTATTATTTTTACAGGCTTCGCATTATTCTCGCCTTCCGGCTTAGCTGCCGCCTCATCTTCCGTCTCCTCCGCACTGTCCAGGGCAACCCCCACCTCCATGTTTAGTTCCTCAATAGGTGAACTGCTCCAGCAGCCAGATAACAGAGAACATAGTACAGAAAGTACGATCCACAACCTCCATTTTTTCATGAAGCAGCCCTCCGGAAGTATGTGATGATTAATAGTGGCAACGGTAGTAAACCGAACAGAACAAGCATACAATCACCGATACCTGTTCCTAATGCGAACAGAGCATTTACATTTGGAGGAATTCTAGAAACTACATAGACAACCGGAAGCATAGCCAACAGACAGCTTTTGAAGTTTTTATGAATGATTTGAGACAAACCTAAAGCCGCTGCATAAATTGAAATACAAAAGGTACAAAAAATCTGCATGATCCAGATCACTAATAACAACGACTCAAACCTTTCAAAGATAAGATAGTTCACTTCAAAGCTTCGTACAAGATCGAGAAACGGCCAAGTTCTTGTGATCACTCCATCTATAGAAAAGGCGCCAATGGTCGCTATAACAGCCAGGACATAAAATATCGTCGATATACAGGTTCCAGCTATAATTACCTTTACTGCTTTTTGGGGCTTGTCCATAAAAGCAACTACGAACAGCATCGCTTCACCAGTTGTAAAGGTTAGGATGGTTGGCCTGATCCCTTTCCATACGGGTTCCAGCCCCTCTCCCAGTACTGGAAGTAGATTATTGAGATCAAAAACTTCGAAGCTTAGCAGACAAACCCCCAGAAACACTGTCCAGGTAATCGGAACAATAAGTCTGCACATGCTAGTGATCGCATTAATTCCTCCTCTGCATAAATAAAAAGCGATCCATATAAAAGCAGCCACTATCGCCCAAGGAGGTGTTCCTTCCAGTAGAAAAAAAGAGGTCACCTCCTGTACAGATCGTATCTCAAAGCCAGCGATGCAGAGAAAATACCCAATGACTCCTATTGAGAGAACCATTCCGACTGGCTTGCCGATGATCTTCCCGATGTATTGAAAGAAGGTTTGGCCTGGGAACCGTTGACTAAGCTTCACTATGATCAATCCGAACAGAAAGGAAATTACTCCCCCTAAAAAAATACTTATCCATACATCCGGACTACCGCTGGCCTCCACAATTGTCCGAGGAAGCGTAAGTACCCCTGCTGCAATTGTATAATTGGCTAGAATGATCGTCGCTTGAACAGCAGTAATTCGGTCCTTTACCTCGGCGCTCATGTTCTCTTCCTCCTTTACCTAGACTTTTCACCCTTTACGCAAAGGGTCCTTTGGTTTCAACAGCGTAGGCCGCCCGGTTAAAAATTGCAAAGGCATACGGAATATAAAATCTTTCCAATTTACCGTCTTATTTGGGACTGCCAAACCAAGATAGGGAACACCAAAGCTCTTCAGCTTAATTAAATGACTACTAAGCAAAAGAAAAAACAGTACCACTCCATATAATCCAAAGATTGCGGCAAAAAACATGGCTGCAAACCGAAGCATACGAAGGGTCATCCCAGCACTATACATTGGCATAGAGAAAGAAGAAACCGCCGTAATTGATACTACAATCACTAAGATTGGACTCACGATTCCAGCTTCTACCGCAGCTTGGCCGATGATCAGACCGCCAACAATCCCCATCGCCGGGCCGATAGGTTTAGGCAAGCGAAGTCCAGCCTCTCGTAAGATTTCAATCGAGATCTCCATAATCAAGGCTTCGATTAACACAGAGAAGGGCACCCCTTGCCGGGAGGCGATAATGGAAATAGCCAACTTCGTTGGAATCAAGCCTGGCTGGAACGAGAGGAAAGAAATGTATAATGCTGGCGCAAACAATGATATCGTTGCCGCAAAAAAACGCAAAAGGCGTAGCAGCGATCCTACCATCCAGCGATCGTTATAATCCTCTGGCGATTGCAGTAACATCCCGAAGGTGACCGGCATAATCAAGGCGAAGGGTGTACCATCAATTAAGATCGCTACTCTTCCTTCCAGAAGTGCTGCCATTACGCGGTCTGGCCTTTCCGTATTCTGAATCTGCTGGAAAGGACTGAAGCTATTATCTTCGATTAATTGCTCCACATAACCAGATTCTTGAACATCGTCTATATCTATTGTCCTAACTCTTCGTTTGACCTCTTCTACAAGTTCATCATTCGCAATATCTTTGATATACGTTAGGATTAATCCCTTCTGCATTCTCTTTCCTACAGTAAAGGAAATCATTGCTAGCTCCGTACTCTGCCCGTGTCTACGCAGCATTGCCGTGTTGTCGCTTAATGTCTCATTAAATCCGCTCCGCGAGCCCCGCAGGACTGCTTCAGATTCTGGCTCCTCTATCCCTCTTGTAGCCCCCTTCGGACTACTAAGCACAAAAGCCTCTGATATCCCCTCCACGAGCAGCACGGCAGATCCAAATAACACCTTCTGAAGGGAGAGGTATGCATTATCCGTAAGCACAATTTCCGAGATAAGCAGGATCTCATGGATGAGAATATCTTGTAGATCCTTTGCTGCTGGTACCGAGTTCATATCCTTAAATGGCTGATAAGCATTCATTAACGGCTTCAAAATGTTATGGTCCATTTTGTCTTTGTCCGTTAGCCCGTCTACGTACAATAGCGCTGCCCTTGTCTTTATGCTTCCGATTCGCAACTCCCTTACATTCACATCATGCATCTCGGCGCTGATCTCTTTAAATTTCTGCAAATCATCCTCAAAATGGCCGCTATAAGTTATTCTTCTACCATTATCCTTAGTTACCTCATCCGAACTATGCTGCTCCTTAGGCCCTTCTGAGAGGCCTTTTCCTCCAGATGCTTTTCCGTAAGGAACACCTCCACCTTTGCTGCCAGTAGCTTTTTCCGCTCTAGTCGTTATTCGGTCTTCTTTCGCTTTAGCCCAACTTATTGAGCGAAGTAGGATAAACGGGACGCAGAAGATCATAATCCCTTGGAAGACCACGCCCCAACTTGGAATTAATTCTATTACCTCATTCCACACCCCTAACACCTCCGTATAGCTGTGACCGTATTTTTTACCGAAGATGGATAATTCATGCATACAAAGAAAGACCCCACAATATGGGGTCTCCCTAAGTTCACCTTCTTAATTATTTTGCCTATGCTTGAATAACCTTGTTCAAAATCCCTTGGTAGGCTGCTTTCGGACGCAGACCAACCAGCTTTTCCATTGGCTGCCCATCTTTATACACAATGACTGTAGGCATCCCCATAACCCCAGCTTCTCCAGCCAGGTCCGGCAATTCGTCACAGTTCACCTTTACAATAGAAACATCGTCCCCATATTCCTGATGAAGATCTTCCAGAAGAGGCAGCAGCACCTTGCAAGGGGGACACCATGGCGCACCGTAATCTACTAACACCGTTCCACCGCTGCTTATTTCTGCTCTTACCCAATCCGCGCTATTAGCATTTGTAATAGCCATCTGTCATTCCTCCCCAAAGTTTTCTACACTTGCAGTACAAGCACCCAACCTGCTTTCGTTCTGCTCTTGCAGGATAGATGCCATGCGTTCTTCCAAATTCCGCTTGATCTGATTTAGCTCTACAAGCTGACGTTCAATATCTTCAAGTTTACTGTGGTATAGTGGCATCACTTCTGCGCAGAAAGCTTCTTTGTTCTTCAAGACACAATGTAGAAAGCCTGCGATCTGCTCTGTGGACAGACCCAGGTTCAAATATAATTTAATCGTTTCTACCGTCTCCACAGCGAGCGGAGAGTACTCCCGATATCCATTGGCCTGACGGATCGGCGAGATTAATCCCTGACTCTCATAATAACGAATTGAACGGACGCTTACGCCCGTTTGTTTAGCAAGCTCACCTATTTTCATAGCATTCTCCCCGGGGTTCATGAGAATTGTTCTACCCTAGTATAAACCCTGACACCAATGTAAGAGTCAACAAAAAAATCCAACCGTAGTTATCCCACAGTTGGATTCATTATGATGGCACAACATCCTATAATAATCCTGCCGCCCAAAGCCCACCTCTACGAATCATTTCGCGGAATGGCTTTACCGAGAATGAAGGCAAATGGTGCCCAGGCATTAAATAAACCACCCGCCCCAGGCCAAATTCGTGACACCAAGCCGCTTGTCGCATCGCTCCCTCATGAGGATATTCGGCGAGCACCGTCGTTTCGAAATAAGGATGCATCTCAAAATAATAGGGCTCATCTTCAATCACAAATTCTTCAATTCCCTGCATAATGGGATGCTCGCGTGCGGGGATGGACATCTGCAGAGAAGTAAACTCTGGATGATGAGTAAAATGTGCGCCTAACATAACACCAAGCTCCTGATTTCGTTGTAAGGAAATTCCGTTATGTACCACTAGTAGTCCGCCCCCGCCAGCCACATAGGATAGCAAAGCAGCGCTTTGTTCCACCGGGATTTTGTCATCAGAAAATTCGGTGTAGGAGATTACCAGCTTGTAGTCAGACAACGTCTTATTATCAAGTAGCCCATAATCCTCTGAGGAGAACACCTGTAGATCATTGGCAAGTATTTGCTCAATCTCTCGGTCCACGTCTGCAAAAGGGTGATATTTAACCTCCGTGTAGCTTCCAAGTGCAAGTGCCTTTAGTGTAGACATATTATCAGCGCCTCTCTTCATCTTATTTTGAGCTATCGCACTACCACGGCCAAGGGGTGCCATCCATATCCAGGTAGGCCGGCTCCTCGCCCATATATTTTTTATAATCCAATACAAGATCAATAATCTGCTCTGCCGACTTTTCCGGTGTCGTGTCCGCTTGCTCATCCTTCTTACCCTGCATAAAAGTCTGAAGCCAGCCAGGATGGAACACCATCACTTGACCGCCAAGCGTTTTCAGATGATTATGCATCAGGGAGGACTGCATATTCAGTGCTGCCTTCGACATACAATAGCCATACATATGGATACGCTTATTTCGAGCAATACTGCCCGCTTCCGAGGAAATATTGACGATTAACTTATCCTCGCTTTGCAGCAGCAGTCCCATAAGTGCATTGCTGACTCTTAAAGCGCCAAGCGTATTTACATTATATATTTCTGCCATTCCTTCATCATCCAGCTCCACCAGCACAGTGGCATTATCAGCCGAACGAATAATACCTGCATTATTAATAATAATATCGACATATCCAGTTTTACTAGCGATTACTCTTGCAGCCTGCTTGACACTGTCCTTATTGCTGATATCTAGGGGGACAAGTTCCAGCTGTTCAGGATATTCATCCTTAAGCGCTTTCAACTCATCGGATTCTTCAAAATACTGTCCTGCAAATACTGAGAACTGTTTGCCCAACATCGAACGTACAAGCGACAGTCCGAGCCCCCGATCAGCTCCAGTTACACATGCAACTCTCTTCATTCTAATAAACGCTCCTATCTCGTAGCGATATGGTTAGGCCTGTTGCTTCTGTTCACCTTAGCATGCTGTACACTTTTTTTCAACGCAATTGGTTTCAGGTATAGCGCCTCCTTTACAAGCCCTTCAGAATCTTTTTTATTTTAATTTTGATCTATGTTACAATCATGATTACAGGTTGTTAACAACACAATTGTTAGCAAAATAACGATCCCAGGAGGGTGATATCTATGTCTATTCAACAACTCCATACGCTGGAGGATCTTGAGCAATATATAGCTAAGCCTGGCAAGAAGCTGCTGTTCAAACACAGCACGACCTGCCCGATCAGTGCTAAAGCTAATGAAGAGTTTGAGGCTTATCTGAAGGATGCTGATACTGCCGCTGCAGTGGTCTTAGTCATCGAGGATCGTCCCGTTTCTAATCAGATTGCTGAGAATTTTGGCATCAAACATGAATCTCCACAACTCTTCCTGCTTGAGGACGATGAGGTTCGCTGGAACACTTCCCACTGGAAGATCACAAGAAATGCTATCAAAGAGGCTGTGAACCCATGAGTGAGCCAGTGATTGTCTATTCAACCGCAGGGTGTAGTGACTGTAATTTGGTTAAAAATTATCTTACGGAGCAAGGTGTCCCTTTTGAAGTAAGAGATGTTATGACCAGCACAGTTTATCAAGAGGAAGTTGAGAAGCTTGGATTCATGGGTGTTCCTGTGACCGTATCTGGGGATCAAGCGATCAAGGGATTTAATCTCCCTGCGCTCAAAGCACTCATCGAAGCTGCCCAATAATTCAGCTAGTAAACTATTCAGTATATGATGTAAATTCATAGGTGAAAAAAGGGTATCCTCACAGCCAATCGGCTTGGGGATACCCTTGTTTAATAGTCATAGTCTATGGTTCCGCACGTATGAGATCTGCCACAACCAGTACATCCACGTTTCTGGCAGAACGCAGAATCTGCTTATTAACATCTCCCCGCAGCCATTTACGTAGCCATGAGCGTTGGGACTGACCGATAATAATCTGAGTACTCTGCAAAGCTTGAGATCTTTCTAGCAGCAAGGAAGCCACTCGTGCGGGAAGCACGTTAGGAATCATCTTAAAGGTTCCACCCAGTCGTTCCGTCAATTCCTTTAAATCATTTATTCGTTTCTCATAAACAGGTCCATTCTGTTTAAATTCCTGCACATACGTAACATACCAGCAAGCCTTTAGACGATATGCAATCCGAAAACCACGCCGAATTAAGCGCTCTGAATGATCCCCCAAGGTGATACATACATATATTACTTCCTGACGCCGCCAAGGCCCCCGTAGCGAACCGACACGTTCCCAAGCTTCCAGCCGCTCATCCACATCATCAGCAATTTCCCGCAGCGCCAGCTCCCGAAGGGCGATCAAATTCCCGATTTTGAAAAAAGCGCCCAGCGCCTGATCCACCTTGGCCATTGCATATATTTTCCCGTCCTTCATCCGCTCTTGAAGCGTCTTGGGCGATACGTCAATAAGTTCTACCTCGTCAGCCCGCTGTAGAATGCTGTCCGGAAAAGTCTCCCTTACTCTAACTCCTGTAATTTGCTCTACGGCATCATTCAGACTTTCTAAATGCTGCACATTCACAGTAGAGATCACAGATATCCCCGCAGCGAGCAGCTCCATAACATCCATATACCGCTTCTTATGTGTGCTGCCTGGCATATTGGTATGAGCGAGTTCATCCACTAGGACGACTTCTGGATTACGCTTAATGATAGCTGCCGTATCCATCTCCTCAAGGACAGTCCCTCGGTACTCTATGCGTAGACGTGGCAGGACCTCCAGCTCGCCGATTTGTTCAAGGGTTTCTTTGCGGCCATGTGTTTCCAGAAGTCCGATCACAACATCGATCCCTCTCTTCAAGAGATCATTCCCCTCACGTAGCATCTTGTATGTCTTGCCCACACCAGGTGCTGCCCCAATGTATACCTTAAAGGTTCCTCCGCGAATCGCATCGATTTTATCCTTTACTTCCTGACTGCTTAACCTGTGATAGGCATCCGCTTTCCGTTCATTACGACGCTGCCGGGTTGGAAGTACACGTTCACCCTCACGATCTGCACGATCCGCCACAAAGAACACATCCACACCTCGGATTTGCTTCAGTAACGAATTAGCGATTGAGCCTTTCCATAATTCCTGCCAAGCGGTCTGCTTGGAGTGTCCCATAACGATTCGAGTAATATTGTGCTCTATGGCGTATTTTACTAACAGATGAGGAATCTCCCTTTTTGAGCGAAAAGTTATCTCCTCCATAGAGGCGCCAATCTTCTCGGTCAGCTTCCAGAGAGAGCGCTTAAAGGTAGCTGCATCCTTAGAAAGAGTGAGACCCTGCTTCCAGAAGGACACCACTGACAGATCCCCATTTAACCGCTTGGCGATCTGCTGTCCACGCCGGATATGGATCGAGCCATTCCAATAATACTGTGCGGATACCAACACCTTCTCTGCGATCCCCGAAGCGCCCTGCAGCCCCTGTTCTTCTCGGTGTTTCTCCAGTGAATCATTAACATCTTCAGCGACCATTCTAAGTGCCAGTTCCCTCAGCTTGCTTAAATTCCCCTTGTTAAAAAGCGATCTCTGCTGATGCTTACCTAAATGTCCGTCGGACAAGCGCTGAAGTATCTTTTCCGGCGTCACATCAATTAGAACGATATCATCGGCAAGGGTAAGCACCTCAGCAGGAAGGGAATGCTCTACCTCAATTCCGGTCCACTTCCGCGCTAAATCGGCTGCACCCTCCAGTTCGTATACGTTTACAGTGGTGATGACACTGATCCCATTACTCAATAAATATTTGATATCGTCCAGCCTTCCAGACCTCTCCGCCCCCTCGCGATTCTGGTGAGCCAAGCCATCGGTCAGCACAACTTCAGGATTACGAGCCACAATAGCTTCCACATCAAGATCCTTCTTCTCGATATCTTTCTGGAACCAATGAATACTTGGAATTCGTTCCAAATCGCCCAGCTGATCCTTAGTCTCTGGACTCTGATTCGTCGAAACCGCACAGATCACAACATCGATTCCCTGCGCTTTAAGCGCCTGACCCTCACGCAGCATCTGGTACGTCTTGCCCGAACCACTGACCGGTCCTATATAGATCTTAAGACGTCCCCGATGCAGCTCATAGATAGAGAGCAGCAGTTCCTCCGGCGTCTTCCTCCGGTATGTTCCCATCAAGACCACTCCTTAATAACCCCGATCATGCATGTACCCTTCTGTTCCAAGAAGAAACGACGTTGTCGTCCTTCAAAGATGACAGCCGTTTCTCGTAGAAATATAAGGATGATGTATAATGTAAAACTTATACTTTCTTATATTTTAGAAAGCAAGATATCCCTGCCCGATTCTAGTAATCTGGCAGGGACATTTACTATATTTATTTGTTCGCTAGTTTCAGTAGATCCATGTTCAGCTTCAACACATTGACCCGTTCTTCACCAAACAACCCTAAGTCACGACCCTCGGTATGCTTATTTACGAGCTCTTCCAGCTGTGTCGCAGGAATACCGGTTAAATTGCTAATCCGAGGAATCTGCACCATAGCTGAAGCTGGTGTGATATGCGGATCAAGCCCCGAACCCGAGTTGGTGACCAAATCAACTGGCAATTTGTTCACGGGCACATCCGGATTATCGAGCTTCCACTGCGTAATGAAATCCTTTGTCCGCTGCAGCATATCCGGATTGGATGGAGCGTAGTTATTGGAACCTGAAGCTTCTGCTTTATACTCAATACTAGACACACGACCATGAAATAAAGCTGGATTCGTAAAGTTCTGCCCGATGAGTTCCGAGCCTACAACTACTCCAGCATCATTCTTAAGCAAGCTGCCGTTCGCCTGCGACGGCATTAGAACCTGGGCAAGCGCTGTAGTTGTCAGAGGATAGATCACTCCGCAGAGAACAATAAATACTAAACTTAGTCGCACAATAATAAAGAAATAAGCACCTTTCGATGATGATAACTGCTCTTCAGTGTCCTCCATGGAGTTTCCGTTATTCACGATGCTCTCACCCTTTCAATGATTAGTCAACATGTCGTTAAATCCATACACTTACGATCATATCAATGAGCTTGATGCCAGCAAATGGAACAACCACTCCGCCTAGCCCATAGATAAATATATTGCGTCCAAGCAGCTTCGTAGAGCTCA
>RCUU01001542.1_pt1 | contig 10843 bp, 9 predicted proteins | sample 2166211 | NCBI WGS metagenome assembly RCUU01 (sample SAMN09932620, study PRJNA488358) | compost metagenome | feature: garden; material: soil; isolation source: compost soil in phenylacetic acid-enriched culture | place: Germany: Experimental Botanical Garden Goettingen | collected 2016-01-27
TGATGATCGAAGCCACCGGGCCGAACAGTTCCTGCTTGAACGAGGTCATCTGGTCGGTGACGTCGGCCAGCACGGTCGGCTCATAGAAGTTGCCGACACCGGCAGCCTTTTTGCCACCGAGCAGCAGGGTGGCACCTTCTGCCAGCGTGGCCTGAACCTGACCGTCCAATTCATCGCGCAGGTCGAAACGGGCCATCGGGCCGATGTAGGTGTCGTTGGCCAGCGGGTCGCCGATCACCAGGGCGCGTGTAGCCTCGACGAACTTGCGGGTGAATTCCTCGACCACGCCTTGCTCGACGATCAGGCGCTTGGCAGCGGCACAGACCTGGCCGGTGTTCTGGTAGCGGCCGATGACGGCGGCCTTGACGGCTTCGTCCAGGTCGGCGTCGTTGAGCACAATGAAGGGGTCACTGCCGCCAAGTTCCAGTACGCACTTCTTCAGCGCGGCACCGGCCTGGGCGCCGATCGCGGTGCCGGCGCGCACGCTGCCGGTCAGGGTCACGGCGGCGATACGCGGGTCGGCGATGGCTTTGGACACACCGTCGGGCGTCACGTTGATGACTTCGAAGGTACCGGGTGCAAAACCCGCACGCTTGAAGGCATCGGCCAACAGGTAAGCGCTGCCCATTACGTTAGGGGCATGCTTGAGCACATAGGTGTTGCCGGCGAGCAAAGTCGGAACGGCGCCGCGCAGTACTTGCCAGATCGGGAAGTTCCACGGCATCACGGCGAGAATCGGGCCCAGCGGACGGTACTCGATACGCGCCTTGTCGTTTGGAACCGCAGTGGCTTCAGGGGCGAGCATGGCTGGGCCATTGCCGGCGTACCATTCACAGAGTTGCGCGCATTTTTCGATTTCCCCGCGTGCCTGGGTTACCGGCTTGCCCATTTCCAGGGTGATCATCCGTGCCATCTGTTCGGCGTTGTCGCGCAGCGCCGTGGCCAGGGCCAACAGCAACCCGGCGCGTTGCTCGACAGGCTCGCGGCGCCACGCCGAGAACCGGGCCGCGGCCCGGGCCAACGCGGCATCCAGTTGCTCGTCGGACTCGTACGGGTAATGGCCGATCTGTTCGCCGGTGGCGGGGTTGATGGACAGGGCATGGGTATGGGCGGAGAAGGCGGTCATGAGGCCATCCTGCAAACGTTAGGGAGACAGGTGGCCAGCGTAACGCCCTATCGCATTGCTAGAAACTGAATAATAATGAGCATAACGTTCACGATTGGAGAATGATGATGGATCTGGTCCAGCTGGAGATTTTCAAGGCCGTTGCCGAGCAGGGCAGCATCAGCGCGGCGGCGCAGCATATCCATCGTGTGCCATCGAACCTGACCACGCGGATCAAGCAGCTGGAGGAGGACCTGGGCGTGGAGCTGTTCATCCGCGAGAAACACCGCTTGCGCTTGTCTTCGGCCGGTTGGAACTTCCTGGACTACGCCCGCAGGATACTGGCGCTGGTGGAGGAGGCGCGGCTGACCGTTGCCGGTGAAGAGCCGCAAGGGCCGTTTTCCCTGGGGTCGCTGGAGAGTACCGCGGCGGTGCGGATCCCGGCCTTGTTGGCGGCCTACAACCAGCAATACGCCAAGGTGGAGCTGGACCTGTCCACCGGGCCCTCGGGCACCATGATCGACGGCGTGCTGGCCGGCCGCCTGGCGGCGGCCTTCGTCGATGGCCCGGTGTTGCACCCGGCCCTGGAGGGCGTACCGGTGTTCGAGGAAGAAATGGTGGTTATCGCGCCGCTCAATCATGCGCCGATCAGCCGTGCCCGTGACGTCAACGGCGAAAGCATCTATGCCTTTCGCGCCAACTGTTCCTATCGCCACCACTTCGAAAGCTGGTTTACCCAGGATGCAGCCGTACCGGGGAAAATCTACGAGATGGAGTCTTACCACGGCATGCTCGCCTGCGTCAGCGCCGGCGCCGGCCTGGCGCTGATGCCGCGTAGCATGCTGGAAAGCATGCCCGGTGGTCGGGCGGTCAGCGTGTGGCCGTTATCACCGGACTTTCGCTACCTCAAGACCTGGCTGGTATGGCGTCGCGGCAGTATTTCCAGAAGCCTGGCCAAGTTCGTGCAATTGCTGGAAGAACAGGTGCCGGCCCTGAAGCGCTGAGCTGGCCGGCGGTGGCCTGTCATGCCAGGCCCATGGCCGGATCGCTGATCGAGTCGCGGCCGTTTTCCATGCGCCCGGCAAAGCGCCGCTCGAAGCCCGGTGCCTGCACGCTGAAGTCATACCAGTTGCCGCTGCCTGCCAGCTGCCAGACGTTCACCGCGGTGTCACCGGGCGCAATCTCCAGCGTCCAGGGGCCATCGTCGCGGTAGGCGTTGGCCGTGATCGTCACTGTGACCGGTGCCGTCCCGACGTTGTGCAATTGCGCCTCGATACTGCCGTCGGCGGCCTTGTACTGCAGCTGCAGTTCCAGGGTAGCGGCCAGGTTGCCCTTGAAGGTCCGGACGAAGCCGTTGCTGCTGTAGACGGCCAGGTCGTAGCTGCCCTCAGCCGCGGCCGTGTGCCAGGCGCTGTCGTGCAATGACTTGCCGGCTTCGACGGTGTAACGCCGCGGGATGCGCTCCAGGTGGTGCAGGTCGTAGACGTGAAACACCGCGCCTTGCCGGCCGCTATTGGAGAGTTGCAGGGTGATCCCGCCAGTGGGCGATAACGTCGCGCTGGCCTGGAGAACATAGGGCATCGCACGGGAAGGGCGGGTGCCCGGTTCCTGGATGAATGGCATTGCGGTGGCCGGGGCAACTGCCGGTTGCAGCGTCATCTGCTGGGTTTCGATTCGCTCGAACTGGCCGGTAGGGGGCAGGTCTGGGGGTATCACGTCGCCGGCCCCGGTAAAGTCGAAGGCACTGGTCAAGTCACCGCTGACCGCCCGGTGCCAGGGTGAAATCGCCGGCACCACCAGGTCGAAGCGCCGTTCCAGAAACTGGGCCACCGAAGTGTGATCGAACACTTGCGAACTGACCCAGCCACCCTTGCTCCACGGCGATATCACCAATAGCGGTACCCGTGGCCCCAGGCCGAACGGTCGTATTCTGCCGTTGGCGCTGTCGGCCGGGTCGAGGAATTTGTGTGCGCCAGGTGTCGGGGAAATGGCTTCGGTATCGAAGTACATGCCGGCAAGGTCCAGGGTCGCCGCGCCGGCCAGCGTGCCGTCAGGATTGAACGAAGGGACGGCAGGCGGTGGAACATGGTCGAAAAAACCGTCGTTCTCATCATAGGTGATGAACAGCACGGTCTTGCTCCACATGCGTGGGTTGGCCACCAGGGCTGCGAGTATCTGGCTGATGTAATCGGCCCCGCTCAACGGGCTGGAGCCAGCGGGGTGTTCGCATTGCGCCTGGGAAGGCAATATCCAGGAAACCTGCGGCAGCGTCCCGGCTTGCACATGGCTGGCCAGATCATCCAACGACCAGTGGCTCATGCCATTGTGGTAGAGCGGCGATCCGGCCCGGGCCCGGCGAAAGCTGTCGAACGCCAGGCAGCCGTTCATGGACCCGTCCCAGTTGTCGTTGGGGTTTTGGTAGATGCGCCAGCTGACCCCGGCCTGCTGCAGCACCTCGGGTACCGTCGGCCAGTCAAACGGGTTGCCTCTGTAGCGGTAGCCCGGGTCTGGCCAGGTGCCGGTGGTGGTACAACGGCTGTTGTCCGCCTCTGCCGTCAACGCGGTGGCGTTACGTCCGGCGAGGCGTTGCGCAGGGTCGAAATTGCTGCCCGACCAGAACACGACGCGGTTGGGCTCGGTGCCCGACAACACCGAGCAGTGGTGGTTGTCGCACAGGGTGAAGGCTTCGGCCAGGGCGAAGTGGAAGGGTATCTCCGCGCGCGTGTAGTAGCCCATGGCATGCCCGCTGGCTTCATCGGTCTTGAGGTCGATCTTGAAGGTTGGCCAGAAGCCGTAGCGGCCCTGATTCCAGGCGGCCTGGGTATCGGCGAAGCTGTGGGCGGTGGTATTGACCTTTAGCGCATTCATCCGCGACATGTCCAGGCGAAACGGGGTGATGTCCCGGGTGCCGTCACTCTGGTACCAGATGGGTTTGCCACTGGCCAAGGGGATCGTGAAGCGGTCGCCGAAGCCGCGAACGCCCCTGAGTGTGCCGAAGTAATGATCGAACGAGCGGTTCTCCAGCATCAGGATCACCACATGCTGCACATCCTTGAGGGTGCCGGTGACATGACTGGCCTCGATCGCCAGTGCCTGGCGAATCGTCGTGGGCAGGGCGGCCAGCGCCGCGCCGGCGGCTGCCGTGGCCAGGCTGGCACGCAGGAAATCACGGCGAGAATGCAACGTCGGCATGGCTGACCCTCAATGGCGATAAACCGCTTCGCACTTAAACGGCTCAACTCCAGTAAACCGCCGCTGCCAAGGGTGTCAAGTTTTCCAGGGCGCGGCTTTTTGCTGGCGAACTCAGGCCTGATACCAGCTTCCAAGGCCTCATCGCTGGCAATCGGAATGCCGCACCACCAGCCCCCACAGCGGCTCTGCATCCCCTGCGATGGCATCTTCGCGGTCCAGCAGGAGAGCTGCGGGGTCTTCAATTGCGGGCAAGCCCGCTCCTGCGGGGGCCTTGCTTGCCAGCGATGAGAGCACCGCTGAAAACCGCCTTGTCATGAAATGAAAAGCCCTTGTCGTCTGATGAGAAGCGTGAAATCAGGCCGAGCCCTACAGTCCAATCAACGCGTAATGACGCACCCAATAAAAACGCAGAGTGGAGATATACAGGCATGGCTAAAGCCGTACGCTTTTACGAAACTGGTGGCCCCGAAGTCCTTCGCTTCGAGGACATCGAGGTTGGCGATCCCGGCCCGGGTCAGGTTCGCCTTCGTCATGTGGCGGTCGGCCTGAACTATGCCGATACCTACTTTCGCAACGGTACCTACCCGATCCCGCTGGCCAATGGCATGGGCGTCGAGGCATCCGGTGTCGTGCAGGCTGTCGGCGAGGGCGTGACCAACGTTGCCGTAGGCGACCGCGTCACCTACACCGGCTTTCTCAACACCCTGGGTGCTTATAGCACTGAACGCCTGATCCCGGCCGCGCCGCTGATCAAGCTGCCGGAAACCATCAGTTTCGAAACAGCCGCGGCCATGACCATGCGTGGCTTGACCTCGTCCTACCTGATGCGCCGCATCTACGACTTCAAGCCCGGTGACAGCATCCTGTTGCACGCCGCTGCCGGTGGTGTGGGCCTGATCGTTTCGCAGTGGGCCAAGCTGCTCGGCCTGACAGTGATCGGTACCGTGTCCACCGAAGCCAAGGGCGAAATCGCCAAGGCCCACGGTTGCGACCATACGATCAACTACAGCCACGAAGATGTCGCCGCTCGCGTTCGCGAACTGACAGACGGCGTTGGCGTGAATGTGGTGTTCGACAGCGTCGGCAAGAGCACCTTCATGGGCTCCCTGGATTCGCTCAAGCGCCGTGGCCTGATGGTTTGCGTGGGCACTGCTTCCGGCCCGATCCCGGCCTTCGACCCGGTATTGCTGGCAATGAAGGGTTCGCTGTACCTGACCCGCCCGGCCCTGGCCGACTACATCGCTGACCCGGCGGAAAAAGCCGCCCTGGCTGGCGAGTTGTTCGATCACGTTGGCAATGGCCGCATCAAGATCGAAATCAACCAGCACTACGCCTTGCAAGATGCCGTGCAGGCCCACCGTGACCTGGAGTCGCGCAAGACCACCGGATCGTCGATTTTCGTCATCTGAGGAAAGACCGCTGCCATGAAAGTAGAACAATTAACATATAACATTGGTGCGGAACTCATTGGCGTCAACCTGGCTGACGCTATCCACGACGACGGCCTTTTCGCCGAAATTCGTGCTCAGTTGGTCAAGCACCGTGTGGTATTCCTGCGCGATCAGGACATTACCCGTGCCGAGCACGTGGCTTTCGCTCGCCGTTTCGGCGAGCTGGAAGACCACCCGGTGGCTGGCAGCGACCCGGAGCATCCGGGCCTGGTGCAGATCTACAAGCGCCCGGACCAGCCCATGGACCGCTACGAGAACGCCTGGCACACCGACGCCACCTGGCGCGATGCACCGCCCATGGGCTGTGTGCTGCGCTGCGTCGAGTGCCCGCCGGTCGGTGGCGACACCATGTGGGTGAACATGGTCCAGGCCTACGACCGCCTGCCCGAAGACGTGAAGCAGAAAATCGAAGGCCTGCGCGCCCGTCACAGCATCGAGGCCAGCTTCGGCGCGGCCATGCCGATCGAAAAACGCCTGGCGCTCAAGGCCCAGTACCCCGATGCCGAGCATCCGGTGGTGCGCACCCACCCGGAAACCGGGGAAAAGGTGCTGTTCGTCAACGCCTTCACCACCCATTTCAGCAACTACCACACCCCTGAGCGGGTGCGCTTCGGCCAGGACGCCAACCCGGGTGCCGGCGAGCTGCTGCGCTACCTGATCAGCCAGGCCTACATCCCTGAGTATCAAGTGCGCTGGCGCTGGAAGCCTAACAGCATCGCCATCTGGGATAACCGCAGTACCCAGCATTACGCCGTCATGGATTACCCGCCGTGCCACCGCAAGATGGAACGCGCCGGCATCATTGGCGACAAGACCTACTAACGCTACCCCTTGAATTTAGCCTGCGCTGGCACCGCCGCCGCGCGCCGCACAACAAAAAAACAGGAGTAACACATGCAATTTTTCGACGATTCCCTGCACCCGGAAAACATGGAAAAAGTGGTCATCACCGTGGCCCCGTACGGCCCTGAGTGGATGCCGGAAGATTTCCCTGAAGACATTCCGCTGACCATGGACGAGCAAGTACAGAAGGCGGTCGATTGCTACGAAGCCGGTGCCACCGTGTTGCACCTGCACGTGCGTGAACTGGACGGCAAGGGCTCCAAGCGCCTGTCCAAGTTCAACGAGCTGATCGCTGGTGTGCGTGAAGCCGTGCCGGACATGATCATCCAGGTCGGCGGTTCGATTTCCTTCGCTCCGGAAAGCGACGGTGAAGCGGCCAAGTGGCTGTCGGACGACACCCGCCACATGCTGGCTGAGCTGACGCCCAAGCCGGACCAGGTCACCGTGGCGATCAACACCACGCAGATGAACATCATGGAGCTGCTGTATCCGGAATACCTGGAAGGCACCTCCCTGGCCAACCCTGCCTACCAGGCTGCCTACAGCGAAATGACCGTGCCGGCCGGCCCTGCCTGGGTCGAAGAGCACCTCAAGCGCCTGATGGCCAACGGCATCCAGCCACACTTCCAGCTGACCGGCATGCACGCCCTGGAAACCCTGCAGCGCCTGGTGCGCAAGGGCGTCTACAAGGGTCCGCTGAACCTGACCTGGATCGGCATTGGCGGTGGCTTCGATGGCCCGAACCCGTTCAACTTCTTCAACTTCATGCACCGCGCACCGGATGGTTGCACTGTGACTGCCGAGTCGTTGTTGAAGAATGTGCTGCCGTTCAACGTCATGGCCCTGGCCATGGGCATGCACCCACGCGTGGGTATCGAAGACACCATCATCGACCAGCACGGCAAGCGCTTCTCGTCGGTGCAGCAGATCCAGCAGACCGTGCGTGTCGCCCATGAACTGGGCCGCGAGATTGCCTCGGGCAAGGAAGCGCGCGAAATCTATCGCATCGGTGTCGAGTACAACAGCATCGAAGAAACCCTGGCGGCCAACGGCATGTCGCCGAACCGCAAGCCTGGCCAGAAGGGCGTTCCACAACGCGGTTGATCCAACAGGGAGGGCAGGCGGCAACAGCCGCTTGCCCCACCTGAGCAGTTGCACATGCTTTATATAAAAACAAATACAAGTTACGCCTGAGGAGGCAGCATGGCCTTTCACACCAGCGCCGCAACCGACGAAGATCCGAATGCCGTCGTGGTTGAGCGCAAGTACGCCTGGATTGTCTTCGCCCTGACCTTCGGTCTGTTGATTTCCGATTACATGTCACGGCAAGTTCTCAATGCCGTGTTCCCTTTGCTCAAGAGCGAATGGGCGCTGTCTGACAGCCAGCTCGGCCTGCTCAGCGGCATCGTCGCCTTGATGGTGGGCTTGCTCACCTTCCCGTTGTCACTGCTTGCCGACCGTTTCGGCCGGGTCAAGAGCCTGGCCCTGATGGCCATGCTGTGGAGCGTGGCGACCCTCGGTTGTGCCCTCGCCGAAAATTATGAGCAGATGTTCATTGCGCGCTTCATGGTAGGCGTCGGTGAAGCGGCTTATGGCAGCGTCGGTATTGCCGTAGTGATTTCCGTATTTCCCAAGCACATGCGTGCCACGCTCTCCAGCGCCTTCATGGCCGGGGGCATGTTTGGCGCGGTATTGGGCATGGCCATGGGCGGCGTGATCGCAGCCAAGCTGGGCTGGCGCTGGTCGTTCGCAGGCATGGCGCTGTTCGGCCTGGTGTTGGCGGCGCTGTATCCGCTGATCGTCAAGGAGGCGCGCATCGCTCCACAACGTGCGATCTATGCCGTCAACAAGGCAGCCGCCAAGATCCAGCGCCCATTGCGCACGCTGTATTGCAGCCGTTCGGTGGTCGCCGCCTATATCGGCAGTGGCCTGCAGTTGTTCGTCGGTGCCACCGTGGTGGTATGGATGCCCAGCTACCTGAACCGCTACTACGACATGGGTGCGGACAAGGCCGGCGGCCTGGCTGCGCTGATCGTGTTGTGCAGCGGCGCCGGGATGATTCTGTGCGGCATGCTCAGCGACCGTCTCAGCCAGAAATCGGCGGAGCGCAAGGTCACCCTGGCCATTGCCTACTGCCTGGGTAGTTGCCTGTTGCTGTCGATTGCCTTTGCCCTGCCACCAGGTCCGTTGCAATTGATCCTGATCTGCTTTGGCATGCTGATTGCCACGGGTATTACCGGGCCTGCCGGCGCCATGGTCGCCAACCTGACCCATTACTCGGTACATGGTACGGCCTTCGCCACCCTGACCCTGGTCAACAACATGCTGGGCCTGGCCCCGGGGCCGTTCGTGACCGGCAAGGTATCGGACATGATTGGCCTGCAAGCCGCCTTCCAGCTGGTGCCGTTGATCAGTATCGCAGCGGCGGTGGTGTTCTTTTATGCCCGTTGCCACTACCAAAAAGACATTGCTCGCCTGTGTGGCGAGAGCGACAAAGCGCCTGTCGGCGACGTAGCGTTAGAGGTGAGATCGTGAGTCATCGTTTGTCCATTGAAGTGTTTTTCGACTTCATTTGTCCCTGGTGCCTGATCGGCAAACGCCAGCTGGACTTTGCCCTGGAGCGGCTGCGCAGCGAGCAGCCGGAAGTTGAGGTCACCTTGAACTGGCGGGGGTCGCAGTTGCTGACCCACATCCCGGCACAGGGCGAGCCCTTTGCCGAGTTCTACCTGCAGCGCCTGGGCAGTGCCGAGGCGGTGCGTATGCGTCAGGCCCAGGTCCAGCAGGCGGCCGCTGCGGTCGGCGTGGCCATCGACCTTGCCAACATCAAGCGCATGCCCAACACGGCCGATGCCCATCGCTTGCTCGAGCACGCCACCGCGCTGGGCAATGCTGCCCAACGGGACGCGTTGCTGGAGCGTTTGTACAGCGCCTACTTCGAGCGTGGCGAAGACCTGGGTTGCGTCGAAACGCTGCTGGCCATTGCCCAGTCGTGCGGTTTCGATCGCGCAACCATGGTCGATTGCTTGTATGGCGACGGCAGCCCTTATCTCGCCACCGGTACCCCGGTCATCAAAAGCGTGCCGTACTTCCGATTCAACCAACTGCTGACCATCAGCGGGGCACAACCGGCAGCGGTACTGTTCGAGGCCATGTGCGAAGCGTTGCTGCTGGACGAACAGGAGCGTCAGCCGTCATGAGTCTGCGTATACCCGTGCCCGCCGACAAACTTCCGCAAGTCGGTGGCCGTTCGCTGTTCGAATTCGATGACAAGAGCCTGGCGTTGTTCAACGTCGAAGGCACGGTCTATGCCATCGACGACAGCTGCCCGCACCAGGGTGCCTCGTTGTGCGGCGGGCGCCTGGAGGGGCGGGTGATTCAGTGCTGCGCCCATGGCCTGCGTTTCGACCTGGCCAGTGGTTACCTGCTCAACTCCACTAAACTCAAGGTCGTCAACTACCCGGTCGAGGTTGTCGAGGACCAGGCCTACATCGTTATCGTTCCCGAGGAGGCCGCGCCATGAGCGCCATCGCCCTGACCCAAATTCAAAGCCGTGCGCGCGAACTGGCGCCGGGCTTTATCGTCAGCCTGACCGTTGCCGCCGCGGCGACGTTTCTCTCCGAGCACTACGGCGCTCCGGTAATGCTGTTTGCCCTGTTGCTGGGTATGGCCTTGAACTTTCTCGCGGGCGAAGGCATTTGCAAGGCCGGCATCGAATTCACCGCGCGCACCGTGTTGCGCATCGGCGTGGCCCTGCTGGGCATGCGCATCACCCTCGAACAGATTGCCGCGCTCGGCTGGAAACCTGTGCTGCTGGTGGTGATCCTCGTGGTGGTGACCATCAGCGTCTCGGTGATCGCGGCCAAGGCCCTGGGTTTCCAGCGCCTGTTCGGCATGCTCACCGGTGGCGCCACGGCGATCTGCGGTGCTTCGGCGGCGCTGGCCCTGGCCGCGGCACTGCCCAATCACCCGCAGAAAGAGCGCGCCACCCTGTTCACCGTGATCGGGGTCTCGGCACTGTCCACCCTGGCCATGATCGTCTACCCGATGATCGCCAACTGGTTCCATTTGTCACCGCAAACCGCCGGGGTATTCCTCGGCGCGACCATCCACGATGTGGCCCAGGTGGTGGGTGCCGGCTACAGCATGTCGACCGAGACCGGCGACACTGCCACGGTGGTCAAGCTGATGCGCGTGGCAATGCTGCTGCCGGTGATCGTCACCGCCGCCATGATCACCCGCATGCAAGGCGCCG
>RCUU01001545.1_pt1 | contig 10810 bp, 8 predicted proteins | sample 2166211 | NCBI WGS metagenome assembly RCUU01 (sample SAMN09932620, study PRJNA488358) | compost metagenome | feature: garden; material: soil; isolation source: compost soil in phenylacetic acid-enriched culture | place: Germany: Experimental Botanical Garden Goettingen | collected 2016-01-27
GCGCGCATCCATTCGATGCCGATCGAACCGCTGCCGGCGCCGACATCCCACAACAATTCACCGGGGACCGGTGCCAGGCGGGCGAGGGTGATGGCACGCACGTCGCGTTTGGTCAGTTGCCCGTCATGCTTGAATGCCGAGTCGGGCAAGCCGGCCAGGCGGGACAGGCGCGCAGTGGCGGGATCGGCAACGCAGTCGATGGCGATCAGGTTCAAGTCGGCGATCACCGGGTCGAGCCAGTCGTTGGCGACGCCATCAATGCGGCGTTCGGCTTCGCCGCCCAGATGCTCGAGGACGGTGATACGACTCGCGCCGAAACCGCGTTCACACAACAACCGGCAGATTTCACCCGGGCTTCGGCCATCGTTGCTCAGTACCAGCAGGCGAACACCGCTAGCCCAGTGCGCGTTAAGCGCGGCGACAGGGCGGGCGACGACAGAAAGCGTGACCACGTCCTGCAGGGCCCAGCCCATCCGCGCGGCGGCCAGCGAGCAGGACGAGGGGGCCGGCAGGATCAGCATCTCATCGACAGGCAGTTGTCGGGCGAGGCTGGCGCCGACGCCAAAGAACATCGGATCGCCACTGGCGAGGACGCAGACAGGCTCGCCGCGTCTGGTCAGTACCGGGTCGAGGGAAAACGGGCTGGGCCATGGCTGCCGTTCACCCCGGATGCAAGCCGGCAACAGATCCAGCTGCCGTTGACCGCCAATGATCCGCGAAGCGCCCAATAGAGCATGTCGGGCGTTTTTACCCAGGCCCTTGAAGCCGTCTTCACCGATACCTACCACTGTCAGCCAGGGGGTCATGCTGTTCCTCATTTGCAAAGCGAAGCTGTCATCACCGCGCTCAGGCCTGTGTCGACCTGCACGGGTGCGCATCATAGCGCGGTGTTGATTGCCGTGGCCTGCGGTCAGTCGGTGAAATCGCTGCGCGGGGCGTCATCCTCTATTCCTTCGCAAGTCGAACTTGCTCATGAGGATTTCGCGACGTTTCTTGTCGATGAGTGCTCTTTTAGCGTCGAGTTTGTTTCTGTCCAGTTTCAGGTAAGCCCGTTGTTGAATGATTTTTGTAGCCTGCCCCTCCCAATCGACGAACAGAAAAGCGCTTTTTTTTGCATAACTCACCAACTCCAGATTGAACACGGCAATTTCCAGGAAACCCTTGGCGTCGTAACGTGCAGGCGTGACCTGAAATCGCTTTCCCATCAGGCTTTCCGTATCCAGGGAGTAGAGGGCCGGTTTATCCGGTTTCAATGCGTCGAGCGTGTCGATCATGGCGTTGCCTTGGCGCCTGTCCGGCATGGCCTGGGCGCTTTGTACCAGGAAGTCCGCGACACTATTGGAGACGTCGTGACGAATGCGGGTGGAAATGCTGTCCTCGAAGACCCACCAGCCGAGGAAATTCAGCGTGTTGACATATTCATCGAGCCATTGTGTCGAGTCGGTAAAACGACTGCAGAGCATATCGGCGGATCGAGTGGCGATCTGTGTGCAATGGGTCATGTCGTCAAAGTCTTGCAGCGAGAGTTCTCCAATGCACGAAATCAAATTGGGGCCGGTTAACAGGCCCGCTGGGGTTTTATTATCCATATGCAACTCCTGACAAACATCCTTGTTGGTCACTGCAAAGTACAAGAGCCCCCGGGCAGTTGAAAATTTCTCGGCGTGTTAATTTGATTCTTTCTGTAAGTACTTGCGTTTCGTCGTCAATCCACTCGGTCTTTTCATCCGGTTGGATAAAGCAGGCATAATGCCGCTCTTCGTCCCGTTACCGGTCATCCCGTGAATTCACCTCAAGCCTCCAGTCCTTTGCGCCCTTCGGCCTGTCCCGGGTTGTTGCGTGTCGTCCAGGCGCTGGATGGCGGAATTTGCCGGATCAAACTCGACGGTGGCTCCCTGCGCGCGGACCAGGCCGTGGCTGTCGCTGATGCTGCCCGGCGGTATGCCGGTGGCGTCATCGAAGCGACCAACCGGGCGAACCTGCAAATTCGCGGGATTGGTCAGAAGGCGTCGGCGTTGATCGAGAGCCTGCTAGCCGCGGGACTGGGCCCCACCACCGCCCTTGGCGACGACGTGCGCAATCTGATGCTGAGCCCCAGTGCCGGCATCGATCAGGACATGCTGATCGACACTCGGCCGCTGGCCCGGCAAATTCTAAACAGCTTGCAAACCCATCCGCGCTTCCATGAGTTATCGGCCAAGTTCGCTGTGCTGCTCGATGGCGGTGAAAGTCTGGCGATGCTCGAGCATCCACATGACCTGTGGTTGAGCGCGATTGAGCGCAACGGCGAGGCACTGCTGGTCTTCGGTCTTGCCGGGTGTCCTGTAGACCCACCCGTCGGCGCGGTATTGCTGGGCGATGGACATCGCCTGGTGGTGGCCGTGCTGGAGTTGTTTCTGGAACTCGCGCGACCGGACCAGACCCGAATGCGCCATCTGCTGGCCGAACATTCACGCCCTTCGTTGCTGCAAACGCTGGCCGGGCGCGTACCCTTGCTCGACATCGGACAATGGCAAGCCCCGGTTCGCCGTTCCGGTCAACCCATCGGCAGTTTTCCACAACGTCAGGAAGGCCTGATGTACGTCGGAGCCATGCCACCGCTGGGGCGGCTCGACCCGACGATGCTCAAGGGGGCGGCCGAGCTCTGCGCAACTCTGGGTGACGCCAGCCTGCGCCTGACGCCGTGGCAAAGCCTGTTGCTGCCCAATATCCGTCACCAGGATGCCGCGCTCGTCATCCAACAGTTGCAGGCGCTGGGTTTCCTGGTCGACCCCCGTCAGCCCCTGTGCTCTGTGGTGGCCTGCACCGGCTCGGCCGGTTGTGGCAAAGGGTTGGCGGATACCAAGGGCGATGCGCGGCAACTGGCGGCACGGCTGCACGATCAGCCGGAGCGGCAGCAGGTGCACTTGTCGGGTTGCCCGCGCTCCTGTGCATGCGCCCATACGGCGCCCGTCACACTGCTGGCGACCGGTACCGGTCACTACGATCTTTATTTTCGCGATGCAGCGTTGCCGGGTTTCGGCGCGCTGCAAGCACGCAATCTCACAATTGAAGCGGCTGGCGCATGGCTTGATGCCCGCCCACGGAGTCCCCTTGATGCTTGATTACATCCGCGACGGTCAGGAGATCTATCGCAATTCTTTCGCGATCATTCGCGCCGAGGCCAACCTGGAGCGAATCCCGGCTGATCTGGAAAAACTCGCGGTCCGGGTGATCCACGCCTGCGGTATGGTCGAGGCGATCGATGGCCTGCAGTTTTCCGCAGGCGCGGGCAAGGCCGGGCGCGATGCGTTAGCCGCGGGGGCGCCGATTCTGTGCGATGCGCGGATGGTCTCCGAGGGCGTGACCCGTGCCCGCTTGCCAGCGAACAACGAAGTGATCTGCACCCTGCGCGATGACAGCGTGCCGGACCTGGCCCGTGAGCTGGGCAATACGCGCTCGGCCGTGGCGCTGGAGCTGTGGCGTCCCTACCTGGAAGGCAGCGTGGTAGTGATTGGCAATGCGCCGACCGCCTTGTTCTACCTGCTGGAAATGCTCGACGCCGGTGCCCCCAAGCCTGCCCTGATCCTCGGTTTCCCGGTGGGATTTGTCGGCGCCGCCGAGTCCAAGGCGATGCTCGCGGCGAACAGTCGTGGCGTGCCCTTTGTGATCATGCAAGGCCGCCTGGGTGGTAGCGCCATGGCTGCCGCCGCCGTCAATGCCCTCGCCACGGAGATCGAATGATGCAGCAACCTGGACGTTTGATCGGCCTTGGCGTCGGCCCCGGTGATCCGGAACTGATTACCGTCAAGGCCCTGCGCCTGCTGCGCGAATCGCCGGTGGTGGCGTATTTCGTTGCCAAAGGCAAAAAGGGCAATGCCTTCGGCATCATCGAAGCGCATCTGCAGGATGCGCAGACACTGCTGCCACTGGTCTACCCGGTCACCACCGAGGCCTTGCCGGCGCCGCTGTCCTACGAGCAGGTGATCAGCGATTTCTACGATACCGCTGGCGAACAACTGGCCGCGCATCTCGATGCCGGTCGTGACGTGGCCGTGATCTGCGAAGGCGATCCGTTCTTCTACGGCTCCTACATGTACCTGCACGACCGTCTGGCCGAGCGCTATGAGGCCGAAGTCGTGCCGGGTGTCTGCTCGATGCTGGGCGGCGCCTCGGTGCTCGGTGCGCCACTGGTGTACCGCAACCAGAGCCTGTCGGTGTTGTCCGGCGTGCTGCCGCACGAAGAGCTCAAGCGCCGCCTGGCCGATGCCGATGCCGCGGTGGTCATGAAGCTGGGGCGCAATTTCCCCAAGGTCCGCCAGGTGCTGGAAGAACTGGGCCTGGCCGGGCGAGCGCTGTACGTCGAGCGCGCGACCATGGCCAACCAGAAGATCGTGCCGCTGGATCAGGTCGATGCGCTGTCTTCGCCGTATTTCTCGCTGATCATCGTTCCCGGTGAAAGGTGGCAAGGCTGATGACTCGTCCCGTCCCGGCGATTGTCATTCTCGGCAATGGCAGCCTCGCTACCGCACGCAAGATCCAGCAGTTGTACCCGGGCGCCCTGATCCACGGCCTGGCCGAACGGGTCGACGGTGCTGACCGCCTCTACCAGGAGTTCGGCGCAACCCTGCGTGAACTCTATCAACAGGACACGCCGATCATTGCTCTGTGCGCGGCCGGCATCGTGATTCGCACCCTGGCGCCGCTGCTGCTGGAAAAGGGCGCGGAGCCGCCGGTCCTGGCGGTTGCCGAAGATGGCAGCGCGGTGGTGCCGCTGTTGGGCGGCCTGGGCGGCGTCAATCTGCTGGCCCGGGAAATTGCCCAAGGGCTGGGCGTGGCGGCGGCGATCACCACCAGTGGCGAGCTGCGCTTCGGCACCTGTTTGCTCAACCCGCCAAGCGGCTATGCATTGGCTGACCTGGAGCTCGGCAAACGTTTTGTGTCCGACCTGCTCGGCGGCGAACCTGTACGGATCGAAGGTGAGGCACCTTGGCTCGCGCAAGCGCAGTTGCCCCAGGATCAGCAGGCGAATCTGTCGATTCATGTCAGCACCGCCGAGCGCGAACCTGCGGCCAATGAGTTGCTGATCTATCCAAAAAGCGTCGTAGCGCTGGTGAGCGACGACGTTGCAGACCTGCCCGAGGCCATTCGCCAGGCTTTGCGTCGGGCGAAAATTGCGCAGCAATCCCTGGCGTGCCTGTTGGCCAGCGATCAGATGATGGGTAATCCGACGCTGCATGATGTGGCGCTGGAGTTGGGTGTCGCGCTGCGGTTTACGGCAGCGAACAGCGTCGAGGAGGTGATCGGGCTCCCCGTGGTTCTGCACACCGATAACGGAATTACCCTGGCGGTCGCCGAACAGCCGCTGGACGTCACGCTGATCGGTCGTCCCCGCGGGCGCCTTGCCGTCATCGGCATCGGTCCGGGTGCTGTCGAGTTGATGGTGCCGGCGGTCAAGGCGGAACTGGCGCGGGCCAACGACGTGCTCGGTTATGAAACCTATGTGCGCATGGCGGGCCCGTATCGGCCAGACCAGGTGTTGCACTGCACCGACAACCGTGAAGAAATGCAGCGCGCCCGGCATGCCTTTGAGCTCGCTGTGCAAGGCCGCAGCGTGGTGGTTGTGTCTTCCGGGGATCCCGGCGTATTTGCCATGGCGGCGGCGGTGCTCGAAGCACTGCATGAATCCGGCGACCCGGCCTGGCATCAGGTCGACCTGGAGATCCTGCCGGGTGTCTCGGCCTCACTGGCGACAGCCGCCCAGGCGGGAGCACCGCTGGGGCATGACTTCTGTGTGCTGTCGCTGTCGGACAACCTCAAGCCATGGGAGATCATCGAGAAACGCCTGGACCTGGCGGCGCAGGCTGATCTGGCGATGGCGTTCTATAACCCGATCTCACGGTCACGGCCGTGGCAGTTGGGGCGCGCACTGGAGGTCGTCGCCCGGCACCGTGCAGCCGATACACCGGTGGTGCTGGGGCGCGATATCGCCCGTCCGGGACAGACTTTGCGGGTAACGACCCTCGGTCAATTGACGCCGGATCAGGTCGACATGCGAACCATGGTGTTGATCGGTTCATCCACGACCCGGGTGTTTCCACGCTTGCATGGGTTGTCATGGGTGTACACGCCACGAAGTTATGGTGACAAGTTGATCGACATCAAATAGGCATTTCTGTTTTCAAATTGAATAACATTGGATCGCCCGAGTCGTTGGCTCGGGCGATTTTTTGTCTGGCTTCAAGTTATACACATATGGTCATTAGTGCAGTTTGTAGGCGGCGGTGCAGTGGGTTAGATTCGTTTTGCCCAGGAGGGCGCTAAACGAAACTAATAAGGATTGTTTGATATGTTAAATAATGAAGGTTCTCTGAGTGTAGAAGAAAGTAATGACTTGGTCGGCTGGCGTATTGCGCGGCGCCAGTCCCTGATGCCGAATGTTGCCCGAATGCAAAAGCTGGCCACCGTGGAAGTTTCGAGTCCTACCAAGGAGCTCGATGCTGTTGTCCTTGGGAATACACTTGTCGGTTACGGCGACAATGTGTCACTCGAGAACATGGAAATTATCGAAAACATCATCAAATTTTCGAAGATGGAGGCGACCCTGGAAGTCCCGGGTGATAAAAAGCCTAAGGAGTGGCATCGTGCATTTCTAAATTGCATGGAAGATCTGGGCTGCTACGTTCCCGACAGCGGTTATGTCGAGCACAGTCGCAGTGCCGTGCAGCTGACGATGGCCAACATCGTCACAGACATTATCAAGGCGGGTATCGATGCGGCAAAAGCGGCCATTCCTGGTGCGACGGTATTGGGCGCGGTCGCGGATTCCACCCTGGATGCGCTGAAGAAGGAGCCCGAAACCATCAAGGTTTTCAACTATGAAGTCACGAAGACCAAAGGTGTCAAACTGGCGATATTGCCCTGCGAGCAACTGAAGAATGGTCTGGTCCTGATCATGTTGTCGTCCATCGACAGCAATGCCGACAAAGACGATGGCAAGGTGGTTTTTTTAGACTGGAAGACATCGGACCTGAATACTTTTCGCGCCGCCTCTTTTGTCACTTTCAACCCGCTTCGTTATTCTCACGTCAAACAAGACATTGAAGCAGTGCTCGGTCTGCACCAGAGCACGCAGTTGGTAAAACGGTTTCAACGACGTAAACGCACACAATAATCAGCAGGCCCAGAGGTTACTGACCTCTGGGTGTGCTGGAGCATTCAGGGCACCAGGTAACCCTTCACGCCCGTGAATATAATCTGCGCCGCCAGCGCACACACAAACAGCCCCATCAATCGGCTGACTATCTGCAAGCCTTGGTCGCCGAGTATGCGTTCAATACGGTTGGACAGGTACAGCACCACCCCCACGGTAAAGCTGGCCAGGGCAATACTGACGATGGCCGTGAGTTTGTCGTCCCAGTGCGGCTGACTCACGCCCATCACCAGCAAGGCGCCAATGGTGCCGGGGCCGACGGTCAGCGGAATGGTCAGCGGGACGATGGTCACGTCCTGCTGCACGTTGTCGGTCTGCACCGCCGATTTGCCCTGGGCCATGCCCAGCGCCGAGATGAACAGCACACTGCCGGCACCGATGCGGAAGGCGTCCACGGTGATGCCGAACACGCTGAAAATCACCCGCCCGAACAGGTACAGCAAGACGCTGGAGACCAGCGTGGCGATGGCCACTTTCCAGGCCAGTCGGCGTTGTTCCCTACGCGAATAACCGCGGGTCAGGCTGATGAAGCAGGACAACACGAAGAACGGGCTGTAGAGCACCAGCATCTTCAGGTAAACGCTGAACAACACGTGGAGCATGGGGCAGGCTCGCTGGCGAGGGAAGTCGAGGGAGAGTCTAACAGGCGCCGTGGAGTCTGTCGGCTCAGGACGTTGGCGTCGTCGTGCGGTTCTGATCGCGCTGGGCAACCCAGTGTTCGATCAATTCGCGCAACTGCGAGAGCTCGACCGGCTTGGCCATGTGTCCGTCCATTCCGGCCTGGCGTGCCCGCTCCTTATGCTCGGCGAGGATGTGTGCGGTCAACGCGACCACCGGGGTGCGGGTCCGCTGATTGCCGACTTCCCAGGCACGCAGCTGCTGGGTCGCCGAAAAGCCGTCGAGGATCGGCATTTCGCAGTCCATCAGCACCAGGTCGTAACGCTGCGCCTTCATCGCCACCAAGGCTTCTTCGCCATTGCTGGCGGTGTCCGGTTGCAGGTTGAGCTTGCCCAGCATGCCGCGGATGACCTTGGTGGAGATGCTGTTGTCCTCGGCGATGAGGATGCGGAAGTCGCCGGGCAGTTCGACCGGCAGCGGCTCCACGCCGGCCGGCGCGTAGCTGTCGGCGCTGCCGTGGCCGCGGCGGTCGAGCTCGTCGGCGAGGGTGGCCTTGAGCGTGTAGCCGGCCACCGGCTTGGCGAGGATGCGCTTGATCCCGGCGTTGCGCGCCACGACCTTGCTCGGCGCGTTGTTGATCCCGGTGAGCATGATCAGCAGCAGGTCGTGGTTGAGATTGGGGTCTTCCTTGATCTTGGCCGCCAGTTGCATGCCGGTCATGCCGGGCATGTTCTGGTCGAGCAGGACCACGTCGAAATATTCGCGCAGGTGCGCCTTGGTGCGCAGGTGGGCCAGCGCCTCCTTGCCCGACGCCACCGCGCTGACGCTCATGCCCCAGGCGCTGCACTGCTGCAGTACCACCTTGCGGCAGGTCTGGTTGTCGTCGACCACCAGCAGGCGGGCGCCCTGCAGCGGGCTGTCGAGGTCGGCGGCCGGCTGTTCGAGCAGTTGCTGGTCGAGCGGCAGGCTCATCCAGAGCGTGCTGCCCTGCTGGTCGCCGCACTCGATGCCGAACTCGCCGGACATCAGCTGGATCAGGCGGCGGGCAATGACCAGGCCGATCTGCCCCTCCTCGCCGGCCGGCGTCAGGTAGTCGCGGCTCTGCAGCTTGGCCGAGAGCAGCGCCTGGCGCTCGCAGTCCTCCAGTGGCCGGCCGCTGTCCTGCACGGCGATGCGCAGGCGCTTCTGCCCTTCCGCGCCATCGAGGGCGACCACCAGCAGCACCTCGCCCTCGTCGGTCTGGCGGAAAGCGCTGTCCAGCAGGCTCAGCACCACCTGGCGCAGGCGCGCCGGGTCGCCGCTGATCACCCGCGGTACCTGCGGCTGGGTGAAGCTGATCAGTTCGACCTTCTGCTGCTCGGCCTTGGCGCGGAAGATCGCCAGGCAATCGTCGATCAGTGCGGCAAGGTCGAACGACACCTCGTCGAGCTCGATCTGGCCGGTTTCCAGCCTGGAGATATCGAGGATCTCGTTGATCAGCACCAGCAGTTCGTTGCCGGAGCTGTGGATGGTCTGCACGTAGTCGCGCTGTTTGGCGGACAGGGTGGTGTCGAGCAGCAGTTCGGTCATGCCCAGCACGCCATTCATCGGCGTGCGGATCTCGTGGCTGATCTTGGCGAGGAATTCCGCCTTGGCCCTCACCTCGGCCACGCTCGCCGCGCGCCGGCGGCTGGCGTTGAACTGGTCGCTCTGCATCTTCCGGTGGCGTTCGGCGGAAGCCTGGCTGAGCAGGAAACCGACGCCGGCGGTGATGCCGAGCAGACCGCTGATCAGCCATTCGCTGCGGGTCGGCACGTAGCCGAGCAGCGCCGGCAGGCTGAGGGTCCAGACGCAGACGAAGATGGCCATGCCGACCACGAACAGGCGCGCCGGCTGGTAGCCGTGCGCCCAGTAGTAGACCGAGACCAGCAGCATGCTCAGGCTCGCCACCACGATCAGGCCGTAGAACAGCGCGCTGACCGACATCGCCAGGAAGTAGTACAGCGGCACGCCGAGGACCATCGCGCCGAGCACGCCGCCCAGCAGCAGGCGCCGCAGCGGCAGAGCCGGGGTGGCATGGCGGAAGAAGGCGGCGGTGTAGCCAAGGCCGCAGAACATCGCCAGCGCCAGCGCCAGTTGCGCGGCCAGCGGCTGCCAGCTCTGCTGCGCGCCGAACAACGGACTGAAGAGGCCGAACAGCATGGGGCAGGCCAACAGCAGGAAGGCATGCACGCCGGCCAGCCAGAGCCCGCTGCGCAGGCCGGTGTAGGCGAAGCGCACGAGGTTGTAGAGCAGCAGCATGGCCAGGCCGCCGAGCAACGCGCCGAACAGCAGGGTGCGCAGCTGGTAGTCCGGCTGCAGGCTGCTTTCCAGGTTGATGCAGGGATACAGCGGATGGCTGGATTCCAGGCGCAGGTACAGGTCGAGCGGCTCGGCGCTGGCGGGCAGCGGCAGGAGCGTGTCGCTGTTCAGCCAGGGACGGACGTAGGACGAATGGTTGCCGGCGCGCCTGTGTTCGAGCAGCTGCTGGCCCTGCATGACGAACAGCTCCAGGCTGTCCAGGTTCGGCGCGAACACGCGCAGTTGCTGCGTGTCCCGTGGCTCCAGGTGATAGTGCAGCCAGACCGCGCCGGCATTGGCCGGGGCATGCACGTCCTCGATGTCGGAGATGGGGCTGAATTGCTGATGGAAGCGCGGCGCGATGACATCCTGCAGTTGCAGGTTCGCCTCACCGTCGTGCAGTTGCGACCAGCCGGCTGCATGCCCCTCCGCATCGGTCGAATCGACGACCAGAACGGACAGCAATATGCAGACGAGGAGTCCTGTGGCAATCCAGAGCCGGCGCACGTTGAGATCCCTTCGGTAGGCAGTGGGCGGATTATAGCCAAGCGCCCGAATCTAGTTGTTTTCCGGGCATGCCAGCGCCCGTAACGAGTAAACCGGCCGCCGGAAGGAATTCTTCCGACGGCCCCACCCTCAGCCTTCGCCGCGTTCGCGGGCGATGGCGCGATAGCCGATGTC
>RCUU01001548.1_pt1 | contig 10807 bp, 8 predicted proteins | sample 2166211 | NCBI WGS metagenome assembly RCUU01 (sample SAMN09932620, study PRJNA488358) | compost metagenome | feature: garden; material: soil; isolation source: compost soil in phenylacetic acid-enriched culture | place: Germany: Experimental Botanical Garden Goettingen | collected 2016-01-27
AAGTGATGCCATGCGCTGAAATGGGATCTTGTATCAGTCGCATACTGCTACTCTATCAATAACGGTCTTTTTTACCTTTATTACATGTTTCAAGGGCCTTTTGAAATAAATAGCAGGATAAAATGGCGCTATTACATTAATTCCTGCTGGTTAGCAACGAAAATCCGCCAATATTCATATAATAAGGCCATTGTCTACTCTTATTTTTTCAAAACTGATAATTATTCTGCAAATAAGGGTATTTAATTCCTTTATGCACAGTCCTCTGATCGAACCATTCCCTTACTCAGTGTTCACTTGCAAATTTACTCCATATCTACGTCCTGCACAGCACCCTACACATCTATATCTACGTCCCGCACATCTATATCTACGTCCTGCACATCTATATCAGCGCCCTACACACCCATATCTCCGTCCACCACATCTATATCTACACTCTACACGTCTATATCTACATTCTGCTCATCCATACCTACGTTCTACACATCCATACCTACATTCTGCTCTTCCTATAAACTACGTTCTCCTCATTTATGTATGCCTACGCTCTGCCCATCCAGGCCCATGTTCTGCACACGCACGCTATCCCTCTGTACTCCGCTGTATCGCCTACCGCACTCTCCCACCATGTAGCCAATTCTTTCACAGTAAATATTCTCTTCTCTCCAAATCCAACTTGTATGAACGTATACGCTTCGTCCCGCTTAAAGGCTGAATCCATTTTTTTGCCATGAGATTATGCAGCCATTTTCTTGCGGTTTTGCTGTTCACTCCAAAATGTTTGCATATTTCGCCAGGTGTAACGGGATTAGCTCCTCTTTTTAAAAACAAACGGATTATTTCCTTCTCCAGCCAATCCATTTCAATTACACGCTGCTCATCCCCAAGCCACCTACCCATAAATTGCTGCAGCTTCTGCTGACAAAATCTCGGAATCTCTTTTACATCATCGTACGTATAACGCAGTATCTTCCAACCATCGATGATCAGATCATTTTGCCGCCTGCATTGGTCGGAGAATTGTACCCTGCTAATATTTCGCATGTGTGGTCCATAGCCATCAATTTCTATCGCAAGCTGAATACCCTGGCGAATGTAAGCAAAATCAAGATAACGAAACCCATCCTTAAAATCAGTAACCTCATACTCAGGATGCAGGTTTTCGAAGTGACCTAAGGCAGGCCACCATACATTTTCCAAAAACAGCTTTTCCGCATGCCCGTGTCCATCTTGCAATCTTCTTGCCCTCTCCCCGATTCTGACCTTTAAATGCTGTTCAATAAACTGCTTATACCTCTCCTCAAAACGAATGTTACATCCGTTATCCAACAAGCTCATCGAAATCCCCCTTCAAAAAAAATAACGCCCCCCATCCATTGTTAAACCATGGACAAGAGGCGTGTGCTTCACAACCTGGAAATTTATTTTCTTACGTGTATACTCATATCATACCATCTAATAACTTCAACGGAAATACATATTTTGGGATTTTATATTAAGTATTGAATGAAAATCACATCATATGTTAAGGTTAATCCACTTGTAACGATAAATCTTTTCAACCACAGCTTTATCAGGAGGCAACATCCGATCATGACAAAAAGAAACCATACAGATCTTAATGATTTTCGTTCCAATGCTATATCGACCAAGACGGCTGCACCTATGGTCCTCATTGTAGCTATTCTATTGACTGCAGCTGCTCTGCGATCTCCTATAACAGGCGTAGGTTCACTTATCGTCGATATTCAAAATTCAACCGGCTTATCGCATACACTAGCTGGAATGTTGACTACACTGCCGCTGATTGCATTTGCTCTACTTGCTCTGGCTGCACCAAAACTGTCCCGTCGATTCGGTCTTGAGTTTACGCTTATGTACAGTATGATCATACTGACAGCAGGTATCCTTATCCGCTCTCTTCCATCTGTTTTTGCATTATTCATCGGTACAGCTCTCATCGGGAGCGCCATCGCAATTTGCAATGTATTAGTACCCGGTCTCATTAAACGAGATTTCTCAAACCGTCTTGGCCTCATGACGGCATTATACACCTCATCCATGAATCTGTGGGCAGCCGTTGCTTCAGGTATTAGCGTTCCACTCTCTCGCACCGTTGTCGGTTGGCGTGGTTCTCTAGCCTTCTGGGTAATCCTTTCTAGTATCACCGCACTTTGTTGGCTGCCAATCCTTAAACAGATTCGTAATCAACACGCTGTGAATCGCGGGTCTAATACCCTAAATACGAACTCGGCGCAAAAAACAGCTAATATCAGCAGCTACCAATCAACCGGTCATAATCATAGCAGTCATGAGCATAGCAGTTATGACCATAGCAATCCAAACCGTGTGGGTTCAGGAAATACGTCCATTAGTAACGTGACTTTACAAAAACAGTCTAAAGAGAGCAAACCACGCAGTATATGGCGCTCCTCTGTCGCCTGGCAGGTTACTATTTTTATGGGGCTTCAATCCATTATGTTCTATGTTGGCGTCTCATGGCTGCCGGAAATTCTTCATCAACAGGGGATGAGTCCCGATCTGGCAGGCTGGATGCTGTCACTCATGCAAATGGCAGGTATGATTGGTTCATTCGTCATGCCGTTAATTGCAGCACGTACACAAAACCAGAAGTACCTTACAGCCGCTTCCTCCTCCTTATTTTTGCTTGGATTCGGCGGAATATGGCTTGGCGGAACAGCTCTCGCCCCCCTATTTATCACGCTGATCGGATTTGGCTGTGGTACCACCTTCAGCCTTGTGATTGTCTTTTTCGCATTGAGAACGCAAAGCTCAGAAGAAGCCGCTCAGCTGTCGGGCATGGCTCAATCTATCGGCTATCTGCTGGCAGCTGTGGGACCAACATTATTTGGGTTCCTTCACGATCAGAGCGGCAATTGGAGCCTCCCACTAGCTGTTATGACCTGCTTGACTCTGGTTACCATCATATTGGGATTTTTAGCAGGTCGTAAAGGTTATGTGAATCCTGGCGGGAACCAGGTGTAGTTACTTAATTAGGTGTTTGGTGTTTGGTGTTTGGTGTTTGGTGTTTGGTGTTTGGTGTTTGGTGTTTGGGTCGTTAGCAGTTTAGTAGTCATCATCTACATGTACTATTTACATGTTCTCGGTAACATGCATCAACCTTCAATAAAATCATCTGCTAAAAAGAAATAGCGCCGTTTTTGGGCGCTATTTCTCCGTTTAAAGAAATTTTTCGAAAGGTAAGACCATTATTTGGCGCTATATCGATAAAATGACAAGGAATCCATTCATTTTTGCAGTTTTAATTACAAATAAGGGTACATAATGCCCCTATTTTTTAAAAACAACCACTATTCAGCAAAATAAGCCCCTTTTTTTCCCTTAATCAAGCAACTCTCTCTAAGTAGACCCTTTCGCGACCAACTTGTATCAACTAAGTTACATGGCTCAAGGCAAACCACATTCACTTCAAACTCTACCGAGGTATGCCCTATTACTACTGTCCCCTATCAAAATCAAAGCAGCCCCCCTTCACTTCAATCCTCTAAAAAGGCAAGCTGTACCTCCAAGCTCCACATTCTTACAAGGCAGGTACCTCAATCTCATCTCTCCTCACCTGATTTCATTTTATCTCACTTCATCTCATTCATTTCATTTCAATTCATCTGTCCTAATCTGATTTTTTTCTCATTTTTTCTCTTTTCATTTCTTCTCTTCTTATTTCATTTTTTCTCATCTCGCCCCCCTTTCTTTCCACCTCCCCCCAAAGCAACTGCACTCCTACTCCCAAGCAAAAAAACAGGCAATGCTCCTTAAGGGGCTGCCACAATCATAATCCCCTTGAGTACACTACCTGCTTTTCTGCTTTTCTGCTTTTCTGCTTTTCTGTATTTCAATATCTTTATTTGCTTCGTTCTGTATATTCAGTAACCCATTTTGCAGTTATCTCAAGCTTCTCATCCGCACGGGTGATTGCCGAGGCTACCTGCTCAGAAGCTGTTCCACCGTATACGTTACGTGCGTTAACAACAGTCTCAGGCTGAAGCACCTCATAGATTGTCTCATCGAACAATGTGGAGAACTGCTTGAATTCATCCAAAGTCAGATCGAGCAGGAATTTATTATTTTGGATACAGTATAGAACTGTTTTCCCGATAACTTCATGCGCCTGACGGAATGGAAGACCCTTGTTAGCCAGAAAGTCAGCGATGTCGGTTGCATTGGAGAAGTCCTTGTTCACCGCTTCACGCATACGCTCGCCGTTCACTTTCATCGTAGCGATCATAGGGGCAAACAGCTGCAGTGCGCCCTGCAAAGTTGCCACCGTATCAAACATGCCTTCCTTGTCTTCCTGCATATCTTTGTTGTACGCAAGCGGCAGGGATTTAAGTACGGTAAGAAGCCCCATCAGATTGCCGTAGACACGACCAGTTTTACCGCGTACGAGCTCAGGTACATCCGGGTTTTTCTTTTGCGGCATGATGCTGCTGCCTGTGCAAAAGGCGTCGTCCAGCTCTACAAAGCGGAACTCTGTGCTGCTCCACATCACTAGCTCCTCGCTCAAGCGAGACAGATGCATCATCAGCATCGAGGCGTTCGCAAGAAATTCGATAATAAAATCGCGATCGCTGACGGCATCAAGACTATTTTCGTATACCGCATCAAAATTCAACTGCTCCGCCACAAAGTGGCGATCAATCGGGAACGTCGTTCCTGCCAATGCGCCAGCACCAAGGGGAAGAACGTTAATCCGTTTGTAGCTGTCCTGAAGGCGCTCAATGTCGCGTTGGAACATGGACACGTATGCCATCAAATGATGAGCGAACAAAATCGGCTGCGCCCGCTGCAAATGAGTGTAACCAGGAAGAATCGTTGTCAGATTCGCCTTAGCTTGTCCAAGCAAGGCCTCCTGCAAATCATGCAGCAATCCGACAAATTCAACTACCCGTTTGCGCAAATACAGGTGCATATCCGTAGCTACCTGGTCGTTGCGGCTGCGACCCGTATGAAGCTTGCCGCCAACGGGTCCAACTTCATCGATCAGGTTTTTCTCAATGTTCATATGAATATCTTCGTCTGAGATGGAATACTCCAGTTCACCTCGGCGAATTTTGAGAAGAACAGAATGTAGTCCTTCCTTGATTTTTTCTACATCCTCTTCAGGAAGAATTCCACATTTACCAAGCATAGTCACATGCGCGATGCTTCCTTGTACGTCCTCTTCCGCCAACGCCTTATCAAACCCGATCGACGCCGTATATTGCTCAACCAAGCGGTTGGTCTGCTTTGTAAAGCGGCCGCCCCATAACTTACTCACCTAACCCCACTCCTTCTAATAAAAGGTTACTACAAAAAAATCAAACTGCAGGCCGTTTCCACGGCAGAGCGAGTTCAACGAAAAAAGGTTGACTCCTGACGGAAAACGGCCGAGCGGTGCGTTCTGATTATTTAACTATTTGAGACTTAAGAATATAATCATACGCGCGACGATCATCTTAAACATGACAACCATCTTAAGCATGACAATTATTTTAAGCATAGCACTCATTTTACGTGTGACAACAATCTTATTTGTTGTTTTGCTCTACACCAGAGCTAACTTTAAGGCGCAATGCATTCAGACGAATAAAGCCTGTTGCATCACCTTGATCATAGGCTTGCGTAGGATCTGCTTCCATCGTAGCGATGTCAGGATTGTACAGGCTGACAGGGCTTTTTACGCCAGCGGCGATAATGTTGCCTTTGTACAGCTTAACACGAACAGTACCTGTTACGTTCTTTTGACTCTCATCAACAAGTGCTTGCAGAGCAAGACGTTCCGGAGCAAACCAGAAGCCGTTATACACAAGAGTACTGTAACGAGTAATCAAGCTATCGCGTAAATTCATAACCTCACGGTCCATAGTCAGGGACTCCATTTTACGATGAGCTGTGAATAGAATCGTTCCGCCCGGAGTCTCATAAACACCACGGCTCTTCATGCCGACAAAACGGTTTTCCACCATATCGACACGGCCAATGCCATGCTTGCCTCCAAGCTCATTCAGCTTCTCCATTACGCCAAGCGGGTTCAGACTTTCACCGTTTAGTGCTACGCATTTACCTTGCTCAAAATCAAGCTCCAAATATTCCGGTTGATCCGGGGCATCCTCAGGAGATGCGCTAAGCAGGAACATATCCTTGTTCTCTGCTGCAGAAGCATCAAACCAAGGGTCCTCCAGCACACCGCTCTCATAGCTGATATGAAGCAGATTACGGTCCATGGAATATGGCTTCGCTGCTGAAGCCGTTACAGGAATTCCGTTAGCTTCAGCGTAAGCGATCATCTCAGCACGCCCTGGGAAACGATCACGGAACTCACTAAGTCTCCATGGAGCAATTACTGAAATCTCAGGAGCAAGTGCTGCTGCAGCCAATTCAAAGCGAACTTGGTCATTACCTTTACCTGTAGCACCATGAGCGATTGCAGTTGCGCCCTCAGCACGAGCGATTTCAACCATACGTTTGGCGATCAATGGACGAGCAATGCTAGTTCCGAGCAAATATTGACCTTCATAGAGCGCACCGGATTCAAACATTGGGTAAATAAAATCCTTCGCAAACTCCTCACGCAGGTCGTCGATGTACACTTTGGAGGCACCTGTAGCCAACGCTTTTTCTTCGAGGCCGTCCAACTCTTCCTTTTGTCCAATATCTGCTGTAAATGCAATAATCTCGGCGTCATAAGTTTCTTTAAGCCATTTCAAAATAACTGATGTATCCAGTCCACCGGAATACGCCAGTACGATTTTTTCTTTTGCCATGATTCAGTAATCCCCCTACAAAGATTGATTGTGAATGCCTTAATGCAGATGTCCTATTGCACATTCGCTATTGTGCATTCTCTATTGCAGATTCATATCGCGGACAACTGATGCCAATGCAGATGCCCCTGTGTAGTTCGACCATATGAAATAAGGACATTTTTTGCCCTTATCTTGATCATTTTGCTAATAATCATAACAATTGCGGTAGCATATGGTCTTATTCCTCACAAATGAATCTCTTCTTGCGCATTTTGGCATACTCTAGCGAAAACAACGCCCTTTTGTAACTCTATTTTACCTGACTAAGCAAAAATTGAAAGAATAACGCCCATTTTTACTCTTATTCAAGCCAGGGAATTCGTCGGAACTAGTCAGAACTTCAGCAGCTCTAGCTATGAAACTCGCCATCCCAGATATGAAGCTCGCCAATTCAGCATCAGGCTTGCTATCTAGCCTTGAAACTCGCCAATTCAGCATGAGGCTTGCCATCTAGCCTTGAAACTCGCCAATTCAGCATGAGGCTTGCCATCTAGCCATGGAGCTCGTCAATCTAGTCGTAAAACCCACCAATCCAGCTATGAGGCTCGCCAATCTAGCCAAGGAACTCAACAGGTCTAGCATAGGGCTCACCATTTGCAGTTCTCAACCATCAGGCTTGCTCGACAACTCTTATTCCAATATTTACTCCAGGGGCCTGCCACCAATTTATCCGATCAACGCCGCCATCAATGCTTTTTGAGCATGCAGTCTGTTCTCCGCTTGATCAAAAATAACCGAATGCTCTCCGTCAATAACGCCTTCGCTAACTTCCTCACCGCGGTGAGCCGGCAGACAATGCAGGAAAAGATAATCGGGTTTCGCATGCTTCGCTAGCTGTTCATCTACCTGATAATCCTTGAACGCAATTTCACGCGCCTTCTGCTCTTCCTCGAAACCCATGCTGGCCCATACGTCCGTATAAATCACATCAGCATCTTGAACTGCCGCTTTAGGATCACGAACCACTTCGATAACCGCTCCGGTAGCTTTCGCGATTTCCTGTGCATCCGCTACGATTTGAGGATCAGGCTCATACCCTTCCGGACTTGCTACGGATACATGGACGCCCAACTTGGCTCCGCCAATCATAAGCGAATGAGCCATATTGTTGCCATCCCCGATATAAGCCAGCTTCAGCCCTTTTAGTACGCCTTTATGCTCATAAATCGTCTGATAATCCGCAAGCACCTGACATGGATGCGCGAGGTCGCTTAATCCATTAATAACCGGAACCGTCGCATAACGGGCCAAGTCTACTACTTTATCATGACCAAACGTACGGATCATAATGCCATCAAGGTAACGAGACATTACGCCTGCCGTATCAGCAATCGTCTCGCCACGTCCCAGCTGAATATCATTTTTGCTCAGGAACAAGGCATGACCGCCAAGCTGATAGGTCCCAACCTCAAACGAAACCCGTGTACGAGTCGACGACTTCTCAAAAATAAGTCCCACCGTTTTTCCTTTGAGAGGCTGATATTCTTCACCATTTTTTTGCTTGTGCTTTAATTCTATGGCCAAATCGATCAAATACTCAATTTCCTCTGTCGTATAATCGGTCAACTCGATAAAATCACGACCGCTGAGATTGAAGCATTTGTTGGTATGTTCTGATAGACTCACGATCACACTTCCTCCTTAACTGCTGTATGTGCGGCAATCAGGGCAACAATGGTATCTACCGCCTGATCGATTTCTTCCCGGCTTACCTTCAGGTTTGGCAGAAGACGAATTACATTTGGCCCCGCCGTAACGAACAGCAGCTTATTTTTCTGTCCTGCAGTCACCAATACAGCAACAGGTCCATCACATTCAATGCCGATAATAAGGCCCATACCGCGAATATCCTTCACAAAAGGCTCATCGTTCAGAGCCTCACGCAGGCGGTCCATTAAATACTGTGACATTTTAGCCGCTCTTGCAGGAATGTTCTCTTCCTTCATCGTCTCCAGTGTAGCTATTATGGATGCCGTTACGACTGGATTCCCGCCGAAGGTTGATGCATGAGTTCCAGGTGTAAATGCCTCACGCAGGTATTCCTTCGCCAGCATTGCCCCTGCAGGCAATCCGCTTGCAATACCTTTTGCCGATGTAAAAATATCCGGTTCAATGCCGTATTGCTCATGAGCGAACCATGTACCGGTACGTCCCATTCCTGTCTGCACTTCATCGATAATAAGCAGAAGCCCTTGCTCTTTACAGAGCGCAGCAATCTCTTTCACAAATGCAGGATCTGCCGGATATACGCCACCTTCAGCCTGTAACATCTCAAGCATGATCGCAGCCGTCTTAGGACCGATTGCCGCCTTCAGAGCCTCCAAATCATGCATCGGTACAGTTATAAAGCCGGCAGGCAATGGAAGAAATCCTTCCTTCACCTTGTCCTGTCCGGTTGCCGTCAGGGTTGCTAATGTACGTCCATGGAAGGATTGAGTGAACGTAATAACCTCATAACGATCATCGCCCTTCACCTTTTGGTGATAGCGACGAGCCAGCTTGATTGCCGCTTCATTAGCTTCCGCGCCACTGTTGCAGAAGAAAACAACGTCCGCACAGCTAATTTCTGTCAACAGCCTAGCCGCTTTTTCCTGCTGAGGAGTGTGAAAAAGGTTCGATACATGCCATAGCTCATCCAATTGAGCCTTAACCTTTTCTTTTACCTTTTCAGGAGCATGACCCAGATTAGTTACAGCAAGGCCGCTCATAAAGTCCAAATAACGGTTGCCTTGGTCGTCCCATACCCAGCTTCCATGTCCCTTTACCAGACTCAGCGGGTAACGTGCATAACTGGGAAACAGGGCACTCTGACCGTTTGCAACGGCGCTTGCCCCATTTGTGTCTGTACTTTTCTCAGTTCCGCCGGCAGCAGGCATAGTTTCCTTGAGATCATTTTGTGCCATAGCTTGCTCAACTCCTATCGATTGATATTACCTATAAGTACTTTCAAACCCATCGAATATGAACTTATATAAATATAGCTCAATTTTGGAAGAAACGACTACTGCATGCGGACAATTTTCGTGCCAATCTTGTCTCCGGACAACACTTTGCCAAGAACACCAGGCTCGCTGCCGTCAACAATTACAACTTCACTAACTTTACCGCTAATGCATGCTACGGCAGCCCTGACCTTAGGTATCATCCCGCCGTAGATTTCACCCGTCTGAATCATATCTTCGATTTGCTGTACTGTCACTGACTCCAGCACTCGCTTCTCGCCATTTATCGTTTTCAAAATACCAGGTACATCCGTAACGACGATCATCTGCTTCACGCCAAGCTCTGAGGCGACTGCACCGGCAGCCGTATCTGCATTAATGTTGTAGCGTTGGCCGCTCCCGTCGATACCTACAGGTGCAATGACAGGCAAATAGCCAAGCTCAACCACCCCTTGAATCAGCGAAGCGTTCACTTTGGTGACTTCGCCCACTAAACCAACCTCTGCGGCGTTAGGAACCGGCTTCGCCTGAATCAGACCGCCATCCACGCCGGATAAGCCAATCACCCTTCCGCCGGACTGGCCGATTCGACGAACAATTTTTTTATTGATGCTGCCGGACAGCACCATCTCCACAACATCAAGCACCTCTTCCGAAGTGTAGCGCAGACCGTTCACAAATTTTGTCTCAATACCCAGCTTGCCCAAATTTTCTGAAATTGCGGGGCCGCCGCCATGAACAATAACGGGCTGAATCCCCTTGTTCTGTAATTCAACCAGATCGCTGTAAAAGGAATCCGGCAGCTCTTCCAGCGTGCTGCCCCCACATTTCATTACAAACGCGCGGTTTTCCTTCGCCAGCCCACTTTGCTGCTGACTGCCTTCCAATGCTGATTTCATCCTCATAAGCCCCTTTCTTGTCTTCTCCTATAAATTAAGTGCGGTATGCCGCATTGATTCGAACGTAATCATAAGTTAAGTCACAGCCCCACGCCGTTGCTGCTCCAGTTCCGTTATGAAGATTAACGTGGATGGT
>RCUU01001550.1_pt1 | contig 10805 bp, 8 predicted proteins | sample 2166211 | NCBI WGS metagenome assembly RCUU01 (sample SAMN09932620, study PRJNA488358) | compost metagenome | feature: garden; material: soil; isolation source: compost soil in phenylacetic acid-enriched culture | place: Germany: Experimental Botanical Garden Goettingen | collected 2016-01-27
CGCGTGACCATAAGAATAGGAGTCCAGTGATGACTGCCACGACCCCGGGTTCGATCACCCGACAGCTGCTGCATACCCGTGAAATCATCTGCAAGGGCTACAAGCGTAGCGATGGCCTGTACGACATCGAAGGTCGCCTGCAGGACCTGACCAACGATCCGACCGACCTGCCGTTCCACACAGTGCCCCAGGGTGGCGCGATCCATGACATGCGCCTGGTGATGACCATCGACGCCGACATGGTGATCCAGCACATCGAAGCGATCACGGCTGTCGGTGCCAGCCGGTTCTGCGGGGAAATCAGCTCGGCCTATGACGGCTTGAAGGGGCTGAAGATTGCCGCCGGCTTCAAGCAGAAGATGAAAGCCATTGTCGGTGGGGTGAAGGGCTGCACGCACCTGACTGAATTGCTCGAACGCATGGCCACCACGGCCATGCAAACCATGTTCTCGACCTATCGCGCCGAGGCCAGCCGTAAACGCGCGCAAGCGACGGGCCCCATTATCGCTGTGCGCCCCTGGGTGATCGGCACCTGCCACGCCTACCGCGAAGACGGCGATGCCGTACGACTGTTATGGCCACAGGGCTTGCCCAAGGCCTGAGTACCCAATCAATCGGCGCGCCGCGCAAAGACGGCGGACCCCCCAATTACTGGAATCCATGCACCATGCTGCCACTTCAATCCACGGCTTCTAGCCTGTCTCCCGAACACCGCGAAATCCGCGAAGCCATCCTGAAAATCTGTGAGCGTTTCGACGCCGATTACTGGTTGGAAAAGGACAAGGTCGGTGGCTTTCCTGTCGAGTTCCACCAGGCACTGGCGCAGGACGGCTGGTTGGGCATTTGCATTCCCGAGGCCTATGGCGGTGCGGGCCTGGGCATTACCGAAGCCACGGTGATGATGCAGGCCATCGCCGAGTCGGGTGCGGGAATGAGTGGCGCTTCAGCCGTGCACATGAATATTTTCGGCCTCAATCCGGTGGTGGAATTCGGTAGCGAAGAGCAGAAGCACCGCATGCTGCCGCCGTTGATTGCCGGCCAGCATCGCACCTGTTTCATGGTCACCGAGCCCAATACCGGCCTCAATACCACCCAGCTGAAGACCCGTGCGGTACGCGAAGGCGATCACTACGTGCTGCATGGTGTGAAGACCTTCATCTCCACGGCCAGCGTCGCCGAGAAGATGTTGATCCTGGCCCGTACCACGCCACTGGAAGAGGTCAAGAACAAGACCGAGGGCCTGAGCCTGTTCTACACCGACTTCGACCGCAGCTGCATCGAGGTCCATGAGATCGAAAAGATGGGCCGCAAGGCGGTCGACACCAACCAGGTGTTCATCGACGGACTGCGCGTGCCGGTGGCAGACCGTATCGGCGAAGAAGGCAAGGGCTTCAAGTACATCCTGCACGGCATGAATGCCGAGCGTATCCTGGTGGCCGGCGAGGCCGTGGGCCTGGGCCGCGCAGCGCTGGCGCGTGCTTCGCAGTATGCCCTGGAGCGTGAAGTCTTCAACCGCCCGATCGGCAAGAACCAGGCGATTCAGCATCCATTGGCCAAGTGCTGGATGCAGCTCGAAGCCGCCAACCTGATGGCCTTTCTCGCCGCTGCCAAGTTCGACCGCAATGAAGAGTGCGGTATCGAGGCTGGCGCGGCCAAATACCTGGGCGGTGAGGCTGGCTACAGCGCGTGCGAAACCGCGGTGATGACCCATGGCGGTTACGGCTATGCCAAGGAATACCACGTCGAGCGTTATATGCGTGAGGCGATGATCCCGCGTATTGCACCGGTCAGCCGGGAAATGATCCTGTGCTTCATTGCCGAGAAGGTCCTCGGCATGCCCAAGTCCTACTGAGGAGGCGTCATGAGCACTGATGAACAGAAGGTCGTGTCGCTGGAAGTCGGCATCTATTGCGACGACCTGCCCGTGGGCACGCGCTTTCACAGCAAAAAGCGCACGGTGACCGAAACCGACCTGGTGAATTTCGCCAACCTGACCTGGCTCACCGAAGAGCTGTTCACCAATGCCGACCCGGCCGACCGCGCCGGCATGGGCATCCCCGGCCGCGTAGTACCGGGCGGGCTGGTCTACACCTTCGCCGAGGGCCTGGTGGCGCCTTCGTTCCAGGCGTCGGGCATGGCGTTTCTCAATGCCGAACTGGACATGCAGGGGCCGACGTTCGTGGGTGACACCTTGCATGTGCAGTGCGAAGTGATCGAGCAACGCATCACTTCAAGGCCTGATCGGGGGCTGGTGCGTACGCGCAATGCGGTGGTCAATCAGCGGGGTGAGACGGTGTTGACCTATACGCCGTTGCGGATGATGCGGGTCAGAGGCTAGCGAGCCAGGGGGTGGCAGCCGGCCAACAAAGGCAAACGGCCGAGCGGTAACCCGCGTCGGCCGCGATGCCTGGATGCCGCTACTTAACGGGGGGCAACGGCTTGCCGCCAACCCCGGCTTCGGCGCATTGCAAGATGCCATAGCACAGGTACATGCCGCTCATGACCAGCGCCAGGACAAGTTGCAGCTCGGGCTGGCTTGAGCTCATGCGTGCGCCAAACTCGGAGACCCGCGCCAGATACGTGCACACACTGGTGGTCTCGCCGATGATGCTTGCATTACGGTCATCGGAATCTTCCAACTGGGACAGTTCGTAGAAGTGATAGCAGCTGGGTACCAGTGAAACGACAGCGAACAGGCCATCCCAGAAGCTGCCAAGCTTGGTGATGTACATCTCGGTGGTGCGATCGCCCTTGATGCGCCAATACCCCATTCCGGCCGCGCCATGGATGACTTTGCCGACGATGGTGGCGCCGGTGCAGATGACCGCTATGGTGGAAAAGACTTCATTCTTGATGGGGTAGGGGTCGGCAAATATCCGTGCATAGCCGGCAGTGCCGGCACACGCTATCGAGCACAAGGTTGCCCAGATCGATACGGGGTTGGTATTGACAACGAAGAAGTCCTCAACCTCCACATCCAGCAGCGTTATGACCGGCAGCACGAAAATCGAGAGGATGCCGCTTACCGCATGCCCCGAAATAAACAAGCGACGTTGTATTTCCTTGTCCAGGACGATCGGTGTGAGATTGCTCTTGCCGTCGCCCAATACCGCTGCGTCGGCCGCCAGCAGCACGGGCTGATGAGCAGCGAAGCGCGCCCGCAAATCCTTAAGGTCCGTGGCCGCGATCACCTTATCGCTGAAACCGTCGGTGGCTGTGAACAGCGGTTGGCCGGTGGCAATTTTGTAAATGATGGTCGCCGGTACCGCGCCGATCAGGCACAGCACATCGAGGATGGAAAACGGCGCCAGGCCAAACACATCTTCGAGAATCTCCGACAGCACCGGGATATAGATCTTGGCATCCAGCACGCCCACGGCAGTGCGCACCAATTGCGCGAGTAGATCAAATACCGTATCGCCAATGACTTTGGTCGTCAGTGCCAGGGCATCGACCAGGCGTACGACGACACGCTGGAGGATTTCGGCCATCGACAGGGTGTTGAAGTTGTCGAATACCTCGGCCTTGAGTGCTGCGACCAGGCCGTCGAATACGTTTTGCTCCATCTCGAATGCTTTGAGCACCGTGTGGACCAGGCCAGCGAGCCCATCATCGGCGCCGCCACCGGCGTTCGAGTTATCTACCGTGCTGTTCTTTACATTGGAATTGAAGTGTTGGGTCAGGTACTGGGACGGGGTCGAATGGGCGTGTTGCAGGTCGACCTGGCCGGTGCGCTGCGCGACCGACTGATCGCTGTTGGTGCGTTTGAGCCAATCGCTGGAGTGGGCCAGCCCCGCCCAATCGTCGAGGCTGTCGGTTGCCTTTTTCATCAGGCCATCGAATTGCCCCTTGATCCAGTCGATATCATCGGCGGCCTGGTAGGCGGAGAACACCAGCAGCTTCTTGAATACCTCCTTGGTGCGCACGATGTCACCCCAGTCGAACAGGAATGACAGGAATTTCAATACATCCTCGATGGCGGTCTTGATCCACTGGAACACTGTTTCCAGCGCACCGACGATCTTGACCACGACGTCCAGCACGAAACGAAAAATCTTGCCGGCCACCTCAACCACAAAATGCCAGACCTTGTTCAGCGTGTCCTCGATCAGGTGCACCACGTACTCGGCAAGGGACTTCAACCAGAGTACGAAATCAGCCCAGGCCGAATGCACGGTCTCCGTTGCCGCCAGGGCATGCAACGCGGCCAGGCGCACCTCGGGCGCATGGTGGGTAACCTGAACACTCGATTTGCTGACGGCAAACGACACCATATTGCCCGACGCCAGTGTCGACAAAGGCATGCGGGTAAGCTCTGCGCTGGCCATCAGCAGGGTGCCTGACTTGCGGCTTTTCAGGCCCTTGTGCGCCATTGCCAGCTGGCGCATGCCTTCGACGAATGCACCTTGGGCGCCGCTGGCGGGATCGGGGCCCATCAGGCTTTTTTCGACCTCGCCGTTGGCCTTGCGCACAACGGCCTTGGCCACCTTGTCTTCGCTGTCGAGTTGCGCGGCCTGCTGCAACGGCTTGTCCATCGGGTCGATCGTGATGGGCGGCTGACCGTCGCGGTGGATGTACAGTTCGGTCGCCGCCAGGCTGTCGACCCACTCCACGATCATCAAGCCACCTGTCAGGTCCACCGGTACATCGATGGGGGTAGGGGACAACACGTAGTAGTGATTGTTGATGTACAGGCCGACGCGATGTTCGGCGCCGAGGCTGACGGTAATCGGCTCACCGATTCTGGGGCCTTCTTGTACCTTGCCCAGCGGGCGATTGCTGTCGTCGGTAACCTGGATACGGGTGGTATAGGAGCTGAACTTCTTGGCCTTGGCCTTCACATTGGCTTGCACCGGCAACAGAATGTTGTCGAACTTCCAGGCACTGGCATCGAGGGTACGGCTGGCCTTTTTGAACAGGCCACTGCCGGCGTGGGCGAAAAACACCTGGCCGCTGTTGGCACGGTTGATATAAGGCGAAACGCCCTGCACCTGGCCAAGAATCGGCAGCGGATAACTCCAGGCCGCCGGTGTCGCTACGCTGTCGCGCGCGCAACTGGTGTAGAAGAGCTGCTGGGCGCGATTGAGCCCCCAGACGGTTACCTGCTCGGGCGTGGTGAAGGCGAACAGGCTGTGCACGTCTTCGAAAATGGCATGGCCCATCACCTTGATTGCCTGGGCGCCATCCTGCTGGCCGGTGCTGGGGAAATAGTAGAGTGCGCCGTGCCCGGCAACGTAAAGGTCGGTTTCCCCCTTGTCATTGAGCAGCGCACCGGCAATGGCCGAGGGCGCGGAGTCGTCCGGCATCTGCAGACGCACGGCGGTGGTGGGGTGGCCCGGTTTGAAGCGGTCATACAGCGGCTGGTAGACCAGGGTGTCGTGGCGACCGATATGGCCCAGGGTGTAGATCCCGTCAAGCTTGTCCGTTGCCCGACGGCCAAGGCAACTGGCGTAGTTCGCAAGCTCCAGGTCCACCGGCATGGCATGGCTTTTCCAGGCCTGGCCGCTGCTCATTTGCGCAGGGTCGGTGTCGATGTAAAAGCGCGCGACAAACTGCTGTGAATCATCCGGATTGCGGGAGCGGTCCACCACGATGTACTGCCCGTCGGCAGCCTGGCTGATAAAGACGTTGGCGATCGTGAGTTTTTCCAACGACACCACGGCATCCCACTTCGGCGTGGCAATCCAGGCGGTACTGTCGGCCGAGTTGCCCAGGCTCAGGTACAGATGGTCAGTGTCGGCGCCGGCAACCACCATCGCCAGGTCCACCTGGTTGGTGCCCGCGTTCTGCGCGACGGCGAAGGTTTTCACCGCACCGCCCGGATGCTTGGCGAGTACCTCCTTGCTGAGCTCGGTCTTGACCCAGCCGGTTTCGTGGCCGGGGGTTTCCTGGGTGACATACAACTCATTGTCGGTGCTTACGGAGAACAGCAGCGAGCAGCCGTTATCGGTCTGTAGCGCCGTGAACTGCTTTTCCGGCGCGGCGATGTCGGCCAGCTTGAAGTTGCTGATCAGTTCAGAGGAGTAAGTGACTTTCATGACGTTCCCTCGCATTGGTAGATGGCGTGCAACGGGTAGGTGAAAAAGCCTGCAGTACTACGCCCTAGACCGGGTCTGCGTAGGTGATGTGGGTCACCAGGTCGAGCTGTTCGGAGAGGTAGACATCGGTGTAAAGGAAGGTTTTGCCTCCGGGGAATACCCACGCTCCGGTGTTGTTGAGCATGTCCTTGAGTTTGCCGCCATAGTCGCTCAGGTGTGCCTTGGCCTGGTTCTGGGTGTTCGACAGGGAGGTGCGCCAGCTATTGATATCGACCGCGACGGATTTGCCCCAGCCGGTCAGGTCAATGGCTTCGGAGTTGTCCACGGTTTGTGGCGAGCTCTTGCTCAGGGTCGCCACCAACGCGCCATTGGCGTCCACGCTGATCTGGAACCAGCGCTCGACCTTGATATCGATCCACTGTTTATTGAACGAATCGGAGCTCAGGTACGTGGCTTCGGCGCGGCTTTTTACCGTGGTGATGACCTTGATCAGATTGCCCTCGAGGTAGACGTCCGAGGTGCTATCGGCGCTGACCTCCATCCAGCCAATCAGGCCGTTGACACCCGCGTTGTCACGAACCGGGCCGCCTTTATGGGTGAAGGTCAGGACATGGCTGCCGCCATTGCTGACCGGGGTGTACGCCAGCGCCCCGGTATACTCCGGCAACGACCAGACGTAGTAGGTGGACATGCCATCCACCCAGACCTGCACACTCGGTGCGAAGCACACACTCTTGAGCGCCTGGCTCAGTACCTGGTTGAGAAAGGTGACAAAGCACTCGCGGCGTATCGCGATCACCCCGTGACAGTCATCGTTTTCCTTTTCATCGAGCCAGTTCCAGGCGAACTGCACCGGCGGCGGCAGTTTGCGCCCCTGGGACATCACCAGATAGTTGAGGGTGTAGAAATCCTGTTGAGCCGGCAACGGTTTCCCGTCCTTGTCACGGAAGGGCGATACCTCGATGCCCAGGGCGGTGGGAATCAACGAAGGCGGGGCCTGCACCTGCACAGCGCTGTGCTGTGCCTGCACCGCATAACCCAAGGTTACGTCGCCCTTGTGCTTGAGTGCGTCCCAGTAGGTATTGATAAAGTCGCGCTGCAGGGCCAGGTAAGCATCGCTGTCCTTGTCCAGGCCGCTGATCTCGGGCAAATCCTGGAAGGGTGGATAATTCAGGTCCAGGTACAGTTGCTGCACGCTGAAGGCCGAATCCGGATTGAGGCTTTTCAAGCGCGCCTGAACCTCGGCGCTGAAGGTGTTGAATGCCGCGTCGTCAGGGCGCTGGTCCAGCCGAACGTTGAATTTCAGTACCCATGGCTTGTCGGCAGGTTGCACCAGGTTTTTCCAGACCAGCTGGTGGTGTCGTTCCTGCAGCTCGACAATGCAGAACTCGGCGAAAAACAGTCGATAAGTGACGTAGTCCCGACCCTGGTCGAGGGTCACTATCGTTGGCAGCTGCGTGGGGTCAACCCCTGACGGGATGCCAATTTTGGCGCGAAAGGCGAACATGAAGCCGAACGCATCCAGCTTCTCCAGCACTGCCGTGTTGCCGCTGTCATTGGCGATGCTGAAGGGGTCAACCCCGCAGGCCTGTTTGACCTCCTGATAATCTGCCCGGACGGGCTTCTTCTGCGCATCGTCATAGCGGTAACAGACGATTAATTCTGTGCCGTGGAACTCGTCGAGGAAATGATCCATGGTTAGGTTGATACCCAGCTGGCTGGTGGCCACTACCATGTCATAGTTGTATTTGGGGTCGGAGAGGTTGGACTGGTGGCCGCTCATGGGCGCCCTCCCAGCTCAATAGCATGGTGGTTCATGAGATTCCCTTCCTGCAGCTGGGTTTGGTAGTCAGTCAGATTAGTCGAGTTCCGGATTTGTGTAGCAGGCTCGAAAAATAATCACCGCTCACATCGAAAATGCCCGCTATGTGTCCCAAAGCGTCAAGTTCTTCAAGGGTGTGGTACCTAAAGTGAATGCCTGAATCTGCGGTCCTTGCGCTACCGATTTGGCAACGGATCTGTTCGGCACCCCAATCCACTTCACCAACGGACACTCCCATGAATAAGCAGTTTGAAGATCAGGTTGTATTGATCACCGGCGCAACGGCTGGCATTGGCTACGCCACGGCTATTGCGTTCGCACGCGAGGGCGCGCATCTGGTCGTTTCCGGGCGCAACGTCGTTGCAGGAGAACAACTGGTAGCGCAGTTGCGCTCGCTGAACGCACAGGCGGAATTCATTCAAGCCGATGTGAGTAATGAAGAGCAGGTGGCCAGGCTTGTGGATTTTTGCGTCAGCCGCTTTGGTCGTCTGGACGTTGCCGTCAACAGCGCAGGCTTCGAGGGCACCCGGGGTTCGATCATGGCGCAAACAGTGGAGTCGTACACGGCCACGTTCAATGCCAATGCGCTCGGAACCTTCCTGTGCCTCAAGCATGAGATGCGCATCATGTCGCAGCAGCGATCCGGAGCCATCGTCAACCTGTCCTCCACCATGGGCAGCAGAGGCAATGCGCAAGCACCGATGTATGTCGCCAGCAAACATGCTATCGAAGGCCTTACCAAGTCCGTAGCGCTTGAAGCCTGCCAGTACAACGTACGGGTCAACGCGGTGGCGCCTGGCCCGATTGCCACCGACATGCTGGATCGTATCGCGGGCGGTTCGCAAAACCTTCCCCTGGTGACCTCCACCATTCCCGCGGGACGAATAGGCGAACCAGAGGAAGTGGCGGACGCCATCCTGTTCATGGCATCGCGGCAATCAAGCTATATCACCGGGCAAGTCCTGGCGGTGAATGGTGGAAAGACCGCCATGTAAGGTGAGTGCTGGGCAAAAGGCTCCGTTGTTGAACGGGGCCTTTTCGTGTCCGGCGTTTGTCGGGCTAATTGACGTGGGCGTTGCGCCACGCACGTGGGCTGCAACCGAAGCGTTGGCTGAACCAGCGGGAAAACGCACTGAGGCACGAGAACCCCAACAGCTCGGCGATTTCGCTCTGCGAACGCTTGGAGTATTTCAGGTGCCTGATGGCCTGTTCGTTGCGAACCTGATCAAGGATCGAGGAAAAACTCTCCTGATGGCGCATCAGCTGGCGATGCACCGTTCGCCGGTCGACGCCCAGTTGCCGTGCCACCTGCTCGATCGAACAATGCCCCGTCAGGAGCTGCCGCCATATCAGGCGCCGCACAATGTCCACCACCGATTCGTTCGCCAGGCCGAGGGCGTCCAGGTGCTGCCGGACAAAACGGCTACCCATCGGGGTGGTGCCGTGGATAGGTGCATCCAGGTCCATGGAGCGGCACACGATTCCGTCGATCACACTGTTGAACTGGATAGTGTTGCCGAACACACGAAGGTGGGTCGAGCGATCGCGCGGTGCCGTATGCCTGAAGCACACCGCTTGGGGTTCCCAGTGCTCGCCGAGCAAGGTTTTGAGGTTGCGGAAGGTGACGCCGAGCATGAGGTCGATCGACTGACGCGCCGGCGGTTGTTCCCGGGTGATCTGCTCCCCGCGAACCACTGCAACGCCGTTGCGCTCCTCGATGAGGATCATGAAACCCTCGTTATGCAGGTGCAGGTAGCGCTGGACCGTTTCCAGGGCTTTGCGCAGGGTCGGTTCTTCGCACATCACCTGCGCCAGTGGCCCCAGGTTGGAAAGCTGCCGCCTTTCGGCCATGCGCAGGGCGAAATCTTCCAAGCCCGCATCGCGTGCGGAGTTTTCCAGCAGGTGCCACACCGCGTCGATGCTGATCTTGCTGTCGGCGCGATCGATGCAGGCGGGGTCGAGGTTCACCGCCTGCAGTTGGGCAGCCGGGTCAAGCTCGCAGGCGCGGGCCACATCGGCATAGTGGGTCAGGCAAGCGCTAAGAACTAGGTTGGCCATGATGGGGTTTCATCCCTGAACGTTCGATACACGTCCCAATTGGTTAAATCTTACGCGTCATCTTTGCGCAGACTCAAGCCGTATTCAATGGAGAGCCCAGCATGGAACTGCCCGATCGAACCACTGCAATCACCGCTGCCCACCTGTCCCCGTCAGCCATGGAGAACATGATGAACGCCAGCGCCAACCCCAACGAAATCCACCAGCCAACAACACCGCTCATTGACCGGATGCGCGCCGCCGGACAGTGGAATCAAGGCTGGGACAGCTTCGCCCGGCTCGACCCGGAATGGACCGAGAAATTCCTCGAGGCCGGACAGTTGCCCGTCTCTCGAGGCTTGATCGACCCCAAGACCTACGAATTCCTCGCCATCGCGGTGAATGCTTCCTGCACCCACATGTACAGCCCGGGTGTCCGCAGGCATACCCGCAAAGCGCTACAGCTTGGCGCCAGCCCCGAGGAAATCATGGGGGTCCTGGAATGTGTCGCGGTGCTTGGCTTGCACTCCTGCAGCCTCGGTGCACCGATTCTGCTCGAAGAAATGGCCAGGCTTGAAGCTGAAGCCGAGTGAGCCCAGTTGCCCGATCGCCACACCCAGTCTTTCAAGCGTTGCGCTGATCAATCAATACTTTGGAGATACCCATGAACTTTCTTGATGGCCACCTTTTTACCGAAAACCAGCAGCCCCTGATCATCACGGCAGCCCCCTATGCACCGTCGTGGCTGCCCTCCGATTTTCCCGAGGACATTCCAGTGACCATGGCCGAGCAGGTGCAGAAGGCGGTGGATTGCTACAACGCCGGGGCCACCGTGCTGCACCTCCATGTGCGGGAACTGGACGGCAAGGGCTCCAAGCGCCTGTCCAAGTTCAACGAACTGATCGCCG
>RCUU01001551.1_pt1 | contig 10802 bp, 10 predicted proteins | sample 2166211 | NCBI WGS metagenome assembly RCUU01 (sample SAMN09932620, study PRJNA488358) | compost metagenome | feature: garden; material: soil; isolation source: compost soil in phenylacetic acid-enriched culture | place: Germany: Experimental Botanical Garden Goettingen | collected 2016-01-27
TCCAGGGCACTGCCGAAGGCGCGCCGTTCCAGCCTGAAGAGCTGAACGCCATGCTCGAGCTGGCCAAGAAAGGCATGAACGAGATCTTCGAACTGCAAAAGGCCGCCCTGGCCGACTGACCGGGCTGCTCCAGACAAGGAGGACACCATGAGTGACGAGCAACTGCCGCTGCCCACGCCGAGCCAAGAGGCGCGTCAGTGGGCCATGTTTTGCCACTTGTCCGCCTTGCTGGGGATCTGGATTCCGTTCGGTACGATCATCGGCCCGCTGATTCTCTGGCAGATCAAGCGCGAGATGGACCCGTTCATCGATGCCCAGGGCAAGGAAGCGCTGAACTTTCAGATAACGGTGGCGATCGCCTCGGCTATCTGCTTCTTGCTGATGCTGGTGATTATCGGGTTCTTCCTGTTTGGCCTGATCGCGATCGGTGCGCTGGTGCTAACGATCATTGCCGGGGTGAAGGCCAATGAAGGGCAGCCTTATCGGTATCCGTTCACATGGCGGTTGATCAAGTAAGCCAAGACACTGCTGTTGTTTGACGCACACTTCAGCGCAATTCAAAACAAATGCCCCGACATGTCGGGGCATTTGTTTTTTTGCAATCAGATTAATCTCTATTATTGCGTGTTTTGTCGCTCGCTATTCAAACTAAGTTAATTCGTGCGCATAATATTTTTTACACGTTTAGACACAAACTGCAAAGCTCAGTGCCGCTTGTAGGCTTGGCAATTGGACTTGGCGGTTGATAAGGTTGGCCCAAGCAATATTTATCAAGAAATATTTCGATATATTCAGACCATTGACGGCTCCTGAATCTAATACCAATCAGTGTTGAGATCCATCAACCTGTTCAAGAGGCGTGTCCAGGTAAAAAGTTCGCCCCTGAATATATAAGCAAGAATATCCAGAATGCTTCAGCTCGATTTTTATGGAACATTAGTAGCGGCCTCTTTAGTACTTTTGCTGGGGCGCGGACTTGTCACGCGTGTCGGTTTTTTACGCGCCTACAATATCCCCGAACCTGTAGCGGGTGGCCTGGTGGTTGCCTTGGTTCTCCTGGTTTTGCGCGGCTTTGATGCTGAGGTCCGGTTCGACACTTCGTTGCAGACACCCTTGATGTTGGCGTTTTTCGCCACCATTGGCTTGAGTGCAGATTTCGCCAGCCTGAAGAAGGGCGGGCGGGTGGTGGGTGTTTTCATACTGGCGGTCACCGGGCTTTTACTGGTCCAGAATGCCATGGGTATCGGTCTTGCGAGTCTCTTGGGGCTCGATCCCTTGATGGGCCTGCTGACAGGCTCGGTTACGTTGGCCGGCGGCCACGGTACGGGTGCTGCATGGGGGGCTACGTTCAGTGAGAAGTACGGTCTGGCATCTGCCTCCGAGCTTGCGATGGCCTCTGCGACGTTTGGATTGGTGCTGGGCGGATTGATCGGTGGGCCAGTTGCTCGCCACCTCATCAAGCGCGTACAAGTACCCGGCTGCGTTGATCAAGAAAAACCACGGGTGCCAAAAGGCTTTGAACAGCCAAACAAAGAGCGCTCGATCACACCCTTTTCGTTTATCGAGACGCTCGCGCTGATCGCCGTCAGCCTGCTGGCAGGTACTCTTCTGAACGAGATGCTCCACGGAAGCGCATTCGAGTTGCCGACGTTCGTTTGTGTCTTGTTCGTGGGTGTACTTTTGCGAAACGGGCTTTCAGCGCTTGGCTTGTATCAAGTGTTTGAGCGTGAAGTCTCCGTGCTTGGGAATGTCAGCTTGTCGCTGTTTCTGGCAATTGCTCTCATGTCACTCAAACTCTGGGATCTGGCCGCATTGGCTTTGCCGATCTTCATCATCCTGGCGGCGCAAACGCTGGTCATGGCACTGTTTGCGATTTTCGTGACGTTCAGGGTCATGGGTAGTAACTACGATGCGGCTGTACTGGCGGCAGGACACTGCGGTTTTGGACTGGGGGCCACGCCAACTGCCATCGCTAACATGCAAGCGGTGACGCAGCGCTACGGGCCTTCGCAGATAGCGTTCCTGGTGGTGCCCATGGTGGGCGCTTTCTTCATCGACATCATTAATGTCATTGTGATCAAGTTGTATCTCGCTCTGCCGTTTTTCGCCGCGGCTTGAAGTTCTGGTCGATGGGAACCTCTGGATAGAGTGCATAAAAAAATGCCCGTATCTTGCGATACGGGCATTTTTTCGACCATCCGTCACACTGCTCAGTGAAAAATCACTTAGATCGTCAGCGTCCAGTCGTAGTCCACGATCAGCGGCGCGTGTTGCGAGAACCGCGGCTGGCGTGGCAGGCGTGCGCTGCGTACGAAGCGGCGCAGGCCCGGGGTCAGCAGTTGATAGTCGAAGCGCCAACCGAGGTTGAGCATCTCCGCCTGTTCGTTGTCCGGCCACCAGCTGTACTGGTCGCCTTCCCGGCTGACTTCCCGCAGGGCGTCGACATAACCCATGTTGCCGACAATCTCGTCCATCCAGGCACGTTCAGGTGCCAGGAAGCCCGGAGATTGCTGGCTGTCGCGCCAGTTCTTGATGTCGAGCTTCTGCTGCGCCACGTACAGCGAGCCACAATAAATGTACTCGCGGCGTTTGCGCCGCTGCTTGTCCAGGTACTTGCCGAAGTCGTCCATGAGCTTGAACTTCTGGTTCAAGTCCTCATCGCCGTTCATCCCCGAAGGAAGCAGCAAGGTGGCAATACTGACTTTGTCGAAATCTGCTTGCAGGTAGCGCCCGTAGCGGTCGGCCGTCTCGAAACCGAGACCGCTGATGACAGCCTTCGGTTGCAGCCGCGAATACAAAGCCACGCCACCTTGGGCGGGGACTTCAGCATCGCAGGCATAAAGGAAGTAGCCATCCAGTTGGAAGGCTGGGTCATCCAGTTCAAAGGCGGAGGCACGGGTGTCCTGCAGGCAGATGACGTCGGCATTCTGTGCCTGCAGCCAACTGAGCAAACCACGCTCGACTGCAGCCTGAATACCATTGACGTTCACACTGATGATCCGCATAAATGGCCCCAAAAATCGCGTGCGTGTATGATACACGGCGTCAAGCTAATTAGCTAAATCCGTGGTATTTGGGGTTTTTTCATGCAAGCGTATCAGCGCGATTTCATCCGTTTTGCCATCGATCGCGGCGTTTTGCGCTTCGGTGAGTTCACCCTGAAGTCCGGGCGCACCAGTCCTTACTTCTTCAATGCCGGCCTGTTCAACTCGGGTTCGGCCCTGGCGCAGCTGGGTCGTTTCTACGCCGCCGCCATTGCCGAGAGCGGCATTTCGTTCGACGTGCTGTTTGGCCCTGCCTACAAAGGCATCCCGCTGGCGGCGACTACCGCCGTGGCCCTGGCCGAGCATCACAACCGTGACCTGCCATGGTGCTTCAACCGCAAGGAAGCCAAGGCCCACGGCGAAGGCGGCAGCCTGGTTGGCGCACCGCTGACCGGTGAAGTGCTGATCATCGACGACGTGATCACCGCCGGCACCGCCATCCGTGAAGTGATGCAGATCATCGCCTCCCAGGACGGCGCCAAGGCCGCTGGCGTGCTGATCGCCCTGAACCGTCAGGAGCGTGGCAACGGTGAGTTGTCGGCGATCCAGGAAGTCGAGCGTGACTTCGGCATCCCGGTCATCAGCATCGTTTCGCTGAACCAGGTGCTGGAATTCCTGGCGGACGATCCGCAGCTCAAGCAGCACCTGCCTGCTGTCGAAGCGTACCGCGCCCAGTTCGGCGTTTAACCGCAATTCCCTTGTAGGAGCGAGCTTGCTCGCGATGCACGTCAGAGCGCCGCTTTTCGCCAGGCACCCTGCGTTATCGTTGGCGTTTTTCGCGAGCAAGCTCGCTCCTACAGGGAGTGCGGCAAAAAAAGACCCCGCTCAGCCAGGCTGAGCGGGGTCTTTTTCATTGCGCTATCGCTTAAGGACGCTTGCGATTGCTGATCAAGGTGCCCACGCCGGTATCGGTGAAGATTTCCAGCAGGATCGCGTTCGGCACGCGGCCGTCGATGATCAGCGAGCTGCCCACGCCGCCCTGAACCGCTTCCAGTGCACAACGGATCTTCGGCAGCATACCGCCGTAGATAGTGCCGTCGGCGATCAGGTCGTCGACCTGCTGCGTGCTCAGGCCGGTCAACACGGTGCCCGACTTGTCCATCAGGCCGGCAATATTGGTCAGCAACATCAGCTTCTCGGCTTTCAGTGCCTCGGCGACTTTACCAGCCACCAGATCCGCGTTGATGTTGTACGACTCGCCGTTCTCACCCACGCCAATCGGCGCAATCACCGGAATGAAGTTGCCTTTGACCAGCAGGTTCAGCAGTTCGGTGTTGATCCCGACCACTTCGCCGACCTGACCGATGTCGATGATTTCCGGCTGGGTCATCTCCGGGGTCTGACGGGTGACGGTGAGCTTCTTCGCACGAATCAGCCCGGCGTCTTTACCGGTCAGGCCGATGGCGCTGCCGCCGTGACGGTTGATCAGGTTGACGATGTCCTTGTTGACCTGGCCGCCGAGGACCATTTCCACCACGTCCATGGTCGCGGCGTCGGTGACGCGCATGCCGTCGACGAAATGGCTCTCGATCGACAGGCGCTTGAGCAGGTCACCGATTTGCGGGCCGCCACCGTGAACCACCACCGGGTTGATGCCCACGGCCTTCATCAGCACGATGTCGCGGGCGAAGCCGGTTTTCAGCTCCTCGCTTTCCATCGCGTTGCCGCCGTATTTGATCACCAGTGTCTTGCCGACATAACGGCGGATGTAAGGCAGCGCTTCGGACAGGACCTTGGCGGTGTTGGCGGCGGCTTCGCGTTCGAGGGTCATTCAGGGCTCCGGGTGAATCAGAACGGTAGTTGGAGATCAGGTGCAACACGCTTCAACTGGGCGTGGAAAACGTCCTTGATGCGCTGCAATTCAGCCTCGTCATCGGCCTCGAAACGCAGCACCAGCACCGGTGTGGTGTTGGAGGCGCGTACCAGGCCCCAGCCTTTGGCATAGTCGACTCGCACGCCGTCAATGGTGGTCAGGTCGGCGCCTTCGCCCCACTTCGCGTCGTGCAATGCATCAATGATGCTGAATTTGCTCTCTTCGGTCACATGGATATTGATTTCCGGCGTAGAAATATCGTTCGGGAAGGTCGCGAACAGCTCTTCGGCCGAGGATTTTTCCTTGCTGAGGATCTCCAGCAACCGCGCGGCGCTGTAGATGCCGTCGTCGAAACCGAACCAGCGCTCCTTGAAGAAGATGTGCCCGCTCATTTCGCCAGCCAGCAGGGCGCCGGATTGTTTCATTTTCTTTTTGATCAACGAGTGACCGGTCTTCCACATTAGCGACCGGCCGCCGTATTCCTTGATCAGCGGGATCAGGCGGCGGGTGCATTTGACGTCGAAGATGATCTCGGCGCCCGGGTTGCGCGCCACGACGTCGCGGGCGAACAGCATCAGCAGGCGGTCCGGGTAGACGATGCTGCCGGTATTGGTCACCACACCGACGCGGTCGCCATCGCCGTCGAAGGCCAGGCCGATGTCAGCGTTGGTTTCCTTGACCTTGGCGATCAGGTCCACGAGGTTTTCAGGCTTGCCCGGGTCCGGGTGGTGGTTCGGGAAGTTGCCGTCCACTTCGCAGAACAGCGGGATGACTTCGCAGTTCAGCGCTTCGATCAGTTGCGGGGCGATCACGCCGGCCGCGCCGTTGCCGCAGTCGACGACCACTTTCAGGCGACGGGCCAGCTTGATGTCCTGGACGATTTCGGTGGTGTAGCGGTCGAGGATCTCGACCTGGGTGATGCTGCCCTGGCCGCTGCTCAGGTTGTTGGTCTTGAGGCGGTCGTGCAGGGCCTGGATCTGTTCGTTGGCCAGGGTGTCACCGGCGATGACGATCTTGAAACCGTTGTAGTTCGACGGGTTGTGGCTGCCGGTGAGCATCACCCCGGATTTGCCGGCCAGGACGTTGGCGGCGTAGTACAGCGCGGGCGTTGGCACCAGGCCGACATCGCTGACGTGGCAGCCGCTTTCGGCGATGCCGCGAATCAGTTCTGCAACCAGCTCCGGGCCGGACAGGCGGCCGTCGCGACCGACGGAAACGTTCGGCTCACCTTGGGCCAGGCTCTGCGAACCGATGGCGCGGCCGATCCAGTAAGCGGTTTCGGCATTGAGGAATTCCGGCACGGTGCCGCGAATGTCATAGGCGCGGAAAATGCTGTCGGGCAGCTTCGGGGCGATCTTGGCTGGGGTGCTCATCTACGGAAATGCTCCATCTCGAAAGTGGCGGGACAGACCGACGAATCGTTCGACGGCAGGCTCAAACTGAAGGGTATGACGGCGTTTTCCACGGAGAGTTCGTGGTATGAAAGGGCCATGATGCCTCGGCGGGCGTGGCTTTCGGCCGGCAAAACCTTGATTTTCGGTGTTAAACCTTTCAGCTGATCTGCTGAAACTTCCCCCTGTAGGAGCTGCCGCAGGCTGCGATCTATTGATCTTGATCTTAAAAATCAAAAGATCGCAGCCTGCGGCAGCTCCTACAGAAGATGGCTCCGGTTATTTGGTGCCGGTATGGCCAAATCCGCCAGTGCCGCGTTCGGTTTCGACGAACTCTTCAACCATTTCGAAATGCGCCTGTACCACCGGTACCAGCACCAGTTGCGCCAGACGTTCGCCGACGGTCATGGTGAAGTCGGTCTGGCCACGGTTCCAGCAAGACACCATCAGCGGGCCCTGATAATCCGAGTCAATCAGACCCACGAGGTTGCCCAGCACGATGCCGTGCTTATGGCCCATGCCCGAGCGCGGCAGGATCAGCGCGGCGAGGTTCGGGTCGCCGATGTAAACCGACAGACCGGTGGGGATCAGCACGGTTTCACCCGGCTTGATCACGATGTCCTGATCCAGCATGGCGCGCAGGTCGAGGCCGGCGGAACCCGGGGTGGCGTATTGCGGCAGCGGGAATTCGGTGCCGATGCGTGGGTCGAGGATCTTGGCTTGCAAAGCGTGCATGTAAATTAAACCTGGTTCAGACGTTCGGCGATAAAGGTGATCAGCTGACGAGCAATCTTGCTCTTGCTGGTCTGGGCGAAAAGTGTGGCGTGAAGCTCGCGGTCGATGACGCTGCAGGCGTTTTCTTCGCTGTTGAAGCCAATGCTCGGGTTGGCGACGTCGTTGGCGACGATCAGATCGAGGTTCTTGTCTTTCAACTTGCGTGCAGCGTAATCGAGCAGGTGTTCGGTCTCGGCGGCGAAACCGACACTGAACGGACGGTCAGGGCGGGTGGCGATGGTGGCCAGGATGTCCGGGTTACGCACCATCTGTAGCAACAAGCCGTCGCCGTTCGTAGGATCTTTCTTGAGTTTCTGTGGGGCGACGACTTCCGGACGGTAATCCGCGACCGCTGCCGAGGCGATGAACAGGTCGCAAGGGATCGCCGCTTCACACGCGGCCAGCATGTCGCGGGCGCTGACCACGTCGATACGGTTGACGCGATCCGGAGTCGGCAGGTGCACGGGGCCGGTGATCAGGGTTACGCGGGCACCAGCCTCCACAGCGGCTTCGGCCAGGGCAAAGCCCATTTTTCCGGAGCTGTGGTTGGTGATGTAGCGCACCGGGTCGATGTTTTCCTGGGTCGGGCCGGCGGTGATCAGCACGTGTTTGCCGGTCAGGGCCTGACGCTGGAAGCAGTCGGCCGCGCACTGGGCCAGCTCAAGGGCTTCGAGCATGCGCCCCAGGCCGACGTCGCCGCAGGCCTGGCTGCCGGAGGCTGGGCCGAAAACCTTGATGTCGCGGCTTTCGAGGGTTTGCAGGTTGGCCTGGGTCGCCGGATCGCGCCACATGGCCTGGTTCATTGCCGGCGCGACGGCGACCACTGCGTCGGTGGCCAGCACCAGCGTGGTCAGCAGATCGTCGGCGATGCCTTGGGCCAGGCGGGCGATCAGGTCCGCCGTGGCGGGGGCGATCAGCACCAGATCGGCCCATTTGGCCAGTTCGATGTGGCCCATGGCCGCCTCGGCCGCCGGGTCCAGCAGGTCCAGGTGGACCGGGTGCCCGGACAGGGCCTGCATGGTCAACGGGGTGATGAACTCTGCGCCGCCACGGGTCATGACCACGCGCACTTCGGCGCCCTGATCGATCAGGCGGCGAACCAGGTCGGCGCTCTTGTAGGCAGCGATACCGCCGCCGACGCCCAGAACAATGCGTTTCCGATACAGCCGCTGCATAGGCCTGCCTTTCAATTCGTTGGTGACATACGTGGCGAAACCCCCTCCCCAGGGTGAATTCGCCCGCAAAAAAGATGGGCTACGATATCACAGCGACCGCTACGGAACAGCGGCGCCCACAGACAGGGAAGTGCTATGAGTATTCGCGATTGGCCTGCGGCGGAACGTCCGCGGGAAAGGTTGTTGGAGCACGGGGCAGCGAGCCTTTCGGACGCTGAGTTACTGGCGATTTTTCTGCGCACCGGATTGCCCGGACTAAGTGCTGTGGATCTGGCGCGCAATCTGTTGACTCAATTCGGTAGTCTGCGTTTGCTGCTTGAGGCCGATCAGGACGAATTCAGTAAACAATTGGGGCTCGGGCCGGCGAAGTTTGCGCAACTGCAAGCTGCTCAGGAAATGAACAGGCGGCATCTGGCTGAGAAATCACGGCAGAAACCAGCCCTGGAAAACCCTCAGGTCGTTCGCGATTATCTGAAATCGATGCTGCGTCACGAACCGCATGAGGTGTTTGGTTGCCTGTTTCTCGACTCCAAACATCAAGTACTGAATTTCGAGATACTGTTTCGCGGCTCAATCGACAACACCAGCGTGCATCCACGCGAGGTTGTGAAGCGATGTTTGGCCAATAACGCCGCTGCGTTGATCCTGTGCCACAACCATCCATCGGGGAACACTGACCCCAGTCAGGCAGATCGGCTGCTGACCAAGCGACTGCAAAAGGCACTGGAGCTGATTGATGTGCGGGTGCTCGATCACTTCATCGTCGGCGATGGTGAGCCGTTGTCGATGGCTGAGTGTGGCTGGATGTAAAGTTCAGGGGAAAAACGCTAAACCCCTGTAGGAGTGAGCCTGCTCGCGATAGCAATTTTCCAGTCACCGAATGGGTTGACTGAAATGACGCCATCGCGAGCAGGCTCACTCCTACACGTTATGTGCAGGGCAGGTTATTTCAGGTTTACCTTCGAATAGTCCTGGCGGCCAAAGGGGCTTACCGAGTAACCCTGCACGTCCTTACGTGTCAGCGCATAAGCGGTCGGATGCGCCAGCGGCAACCACAACGCCTGCTGCTGAATCTGCGCCTGCGCCTGCTCGTACAGCTTGGTGCGTACACCTTGTTCGCTGGTGGTCTTGCCGGCGCTGATCAGCTTGTCCAGATCGGCATTGCAGTAGCGCGCGAAGTTGGTGCCCGATTTGACCGCGGCGCAGGAAAACTGCGGTGTCAGGAAATTGTCCGGGTCGCCGTTGTCGCCGGCCCAGCCCATGAACAGCAGGTCATGCTCGCCCGCCTTGGCGCGGCGAATCAGTTCGCCCCACTCGATCACGCGGATTTCCGCCTGAATACCGATTTCCGCCAGATCCGATTGCAACAACTGTGCACCGAGGCTTGGGTTCGGGTTGAGCAGGCTGCCTGATGGACGCGTCCAGATGGTGGTCTGGAAGCCGTCTTTCAAACCGGCCTTGGCCATCAGCGCCTTGGCTTTGGCCACGTCATGCGGGTAACCCGGCAGGTTCTTCGCATAACTCCAGGTGTTCGGTGGGTAAGGGCCATTGGCCGCTTCGGCGGTGTCTTCGAACACCGCCTTGATGTAGTTGGCCTTGTCGAAGGCGAGGTTGATGGCCTGACGCACCTCTGGCTTGTCCAGCGGCGGATGCTGGCTGTTGATGCCAACGAAAGAGGTCATGAAGGCGTCAGTCTTTTCGACTTTTAGTGTCGGCTCTTTCAGCGCGGCCTGTACGTCCAAAGGTTTTGGCGACAGGGCGATCTGGCATTCGTTGCGCCGTAGCTTTTGCAGGCGCACGTTGGCGTCCGGGGTGATGGCGAAGATCAACGGGTCTACCGAAGGCTTGCCGCCAAAGTAATCTGGGTTGGCCTTGTAGCGAATCGCCGCGTCTTTCTGGAAGCGGTTGAACACAAACGGGCCGGTACCGATCGGCTGGCTGTTGAGCTTGTCCGTGGCGTTGGCCTTCATCAATTTGTCGGCGTATTCGGCGGAGTAGATCGAGGCGAAGCCCATGCTCAGTGTCGCCAGGAAGGTCGAGTCCGGGTGATCAAGGGTGAAACGCACGGTCAGCGGATCGAGCGCGTCGATCTTCTTGATCAGCGCTGGCAACTGCATCGATTGCGCATGGGGGAAGCCGCTTTGGGCGACTTTGTGCCACGGGTTGGCCGGGTCGAGCATGCGGTCGAAGCTGAATTTGACGTCTTCTGCGGTCAGCTCACGGCTCGGCCTGAAGTAGTCAGTCGTATGAAACTTCACCTGCGGGTGTAGCTTGAAGACATACGTCAGGCCATCGGTGCTGACTTCCCAGCTGTCGGCCAGGCTCGGCACGACTTTGCCGCTGGCGGTGTCGAATTCAACGAGACGGTTCATCAGCACGTCGGCCGAGGCGTTGGTGGTGGTCAGCGAGTTGTACTGCACCACGTCGAACCCTTCAGGGCTGGCCTCGGTGCAGACGCTCAGGGCGGCGGCAAATGCCTGTGGGCTCAGCAGAAGCGGGGCGAGCAACAGCGGTAGGGCAGCAAGGCGCATGGTCGGCTTCCTATACAGGTCGAAGGCCCATCTGCAAGTGCAGTCTGGAAAAGGCTTACCCTAGTGGGCTCTTT
>RCUU01001552.1_pt1 | contig 10791 bp, 5 predicted proteins | sample 2166211 | NCBI WGS metagenome assembly RCUU01 (sample SAMN09932620, study PRJNA488358) | compost metagenome | feature: garden; material: soil; isolation source: compost soil in phenylacetic acid-enriched culture | place: Germany: Experimental Botanical Garden Goettingen | collected 2016-01-27
AAACACGAGATGATCGACAATATCTCGGAACATTTCCCGTTCCTGTGGCGTCACCTGAAGCCTTGCAACAAGATCCGGGTTCTTGGCGGATGCTCTCTCCATGATCTGAAGCGTTGTCAGCAGCGTGAATTTCACCATATAGTTCGTAAATGCATTATTATCCGTAAATGGCAAGTATTCATCTGGGCCCATCACACCCATCAAATGATACTCCCCCTGCTTGCAGTCTACTCGGCTCGCCCAATAACGCGCTGTCTCGACCATCATCTCCAAACCTTCATGGAACATAAAAGTCTCATCCTGAGTTGCTTCGTAATAATGATAGAGTCCATAGATGACGTCCGCCGTAACATGCACCTCTAGATCCGCATATTGCCAGTTCGAGCACTGCTCCAAGCCGGACATACAAGACTCCCATGGATAACGCGCGCCTTGATAGCCATACCGGGCAGCATTACTCTTCGCCCCTTGCAGCGTGTTATAGCGGTATGCAATCAGCTTCTTCGCGTACTGTGGCTGTGTATAAATATAGAAAGGTAACAAATAAATTTCTGTGTCCCAGAAATAATGCCCAAAGTAAGCTTCCCCTGCGTAAGCCTTGGCATCAATCGCAACGCGATCGCTATCGTTCACCGACCGCAGCAAATGATAAATGCTGAAGTTGACGCTGTCTTGAAGCTTCGCATCCCCTTCGATCGCAATACCCGATTGTCTCCATTTCGTATTCCAGTCCCGCTTATGGACCTCCCAGTCTTCATCGGCGTCTACACCTTGACCCACCAATTGTGCAATATGTGCCGCGATGTCACCAGCAAAATCAGTATCCATGCTTGTAGCTATCCACACATATTTGACCAGTAACACGGGCTCGCCTTTACGAAGAGATACACGGTACGTCGCCCGAATTCGATTAGCTTCGTCTATCGCATGATACTGAGGTGAACCTAAGTCCACCCCTTCCATTCTGGAGAACATCGCAACGTCTTGATCCGTATCCGTCTTGACGGTGAGGAGCAAGCCTTGGTCTGCCTTCCCCTCCACCTTCGTAAAATGCTGATAACCGTTCGTCGTCACATCTCCGTCTATGAAGCTCTCTATCTCAATCTCTGTATCTTCGGTTGCAGTAATACTGATATGCTGCACAATTAGGTGTTTATTAGCCATACTGCAATAACGGCGGAACTCGATGTGAAGATTATGATCTTGGCGATGCCACACCAAAGACCTTGATAACACACCATGATCCATATCTAGAGACCGCTGTAGTCCGCTGTATTCAGACAATTCCATATCCAAACGCTCATCGGCTTGATAAAGATTGATGCCTAACGGATAAGGCAGGTTGACGATTTCTTCCCCAAGCATGGGATGCTTCCCATAAATCCCCGGAACATAAACTCCCCATTTGCTCTTCGGGTGTCTTGCCTTCTCCAGCGTTACATTCGCCGGAAGCCGCCAATACCGGTCGTTCTGTGTTGCTTGGTGCAGATCTTCTTCGAAGGAAGCACGAATATTCATATATCCGTTTCCTTGTGTGAAGGCACCTTCATAATGTTTATGATCATCAGCCTGATAGCTTGCGATTGTCATTTGTCTTGCCATTGCCTATTCCCCTTTCTTTCGTGGACGTTATCCGAGCTCCTGCTTTATTCGGCCAGGTAGCTTACCATGCTATGCAGCAACCAAACTGCGAGATGATTCATGCTGAATTGATAGGGCTGACTACCAACGCCGCCGTCGAAATTAAGTGTCGTAAGTAACACTTTTCCTTGCCCTTTCGTAAATTCAAGTAAATAATCTCCCGCATCGAACCTGCGCGCATCATATCGCCGAACCAGTGTAGAATAGGGACCAATCTCGGATTCTAGCGCCAATTTATCGAAGAACCGATCTGTGCCCACACCAAAGAACTGGATACCCGCATAACCTAGATGCGCTAACGTATCCGTCACCGGATGCTCCTTAATTACTTTAACGCCCTCTCGATAGAACGGATTATACTTCACAGGGAAACAGCCCTCGCCTTTCTGAACAGCAATAACGTTTACACCCTGTTCGACTAAAGCTTCCACCTCATGTCCGAACATCGTCGTCAATAGAATATTACCTGGCTCCAGAGCTAGTACATCTTGCAACTGTTGTAATCGTCTGATGTTGAACCGATCTTCAATACCTACGAAACCACCCATTGGATCATAGAGATGAATCATAGCTTTCGTCAGCGTATTCGGGTAGACCCAAATATCCCACGTATTGGTATACGAGCCTTCTGCATGTTCAAGTCGAATTTTCAGCTTGCAGCGTTTAGCCACATCGACTTCAGGCAGAGGAATCGCAAGCTCAGCAATTTGACTGACCGTATCCTTCGGCATCGCGTACATATCCGTATGGGTGAAGAACACCTGCTCTCCGTCCTTGAACTGGACCGTATAGACGCCCGCCAGATCTAATGGACTGCGGTTCGACAGAGACAACCGGCCTTTTAGGGTATCTTTGGCGAAATAATTAAAGCTGTCCTTATTTAAGAAACGATCCGCCCCATTCTTCCATATGCGCGTAAGGTCCTTGTTAAGAGAAACGACGATATCGCCGTTCACGGCTTGCATTTCCTCCACGCTGACTTTGGGCTGCATATGGAGATCCAATAGACCTGATGTCGTAATCGGCACATCCGCAAGGGTCGTAATGTTATAGCCCTTCACTTCTTGATAACTTCGCGTTAATTCCAAGATGTACTTGCGAGTACTGTACATTTGCCGGTAGCTTAACGCTTCAATTTTCTCTACTTCCTCCGTAATCCCATACTTATTAAGAATTTCCGCTTGATAATAAATCGGATTATCGGACCCGAAGCCCTTGTGAACTTGGCGCAGGAGGTTAACATTCTCGTCTGGATTAAACCACCACGCCTCATCCCGTTCCAAATGCAATTGTTTCAATAAACGGAACGTATCCGCATCGTTGTATTCACCGAATAACCACGGCTTCACTTCGCGATAGCTGCGCGTAAATTCATTCATCAACCCATCTAGGTTATAGAGCTCTGCGTAGAAATGATAGTCATAGATGTCCGAACTGGCATTGCTCACGCCCTCAAAGCATTCTCCTGATCCACTATTGTCGCAGATGATCATCTGTTGATCTTTCCGCTTCACCATCTGATATAAATCATTCAGGGTTTCACTGCTGATCGTGTCATCCAACTCGCAACCCAGACTGACTAACGAAATGGTCGGATAATGCATGAATATATCAAGCATTTTCGGATACTGCTCATAGATGCGTCTAACCATGCGCTCGCCTTCCACCGGCAGCCAGAGAGGAAGCTCCTGCCACGTGACAATTCCCAGCTCATCACACAGCTCGTAGTAATAGGCTGGCGGGAAGTAGAGACAATGCTTCACGGTGTTAAAGCCTAACGCCTTAATCTTCAGCAGCTCGTCCTTTACTTCTTCATAGGTTGGATATGGTGTAAACCGATCTGGATAACATCCCCAATGAATAACGCCGCGCATATAGAACGCTTCACCATTCAATTTAATTTCGCCGTTCTCTATCGTAATTTTGCGGAAACCCGCTGTGACTTCGTATTGATCAAGCGAACTGCCTTGATGAATTAGCTGCACCTCGAGGTGATAACGTCTAGGCGATTGCGGGGACCAGATATGGATCTGTTCCAAGTTCATATGAACATGCTCCGCGTAAGGAACCTGCTTCGTGACAAGCTCCCCCTCATCATCCGTTACCCGCAATTGAAGATCCAGCGAGGATTCCGAACCGTGCAATCGACTGTCCACCTGAACCTGCCGAAGATCTGTATCGAACTTCACCGTCACATGCTCGAAATAAACATGCCCCCGAACTTTCAGTTGTACATCCTTCCATATCCCTCCAAATGGCAGCATAATGTCAGGGATAAAGCCGAAGAGCACCGAACGGAAAAAGTACGGGCTTTCTTTATCAAAATTCGGTTTCGTCACAAGTACGGTTAGGACATTCTCACCCGCTTGAACAGCGGAAGTTATATCCATTTCGAACCGATCCCATATCCCTTCGTGTGAACCGACGGAAGTGCCATTACAGAACACTTCACAGATATAGCTGACACCATCGAATTGAATGGCGTATGATGCCCCCGGTTCTACAGCATCCAGCGTAAATTTCTTTTCATATACGAAAGGTCCTGAGAAGCTGCGATTTTCTTGTACGGTCTCGACGGCGCTCGGCACCTTAATCGTCTGCTTCATCTCATTGCCATATTGTATTGTCCAATCACCATTTAAGCTGATCGTCTGCACCATAAAGTTCACTCCTTATCCTTTAACCCCAGAGGAAATATTAACGTTCAGAATATGCTTCTGCCCGATGAAAAAAGCAATGATCGTAGGCAGTGTCATGAGAACCGTGATTGCCATAATAGATGTAAAGTCCGTCGTATACGCGCCTTTGAAAAGGGAAAGACCAATCGGCAGCGTGAATTTATCTGAATTCGAGATGTATACGAGCGGCCCTAAATAGTCATTCCATACGACGATCATGTACATAATGGCAGCCAGCGCAAGCTGTGGTTTCAATAACGGTAAGAAAATACGGCTAAAAATTTGCCAGTGGTTAGCACCATCGATAATAGCCGACTCTTCGAAATCTTTTGGGATACCGCGCAAAAATTGGCGCATCAAGAAGATATAGAACGCTCCCCCAAAGAACGTAGGTACAATTAACGGCTTGAGTGTATCGAGCCACCCGAACAAGTTAAATTGCATATAAAGAGGAATAACGAGAACATCCCAAGGGATCATCATCGTGGATAGCAGTAGTAAGAATAAAAATCCTTTCCCTCTAAACTCATATCTAGCAAATCCGAATGCGACGATCGCGCTAGAAAACGTCATACCGATTACGGATAACCCAGTGACAATCACAGAGTTCATTAAATACTTGGTGAAAGGCTGCGCTGTCCAAGCCGAAACAAAATTATCAAAATGGAGCTTCTCAGAAAATAGTGATGGCGGATACAAACCTAAGTCGGCAGGATCTTTAATCGCAGTTAGAAAAGCCCATAACAGAGGAAATATGAATGCAAGGGACAGCACCCCCAAGACAACGTAGATGCCGATCTTTTTCGATGTTGTGCTCATGTCACGCGCCTCCTATACTTCGTAATACGTCCATTTTTTTGATATATATAACACTGCACCTGTAAGTCCAAGAATGAGCAAGAACATGACCCAAGCGTTGGCAGCGGCATATCCAAGTTGAAACTTCTTAAAGGCATTTTCATAGACGAACAATGCATACATGTAAGTGGATTTTAACGGTCCGCCGTTCGTTAAGTTCATAACTACGGTTAATTGCTGGAATGAAGCAATAATTGCCATAATCAAATTGTATACAATCGTTGGACTGAGTAATGGCATCGTAATTCGCGCAAACTTACGAAAGCCTGTGGCCCCATCCATCGTCGCGGCTTCTTGCACCTGTGTAGGAATACTCTTAATTCCGCTAAGGAATACCATCATCATCGAACCTTGCGCCCAAACTGTCGTTAGAACAACTGCCCACATCGAAGCATCGGGACTACGCAGCCAAGGGACAGCATCAAGACCAATAACGGAAAGCATGTAATTCATAATCCCGTTATCCTTCAAAATCCACGTCCAGATCAATGCGAGCGCAACGCCCGAAATAATACTCGGAAGATAGAATATCGTCTTAAATAAGCCTGCGGCCTTATTAATCACACTAAGAAGAACTGCCAGTAATAATGCGATTCCGACGTTGATCGGTACAAGCATTACTGCATATTTCATAGTGACCTTCAGAGCGATATAGAAGTTCGGGTCCGAGAACATATTAATGAAATTTTGAAGGCCTATGAAAGTTCTGTCATCGCCCATAATGCTCCAGTTATGCATACTCATATATAGAGAGAACATGAGCGGGAACAACGTGAACACAGCAAACCCAATCATCCACGGTGAAATAAAAAAATAAGGTACAAGTTTGTTTTTTCCTTTTAATTGCATCACGGTTACCTCCCCATCAACATTTCCATCCTAGCTGTTATTGTGCTGGAAAGGCTCCCCTCGAGGTTAGCCCTTCCAGTTTTATCTCTGTGTGTTATTGCATAATAGATTCGATTTTGCTCTGGGTCTCATCCAACACATTTTTAATATCAACTTTGTCTTGAACGAAAACAGCTTCTAATGCTGTAGCAATCTCTGCATTGACTTCTGGCCATTTCACGGTTTTAACCAGGGAAGGACGTTTCGATACGGAACGCTCCAGCATCGTATAAAACGGTTTAATTTGTTCATCGTTCAGATAGCCTAATTCGTTAGCTACCGATTCACGAACCGGCATTTCAATTTCACTTAATGTTTTAATCGACTCAGGAGATGTATAGAACTTAATAAATTCCCATGCGGCATCCGCATTCTTTGAGCTCTTTGTCACTGACAAGAACGATGCATGCACGACGCTCATGCTGCTTCCATCCTTAAACCCTGGCATTGGTGCAATACCCAGATCCACACCCGCATCTTTAATGGCATTAATGAACCATCTGCCCATTTCACCAAACGCATATTTGCCGGAGCCTATCACTTGTCCAAAGTCATCTGCTAAATTACCTGCATATGCGACCTTATCCTTATAGATCAAATCATGCATGTATTGAATCGCTTCTATGTTCGCTTCGCTGTTGACGACAGGTTTGCCTTCATCATTGATCCATTCACCACCGTTGGACCACAGAATCGATTCAAAGGCATATGGGTCTGGATTATAGTAGAAGTACAGGCCTGTTGTATCTCCCTTTGTCGTAGCTTTTGCTGCGGCTTTTAGGTCATCCATCGTCCAGTTATCAGATACCTTTACGCCAGCTTCTTCAACTAACTTCTTGTTGTAGTGAAGAGCGCGAGTAGAGAACCCGATTGGCATGCCATAGAGACTTCCATCCATATCCGCATAATTAAAAACGGTTTCATAAAAATCTGCTTTATCCTCTAGCCCGTTGATCTTATCATCAAGCGGCACAAGACTTTGAGAATATGCTGGGAAGTTCCACATTTTCACGACATCTGGTGCATTATCGGATCCGATCGCAGCGGTTAGCTTCTGATCAAATGCGGTACCATATGTCTCAAGCTTCACTTCGATGTTATCCTGGGATTCGTTAAACGCTTTCACAATTTGCTCTTGTACAGTGACTGCCGGTCCTGCATCCCCTGTTGCGTAACGGATTTGAATTTTTTCTTTCGCAGCACCTGCATTCTCTTTTGCTGCTTCATTCGCCCCTTGATTACCTTGACCGCAACCCGCTAAACCCCCTACCGTTAATACACCTGCCAACATCAGTGAGCTCATCTTTATTGTCTTTCTGTTCATGACCTATGCTCCTCCTTCTAATGTATCTATTGTGCTGTTATTTCCTAATTTGATTATAGAAAAGTGTAGTCTTCGAGAAGACTACACTTTTATTGTTTTTACTCTACTATTTTGTTATCTGCTTCTCATATTCTACTGGCGTAAGTCCTGTCAGCTGCCTGAACACTTTAAAAAAATAGTTGTATTGATTAAAACCCACCTGCCCATATATTTCTTTGACCCGATATTTTTTGGACTGGATAAGGTGCTTAGCTTGTTCAATTCGATGTCGGTTCAAATACTCCGTGAAGCCCAAAGCCGTATCAGCTTTGAAAATTTTACTGAGATATGTGGCGTTTATATCCAGCTCATCCGCAATGTCTTGCAATGAAATATTGTTCGTATACAGCCTTTTAATTTGCTCAATGGCTTGAATGGTGTATTTATTATAGGACACAGTTTGCATATGCTGGATCGCGCTCATGTTCTCCGTGATTTTTGCATAGAAAGCGAGAACAATTCCTTTCATTTCATCGACGGTCTCTACTTTTTTGATTAGCTGATACATTTCATTAAACGGATTATCCTCTTGCAGCTTTATCATTTGTTGCTCTTTTATTACCTTATAGCCTAGATTCAAGAGGTCAATTAGCTGCAGTTCAATGAGTGAAATTGGATATTTCAGGTCTACATATTGCTTAAAAATCTTCTCGATGGAATCATGGAAGGAATCTTCCCCTTTACTTAATGCCGTGTATATTGATTCTAGGTTTAACTGATCCCGTGTTGAAAGATTGATTCGAGAGATGTTATCTGTAGCTAATGGATGCTGTGCGTCATATACCTGTCCTTTTCCCTGAAAAAACTTATTGTGCAGGGTCACTACACAGCTCTGATAACATGCAACAAAATCCTCCAGATCCGTGCAGCTCCTACCGATACTGATTGACAGCTTCATATTCAACATATTTTCTAAGGTATAGTTCAATCTCTTGCAATAGTCGCGTGTCGTGCTGTACATATATAGCTGACTTCGAACATGCGGATAGGAGAACAAAAGCAGATACTTCCCCTCATCCATACGAATGATGTCTTTGTCCGGTAATTTGGTTAGCACCTTCTCCATTAAATCCATAACAGAAGTCAGAAAAATCGATCGATCCTCCGCAGAGAAATCTTCTGTCATACGACGGTAATCATCAATTTCACAGACAACCAGGATGGTGCTGGTCACATTCATTTGAATTTGATATTTTTGAAAACGATTATACGCCTCCGTAACGGAGATCTCATTCAATAGCAATTGTCGAACTAATCTTGATTTTAGAGCGTACCTGCTCTCTTGGAGAATTTCCACGTTCGGTTCACTGCGATTCGTTTCCGAGACATGAGAGATCGCCTCCATTAGCACCTTGGTTAACGTATCCTCGTTCAAGGTATGCTTCAGAATATAATCCACGCTTCCTTCCCGGAAGCTCTCCTTCACGTATTGGAAGTCCTCATAACTGCTTACGGCAATCACTTGAAGTTCGGGATGAAGATCCTTCATCTTCCTGATTAACGTTATTCCATCCATTTTGGGCATGCGCATATCCGTTATAAGAATATCCACTTTCCCTCTCTTCAAATACTCAATGGCTTGCTCCGGTTGCGTGAATTCACCCACGATTTTGACCTGATCCAGATTGATAAGCTGCTTCATCTTCGTAAGCGCTAATAGGTCATCGTCTACCAATACAATATGAATCATTCGCCTATCTCCTCCAGGTAAGGAATCTTGATGTATACAGTTGTAGACAGAAGTGGCACACTATCAATCCGAATGCCGTAGGATTCACCAAAATGCACCTTGATTCGTTGATCGGTATTATTGATCCCAATTCCATTTATGGTTTGGATATTGTCGGTGTCGAAACCTTTGCCATTGTCAACGACCATGACCTCAATATCATCCCCCTGACGGAATGCCTTGATATATATGAGTCCATCTCGATCCGCCTCGTTTGCCTCAATTCCGTGGATAATCGCATTTTCTACAATAGGTTGAAGCATAAATTTAAGAACCTTCGCATTTCTCACATCATCCGCTATATCCACAATACATTCGATCGGTTTCGTAGACTTATACTTAAAAATCTCCAAAAAGTGTTGGACATACGTTATCTCCGTCTCAAGCGTTACATAGTTATTACCATTTATCATGCTCACTCGCAGTAGTTCCATAAAGGCACTTGTAAGACGCTCAATATTAGTTGCACGTTGCATATACGATAAATTTTTGATTGTATTTAACGTATTAAACAAAAAATGCATATTGATTTGACCTTGAAGAGCTCGAATTTCCAAGTCCAGTTTTTCTTTCTCGTTATTTTTGATGTCCTCGGTATATTCCTTGATGCTATGCGCCATATCGTTAAAGGATTTCGCGAGTGCACTAAATTCATCGTTGCTACGAATATTGATGGTATGATCCAAATCACCGTCACTTATTCTACGTATTGCTCTGCTTAATATGGATACATTCCGTACGAACCAACCAGATACGATCAAAACAATAATCAGCAGCACACCCAACATCATTGCAACGATATACATGATATCTTTGAATTTGCTTCCGACATCGGCTAACATACCTGCTATCGGAACTGCAACATGTATAATCATCTGTTCCGAATAGATGGACTGGCTAATCATAAGCCATTCTTTCTGGTTACTATCCTTCACAACTTCATTGTTAACCTCTGCACCGTGGATCGCGCTTAAAAGCTTAGAATCATCAGACTTCCTGTAACTGATGCTCGTGTACAAGGTCTGTTCATCCTTGTTCTGCATCATAATCATCGTATCCTCAGGGAATACATCACGAAGCACATTATCAAAGGTGCTGGAGGAGGTGCTGATCAGTGAGTACCCAATCGGCTTACCATAGTACAAAATACTGCGTACCAACATAATTTCCTTCACGTTCGAGTCTGGATCGTAATAGGGCACGATAAATAAACGATTAGGTTGTTCTTTCAGCAACTCAGCGATACCCAATTGTTCGATAAAAGGATACCCCCGAACGGGACCGCGACTATAGCGTTGACCTGTCGCATTTCCAATCTCTAATGCCTGAATGCTTGGATTGCTTACATACACATTGTCAATGTAATGATTCAACTTATTAATGGCTTGCGTATTTAAATAATCGTCCTTCCAGCGATTGCCCAATCCACGATCCACGCTCGCGTTATTATAAGAGAGCAAACGGCTCTGATAATCCAAATTCTCCAAGATTGAACTAAGATTCCGGCTGCGTTCATTCAGCAAAAGTTTGGTTGATTGCATCATGGTATCGGTTACAATATTCCGCGAGTGGGTATACCAAATCCCGCTAATAAAGGCTGCTGTCATCACGAGTACCATAATCAATGAAATGAA
>RCUU01001554.1_pt1 | contig 10780 bp, 7 predicted proteins | sample 2166211 | NCBI WGS metagenome assembly RCUU01 (sample SAMN09932620, study PRJNA488358) | compost metagenome | feature: garden; material: soil; isolation source: compost soil in phenylacetic acid-enriched culture | place: Germany: Experimental Botanical Garden Goettingen | collected 2016-01-27
ACATTCTGCTTCACTCAGCATGTGGCCTGCCCTCCGGCTGCCAGCCTGGCAGCCAGCAGGCGGTGGCTTTCATCGATTTCTTCCGGCTGGCAGGCCGCCTTCAGTTCATACACCTTGACCTGCGCCCGCTCAATCATCGGCAAATAGGCGTCATAGAAGTCCATATTCCTGCTGTTGACATAAGGGCACCAGTGATCAGAAAGCCCGATGGTTTCATGAATGTGGACACCCACAATATCATCCATCAGACCTTCCATTTCCCCCACACTGTCATACAGACCCAGGCGGTCCATCATAATGGCATGACCGGTATCGTACCATATGCCAAGAGGGGCTCCCTTTAACGCATGTATAATCGTTTTGGCCTCCGCGAGCGTCGGAATCTGCTGGGGCTTGGAGCGTGTTTCGATGCCAAAGCGGACGTTTAGGCCCCTCGAAACCGCCTGGTTGCATGCCTCATCCAGACTTTCGATAATCTTCTGCACATAGCCGGCACTGCTGGCCTCCCGCCGCTCCAGGAGTTCCGCCCATTTGCTGAGGTATGCTGCCGAATCTCTGCCCTGCCCGTTATAGATCTGCTCCAGCTCTCTGCTGATATCATTCGGAAAGGGCACTTCACCCGGATGCACAACCACGGCTTCACCGCCGTAGCGATAGGCGTATTCAGCTGAGCGGACCAGCAGCTGGGTTGCACGCTGCCGCTTTTCTTCTTCCCCGAAGCCGAGCAGTACGGAATCCGTGCCATAATCGGGGTCCGGAACGTGAGGAAAGGTGTTGTGGACACTGGAAATTCCGATTTCTCCCCGTTCGATCATCGGCTCGATGGTGGTCAGCATGTCCCCGGTCACATTATAGTTGAGCTCCACCCGGCGGAAGCCAAGCCCGCTGATTTCACGGATCATTTCGCTGCCTACAGTATGGCGCTTAATATTCCAGCATGTTGAGAAAGAGAAGGCTCCTTTGTCTTCCATAATGGTGTTCTCCTTTCTTGACCCCTACCGGTTCAGCCTTTGACAGCGCCCAGCATGACACCGCTGACAAAATATTTCTGCAGCCATGGATAGACCACAAGGATAGGAACCGTAGCGAAAATGACGGTAGCCGCCTTCAGGCTCTCCGGTGTCAGCGCCGTTCTATTGGCACCTTCCAGCTGCGTCAGCTCAGAAACCATATTGTTCTGCACCATCTGGAACAGCTTAAGCTGAAGCGGATACAGCTCCGGACTGTTAATATACATTAGGGCATCCTGGAAGCCGTTCCACCGTCCCACTGCATAAAAGAGGGCCAGCGTAGCCATCACCGGCATGGATAACGGCAGTACAATACGCATCAGAGTGTGGAAATGGGAGCTGCCGTCGATTTCGGCCGATTCCTCCAGGCTCGGAGGAATGTTATTGAAGAAGGAAATGAGGATGATAAGATTAAACGGGCTGACCAGGCCGGGAAGAATCAGTGACCAGACCGAATCAATCATTTTCAAATCGCGGATCAGCAAATATTCGGGAATAATTCCGCCGCTGAAAAACATGGTAACAACGATCAGATACATAAAAATCTTGCGGCCCTTCAGATTCTTTTTGGTCAGCGGATAGGCTGCCGCAATGGTGAAGAGCATGCATAACACAGTTGTGGCTACCGTCAGAATCACCGAGAAGATGAGTGAGCGAATCATCGCATTGTCAGAAAACACCTGGATATACGCATTCCAGTTCACTTCAATGGGGAAAAGGGTTACTTCTCCGGATGTAATTGCCCGGTTGGAGCTGAGCGATACCGCAATGATGTGCAAGAACGGAGCCAGACAGAACAAAACGAACAGCGCAACCAATGTAATATTAACGATATCAAATATCCGGTTTGAGGTACGTTCACTCATAACACTCCGCCTCCTTCCTTCTTTATCATAGAATGCCGTCACCGGTCACTTTTTTCGATATATAGTTGGAACCGAGAATGAACACCAGCCCCACCACGGCCTGGAACAATCCGACTACGGTAGCCAGCGTATATTGCCCCGATTCTAACCCGATCCGGTACACAAAAGTACTGAGCACATCGGAGTATTCACGCACTGTTGTATTCCCGATAATGTAGGGCCGGTCAAAGCCGATGCTGACCATTTTCCCGAGGTTGAGGATAAGCAATGTGACGATGGTTGGTTTGATGCTCGGCAGCGTAATATAGCGGATTTTCTTGAGCCTTGTCGCACCATCCACTTCGGCAGCTTCGAACAGCTCTCTGTTGACACCCGTTAGCGCTGCCAGATACAGGATGGTTCCCCAGCCGGCACTTTGCCACACACCTGTGAAGAGATAAGTGATCAGCCACGGATTTTTTTCCGTCAAAAAGGGGACAGGGTTCAGTCCCAGGCTCTCCAGAACACCGTTCACCATACCGGACTGGTTGCCGAACAATTGGTAGACGATCCCCCCAATGATCACCCAGGAAATAAAGTGGGGAATGTACAGAAGGGTCTGCGATACTTTTTTGAACCATACCGACCGGATCTCATAGAGCATGATAGCCAGCAGGATCGGGGCCGGGAAAGAGACCAGCAAATCAAGAAAATTCAGCATAAAGGTATTGCGCAGGGTCGTATAGAACTCCCTCATCCCGAAGACCTCGCGGAAGGCGTCAAAGCCGATCCATTCACTGCCTCCGATCCCCTGAAACAGGTTGAAGTCTTTGAATGCAATCTGCACACCGTACATTGGACCGTAGCGAAAGACCAGAAAATAGGCAATCGGCAGTGCAAGCAGCGCATATAGCTGCCAATACCGTTTTAAATATGACGCTTTGCTCAATTTGGTTTCCTCCTATGGAGAAAAACCGGGGCGGACGGCATTCACCTTCCCCCCAGCTTTCACTTGTATATTTGTCTATTGAGCCGAAAGCTCCTTAACTGCCTGATCCAGCTCTTCTTTCAGCTTCGTTCCGCCCAAAGACATGAAATCCTTCATTTCCTGCTCATACACCGCTTCGAATTGCTCCGGCTTAGCCATCGCTGATTTTACAATAATCACATCGAGTTTATCTGTAAGTGTGGTGCCATATTGCGCTTCCGCTTCAATCGGCTTGCCGAAGACAATGGGACCCACAGTATCCGTATTGGCAATAGCAATCGACTGCTTCAGCATTTCCTGGTTATTTTCCGGGAAGCCCATTATCCATGCTTTTTCATTGGTTGCCTGATCGCCGATGTTCTTGCCATTGGAGATGATTGCCATGTCGCCGCCATTGAAAAGACGATCTGCAAATTCTTGGGGGACATCAGCTTTGACCACCGGAATCCCGTCAACCAGATCATAGTTCTCTCCTTCTACCCCGCTGTACATATCAATAAGGTTGTTGCCCGTAGACATCCAGTCCAGGTATTTAACCGCTTCCACGGCGTGCTTGCTGCTCTTAGGAATCATGATGTACATACCGTTAGAGGCATAGCGGGATTTAATGTACTTGTTGCCGACTTTGGCGTTGCTATACACATCTACCGGAGTAACCTTGCTTCCCGGTACATTTTTGTAGAGATTATCCATGGTGCCGTCTTTGTAGAACTGGGCATCCACATCTTCCGACCAGTAGCCGGTATTGCCGTTCTGGATATCCTTGGCCAATTGCGTTTTATCCTTATCCAGACCAAAGTCCTTACTGATCAGTCCTTCGTTATATAGCTTATTCATAAACTGCATCGCATCCTTGAAACCCTCGTGAAGCGGCAGCTCGTAACGCTGGCTGTAAGTCAGATCACCGCTGATTGGCTTGATAAAAGAATAGATCAGCGTTTCATACTGGGCCGGAGCAAGCGCCATACCCATTGGAATGTTTTTGCTGCCGAGATTGCCCGGATCCTTCTCTTTAAACGCTTTCAAAGTAGTGTACAGCTCATCCGTTGTCTTAGGTACGGGCAGCCCCAATTTGTCCAGCCAATCCTGGCGGATGTAGGAGCTGTAACGGCCTGTGATGGCACGTTTGCCCGGAATGGAGAACTGCTTGCCGTCAAGCTGGCCAAATGCCAGGGTCTCGTCACCAATAAACTTCTTCAGGTTCGGACCATACTCATCGAGTAGTTTTCCTACATCAGTCAGACCACCCTGCCCGGCATAGCGGTAAAATACACTCGAATCATAAGTAAATACGATATCAGGCACATCGCTGTCGCTTGCCATCAAAACGTTCAGCTTGGTCACTTCCTCAGAGCGTTGAACCGGTACAAACTCTACATCAATGTTATTCGGATCACCGAATTTCTCCTGTACCAGCTTAGTTAAATAGTTGTTGGTAATGGTATAAGGCGCCGGGCTGTTGCCGCGGTCAAACACTTCTACCTTTAAGGTCACGCGCTTGGCGCTATCCCCCTCAGCCGCTGCCCCCCCGTTTGCTGCGTTCTCTTTAGAACCGGAAGAACATCCCGCCAGCAGGGAAACCCCCATTATCGTACTCAATGTGATTCCCATAGCCTTTTTCCAAATTCTCTGGTTTGCGTTCACTGTCATCTTTCCATCTCCTTCGCCTTGATAGGCTGTAATGGTGACCTTATGTTCCCCCAAGCCTTGATCCTAAATATCCCTAAGCGGGACCCGCATCGCATGATGCCTTACTCCGCCTTGCCGCTTGTTGTCCGGGATGCCCACAGTATTTCATAGCTTTCGATCCTTTGACAATAAACCCGTTTCGGAACTTCACCCTGCCGTAAAATCGGACTTTCTGTTTATCCATACAACCATTTTCGTAGAATAAACCGCTTTCAAATTAGCGATAAAATAGGGACCGCACCCGTTAGCGTCCTCCTGGTGAAGGCCGGCTGGCAGGAATGCGGTCCCCTAATTCTTTCTGAGTGATTGCACTTTGTACAATAGAAAGGCTGAGCATTTGCGATGAAACGCATTCTGCTGCATTTCGTGCAGCAGGGTCAGCTTCCAGGCGCTCATGTTCTGGAGGCAGGACGTCCGCGCTTCAGGGAGCGGTAGTCGCCCGGCGTGATTCCGGCAACCCGTTTGAATACCCTTCCGAACGTTATCGCATTCGCGTAGCCCACCTGAAGCGCAATATCCTGCTGCGAATATTCCGTCTCCAGCAGCAGCTGTTCGGCTTCCTTCATCCGCAGCTCCGTTACGAAATCGACGAATTTCATATTAAATTCTGTTTTAAAAAGATAGCTGGCATATTTGCCGGACACCTGGAACCGGTCGCTTAAATGCTTCAGGGAAAGATCGGGATTGGCAAAGTTCTCTTCAATATAATTCTTCATCTCATTGACCATGGCCCTGTAGCTTTTGGTTTCGCTGACGGACACATAGGTGCGGAATACATCGGTCAGATATTCGAACAGAATCCCCTTCACCTCATCAATGGATTCCGCCTCTTCCAGCAGCTTCAGCCGGATCGCAGCATTCTCCGCCGACAGCTCATCCTGTAGCTGCTCCGACATCACGGCCACCTCCCGGCTCAGCATTTGCAGCATGGCCTGGATTAGAGAACGTATATCGCCGTCCTGCAGAAAATCCTGTTCAAACGCTTCAAAAATCCCCTCCAGCCGCTCCCGCCACTGGCCGCTAGACATTCGGAACTGCTTAACGAACTCCGCAATCATCTGTAAATACTTATAGGTTTCAAGCAGCGGCTGGCGCGAGTCCCCGCCTTCCGCCAAAGCGATATCTTCATGCATCAGGAGCTTATGCTGCATTACATTCTCCGCCGCAGCATAGGAGTCCCGAATGGTACCGGGACCGGATACAGCCGGTCCAATGCCGAAGCTGAGGGAGATGCGCAAATTCTGCTCGACCCAGGAGCGGCATTCCCCGGCGAAAATGCGGATTTTCTCAGTCATCTCCTCATCACTTCCCGTGGCCAGGAAAAGAATGGCTGCCCGGTCGGTGCTGATCCACTCCGCCCAGCCCTGCAAATCCGCACCCCGCGCCAATTCCTGAAACACATTCATCAGGGCAAATTTGAGTGTGTTCTGGTCTCCTCTTGTGTACCGGTCCTGAAAAACCTTCTCGTAGCGGTTGATTTCACTGAGCACAACCGTGAAGCGGGAGGAGGAATGGGCACCGGAGAGCGGCGACAGCTCCTCCATCCGCTGGACGGCATTGTCCATCCGCCCGCTGTGCAGCAGATCGGTAAACAGCTTGCTGCGCTGAAGCAGCAGATTTTCCCTGCTCTTCTTGTCGTAATCCGTCATATGGTTGATCAGATCCTCCAGCACGCCGTCAATGAGCATCATTTCGTCCGGCCTGTTGGCAGACTGGTCCATAGTCCGGATTTGATGGCCTTCAATCCGGTTCATAATCACCTGAATGGGCCTGTAGTTGCGCCGGGTCACATAGACCAGGTACACCACCGCGCACACCACTGTTCCAAATGCAATCGCTACCCAGAGATAGGAGATCACCGAAACCCAGCTGAACAGGTTGCCCGCCTTGATCCCGCTGGAGAACTTCCAGCCAAGCTTCTCCAGATAAACGGTGTTCAGCAGCTTGCCATTCTCTGCACCTTCGCTGTCCGAATGCGCCTGGTACACCATCTGTCCATCGCTTCCATATATAGTAAGATAGGACAGCTGCTCGTTGACCATACTGTCCACAATCTGTTCAATCCCGCTCATTTTGATATTGATGACAAGTACACCCTCCGACCCGAAGGGCAGAGGCATTCCTTTATTTATAGTAAGCACACGCACAGGCGTACGCTGAACGAACTCATCCTTATATTCTCTGAGGGGCTGCCACCCCTCCGGCACAGAGCCGGAGGCAATACGGCGAATCCAGTCTTCATCTACAAATCCCGATATATTTTTTAGTCCAGTTTCCGTTAAAACGCTTTCATTTGTCTTGTCATATAAATAAATGGACTGAATGTAGGCCGATTCGTCCGTCAGGACGCGCAGGTTCTGGGCCACCGCATAAATTGCTCCGGTATCCGCCTGGCCTTCACTGTTGAAGTAGCGCTTATAGGCATCGCTGCGTTCAGCAGACTCCAGCACCGACAGCTCGATTTCCTTGATCGTCCGGTCTACATTATCCACGAGATAGCTGGCCGCAATACGGTCCGCTTTCTTGGTTTCCATTCGTGAAATATCGTTGATAAAAACAAAAGAGGCGAAAATCAGTATCGTCACAGTGAGCAAAAAAATAGGAAAGTACGACAGCAGCAAGCGGCGATACCAGGTACGGAACAATGGACAACCCCCTCAACAAACGTATGAATAGCAGGCCGCGGTTCGGTCATGGGTATACGCACGGCACTGCCATTGGCAGCGTATTCAATAAACAAATTGTCGTATGAATTGCTGCCATTATAGCACATGCCGGCCGCACCCGGCCAACAAAGCACACGGTGGGAAAAACAGGTAACTTGCAGGATAATGCTCAATTCGGCTTGCTTAAAAACGCGGTCCGTTCCATCCGTCAGGATGCGGACAGGAGAGCCATTATTGGGGCGGATCTGGCGATTTCCCAGGTCAAACGGACACAGGATCCCTTATTCGGCCGATTCCCCCTCATTTTAGATTCGAAAGAACAATATAACGTCTCCTGAGTCCGAATCATCCGGAAAAGGAGAGCTTTTTGCAAAATAAGAGCTTCCCTGTCCGCTTCATGCTGCAGATCGGCCTACTGCTCCTGCTCCACGCGGCAGCATTCAAGTGATCTACATCAAAAAGGCGGGGTGCACACCGCTGCGCAGCCCCGCATATACACCCGCCCAAGCCCCTGCCATGCGGGGGAATGGGCACCCATTCGTTCGAATTACAAACCGCTGATCTCTCTAATATATCGGCGCGCCTTCATCGCATATTCCAACGGATCTGCAAGCGCCGGATTCTGCTCCGCCTCCACCACGAGCCATCCTGTATAGTCATGACGGGCCAATTCGGCAAAAATCTCTGCAAACGCGATGCAGCCATCACCAGGCACGGTGAACGCTCCCGCTTTTACCGCCTGCAGAAAGCTGAGCTGCTTCCGCTTGACACGCTCGACAATCTCCGGGCGGATGTCCTTCAAGTGAACATGCTTAATCCGGGGTAAATGAAACCGCAGCACCTCCAGCGGATTCTCTCCGGCAAAAGCCAGATGCCCGGTATCGAACAGCAGCGATACCTCATTCGGCTCTGTGAGCTCCATCAGCCGGGCAATCTCGACCGCAGTCTGCACGCCGGTTCCCATATGGTGGTGATACACAAGCTTCATATCCTTCTCTGCGGCCAGACGGCCCAGACGCCCCAGCCCCTCCGCAAGTGCGGTCCATTCCGTTTCCGTAAACACAGGCTTATTAGCGAACAGTGGCGTATCCATCTGTCCCTGAATGCTCCGTCCCTGCTCTGAAACGACAATCACCTTGGCCCCCATCTCATGCAAAAAGTCACGGTGCGCACAAAAGGCCTCAGCAGTCTCCCCGTATGGGCGTACCGTCAAATAAGCGCTGAACCATGCACTGGCAATCTCAAGTCCGCGGAGCGCAAGCGCCCGCTGCAGCCGGCCCGGGTCACGCGGATATTTATTGCCTACCTCGCTTCCCTGAAACCCGGCCAGCGCCATTTCGCTGATGCACTGCTCAAAGGTGTTGTCCCGGCCAAGCTCAGGCATATCATCATTGGTCCAGGCAATGGGGGCGATCCCCAGCTTCACCGCATGTTCTTTGAACATCATCCGTCTATCCCTTCCATTATCCGTAATAGGACGGGTTCAAGCCCGCCGCATAGTTCGTTCATTATTTCAGACGATTTCAGAAGATTCGGCTCTCTCAGTAGCTGCGCGCTTTATCCAGTTGCTCCAGCTTCTGCCCAAAGGCGGCCTGCACTGCTTGACTGCCGGACACTTCCGGCACCCCGACATGCCACCAGGCGCCGTAGCCATGGGTCATTGTCTTTGGCAGCACCTTGATGTCGATCAGTGTAGACCGGTCCTGCTTTCCGGCTTCCTCCAGAGCGCTGCGCAGCTGTTCAGCCGTTGACGCACGGAAGGTCTTGGCCCCGTAACCCGCAGCACTGGCCGCATAGTCGATATGCATCAATTCGCCGCTTAGGTGGCCGTCCGGGCCACGGTAGCGGAATTCAGTGCCCATACTGTTCAGCCCTTGTTCCATCTGCAGATTGTTTATACAGCCGAAGCCCGCATTGTCGAGCAGGATAATGTTGATCTTTTTGTTCTCCTGCAGACTCGTTACCAGCTCCGAATGCAGCATTTGATAGCTGCCGTCACCTGCCAGCGCGTATACCTCCCGATCCGGTTCCGCCAGTTTTACGCCGAGTGCACCGGAGATTTCATACCCCATGCATGAGAAGCCATATTCCATATGGTAAGTATCCGGCACAGCAGCATTCCACATCCGCTGCATATCGCCCGGCAGGCTGCCTGCGGCTCCGATAACGATGGCATCTTTCGGGATGTACTCATTAAGGATTCCGAGCACCTGGGTTTGCGTCAGCGAAGTATTCAGCTTTGCCGCATACTCAGGGAGCTTCGCATCGAGATGTCCCGCAATCTCGGGTACGAAGGTACCCTCAAGGTCATGGGCGTCCGCGTCCTTACTCACGGTATACTCCACGCCAGCCAGACGTTTTCGTTCTGCTTCCCACGCCTCCTTGGCAGACACGATTTCATCCGTATAGGCAGAACGGTAGCCGCGCTCCTCCAAGGCCGCAGACAGCGCCCTCAGACCTTCGGCGGCGTCGCAGACCACTGCGAGCGCATCCAGCTTGGCCGCATGGTAAGGAGAAGCATTGAGCGTCAGAAACTCCACCCCGGGATGCGAGAAGAGACTCTTCGAACCCGTGGTGAAATCCGTAAAACGGGTGCCTACGCCGATCACCAAATCCGTCCCTGCGGCCAGGGCATTGGCGCCGCCGTTGCCCGTAACGCCTATACCGCCCAAATTGTATGCGCAGCCGCTTCCCACAGCACTTTTGCCGGCTTGTGTTTCACCGAACGGGATAGCGAACCTCTCTGCAAAAGCGCGCAGATCCGCTCCGGCATCCGCATACCGGACTCCGCCTCCACAGACCAGCAACGGCCGCGCTTTACCGGCAATAAGATCCGCCGCTGCAGTAACCTCATCCGGGTGAGGGCGGCGGGGGATGATCCGGTGAATGCGCTCGCGGAAGAAATCCAGGGGATAGTCCCAGGCCTCCGCCTGGACATCCTGCGGCAGCGCGATGGTAACCGCCCCGGTGTCGGCCTGATCAGTCAGCACACGCATCGCGTTCAGCAGTCCCGTCATCAACTGTTCCGGCCGGCAGATCCGGTCCCAATATTTGCTCACGGCCTTGAAGGCGTCATTGACCGTGATCGACAGATTATGGGTATGTTCCATTTGCTGCAGCACCGGATCGGGTTGACGGGTGGCAAACGTATCGCCGGGAAGCAGCAGAACAGGGATCTGATTAGCCGTTGCAGTTGCCGCGGCCGTCAGCATATTGGCCGAGCCGGGTCCCACCGAAGCTGTACAGGCCATGATCCGCCGTCTGCGGCTCTGCTTGGCAAAGGCGGTCGCCGCATGAACCATGCCCTGCTCATTTCTTCCCTGGTAAACTGTCAGCCCACCCGGTGCTTCCTGCAGCGCCTGCCCCAAACCGAGTACATTGCCATGACCGAAAACCGTAAATATGCCGTGTATGAAGCGCTCCGGTCCGCTGCCAAAGTCCACGTACTGCCGGTCCAGAAACTTCACCAGCGCCTGTGAAGTTGTTAATCTGATCTTATCCACATGAATTGCCTCCTCTCGTCCCCATTACTGCCAGCGGGCAGTAACGACTTTTTTGCGTGTGTAAAATTCAACCCCGTCG
>RCUU01001556.1_pt1 | contig 10764 bp, 7 predicted proteins | sample 2166211 | NCBI WGS metagenome assembly RCUU01 (sample SAMN09932620, study PRJNA488358) | compost metagenome | feature: garden; material: soil; isolation source: compost soil in phenylacetic acid-enriched culture | place: Germany: Experimental Botanical Garden Goettingen | collected 2016-01-27
TGGTGCAGAACCTCGCGCCGGGCGCCGCCGCGCGCATGGGCCTGTCGTTCGAGGCCTTGCAAGAGCGTTTTCCGCGGCTGATTGTCTGTGACATTTCCGGCTATGGCGAAGGCGGCAGCTACCAGGACAAGAAGGCCTATGACCTGCTGATCCAGAGCGAAAGCGGCTTTCTTTCGGTGACCGGCGACGGCGCGCAAGACGGCATGGCCAAGGCCGGTTGCTCGATCGCCGATATTTCCGCGGGGATGTACGCCTACACCGGGATTCTCTCGGCGCTGCTGCTGCGCGACAAGACCGGAGCGGGCAGCCGGGTCGACGTGTCCATGCTGGAAAGCCTGGTGGAGTGGATGGGCTTCCCCATGTACTACGCCTTCGAACAGGCCTCGCCGCCGCCGCGCACGGGCGCCTCCCACGCGACGATTTATCCGTACGGGCCGTTCCCGGTGGGCGAGGAGGGCACGGTGATGCTCGGGCTGCAGAACGAGCGCGAATGGGCAATGTTCTGCGACAAGGTCCTGGAGCAGCCGCAGTTGCGCAGCGATGAGCGCTTCTCGGCGAACTTCAAGCGTTCGGACAACCGTGTGGCCTTGCGTGCGATCATCGTCCAGGCGTTTGCCGAACTGGGCATCGAGCAGGTCATCAAGCGCCTGGACGGCGCACAGATCGCCAACGCCCAGGTCAATGACATGGCGGCGGTGTGGGCCCATCCGCAGCTCAAGGCGCGGCAACGCTGGACCGAAGTCGACAGCCCGGTGGGCACGCTGCCGACGCTGCTGCCACCCGCCAGCAGCAGTGCCTTTGCCCCGCGCATGGCCGCGGTGCCGGCGCTTGGCGAACACAGCGGCAACCTGTTGGCCGAGTTGGGCTACAGCCGTGAGCAGATTCAGCGCCTGACTGACAGCGGCGTCGTGCAAGACGGTGAACGCCATGTCTGAGGGCCTGCCCGTGTCACCGCTGTTGATGCGCACGGCACTGTTCGTGCCGGGCAACCGTCCCGAGCGCTTCGCCAAGGCCCTGGCCAGCGGTGCCGACGGGGTGATCGTCGATTTCGAGGATGCCGTTGCCGACGCCGACAAGCCCCAGGCGCGCCAGCACCTGGCGGCCTTTCTCGCGCAGCATCCGCAGCAACGGGTACTGGTGCGGGTCAACGCCGCCGGGCATGGCGAACATGAGGCAGACCTGCAACTGTGCCGCGAGTTACCAGGGGTTGCCGGGGTGCTGCTGCCCAAGGCCGAATCGGCGGCGCAGGTGCAGAACGCGGCGGCTACCGGCAAGCCGGTATGGCCGATCATTGAAAGCGCGCGCGGCATGCTGGCGCTGGAATCCATCGCCGCGTGCAGCGGCGTGGCACGGCTGACCTTCGGCGCCCTCGACCTGGCCCTGGACCTGGGCTTCGATGCACAGAGCGCCGGCGCCGTGAGCCTGTTCGACCAGACGCGCTTCGCCTTGCTCCTGCATTCGCGGGTCAACGCCCTGGCGCCGCCGCTGGACAGCGTGTACCCGGCCTTCAGCGACGATGCCGGGCTGGCACTGGCCATGCGCCGTAGCCGCGACATGGGCATGGGCGGGGCCTTGTGCATCCATCCACGCCAGGTGCCGGTGGTGCATGGCGCCATGGCCGCAAGCGCCGAGCAACGGGCCTGGGCGCAACGGGTGGTCGAGGCGGCGGCAGGCGGGGCGGCGGCGTTCGAAGTGGATGGGCAGATGGTCGATGCGCCGGTGCTCGGCCGGGCGCGGCGGATACTGGCGGGTGGCTAAAGCAGCGGCTTAACCTGATGACCGGGCCACAACAGGGTTGTGGCCCCAGCATGGCTTATTGGCCACCGTCGCCCATCACGCCCAGGCTGCGCCACTGCTCGATGCTATCGTGCGCCAACCATCCCGCCAGTGCCGCATCGATTCCCGCCACGCTGGCCGCCTGCGGCGCGGTCGGCAACGCCGACTGAGTACGGCTGAAACGCGGCGCCGGCGCCGGCTGGACGACACCATCGACCTCGACGAAGGTGCCCCGGGCCTTGAGGTGCGGATGCTGTGGCGCCTCGGTGAACGACAGCACCGGGGCAAAGCACACATCGGTGCCCTCAAGCAGCTCACACCATTGCGCCCGGGTCTTTTGAGCGAACGCCCGGGCGAACAGCACCCGTGCCGCTGGCCAGTTGCGTGGATCATTCTGCTCGCCGATTTCGCTCGGATCGATCTGTAGATAACGCAACAGACCTGCGTGAAAACGGCCCTCGATCGGGCCAATGGAAATCAGCTGGTCGTCGGCACAGGCGTAGACATCATAAAAGTGCGCACCGGAATCCAGCACATTGCTGCCGCGTTGCGCATTCCAGGTGCCGGCGCCGACCAAACCGTAAAAGACCGTCGCCATCGACGCGGTGCCGTCGACGATGGCCGCATCCACCACCTGGCCCTTGCCCGATTGCCGCGCCTCGAAGATCGCCGCCAGAACCCCGATGGTCAGGTACAGGGCGCCGCCGCTCATGTCGCCGAGCAAGGCCAGTGGCACCGAGGGCAGTTGGCCGTTGCGGCCGATGGCATTGAGCACGCCGGTCAGGGCGATGTAATTGATGTCATGGCCGGCAACCTTGGCCAGCGGACCGGTCTGGCCCCAGCCGGTGATTCGCCCGTAGACCAGGCGCGGGTTAATGGCCAGGCATTCGTCCGGGCCCAGGCCCAGGCGTTCTGTAACGCCGGGGCGGAAGCCTTCGATCAGAGCGTCGGCATCGGCCAGCAGTTCCTTGACCAGTTGCACGGCCTGCGGGTCCTTCAGGTCCAGGGCGATGGCCTTGCGGTTGCGCAGTAAAAGGTTGTACTCGAGCGGCTTTTTCACACCCAGGTCGACGGCCTCGCGGCGCTCGATACGCAACACTGTAGCGCCCATGTCGGCGAGCATCATCGCTGCCATGGGGCCGGGGCCGATGCCGGCCAATTCGATAATTTTCACACCTGCCAGTGGGCCCATCAGATTCATCCTTTTTTCGTTTTCAGTCGTGACATAATTTGCGACCGGCCGGTGGTCGTCCAATATTCGATTTGGATCGGCCGATACGTTCGGCCCTATGGCGCGCAGCAATATCGCTGCCGCTGCGCAATCGGCAAAGGTGCTATGGAATTACGTCAGCTCAAACAAGTCCTTGTCCTGGCCGAGACGCTCAATTTTCACCGTGCCGCCGAACAATTGCATATGGCCCAGCCACCGCTGTCCACGTCGATCAAGAAACTCGAGGAGGAGCTTGGCGTTTTATTGTTCGAACGCCAGTCGTCGGGGGTGAAATTGACCCCGGCCGGCGAGGCCGTGCTGCACTACGCGCGGCGTACCCTGTTCTTCGCCGACGAGATCCGCCGTGCCGCCAGGGAAGGGCAGAGTGGCGAACAGGGCCGCTTGCGGGTCGGCTTCGTCGGCTCGGCAGCCTTTACCCTGATGCCCAACATCATCCGCAGCTACCGCCGGCAATACCCGGCCGTGGACCTGGTGATCGAGGAATCCACCACCAGTGACTTGCTGCGGCGGATCGACGAGCATTCATTGGACGTCGCCCTTGTGCGCTTTCCGGTTCTGGAACCGACCAGCGCCAGGGTGACGTTGCTAAACCGTGAACGCATGATGCTGGCGGTGAGCAGCGATTCGCCCTTGGCCGCGCGCGAAAACGTGCGGTTGGCGGACCTGGGCGAGCAACCCTTCATCATCCACTCGCGGGCCCTGGTGCCGACCATGTACGCCTTGACCCAGTACGCCTTCCAGGCGGCGGGCATCCAGCCGCCGATCGCCCAGGAAGCGGTGCAGGTGCACACTATTCTCGGCCTGGTGGAGGGTGGCTTGGGCGTGGCCTTGTTGCCTGATGCGGTGTGTCGCTACGCCGGCGGTGGCGTGGTCTTCCTGCCCCTGGAGGAGCTTGCCGATACGTTGCTGGTCGGCACGGCGGTGGCGGTGCTGGACGACGCCGTCACCCCCGTTGCACGGCATTTCATTGAACATGCCCGGCTGGTTGCGGCACCCGTCGGCGTCACGACTCCAGGCGAGTAACCCCCATGGCGGCCAGCGTGGCGATTTGCTCGGGCTCATAGCCGAGCGAGGCCAATACTTCGGCGCTATGCTGGCCCAGGCGCGGCGCGTGGTGCTTCAGGGTTGGTTGGGTTCTGGACCAGGTCGAGGGCACGCCCAGGGTGCGGATGCGCCCTTCGCTCGGGTGCTCCTGGTACTCGAAGAAGCCCACTGCCTGCAGGTGCGGGTCATTCAAGAGGCTGTCGATGGTGTGCATCGGCATCACCGGAATGTCTGCGTTTTCCAGTAGCTCGAGCCATTCGGCGCTGGTGCGTGTGGCGATGATTTCGGCAACCATCTGGTACAGCTCGTGGATATGCTCGGTGCGTTTGCCGATAGTGCTCAAGCGCGGATCACTGTCGAACTCGTGTGCCCTGCCAATGACCTGGAAGAAGCTGCGCCACTGCTTGTCGTTGTAGATCATCACGCACAGATAACCGTCCTGCGTGGGGTAGGGCTTGCGGTGTTCGCTAAGTAAGCGTGCATAACCGGAAGGACCGGTCGGCGGGTCGAAGGTCTGTCCACCCATGTGGTCACCGAGTACGAACTGCGCCATGGTCTCGAACATGGGGATGTCGATCGACTGGCCAACGCCAGTGCGTTGCCGGTGGTAGAGCGCGGCGCTTACCGCGCTCACGGCGCTCATGCCGACGATGCGGTCGGCCATGGCACTGGGCACGTAGCGTGGTACGTCGGCGCCCGCCTCAAGGGCCAGGGCAGGCAGGGCCACGGCACCCTGGATCAGGTCGTCGTATGCAGGCTTGGCGGCGTAGGGGCCGCCCTGGCCGTAACCGTAGACGCCGACGTAGATGATTTGTGGGTTGACCGCAGCTACCGCCGCATAGTCCAGCTTCAGTCGGGCCATGGCCTGAGGGCGGACGTTGTAGATCAGCACGTCGACGTCGGCGGCCAGTTTCAGCAATGCCTCGCGGCCCTCGGGCTGCTTGAGGTCAAGGACGATACTGCGCTTGTTGCGGTTGGCCTGCATGAATATCCCGGCCATACCGCCGTTGCGGCGCGGGCCGATATCACGCACGGTGTCACCGCCGGGCGCTTCGACCTTGATGATATCGGCACCCAGGTCACCGAGCATTTGCGTCGCGTAGGGCCCCATCAAGACGGCCGTGATATCGAGGATGCGTACACCCGTCAACGGACCACTCACAGAGATGCACTCCATGCGTGTGTTGAGCGCGCAGTTGGCCGGAGCACGGGGCAGGGGTTCATGGGTACACCTCGAAAAGTCTGGATGGCCCCATAGTAGGTAACGAGCAATGGTCCGGAACAATACTTTATCTGTCTCGACTGATACGAATGACGTATCGGCAAGCGGCGCGTTAACACTTACACTGTACGGCAATGTCGAAGCAGCCCGGGGATGGCACCGTCCCGAGCCGTTGTCGTTTTGCCCGCATCCTGGAAGTGTCCGATATGCCGCTACCTCCCGATACAGGCGCAGGCCTGGACCCGTCGGCCGACGGAGACCAGGCCATTGCCGATACCAAGGTCGTTCCGCCACGAGGGGCGCGCCGCCTGGTGGCCCGCGAAGGGCTGATGCTGCGTCTTCAGGAGGCCCGGCGGCAACGTTGCGTGGTGATCCAGGGGCCGGCCGGTTGTGGCAAGACCAGCACCTTGCTGGCTTGGCGACGGGAGCTGATGGCCCTGAATTTCGATGTGGCCTGGCTATCGCTCGCCGCCGAAGACAACGAACTGCAACGCTTCTCCCATTGCCTGCAGGCGAGCCTTGCGGAAATAGACCCGCAACTGGTGCGCGATGCCTGCTTCCTGCTCGGCCGCGACAACGGCGAAATGGCTGTCGAGCATTGGGTCATCACCCTGGTGCAAAGCATCAGCCAGCATTCGCGCGAGCTGGTGCTGATGCTCGATGACCTGCATCACGTGCAAGACCCGCAAATTGTCCAGGCGCTGCAGTGGTTGCTCGATTACGCGCCGGCCAGGCTGCACCTGGTGTTCGGCTCACGCATGGCCATGCCGTTGCCGATGGCACGCTTGCGCGCGCGCGGGCAGGTCAGTGAGTTCGACTTGCGTGACCTGCGCTTCAGCCGCGAAGAGTCAGAGCGCTTTCTGCGTGAACATTTGGGCAGCATCGACGCGCGCGACGCAGCCGTGCTGCACGAACTTACCGATGGCTGGGTTGCCGGCCTGCAATTGTTTGCCATCGACCTCAAGGCCAAGCAGGTACCGCGGTTCGACCGCGTACAGATACGCGATGCCGACGCCTTCGCCAGCTATTTCGAACGCGAGGTGCTGGTGCGCCTGGCGCCCGACGACCTGCGTCTGCTCACCCGTGCCTCGATCTGCGAGCGCTTCTGTGCATCGCTGTGCGCGACTTTGCTCGGTCAACCCCACGCGCTGGCGCGGATGCTCACTCAACTGACGCGGCTCGACGGCGACAACCTGTTCATCACCCAGATCAAGAGCCACGATCGCGAAACCTGGTATCGCCTGCACCCGTTGTTGGGCAAGGTGCTGCGCGCGCGCCTGCAGGCCCAGGCGCCTGAAGAATTGCCGGCCCTGCACGCAGCTGCCCGTGGCTGGTTCAGCGAGCATGGCCATCTCGACGAAGCCGTGCGTCATGCGGTACAGGCCGGCGATGTCCAGGCGGCGGCCGATATCGTCGAGTCCTGCGCCAATGACCTGCTCGCCAAGGGTAACCTCAGCCAGGTCTCGACCTTGCTGCAGGGATTGCCGCAGGAGGAGGCGGCAGAGCGCATCGGCTTGCAACTGGTCATGGCGCACCTGCACCTCTATGCACGCAATTTCCCGGCATTGCACCAGAACCTTGCGCACCTGCACAGCCAGTACGATAGGCTCGACGGCAAGCAGCGCCATGTCTTTACCGTGCTGCAAGCCAGTTGGGCATTGTGCCGAGACGATACCGCGGCGATGCTGGCGATTCTGCCCGAGTTGCTGGCCATACCCGCCGATGCCGACGACTTTGCCTATTCGGGCCGCAGCAATACGCTGAGCTGGCTGTACATGTACCAGGGGGAATTCGAGAAGGCCAGGGAGGTGCTCGAAGGGGGCGAACGCCGTGAAGGTTCGCCGCGCCGCAGCCTGATGGGCCGCTGCCTGAGCGGCATGAGCCTGGCCCTGGAAGGCCGCATCACCCAGGCCGAGCACCTGTATCGCGAGGTCCTGGAAGAGGCTGAAGGGCATGGTGTGAGCTACCTGGTGGTCAGCACCATGGCTGCCGGGCTGCTGGGTGCGGCCTTATACGAGCAAGGTGATTTCGAGGCGGCCTGCCAACTGCTGGAGCGCCGGATGAAGCTGCTCGAGCGTGTGGCCATTCCCGATACCGTGGTGCAAGCCATGCAGACCCTGGCCCAGGCGCACTGGCTGGCAGGCCGCCAGGCCGAAGCGTGGAGCTGGGTGGAGCGCCTGGAGCACTACGCGACGCGCTATGAACTGGACCGATTGCTCGCGATCGCCTTGACGCTGCGCATGCGCTGGTCGCAGCAGATGGGCAATGAGCAGCAGGCCGATGGGGTGTTGCAACGCATCGAGCAGATCGCCGAGCGCCATTGCCACGGCCAGGGCACTTCCCTGGAAGTTCAAATAATCGCCCGCCGTGCTGCCAGTGAACGGCGCTTGCATGTCGGGGATTTCGGCGCCGCCGCCGAGCGGTTGCAGACGCTGATCGAAGTTTCCCAGCATGACCGCCGGTGGCGACGCGTGGTGCCGATGCGCTTGCAGATGGCGATCAGCGAGCAAGGCTGTCACCGCCACGCAGAGGCCCGGGAGCACTTTATCGAAGCACTGCGTCAGGGGCATCGCCTGGGGTTGGTGCGCAGCTTGCTGGATGCCTGGCCGGGGATTGAAACCAGGCTTGAGGCATTGCTGACCGAGGGTGTGCTCGACCCGGTATTGGCGTTCTACACCCAAAGGTTGCTCGAGATTGCCCGCGCCACCCAGGCGCGCAACGAACAAGCCGAAGATGCGGACACTCCGAAAGTGTTGAGTGCCCGCGAGCTCGATGTGCTGAGCCTGGTGGCGCAGGCACTGCCCAACAAGAAGATCGCCCGCGTGCTTAACCTGTCGCCGGAAACGGTGAAGTGGCACATGAAGAATATCTTCTACAAGCTGGGCGTGACTGGCCGCGACGAGGCCATTGCCAAGGTGCGCGACCTGGCGCTCAAACTGCCCGACAACACACCGCTCTGATCACTGCTACGAGCGCGGACGCAGCCTGGCGGCAGCTGCTACGAAGTTGTGGCAAACCACGCCTCTGTAGCAGCTGCCGCAGGCTGCGTCCCACTCTGTGATCAGCGCTTGCCCACGACATTACCGATGAACGTCGCCTTGCCACGTGCCACCAGGCGCTCGCCATCGAGCAGGTCGAGGCTGGCGTGATACAGCGTGCGGCCCAACTTGTGCACCTGGACACGCGCCTCGACCCAGGCGCCGAGTGGGGCCGTGCCCAGGTAATCCATGTTCAGGTTGACCGTTGCTGGCGGCAGCTCGGTAGCGGCGGCTGCCCGCAATACCCGTCCGAATGCCGTGTCGGCCAGCGTAGCCAGGAAGCCACCATGGGCAATGCCCAATGGGTTCAAGTGCTCGGGACGGATGCGCGCAGCCATTACGTTGCGCTCAGGGTGGAAGTACAACCCAGTGCACTGGGCCACGAAGCCTGTGCGCTGCATGGGCTCGAAGCCGGCCGGCGGATCGTCATGGGTGTTCGGGGCGGCTTGCGCAGAGGTGAGTGCAGTCATTGAATGTCTCCGGTGAGTAAGTTCATTGGCCCGCCCGGCCTCCTGCACTATGCCGCAGGCCAGGGTGGCCATGGCTATGCCTTCAGTGGCTGTGGCCAGCGGTACTGCAGGGGTTCCTTGCGCATGAAGCGGGCCGTGGCGTCCTTGAAGTACGCCGACGCCATGGCGATCGCCTGGGAATTGGCTTCTTCGTCCAGTTGACTGTCCAGTGTGTTACTCAGCGAATGAGTCAACAGGTGCTTGGTCATGGAATAGGCCCCCGGTGACATGTTTGCCATGGCATACGCCAGCTCGGTAGCGCGAGCACGAAAGTCTGCAAGCGGTACTACTTCCAGGGCGATGCCCAGCGTCAGGGCTTCGTCAGCGGATATTTCCCTTGCCGTGTAAATCAACTCTTTTGCCTTTTGCAGGCCGACCACCCGGGGCAAGGCAAAGGTTGCGCCGAGGTCGGGCACCGCGCCGATGCGGGCAAAGGCCATGCAGAATCGGGCTCGTTCAGACGCGACGATAAAGTCCGCCGCCAGCGCAAGGCTGAAGCCGGCGCCATAAGCAACGCCGTCCACCGCGGCGATGACCGGGCGTTCCAGCTCGGCAAGAGCAACCGGAATGCGGTTGGATTCAGCCATGCGCGAGCGAGCATCCGCCGCATCGCCCTCGGCACGTGACATGTTGCCGACATCGCCGCCGGCGCAAAAATCGTCGCCTGCGCCGGTCAGGAGTACGGCACGAATGCCGGGGTCGTGGCGGATGTCGGCGAGGCTATCGAGCATGGCGTCGCGCATATCCGCGTTCAGTGCGTTCTTGCAGGAGGGGCGAGACATGACCAGAGTGGCCACGCCATCTGCCTTGATGAATTCAAGTACCGACATGGGAAATCTCCATTTTATTGTTGTTGTGGAAATTCTGCGTACGGGTCGTGAGCAGCAAGCATCATGGCTTGCGGCATGATGGAGAGATGGGTAGGGGCAGGACTGGCCGGTGCGCTCGATAGTGCGCACTCGACCAACCCCGCCGAGTCATTGCAGGTTTACAGCGTACGGGCGATCAGGTCTTTCATCACTTCGTTGGAGCCGCCATAGATACGCATTGGCCGGGTGTTGATGTACAGCCGCGCGATCGGATATTCGAGCATGTAGCCATAACCGCCGTGCAGTTGCAGGCACTCATCGATGATCTGGCAGGTCTGGGTCGACGCCCACCACTTGGCTTTCGCCGCCGTGATCGCATCCAGTTCGTGCCTGACCATCTTGTCCAGGCAATCGTTCAGGAAGGTTTGGGCGATGGTCACGGTGGTTTGCATTTCTGCCAGCTTGAAGCGGGTGTTTTGCATGTCCAGCAATGGATTGCCGAACACTTTGCGTTCTTTGGTGTACTTGATGGTTTCTTCGAGCGCCCGTTCCATGGCACCCAGAGCGTTCATCGCAATGAACATGCGCTCTTCGGGCAGTTGCTGCATCAGCTGGACAAAACCTTTGCCTTCTTCAGTGCCCAGCAGATTGGTTACAGGTACGCGCACGTCATCGAAAAACAGCTCGGAAGTGTCCTGGCCTTTCTGGCCAATCTTGTCGAGGATACGCCCGCGGCGGAAGCCCGGCAGGTCCTTGACTTCCAGGACGATAATCGAAATGCCCTTGGCGCGCTGGCTTGGATCAGTCTTGCAGACCAGCAGGATCAGGTCGGCGAGATAGCCGTTGGTGATGAAGGTCTTAGAACCATTGATGACGTAGTGATCGCCATCGCGGATGGCCTTGGTCTTGATGTTCTGCAGGTCGGTACCGGCGCCAGGCTCGGTCATGGCGATGGCGGTAATCAATTCACCGCTGGCCATCTTCGGCAGCCAGCGCTGTTTCTGCTCTTCAGTGCCGTAACGCAGGATGTAATGGGCGCTGATCGCGCTGTGCACATTGGTACCCATGCTTGAAGCGATCGCACGGTAGGTTTCATAGCCGATGATCGCGTTATGCGCGTGGTTGCCACCGCCAC
>RCUU01001557.1_pt1 | contig 10762 bp, 7 predicted proteins | sample 2166211 | NCBI WGS metagenome assembly RCUU01 (sample SAMN09932620, study PRJNA488358) | compost metagenome | feature: garden; material: soil; isolation source: compost soil in phenylacetic acid-enriched culture | place: Germany: Experimental Botanical Garden Goettingen | collected 2016-01-27
GATGGAAGCGTGGAGGACGTGCGCTAACGCTTGCCACAATTCTTATTTGGCTTAAAATGACGTTTATTATTTTTTAACGCTGATCAGCGTGCTTATGGGGGCGATTGAGCCCCCTTTTCACTATAAAATGAGCAAATAAGGTGTCTGGTAAGCGTTAAATCCAGCATCGCCTTTTTTTTGCTCAAATAGCGTCGGTCACAAGCGTTAGAAGATCCAGATCCCGCGACATAGAGGAAAACCTGCGGGAAGTGGGCACAAAGAACAAGGAACAAGGAGCTTGGCACAAGCCACATGGCATAAATCCACAAGTCACAAGCCACAAGCCACATGGCACATGACATAAAGCCACCGGCCACGTGGCATAAAGCTACAAGCCACGTGGCATAAATCCAAATCACAGGCGACGATTCAACAACGTACCACCTTAGCGATCCGGTTGGAGGAGGAGTAGGCGAATGATACAATGGCGAAAGACCCAGGTGGAACGCTGGGACGCCTGGACAGGGGAAACCAACCTCATAGCGGTGACTGTGGTTCCGGAGCTGGGCGGCAAGGTCGTTTCGCTCCGGAATCGCAAGACCGGGCGCGAGTGGCTCTGGCGGAGCGGCAAACTGCTGGGGAACCGTGGTTATGGCACGTCCTTCGGTGATGGCGATGAAAGCGGCTGGGACGAAATGTTCCCGGCCATTAACGCCGGCGTTTACCCGCACGAGCCCTGGCAAGGGCGGCCGATTCCCGATCACGGGGAGGTCTGGTCCCGGCCCTGGGAACACCGCGTCACAGATTCGGAAGCGTTGAGCTGCCGTATCGACGGCGAACAATTTCCATACGTCCTAGAGAAGACGTACACCTTTCCTGCCGAGGGCACGCTGCGCATCGATTACGCCGTAACGAACCGCTCGGAGTCGCCGTTCTCTTTCCTATGGGCGGCCCATCCGTTGCTGCAGGTACGAGAGGGCATGAAGCTCCACGTCCCGGCCGAATTGACGGAGATCGAGGTCTCCTATTCCGCGGGAGAACGGTTGGGCACCTTCGGCGACAAACATGCTTGGCCGCTGGCTCACGGCGCGGCCGGAGAGCCGATCGACCTGCGCACAGTGGAGCCCAATGCCGGCCGATTCGCGGAGAAATATTATTTCTCCGGCCGGCTCAGCGCCGGCTTTGCCGGGATCAGCGATCCCGCGACCGGCGAGGCGCTGACGTTCCGCTTCCCGGCGGACCGTGTGCCGTACTTGGCCGTTTGGGCCAACTACGGCGGTTTTGGCGGCAACTACCAGCTCGCCCTGGAGCCGGCCACGGGCCGCATGGATGAACTCGCCCATGCCGTGCGCCAAGGCGAAGCCGCCACCGTTCCGGCCCGCGGCGTGTATCGCTGGCATCTGGACGTAAACATGCTATAAACTTTTGAAACTTACCATCTATGACCCCAGGGGGAACCGATATGATCAAACGTCTATTCATGAACCAAAGCATCCGCGCCAAAATCGTCTGGAGCACCGTATTGATCTCGCTGGTCCCCTTGTTGGTTCTGTCTTACCTTTTTTACCAAAACAGTACCCGTTCCTTGGAGCAGGCGATGGTGCGCAGCTCGGACCAGAACGCCGAATATTTGTCCGATTATCTGGACGAGTATTTTCGCAGCTTCTCCACATCCGCCCTTCAGGTTTACGGCTTTAAGCGGGTCATCGACCTGATGGAGTACGGCACCAATTACAACGACGCCGATATCATCGACGTCAGGGAATCGCTGGCCAGCTATTACCGTCTGGCGGTGAGCAACAACGCGGACATCATCAAAATCATGGTCTACGGGAGCGATCATACGCTGCGGGACAGCTGGACCCGTGCCGACAGCTACAACGCCATCGCGCTGGATCGGAGGATGCCGCATTACGGCGATGTCGCCGAGCTGCCGTTTCAACATTCCCTTATGTTTACGTATCAGGATCCCGCGATCAAGCAGGATCTTTTTGTCTATGCATTGCCGATTTACGATCCGTTTTACCGCAAGAAGTTCGGGACCTTATTGTTTTACGTCCTTGGCAAAGACTTCACGAAAAAAGTAGAGACCTATAACCGGGCGCCTAATGTGATTGTGCTGCAAAACGGTCAAGGGGAAACCTTCTACCGGACGAACGACAATTACAAAACAGAGATCAAGCCTTACCGGCTTCCTGACGAATTGAACGACAGCAACGAGCATACGCTGCAATTTACGGAGGGCCAGAAGCTCTTGGTCAGCAGCTCGCCATTGGATCACGCCAATATCGGTCTGAATATCGTTTATCCCAGCACGGAACTCGCCCATAACCGGCAAATGACGCTGAGGATTACCCTCGGAGCGTTAGTCCTGGTTATGCTGGTGATCGCGGCGTTCTCCCTGCTGGCCCAGCAGTTCATCACGAGGCCGATCCAATATCTCGGAAAAGCGATGAAAGCCGTTCGTAAAGGCAACTTTGACGTGACCCTGCCGACGAACCGTTGGCAGGATGACCTGTCCGAACTCACCGGAAGCTTCAACTTCATGACCCGGACGATCCAGGAGCTGATTGAAAAAGAATACAAAATGCAGCTGCGCAACAAGGAAGCGCAGTTTATGGCCCTGCAGATGCAAATCAATCCGCATTTTCTATACAATACGCTGCAGACGATCGGCGGCAAAGCGGTGCTGGCTGGCGATTACGAAATCCATGAGATGTGCCGGGCCTTAGGCGATATGTTCCGCTACAGCTTTTACGAGGGGAACATGGAATCGACGATCGGGGCCGAGCTGGCGCACCTGAACAACTATTTGTATATCCAACAGTTCCGATTCGAGGAATCACTAACAACCCGATTCGATGTGCAATCGGAGTTGATGGATGCCCGGATCATCCGTTTCGTGCTTCAGCCGATCCTGGAAAATATCATGGTGCACGCTTTGGGCAAAACGAGACGGAGCGTAGTACGGATTGAGGTGTTTGCGTTGCGGGAGGACGACCATATCCGGATGTCGATTTCTGATGACGGACCCGGTATGGAACCGGACAAGCTAGAGGCTCTTCGGGCGGCTTTGGCTCATCCTGCTTCCAAGGTGTTCTCGGGAGTATCTATCGGCCTTCGCAATGTTCACGAACGGATCCGGCTGTTTTATGGGACGCCTTATGGGCTTGAGATCGACAGCCGACCGGGGCAGGGAACGACGGTAAGTCTGACGATTCCTTACAGACAAGGGGAGACAGAGGATGTATAAAGTCATGGTCGTGGATGACGAGACGCTAGGACGCAAATCGATTCGAAAAATGATCAGCGAGCTATTGCTGGACGTCGAAGTGATCGCAGAAGCCCAGAACGGCGAAGAAGCGCTGGAACTGATCGAAATCGGCAAACCGCATATCGTGGTCACGGATATGAACATGCCGGTCATGGACGGACAACGCTTTTTGGAGGCGTTGCATGAACGATACGGCGATATTCGGGTCATCGTCATCAGCGGGTATTCGCAATTCGAGTATTTGAAGGCGGCGATCCGCTATCAGGCGTGCGAGTATTTGCTTAAGCCGGTGTCTGTCCCGGAGCTGCGCGAATCCATGGTTCAGGCGATGGAGGCAATCCGTCGCTACATGAGCTTGCAGCAGCAACAGAGGGAAACGCGGGAAATGCGCCGGATGAAGCGAGGGGCTTTCCTGCAAAATGTAACGGCGCAGCGGATCGCCAATCGGGCAGATATCATGCAGCAAGCAAGGGAAATGCAAATGGACGCGAGTGAGTCCTACCGTCTCGTCGTGATTCGTTTCCGCCGCTTTTCCGAGGTGGCTCGTACCGGTTTTCACGGGAATGCCGAATTGTTAATGTTCAGTATCGATAATATTTTGCGTGAAATCCTTGGCGACGAGCGAATGCCTACTTTCATCTCGGACGACGGCATGGGTTGTTGCCTGATCGTCTCGGAAGACTCTCCCGAAGGTGAAGCCTTTGCAACGGCCGAAGAGGGAGGCACCCCCGGGTACAAATGGCTGGAAGCCCTTCACAAAGCCGTTCAGCGTACGCTGAAGCTTGAGGTGCTGGCCGGTGTTAGCGGTGTGTGCGAAGGGTACGCGGAACTCCCCGAGGCGTATCGCACCGCTGAACGTACCCTTCTTCATGAATGTCTGCATGGGTCGGGGTTGATGGTGTCGCTGGCGAATCCATCGGAGCAACCGCGGAACACGGCTGCTTTGACTTCGTTTGATGCCTTGGCGATCCGTCAGGCATTTGCCTCCGGCTCCGCTACGGACTTCCGTAGACTGTTGGAGGATTACCGAACGCGAACCAACTGTTCCGTCGACATTACGATCGGACAGGTCCAGCGGGAACTCATGATCATCCGGGAGGCGGCGGAGTCAGAAATGAAAGGCATCGCCGCGGCGCATCCTGCGCTGTACGAAACCGCCGCCGTCGCAGGGGTCACCGAACCCGGTGAGCTTCGCCGATTGCTCGCCGAATGGGCGGATGCCGCCGAGGAATACGGGGCGGGTCGGCGTGAAACGGATTCGGCGCAATTGATCGGACAACTCGTCGACTATTTGGATGCCCATTATTTCGAAGACGTTAGCTTGATTGATGCGGCTACTCGGTTTCATTTGGATCCCAGTTACCTTAGCAAGCTGTTCAAGTCCGTCACTTCTGAGAACTTCATCGAATACGTGACGCGCAAACGGATCGAGAAGGCGTGTGAGCTGCTTCGTTCCTCCGAACGGAAGATCAGCGATATCTCCGAATTGGTGGGGTACGAAAACCAGCGTTATTTCAGTCAGGTGTTCAAAAAAAATACCGGGCAAACCCCCTCCGAATACCGCGATGCCCATGTGGACCAAACCGGAAACACAAAAAATTGAACATCGGACGCACAATTTATTTTATTCCGGCCGGGGCGGCGGACCGATACGATAAAGACAGGACGAAGGCGCGCCGAGCTAGGCAAAAAAATGGCTCGATGCGAAGGCCGTTCGTACCGACTTTAACGACCTAGACGAGGGGGAAGCTCAATTGAAGAAGTGGATGTCTGTCAGCCTCTGCATCCTGATGTTAAGCGTTTTGCTAGCCGCTTGCGGCGGCGGGAACAATTCGGCAACGCCGGCCACGGATAACGGCGACGGAAATACGAACACCGCCCAAGGTTCCGAGAACCAGACCGATTCCGGTGAGCCGGTGACCATCAAATTCATGCATTTCAAAAGCGATTTCACCGACCAGATTAACCAAATCGTGGAGCAGTTCGAAAGCCAAAATCCGAACATCAAGGTCGAAGTGCAACCGGTGAAATACGACGATTACTATACCCTGCTGAAGACGAAGCTGGCAGGCGGGGACATCATCGACGTGTTCACCCTGAACGCCGGCTTCAACACCCAGTTGTTTGCCGATGGCGGTTACCTGATGGACTTGACCGGCCAACCGTTCCTAAGCAACTTCGACGAGAATGTGGTGAAAGGCCAAGCAACCGACGGGAAAAATTACGTCATGCCGCTGAACGCCAACCCGATCGCCGTGTTCTACAACAAGAAAATTTTCCGCGACTTGGGCCTTGAGGTACCCAAAACCTGGGACGCAATGATCGCCGCCGCGGAGAAAATCAAAGCCGCCGGCAAAACGCCGTTCGCCTTGGGGTGGAAGGATGCCTGGACGCTGACCATGTGGGATACCCGCGATATGCCAAGCAATTCGGCGTTGATCGGCCAACCGGACTTCTTCGAGAAGATCGAAACCGGCGAAGCAAAATTCGCCGATAATCCGGCCGTAAAAACGACGATGGAACACGCGCTCAAACTGTATGAGCTGGGTAACAAGGATCAGCTTGGCGTGGATTACAACGGAGCTGTCGATCTTTTCGCCAAAGGGGATGTCGGCATGATGTACATGGGCACTTGGCCGTTGCCGGACATCGAGAAGAAGAATCCGGAGCTTTACAACAATGACCTTGGCTACTTCCCGTACCCGTTCAGCAATGACGAGAATGCCAACAAGCTCGATTTCAATGCGGACGCTTCGCTGGCGATCGGCAGCAAGACGAAACATAAGGAAGCCGCTTTAAAATTCCTGGAGTTCATGAGCAGCAAGGAAGGCGGGGACGCCTGGGTCGAGAACATCAAATCGCTTAGCTACGTGAAGGGTACCTCGACGGATATCGCTCCGGCGCTCAAAGACCTGCAACCGTACTTCGATAACGCGCAAACTTACGACTCTCAGCTCTATCTGGCTAAAACGACAATCGATTGGCGCTCTCAGTTCGACCAAAACCTGCAAAGACTGTTCTTTCATAAAACGTCCGTGGATCAAATCCTGGCCGATATGGACGACTGGGTGAGCAAAAATCACAAATAGAGCGAACTTGACGGAAGGCATGGGCAGGGGCCTGTGCCTTTCGCCGGTTTAGGAGAGGGTGAACCGATGGGAACTTTAAAACGCACGGCGAAAAATGAAATGTGGTACGTCTTGTTTATGCTACCGGGGATGGCTCTGTTCGTGCTGGCGGTCGTGATTCCGCTGGTGATGGGAGCCCGGTATTCGTTCACGAATTGGGACGGGGTTTCCGATTCTTTTGCTTCCGTAGGCTTCGATAATTACGTGCAGGCTTTTGGGGATCCGAGCTTTTGGGACGCCCTGTGGAACACGTTTAAATATGCCATTATTCTAACCATTCTGGTTAACGTGCTATCTCTGCTGCTGGCTTTGGTGTTGGACGCTTTCTTGCCTTTGCGCAACCTGTTTCGGACGGTCTTTTTCCTGCCGAGCGTCATCTCGATCGTGCTGGCGGGGTTCGTTTGGAGCTATAACTATAGCACGGGAATTCCGAACTTGCTGAGCCATCTCGGTCTCGAGGTATCCAGTCCGCTGGGCAATCCCGATTACGCGCTGTTCGGCTTAATCCTGATCGCTTTATGGCAAGGGGTCGGGTCGCCGATGATTATTTACATCGCCGGCTTGCAAGGCATTCCGGGCGAGTTGTTCGAAAGCGCCCGCATCGACGGGGCGGGAACTTGGAAGACGTTCCGGCACATCACGTTGCCGTTGCTTGCCCCTTCCGTGACGATCAACCTGCTGCTCGTGCTCACCGGCTCGCTGAAGGTGTTCGATCTCGTTTACGTCACGACGAACGGCGGTCCCGGCTTTGCGACCGAGGTCATGTCCACCTATATCTACCGGACTTCGTTCGCCTCGTTTAAGGGAGGATACGGGATGGCGCTGTCCATGCTGTTCTTCCTCATTCTCGTCCTCGTGACGGTCGTGCAGATGTCCATTTCCAGAAGACGGGAGGTTGAGCTGTAATGAAAGCGAACAAAGCCATCACCTTCCTCCTGTTTCTGGCACTGGCGGTCTTATTTCTCTTTCCGCTGTATGTAGCTCTGCTGATGTCGCTAAAAACAGCGAAACAAACGTTCGATAACTTCTACGCGCTGCCGTCCAGCCTTAACTTCGCCAACTACGTCCATGCCTGGGAGACTTCGAAATTCCCGCTGGCGATCATGAACAGCTTGATCGTCACGGTGGTTTCCGTCGTGCTGATCGTGCTGGTATCCGCTTTGGCTGGCTACTCCATTGCGAGAAGAAACAAGCCCTTTTACAACCTTATGTTCATGGTGTTTCTATCCGGCATGATGATTCCGTTTCAAGTCACCATGCTGCCGTTGTATAAACTCGGCAAAACGCTTCAGATGCTCGATACCCATTGGGGAATCATTCTGATTTACGGCGGGTTCGGCATCCAGACGGGCGTGTTGTTCTACGCCGCGTTCATCCGCCAAATCTCTCGCGAGATCGAGGAGGCAGCCAAAATTGACGGCTGCAGCACGCCGGGGATTTTTGCCCGAATTATCATCCCGTTGCTCAAACCGGTGACGGCGACAGTTGTCGTTCTGAACGCCTTATATATCTGGAATGACTTCCTGCTGCCGCTCTTGTATTTGCAGGATAACCAATATCGTACGATCCCGTTGCAGCAGTATTTCTTCTTCGGACAATACAGCAGCGACCTGAACCTGGCATTTGCTTATGCCGTCATGGGCATGATTCCGGTCATTGCGTTCTTCCTGTTGATGCAGAAGTTCATCATCAAAGGCATTGCCGCCGGAGCGGTCAAAGGCTGAGGTTAGGGAGTAAGCGGGAAGGGGAGAGTGATCATATGCCGATTAACGTGTTGGAAGCATCAAAAATATTTGAACTACGCACGAAAAACTCGTCTTACGTATTTGGCGTCAACGAAAACGGGACGTTGCAACACCTCTACTGGGGCGAGCCGGTGGAGGCTGCGGAATGTGCCGATTTGCTTCGCCTCCGTCACCACAGCTCCTTTGATGCCGAGGTGAACCGGGAACGGGAGGAGTATGGAGGTTGGGGCGGTACCTTATATGCAGAGCCCTGCCTGAAGGTGAAATTCCAGAACGGCGTTCGCGATTTGCGGTTGCGATATGAAGGGTATGAAGTCGGGAGCCGCTTGGCGGCGGACGATTTGATTGTTCGGCTGCACGACGAGTATTACCGTTTGCGGGTGGAGCTGCGCTACCGGGTTATCGAGAAATACGATCTGATCGAACGTTCGGTAACGATCGTCAATGAGGAGGACGTTCCCGTTCGGATCGATCAGGTCATGGCGGCGGCCTGGTCCGCCCCGGCCGAGCCTTCCGTCCGCCTGACGCATGTGACCGGCCGCTGGGCCGGCGAATATCAGCTCCGGCGGGCGCCGCTCACCGAAGGCAAGAAAGTGCTGGAATCGCGGCAGGGTTTCACCGGTGCGCATGCCAACCCTTGGTTTGCGCTGGATGACGGCAAAGCGGACGAGTTGTCCGGGAACGTCTGGTTCGGTGCGCTGGGTTGGAGCGGCAACTGGAAAATCGTCCTGGAGTCCTCCACCTTCGGCCAAGTCCGCGTCGTCGGCGGGGTCAACGACTTCGATGGGGCGTTTACTTTGGGACCGGGAGAGAGCTATACATCCCCCGTGTTTACGGGTGGTTTCGTCTCCGGCGGCTTCGGAGAGATGAGCCGGAAGTTGCACAACTATCAACGGGATTACGTGCTTCCCGGATCCCGGGAACGGAAAGTGTTGTACAACTCCTGGGAAGCGACGGAATTCGCGGTGAACGTCCGGGAGCAAATCGAGTTGGCCAAACAAGCGGCCCGGATCGGCGCGGAGCGGTTTGTCGTCGACGACGGTTGGTTTGGCGCGCGCCACAGCGACCGGGCCGGTCTCGGCGATTGGCAGGTGAATCCTCAGAAATTCCCGAATGGGCTGCAGGAGCTGATCGACGAGGTGAAACGGCTCGGCATGGACTTCGGATTATGGGTCGAACCCGAATCGGTCAATCCGGACAGCGAGTTGTATCGGAACCATCCCGATTGGGTGTATCAATTCCCCACGCGCGAAGGAACGCTGCTTCGCAATCAGCTGATGCTGAACTTAGGCAAGCCGGAGGTCAAGGCGTTCGTGCTTGAGTTCATGACGGGGCTGCTCAGCACCTACGACATCGCCTTCATCAAATGGGACATGAACCGAACGATCACGGAGCCGGGGGCCATCCCGCTGCGCGAGCATGCGGAGGAATCGGTGTGGATCAAGCACGTCGATAGCTTGTACGAGATTTGGGCCGAGCTCCGGCGCCGTTTCCCGCGGGTGGAGTTCGAGACCTGTGCCGGGGGCGGCTCAAGGATCGATCTCGGCATGCTGCGGTTTGCAGACCAGGCTTGGATCAGCGACAATACGGACGCCCGGGACCGGCTGACGATCCAGGAGGGCTTCTCGTACGCTTACAGCCCCTCCGTCATGATGTGCTGGGTAACGGAATCTCCGCATGGCCTGAACGGCCGGCGGCTACCGCTGTCGTTCCGCTTCCACAGCGCCATGCTAGGCGGGCTCGGCATCGGCGCGAACATCGCCCGCTGGTCGGAGGCGGAAATCGTCGAAGCCAACCGTTATGTGGCGCTGTACAAACAGGTGCGCCATTTGGTTGCCGAAGGCGACCTTTACCGGCTTGCCTCCTTCGCCGAAGGCGATGTGGCCGCGTGGCAGTATGTCTCGCGAGACCGGGACGAAGTCGCCGTGTTCGCTTTTCGGCAGGCGCAGTATTTCGGCGACACGGAGCTGCGGCTGCGCCTCCAAGGCTTAGAGCCGGATGGGCGGTACCGGGTAGAAATGCCGACCGGAGCTGTCGCTGCGGGTGTGGAAGGAACCAACGGTAACGCAGCCGACGAGCACACCGACAACCCGGCCGCTGAGGCCCACACGGGTGCCGTCTGGCACGGCTCCACCTTGATGCGCCTCGGCCTGCCGCTGACCTTGGCCGGCGATTACGCCAGCCGGTTTGTATACTTGCGGCGACACTCTGTGACCTAAATTACGTCCCTTGCCGTGGGCCATACGCTAGAATGAGGACGAAACGAATCCATATGGAGGTAGGATAGCGGATGGCCCATAACAAGGGGAGCAATCGTAACGGCAGCGGGAAACCGGTTCCGAACAACAAGACGGCGTACAACAGGACAACCCAAGGCAAGAAGAACGCCGGTAAGGGGACTGTAGGCAAATCTGCGGGCGGAAAAGGAACAGGCCGGGGGACTGCGAAATCCGGTCTGATTTTTGTGATCTCGTTGATATTGATCGGGGCCTTGGTAATCACCCTGGCGATCGTTTTTCTCAAAGATTCGGGTTCTTCCAGTTTGAAGGATCTCCCAAACTACACGGAAATCAAAGGCGACTACACCGCCGAAGGCTTGAAGTATGAGAAACAGCCGCATTTGGGAGAACCGAGCG
>RCUU01001559.1_pt1 | contig 10752 bp, 6 predicted proteins | sample 2166211 | NCBI WGS metagenome assembly RCUU01 (sample SAMN09932620, study PRJNA488358) | compost metagenome | feature: garden; material: soil; isolation source: compost soil in phenylacetic acid-enriched culture | place: Germany: Experimental Botanical Garden Goettingen | collected 2016-01-27
TGGCGGATGAAAAAAGGCGGATCGTCCGGTGACGCATAAGTGCCAGGCATGGCCAGCCGCGCCTGATCCGGCACGGAGAACGCGTTATTCCCGCCTAAAAGCGCTTTCACAGAGCTGTAGCTATTAGCGAAGCTCGTTGTAAAATCCGCTGGTCCGTACAGATCGACAACCGCTTGCACTTGATCGGAATATTCCTGCCAACCTCCCGCCCCATCCAAATCCGGAACGTCAACGATATGGCCTGTATCCAGCGCGATCGTCTCGCCTGACGCCATGTGCCCTGTTGTACCGAGCAGCGAGGCTAAATGACCGCCTGCGGACGAACCCCATACACCGATCCGACTGGGGTCCAGATGGTATTCTGCCGCATGTGCGCGCAAATAACGAATTGCCAGCTTCACGTCCTGAATTTGCGCCGGAAACGGCGCTTCCGGGGTTAAGCGGTAATCCAGTGAAACTCCGATGTATCCGCGCTTGGTCACATAGTTGCAGATGCTTGCGAGGGCTTGCTTCCGGTCCCCGTGGTTCCAGCCTCCACCATGAATGTATACCATCACCGGCATCGGTGCATGAGGCGGGGTCTCCGGTACGGCAATCGAAGTATAGATCGGACGCGTTCCGGCATTTCCAATCAGCACGTCTTCATACAGCTCGACGCCTTCCGGAACCGGAAACGGCTGAGGCTCTATCGGCGGAGGGATTGGCACAGGTGTCTCGGCGGGCGGTATTCCAGGAATGGCTTGAGCTTTGATGGCGACACTATCGATGTACATATTCGCGCTCATCAATTCGCCCACACGAACCCTAACTTTGACGTTCGGGTTGTTGTCGGCTCCGCTGCCCAGGTTCCGGACTTTAAGACTGTTCGGCTCACTGTTCTTTTGTTCCAGCGTCCCCGGAGGCAGCTTGAATTCCTCAAGCGTTGTCCAAGTCATTCCTCCGTCGCCCGACCATTCCACGATGACGCTACCCCCGATGTAGGAGGATGCCCGGGTATAATAACTCAATTGAAGATTGCCGTACCCCGTCGTATTAACTGGCAGGGCCAACGCGTCCGTACCGTCGATTTTCACCAGATTCGGCGCGGACGGGGCCGTGGATGAAACCGAAGTTTTCGCCAAGCTGTTTCCTTCGCCTTCCTGCAGCCATGGCGCCGGAATGGCAACGCCGCCGACCGATCCAAAATTATCAGGGTCATCGAAGTTTTCCTCGTAGAGTGTAACATAGTCGCCGGACGGTTCGGCTGCATGAACCAAGGTAAGCGCTTGCAATTCGAAGGGGGGACATAACAAAGCCAAAGCTAACAGTACTGTTGTGCCGAGTCGAAAAGCCTTCCTGCGCAGTCCATTTCTCAAATGAATTCCTCCCTGACCAGGTATAGGTTTTAATCAAGCAGTATGGGTTCAAACCTCTATAGAGATGCTGCTTATTGATGCCGGGACAAAATGACGCCGTCGTTGTTGTTATAACGTTCTGTTGCTTCCTTGACGACATCACTCCCCCCTTTCTGCAGCCATTCCTCCACCACCTTCGGATAATCGGAAATTGGCTCCTTGCCGTATACCATATTGATCACATGCGTCAATATAACGGGCGGCAGCTTATCTCCACCAGGAGTGATATCCGGGTTTTTCTGGTAGCCTTGCACCTGGGGTTCGAATTGAATCCCGTCGCGTCCCTCATTCGCAAGTACTGTATCGTAAAGCTTCATCAACTCTCTCCCTTCGGGGGTGAGGCTGAGCGCGCCTTTATTGTAGGTTGTATCCTGTACGAACCATAACAGGATCTGACGGAACGTTTCCTCGTCGGCCTCATCGGCGGTTTTCGGTCTTTTATAGTTAATATTGCCGTTCTCTACCGTATAATTTTCCCCTTCAATCCCGAAGGTAAAGAACTTCTCCGCTTCGTCACTGACCATCCAGTTGAAAAACTTGACGATCCCGGCAGGGTCCTTCGCTTTCTTGTTAATTAAATAAGCTCTCGGCACCGTACCGACAAGGCGAAGTCCCCCCTTACCGTCCGGCCCTGTCGGCGAGGCGATCAGTTTCATTTTCGCGGTAGGTACCTGTTCCTTTAGCTGCTGGTCCCATTGGATCAAGAGGTTGGCATTCATGTTCCAGATGCCCGCTTTACCTGAGAGAATATCGTTCTTGAATTTCGTGGGATTAATCGTGACGAACTCCTTGTTGATCAGTCCTTCGTCGAACATTGTCTTGTACGTTTGAATCGTCTTTTGCATATTCTCGATATTCATAAATTTCGGTACGATTTGATCCCCTTGCTTCATAAAGAAATTGCCAAAGGTATCGTAAGACCCGAAGAACATATCCGAATATACAAAGTCCTCCCGGCCCATATAAGGATTCTCCACACCCATCTTCTTAAAAGCACGCATGACATTCAGGAAGTCATCGACTGTTTTAGGCTCTGGCAGCCCTGTTTGTTCCAAAAGATCCGCACGAATCCAAGTTGCCCGGCGGGACGGATTGGACAGCCATTCGGGAATGGCGTAGATATTACCTTTGGCATCGGTCTCCTTCTCCCATGCCTCCTTCGGAACTTTCTTGAGAAGATCCTGCCCATACTGCTCAAGCAATTCATTTAGGGGCATGAATACTCCGGCCTCCACGGAACCTGCCAACTGAGGGTTCGTCAACCCAGAGCTTGCTTGCACGACATCCGGAATGTCGTTGATCGCGAACATTTGGATCATTTGCGAATCAAAATTTTTCTGCTGCATCAAACGGATGTTAAGATCTGTATGTGTAAGCTCCTCCAGCTTTTTAACCCATTTGTCCTCATTGATATTCGGATGATTCTCTGCATACGAAATGTTTCCGCTCCGGAACGATATGGAAAAAGCAGTGTCCTTTCCCGGACTCTCCCCTGCTTGTTCCTCTTCACCCTTATTTGAAGAGGAACATCCATTCATAGAGGCGGCTAATAATGAAACTCCCACCACAGTAAGCACCCAACGCTTCATGTCCATCAACTCCCTGTTACAAAATTTTGGTCAGCGGCATTAGAATGACTGGCAGTCCGGAGTGGCTCGATCACCGGCCGTATGAGCTTTGCTAATTGCTCGCTCATCAGCGTGTGTCCGTAATCCGAAGGATGAATCAGATCGGATGTGAGCGATGTAAGATCGCGCATAATCGATGCGCCATCCAGCAGATGCAGCTGTGGATGTTTACTGCTTTTAAAGTAATGAAGCAGCACTTCGTTAAAAATCCCCTCTTGGGCATGAAGAAGATGACTTGTATCAAGAAAATAAGTTGCGCGATTCGGGTAAATTGTAGTGACAAAAACAGGTTTGTCGGGATGGCGTCCGATAACCCGGTCCAGCATGTAAGACACCCGACGCTTGAATTCCTCGGGAGACATCACTGCGCGCATATTGACACCAAGCTCCAGAAACAGGAAATCCCAATCCTCACGTTCCGCCAGATGATCGGCAACAACGTTCTCGCAGTAACAAGATCCGCTGAGTGCAAGGTTAAGCACATCCACGCCGAGTCTGCGTGCCGTCTGCTGCAGGTATCCGTTGAAATGAAGCGTGGAGCCTGCGCTCTGGCTGATGGAAGAGCCGTATGCCAGCATCGTAAGCTTCGGAACCTCATCTGCAGTTGGCACACGCACTTCGCAGCCAAAAGCATCCACATCATAGAAGACAGCCCCGAAGCGGTCAAAATGCAAACGCCACACGTTAGAGGAAAATCCAGACTGATTCAGCCGCTCGACCGGCACCTCTGTGAAACGGTCCGGCTGCTCCAAGTGCAGAGTGGTTACCGTACCGGCCTGCAGAAAATGCTGGGAATGAAAAAAATCCCCTCTGCATACCACAACGCGTCCATTACTATCATTCGAGCCGACGGTCACCCTGACATGCCTGGATTCGGTGACAAACCGTAATTCACAGCCGTTCGATTGTATGGCCTTGGTCCTTCCTTTCTCTGACAACCCTATGCACACTTGCTGCGGAAAACGCTGCAGGTGCAATCCAGATTGATAGGGTTTATGCACCAGCTCCGAAACATTGTGAAAAAAAACGCCTTGCTTTTCCATCGCTGCAGCTACACCACCTTAATGATTACGATCCAGGATTAACTCATAACTGACTTATTACGAATCATATACAACAATGTAAGCGCAGTCAATATGTATTTATTATTTAATATGAGTCATATATGAGTCATCCTTTGAATAATTCAACATAGCAAAAAGGGGCTGTCCGAGTTCGCGTACAGATTTGGCGATGACGGGAGGAGTAGATACGCTGGATGTAAGCGCAGATAATGACTTAAGTGAGCATGTCAGGGGGATAGCTGTTACGGCCACCGCCGGGTTAAGCGGCGTCAAAGATGGAGTCGTCCAGCCGATTCACGGCTGCGTTAACGGCACGAACGGGGGGGTTCTCTGAAGTTGGTTGCCGAAACAATTTATGCTTAAACAGCGGAGAGGACGGACTAATTGTGGAAAAGCGGAGCGTTCGCCTTGGTCTCCGGTCTTGCTCAAAAAAACGAGGGGCATCCCAAGCAGCCATTTCATGACTTATGGGACACCCCCCGAAATTATCAAATGAAAATGCACCCCTCAAGAGCGCGGATTCTCCTGATTCAACGTGTTCAATGTTTCCTCTAACCTGCCGCATAACTCGCCGTTATCCAGCAAGCCAGAAACAAACAGCATGATATCGCGTTGAATCTCTTTCAATTGGCGGTTGCTTAAGCCCAGTTCCGTGACCAGACGATAGGTGGGAAAGATCTCGCGGTAAAGCTGAAAGCGGGCCGGACGATAACCGACTTCCTCGCCTTCCCATTCCATCGCCAAACGGTTGGCTGCAATATTCAGCGTCTTTCGCCGAAGGAGCAGTTGCGCCTCATACGAGGTGAGAAAATCGACAAGAAGCATAGCAGCATCTTTATTCTGCGATTTGCTGTTAACCGCCAGTCCGTTTATGATCAGCAGCGTATTGGCATTTTGCAGCCTGGGCAGCGGGGCAATATCGAATGCCAGATCGGAATGACGCAATTGATTCAAGAAGTAATAAGTGGTCATAATCATCGATACTTTGCCTTGCAAAAATAAGGCTTCCGCATCTGCGTCGCTCTCGGACAGTACGGCTGGGAATACATCTTTCATGCCGATCAGCTTTCGAATGGTACCTAAACTATCGATTAGCTTTGAACCGCAAAGCCGGAATTTGCCATCGCCGTCCTGTTCTGCCTTGAACATCGTGCCGCTCTGAAGCAGGAACAACGGCCAGCGGTTGCGGGAAGGCAAGTAAAAATAAAATCCGTACCAATCCTGCCCCTCAGCAACCTTCCGGCCGTAAGCGAACAAATCGTCCCAGGTCCAGCTGCTGTCAGGTGGTGATACGCCGGCTTCCTTAAAGTGGTGTTTATTATAACAAAGCACAACTGGAGAATAAATGAAGGGCCGAACCTGATTACGGTCATCATACCGGAACGGGTCGGAAAGAAAACGGTATGTGTTAGGCTGCTCCTCCAGCGGCTCCAGCAGCTCCGTACAGCCTTGCTCCACAAAATCCTGGTAATTGTTATTGTTCATGAGTACGACATCCATAATTTCCGACTGCAAATATTCCTTTAGCGATGCCGAATAGTTTCCTGAAGACAACTCGAGCGGCTGAACGTCGATATGCGGATACCGTTTGCCGAACTCATTCAGAAGCTCTTGCATCTCTACAAGCTTTGGGATCGTGTTCACATATCCGAACTTGATCGTCGTTCTGCCCTCCGGTACCGGAGAGAGCACCCGATTGCCAACACGAGGGATTTTCTCAATTAAGCCTTCATCCACCAGAACCTTGAGCCCGTTGCGCACGGAAGCATTACTAAGTCCGAAGCGCACCTCCAGGTCACTCTCCGAAGGAAGGTAACTGCCGATCGCAACACTCCCGGAACGAATTTCATGTCGCAAGGTTTGAATCATTTCCTCTAACCGAATACGGAAAAATTTTCTGCTGTTCCTTTTCTGCATTGGGGTTCCTCGCCATCTTCCGATTAATCGAGCCCATAGGGACAAGTTATACAGTATTCATCATACTGAAATCCTCTGGTAACAACAAGTATCAGAGATTGCTCCCCGCAAAACGGATAATAAAGACTTTCTCCTTTTTGATAACGCAACAGGATATGCTATATCTGCACCCCCGAGCAGCATGCCACCCGGACGCCCGCCTCCAACCGGCAGCGCCTCATTCCATTCCTTGCCCGGTCTATTATGCTCAGCTTCATGGCCTGACCACTCCTTCAGCGGCATATTTGTCGTTTCCAAATGAAGGCGCATACAATACCCCGCAGTTGATCGGTGCGGCATACTCGTCATCACGTAACCCGCAGTTGATCAGCGGGCGGAGCTGCAACAAAACGGTGTGCCAGGTAAAGCGGACTCAGGAGACCTTATTTTGCAAAAAAGTGGGTTTATTCCGCTGATGCGGACTCAGAAGCCGTTATTTCATTTTTTCAAGCCTAAAACGACGCCCGGTAAGGAAAATAACGGAATCTCAGTCCGCTTGGCTTGAAAAAAAGGCTTATTTCGCGAAATAACGCTTCTCCTGTCCGGATTGACACATCAGCTTACGAGTCTTCAGTTACCAGTCAGCTTCCGCGGTTGCCTACTATCAACTTAGTTACCTGTTACCCGAGATCACCCTGCGTATCCCCCAATCCTTCATTCCCCCGCCAGGCTCACTTGCTTCTCCAAATGCTCAGCCGTTCAAAATCCCGCTCTTCCCGGCAACGCTCAGCCATTCGTTGGCAATCAGGTCATGGCCTGCATGCGTCGGATGGACGCCGTCCCACAGCCAGTAAACAGCATCTGCTCTCGACGCCGCCGCATCGAAGGCGGCCTGCAGCGGAACATGAACTGTGCCGAACTCTTCTGCCAGCGCACGGACCACCTGCTGATAATGGGCGATATGCTTCGACCATTCTTCCCAGGCTTCCGCCGGAGCTCCCGTCTTCAGGATAAACGGCTCGCACAGCACCAGCTTCGTCTGCGGCAGCACTTCGCAGGTTTCCTCCAGCACATGGCGGTAAGCCCGCTCAAAACGGTCGGTTACGCCACCGGGCTCACCATTCATCATTCTCCAGAGGTCATTGACCCCGATCAGAATGCTGAGCACATCCGGCTGCAGATAGATCGCGTCCTCATTCCAGCGGGCATAGAGATCTGAAATCCGGTTCCCGCTTATGCCCCGGTTATAAAACACCGGCTTCTGCTCAGCCAGCTCATTGCCCAGCCTGCCACCGATAATATACGCATAGCTGTGGCCAAGAATATGATTGGGGTCCTCGTCGCGGCCCCGGTTGCCGTCTGTAATCGAATCACCTTGAAATAGAAAAACCTTGCTTTTGCCAGAAAAAGCAGACATGAATACTCACCCTTTAATTATGATGTAGTGGTTGTTGTAGAAATGGCGCGGGTTCTCTTACCCAACGAAAGTCAGACCGGTCTTGCGCTTAAGCAGAGTGCAGAGTGATGATCCCTGGTGTTCTCGGATAATCACAATAAAAACCTCTCTGGGGAAAGAGAGGCCGGAGTGCTTCTACAAGAGAGGAATTGCCTGAATAGCTGATAAAAAAATAACTGTTCACATCGGTCAAGAAACTATTCGGCACCTATCCCATGTGTCAAAGGCTCAAAGATCGAATGCGCGGAAGCTGATTGCATAACCAATGAAGGGGCTCCTACAGCCAATAAAATACTACCTGCTGCCAGCAGCAGAGCCAATTTTCTTTTCATTAATTTTCTGCACCTCGCCAATAAGATTTTTATATCTCTCCCGGTCTTCGCCGGAGCTGAGATGTCGGTACTGCTCAAACAATGCTACACACCCAACAATACCGCTGTCACTGTTCATTCTAACAGAGAGGTCTAGATTTTGGAATAAGTAAGCGATACCAATGCGGATTCTCTGCGTGTTTAAGTAATACACAGAGAGTTCATATAACAGAACGGCATATTTGTCCTCGGCGACCTGCACATTCAGTGTTCCCATCCGGGTCTTCAGTTCCTTCAAGCCCAGCCGGGGTTCGAAGCGCCCAATAATTTCATCGACGTTCAAGCCAAAGCGGTTGGCCGCCTGCAGGATTTTCGTCAAACCCGGGATGATTTCGTTCTCTTTAGCGCTGATAAATTCAACATAGTCTGCAAGCACTGCTGTCTCTCCTGACATCAGGCGGTACAGGTATGTATTGGCTTCGGCCCATTCCTTAAACTGCTCCATAATCTGCCGGGCCTCCTCCGTCTTCTCCCGGACCCAGCTGAAATCAGAATAAAGCGAGACATACTTAAGGGCCTGCACGTAATCCCCGCGTTCATCACATACCGCCGAGCGAAGCAGATGGGAGTAGAGGATATAGAAACAAAGGGGCCTGTCGGTTTCCTTAGAGACCGCACGGCGGCTGACTTTATGATATTTATTCTGATATTGGATGCATGCCTTGCGGCCCATTTCCTCAGCTATAGCATCAACCCGGTTCCACCGGTGCAGGGAAGCATAAATATTCGCCAAATCCTTCAGCGCATTCAGCTGGTCCACCTCATCCAGCCGCTCCACAAAGTATTCAAAATGCATGGCCGTGCGCAGATTGGCATCCTGATCTTTTCCCAGCGCAATCTTGAACAAGCGGTATTGGCATAAAGCCAGCCGCTCCGAATGCTGATATTTCTCGCTCTCCGCCACGCCTTCGTACAGCAGCGCCGCAGCCTGCCGTCTGCCCTGGGTGAACCATTCCTCAGCCATTTCAAATACCGCCTGGGCATAGGTGATATTATCCATAATGCTCCCGACCACCTGCCCGATGCAGTCCAGCTTGTCCAGCTCGGCACAGCGCTGTAAAAAAGGACCCAGGCGCCGCCAGTCGGGTGTGGAGTAAACCACACATTCATCTATGTACAATTCATAAAATTCACCTTCCGGAAATCCCATCCCCGCTGTAATCCGGTCCAGCTGCTTCACGGCAATAGGCCGGTTCCCGTTTATAATACTGCTGAGTGTACCGGAGTTGACTCCCGATACCCCCGCGAATTGATTGATAGTAATGCCTTCTCTTTTCAAGTAAGCTTCCAGTTCTGCCTGTATTGTAGTTTTTGCTTGCAAACAAACACCGCCCCAAGAAACCATATATTTGAACTATAATCCAGATATTCCTATATATTAGGTTCAAATATGACATAGGTCAATGTTCATTGGCACGCTAAAAATAGCTTGACAGGAACAGAATCAGACATTCCAGTACCCGGCTTAAGTTCAGGAGATCAGCTTGGACTCCTCCGCCTGCTCCGCCGCACGCCGGATGAACCGCTCCAGCGGCTTCTGGAGGGTAAGCGCCAGCACCAGAGCTAGAATGCCGAAAAGAAACAGATACAGCGCGTCACGTATCGCAACCTCGGGCAGTATGCCGAAGGCCGCTTCCCTAAGCAGACTGATCGCATAGGTAAAGGGCATAAACGGGTTCAGGATTTGAAAAAAACGCCCGGTGGTGCTGATCGGAAAAGTCCCGCCGGAACTGGAGAACTGAAGTACCATGAACACGATGGCTATGCCTTTGCCGAGGTTGCCAAAAACGTAGACCAGTGTGAATACGATCGTCACAAAAACGATGCTGATCAGGACGGCAAACAGCACAAGCCACAGCTTGTTGGCAACATAACAATTCAGCAGATAGATATTGCCCAGCACTGCTACCAGAGCCTGGAGAATGCCTACAGTAAGAAATGTCAGCAGGCGGCCAAAATACAGCTGATACCGCCGGTAGGTGACCCCTCCGGTATCGACGCCGGTCCGCAGCAGGGAAATCAGCAGGGTGCCGCCAACCCATAAGGAAAGCACTGCATAAAAAGGGGTCATCGCCGAGCCGTAATTGGGGATCGGATACAGCGCTTTTTCCTTCAGCACCACAGGACTTGCCAGAAAATCACTGGTACCCTTGATGTCCCCGCCCAGCAGCTGGGCGATGTCCTCCAGATTGACTTCCTTCTTAATCTCGCGCACCGTATCGGCGGCGCGGCGGACGGCCTGCTCCAGGGCGGGAAGATCATTCCGCACCAGCTCTGCTGCCCGGTTCACCCCCCGGTCTGCACGGGGAAGCCCGGCGGTTATCCATTCCGACGCGCGGCGGAACTTCTCCTCCGCGCCCGGCAGGTCGCGGCGGGCAAATTCGGCCGCCGCATGAATGTCTTCTCCGGCAGCAGGCAGGCCATTCTGAATGCGCGGCAGCACATTCGTTACGAAGCCGCTGAACGCCGCCAGCCTGCCGTTCATGCCGGCTGCCGCCGAGTGGACCTCGCCCGCTATGGCGGGCAGATTGTCCCGCAGGGCGGCCAGGCCGGTCTGCCCGTACTGGATGGCGGTTCCCGCCTCATCCAGCACCGTATCCAGCGCCGCCAGCCGCTGCGGCGCCTGCTGCAAGGCCGTGGCGGCGGTCCCCGCCACGGACGTCAGCTGCTGCAGCGTGCCCTGCAGCGCAGACTGCCCCTGCGCGCTGTAGCGCGCGAGGATTCCGCCCAGCGCCGCTGCGCCCCGGGCGGAATCCCCGCCAAGCTGCGCCAGCGCGGCGGGGTCCAGCTTGCCGCCGTCCCGCAGTGCGGCGGCAAGGCGGGCCGCCTGCGCAGCGCCGGCGGCCAGATCGGCCCGCGCCCCGGCCAGGGCGCGGAGCTCGCTGCCCGGCACGGTGCCGGGCGCGAGGGTGTTCACGGCGGCGAAGAGAGCCGCCGTGTGCT
>RCUU01001560.1_pt1 | contig 10750 bp, 9 predicted proteins | sample 2166211 | NCBI WGS metagenome assembly RCUU01 (sample SAMN09932620, study PRJNA488358) | compost metagenome | feature: garden; material: soil; isolation source: compost soil in phenylacetic acid-enriched culture | place: Germany: Experimental Botanical Garden Goettingen | collected 2016-01-27
TGAGCATGCTGGGCGGTTTTTGTTATTGAAGAGCTTAGTATTCATTGAACATTGCAGCGATTTCCTCATAACCCGTTGTTTGGGTCAACGCCAGTGAGAGCAGAATCCGTGCCTTCTGCGGCACCAGACTGTTGCAAGGGATCGAATTGGCCGAGAGATCGATATAGGAATCCTTCAGCGTAATGCCGCTGGAAATCCGCGAGCAGCGGACAACGGGGATATTGTTGTTTTTGAGCTCGCCGACCTTATCGATCCAGGGTTTGCTGTAGATGCCTCCGCCGGCTCCGGCAATGACAATGCCTTTGGAGACTGTAGCCAGATAATCCAGAATTCCCGGATTGGCATCGACATGGAAGTAGGCTACGGATACCTCGGGCAGCTCGGCCAGAGCGGATACGTCGAACTGTGCGGCAGTGGTATGCTTTTTGAGCGATCTTGTATAGAAAAAAGCCTGGCTGTCCCGCATATACCCCAGACATCCGAAATCCCGTTCATCAAAGGCATTGGCCTTAAAGGTGTTGACCTTCTGCACATCCCGGCCGCTGTAGATCCCTTCAGCGAACACAACCATGACTCCTTGGCCGGAAGCCTCGGGGTTGGCCGCCAGGGCTACCGACTGGTACAGATTCAGCGGCCCGTCTGCACTGATTGCCGTCGCCGGACGCATGGAGCCGGTGATAATGACCGGTTTGTCGGTTTTGATCACCAGATTGAGGAAATACGATGTTTCGTCCAGGGTGTCCGTACCGTGTGTGATCACAAAACCATGCACATCTTCACGGAGCGCCATGGTATTGATCAGAGCCGCCAGGGTAAGCCAGTGCTCACTGGTAATATCGGCGCTGCACAGATTGCTGACCTGCACCCCTGCGCAATTGGCAACACGCTCAAGGTGGGGGACACTATCCAGCAGATCCTGTATCGGCAGGGCACCGGGCTCGTAATTTAAGGTTTTATGCGCTTCGCCGCTGCCGGCAATGGTGCCGCCGGTGGCGAGAATGACCACATTTTTCAGAGTGGGATTATAAAAAGGCGAGGCTGTAAAATTCAATTCTGGAGCTGGAATTATCATCGCTTATATCCTTTCAGATCAGATCATCAAATGAATTAAATTTGGATGAATGTATTATAACATACGCTTTACAGATTTAAGGGTGTTTTTTAATCCCATTCCAGCAGGATGTTACGCATATAGGGATAAACATTCCTACGTTTAGTGCAAATCAGAATATAGTATAATGAGGGAAATTATCAATCTGCTGGAAGGAGCCGGTACAATGGTTGAGCTGGAGGTTCAAGATTATTACAAAGGATTATCCGCGCTGGATCAAGTGAAAATAAACACACTCTTTGCGAGGGCTGTACTGGAGCAGCATATTCCCGGGAAAGTTTATGCCGACAGCACAGAAATGCCGGGTGCGTTCTATGTCGTCCATCCTTATGGAATGTCTTTGGTCTATGGAGATCCTACGAATAGTAGCTTCAATCGCAGTCTGTCCGATTACATAACTAACAAAGCAGGTCTCCGCAACCATGCGGAATGGCTGCAGGGAGATCCGGCCGTAGAATGGAGCGAACGGATCGATGCTATAGTCGCTGGGCATAACAGCACATTGTCTGTAAATGGTGTGGAGTCTAAACAGGATGACCACCGGGTTATACAGAAAAATACCAGAGTGAACTTCAGGTTTGAGCGTGAAGCCTATTTCGCAGCCAAAGCGCAGTTCTTTAAGCACGGCGCAGCCCTTGTAAGAACGGGAAAAGAGCATTTTTCTGCTCAGACGGGTTCAGTGGTTCCGCGCTTTTTTTGGCGGGATGACGAGCATTTTCTGGCCGATGGCGTCGGCTACAGTATCTTGGAGGATGACGGGGTTGCTTCTACTGCGTTTTCCTCCTGCTCCACGGCGGATCAGCTCGAAATCGGAATTGAGACGGCGGAAGCCTCACGGGGCAAAGGGTATGCTTTTACCGTATGCTCTGCGTTAATCGATTATTGCCTTGACCATGATTTGGAGCCGGTATGGGCCTGCCGTCTGGAGAATCAGGGGTCTTATTATTTAGCACAGAAGCTGGGCTTCAAGCCAACGTTGACGCTGCCGTATTACCGGCTCGCGTTTTGAAGGGAGAGAAGCTCTTACGAATCGGCCGCACTTCTGATGTTTGCAGGAATTTGTCCAAGTCCTGGCAGAGTAAAGTCCATGGCCCCGGCCAGGAATATCCTTTATAATCCTCAGTAATTCATTGAAGAGGGGGTAAAGGAATGAAGACAATGAAATGCAGAGATGGTTTCTGTCTCAAGCATGGATTTCAGCGAACATCTGGTTGTCAGCGAAAACCGGGATTCCCGCACCCGGGATGTGAGGAATATATAATTTATGCCGGTGAGCGCCGTCTGGAGTACCGGATACTCGTATCCCATCCCACAGGTGAGGCGCCACCGGAGGGTTATCCGGTTATCTACGCACTGGACGGGAATGCGGTCTTTCATACCCTTGCGGAGTCGGCCCGGTTGCAGACCCGGGGTCCGCATGGTTATGATCCGGCAATTATTGTGGGGATCGGTTACCCTTCCGGCGAGCCCTTCGATATGCGCCGCCGCTGCTACGATTTCACGATCCCTGCCCCGCTTCAGTCATTGCCGAAGCGCCCCGACGGACGGGAATGGCCGGAGCACGGAGGTGCCGACAGCTTCCTTGCCGTTCTGGCGGATGAGATTATGCCGCTGATCTCCGGTATTTTCCCGATTGACTTCGCCCGCCAGGGTTTGTTTGGGCATTCGCTCGGCGGCTTGTTCGTACTGCATGCGCTGTTCACCCGGCCGTCTCTATTCAGCCACTACGCCGCCGGAAGTCCTTCGGTATGGTGGGGCGGCTATACCGTGTTGACGGAACTGGAGAAATTTCTGGATTTTTACCCGCATATGCAGCTGCAGCGGAATCTCATGATTACGGTGGGTGCAGACGAACTGAAGCATATGGTAGCGGATGCGGAGCAGCTGCCGTCCCGCCTGGAGCGGCTGGCGGAGCAGGGTCTGCAGGTCCGCCTTGTGAAATTCGCGGATGAGAGCCATCTTACAGTGCTTCCTGCGACTCTCAGCCGTCTGCTGAGATTCACACTGGAGAGAAACTGAAAGAGCCGGTTATAGCTGTTTTATTTCCAAATATCCCCCTTGCATGATTCGCCGTGCGGGGGGATTTGTTTTGTTCCATTTAAAGTGTCCTGTTCACTATATTCAAACTATGCCTATCCTTCTTTTGGCAGATGAGTCTACAATAGAAAAGACAAGTTACATTTTAGGAGGCAGATCCAAATGATTGTGCAGCCGGATATTCCAGCTATTATGCATACGCTAATCGAAAAAGGGCTTATCGAGCAAGACACCAAAGTGAAAGACAGGCTGAATGGAACGACCGATGGGCAGGTATATAACCTTGAAGTCTGTGGAGAAACGAAGTATGTGCTTAAAATAGATCATCCAGAGCAGATTTCCTCCGTTGACAGACTGCATCAAGCGTATGTTAATAGCCCGCTGCTTGCCAAGCTGATCTATACTGACCCTGCTCAGAATTACATTCTCTATAAATATATTGAAGGTACAACCCATGTTCAGCGCGGCTCCAAGATTGAATGGCTGACATTGCTTGTTAATGATCTGTTGAATCATTATCAGATGATTCCCGATGAGAAGTGGGGAGGAGTAGAACGTATTCACGATACATGGGGAGCGTTCAATGCACTCAGCTTGGAGGAAGCCCGCAGAGGTGTAGGGAATCTGCTGCCGGCCGAAGACTATCGTAAGGTAGCAGCGCTGGCTGGAGAAATCTCAGGCGTTCGGGAGAAGTATTTGCTGCACGGCGATACGGGCGTCCATAACTTCGTTTATCGCGGGAATAGACTTGTTGGTGTCATCGACCCTTCTCCTATGGCAGGGCCATTGATTTACGATTTTACGAATGCGTTCTGTTCCTCACCGGATGATCTGAACCTGGAAACGCTGTTTGCAGCGTTTGAGCTGTTGAAGCCTGTGACGGTAGAACGCTCCAGACTGATCCGGGAAGTGATTTTTCAGCTGTACTGCCGGATCGGGATTTGTGCCAGAGTGCACCCGCATGATCTGGAAGAATATCTTAAAGCCTGGGAAACGTGGAAGATCCATCTGGTATAACATGCAGACATTCCGGACCAGGACACATGCATCCGGGAATGTCTGTTTGTTCCGCAAAAATAATTGCATCTGGAATCCCGCTACACCAGTCCGGCATCCACAAAGCAGTGCAGATGCAGCGGCGACAGGACCTTAAGTCCTTCCCCGATTTCAAAATCCTTTCCCTCGGCCAGCTGGCGCCCCTTCTCCTTGAAATAAAGATTATAAAGTGCCAGCGTTTCCTCGCTGAACTGGCTGCTGTGCAGCGCCATGGCGGCAAACTTCTGATCGAAGTGGCTGGTAATATCGATTACTGTATTCGGTTCAGAGGTAAGGTAGAATCCGAGCGCCTTCGGCTGCCAGGGCAGGGTGCTTGTCCCACGGGGATAGAGCGGGAGACCCGAGGAGAGGAAAGCCTGTGCTGCTGCCCGTCCGGTAACAATATGATCATAGTGGGCTTCATAAGGAAGCCATGGATCAGGGCAGAATACCGCATCCGGCTGAACGGTGCGGATGATCTCGGCAATTTCCGCAGCCAGAGCCGGAATATGCTCAAGTGTGCCGTCTCCGTGTGGAAGCTGGTGGAATACGGAAGCACCAAGTGAGCGTCCCGCCGTCTCCAGTTCCCGGGAACGGATTGCCGCGATCCCGGCCGGGGAGATTTTCCCGTCGCTGCTGCCGAGATCCCCATTTGTCACCGTTAAGTAATGAATCTCGCAGCCTCTCGCGGCAAAAGCGGCAATCGTTCCGCCCATACCCACTTCATTGTCGTCAGGGTGGGGCTGGATGCACAATATTCTGCGGCATTCCGTGAGATCGGGAGGAGACATAAGGCTGTACAGGATGGATGAATCCATTGTAAATCGCTCCTTTGTTAATGAAGGTATGGTTTAGAATTATTCTGTTGTGCCTTACAGAGCACGGTGTGTCTCCAAATCGATCAATATTTGGGTCCGCTGCTTGTCGCTAATATTATAGAACAGAATCGGAATGATGGCGGCCAGAAAACAGAGCGCGGGCAGCAAAAACATCACAAAGCTCAGGCCATGCTGGAGCCTTGGTGTAACCGGCTGGTTCTCCACGTAGTTCAATACTCCCAGACTTGCCCCGATGATTAATCTGGACACAGCTCCGCTGAATTTAGTGATAAACGTGTTCGTTGAGAACACAATCCCTTCCCCCCGGAACCCCAGCTTCCACTCCGAATAATCAATCGTATCCAGCAGCATGGATGTGCTGACAATGATGGTCATCCCCGAGAAAAAGAAGCTGATCCCAAAGAACACCAGCGTAAATAGAACATTCTGATCCCCAAAGAGATAAGGCGCAAGGCAGGATAGGCTGCCCAAAATGCAGGACCAGATAAATACGCTTTTCTTAGAAAAGTATCTAAGTAGCTTGGGTGTTGCGATCATGCCGAGCAGCATGCCTACGACCAGGCTGATTCCCACCTGTGTTCCATAACTGGCATCTCCCCAGACATAAATTACATAGTAGAGCTGAATGCTCTGTCTGATTCCGGTGATCAGATTGATAATCAGCAAGGAGGCTAACAGGGTGAGCAGAGGTTTGTTTTTGTATACGGTTTGCAGATTTTTACGGAAAGAAATTCGTTCTATGGAGGGGACAACTCTTTCTTTGGAGAGGATTCCCGTCAGGAAAATGGACAGTGCGGCAATGGCCGCCACAATCATCGCAGAATACAGGTAAGCCCCGGTGCTTCTCTCACCGCCGAACGCAAGCAGGAGCTGAATGCCTCCAATGGTGATGATCACTGCGCCGAGGGTGCCGCCGATTTTACCCAAAGTGACGACCAGTGTCCGTTCCGCCGGATCTTTGGAAATTACAGAGGATAACGCCCAGAGAGGAGTATCACAGACTGTGTAGAGCATACCCCACAGCAGGTAAGAGACTGCTGCAATGGTAACGGTCAATGTGGAGGGCATGCCAAAGTTCATGAAGCACAGGACAGTCGCGCCAGCGATCAGAAAAGGGGCAAACAGCAGATAAGGTCTGAACTTCCCCCACCTGGAACGCGTTTTATCCGTGATCATCCCCATCACCGGGTCGAGACATGCATCAACAATACTTGCGGTAACCAGGATGACACTGGCTGTTGTTGTGGAAATGCCCAGCAAATCCGTATAAAAGAACAGGATGTACATCGACATGAAGCTGTAAAGCATATTTTGGCCCAGCAACCCGCTGGAGAACACCATTTTTTCTGCAAAAGATACTTTGGTTGTCAATCGGCACCCTCTTTTCTGAGATAGGTTTGGAGAATCCGTTTCTTTGTAATTATGTCTATTTATAACTTATCCGCCCTTATTGTCAAGCGTAATATTCAGTTTGGCAGGCGTCTATAAGAAAGAGGTATGAATGTGCATGTATTAGGAATAAGGAATTAGGAATATATAACTATCCCCCAAAAAAACTATTAACAAAACCAAGAAAAATGTCGAAATATAGCTTAAGTTGTCCTAATGACATGCAAGAGGAGCGCAAGCAGCGCATGGGCATTAAGCCGGACGATAGTTATAGACTATAGGGGGAGTTCATATGAAATGGTTTGGTAATCTAAAAACAGCAACAAAAATCATCTCCGCATTTCTAATTGTATCTTTGATTCTTGCGGGACTTGGCACGTTCTCCATCTTCACACTCCGCAGTGCCAACGGGAACATGAAACAGATGTACAGCAACAACCTGATTTCGGTCCGGGATTTATCTGCTGCCCAGATCAAGTACCAGACCATAAGAGTGTTTCTGCGGGATATGAGCACTGCAACAGCGGATGCGGAAGTTTCCGGCTACAAGGAGCAGATTGAAACAGCCACACAGGAAATTGATAAGTTTGTGGACAACTATCGGCCGCTTGCTATTACGCAGAAAGAGCAGGAGCTGCTGCGTGTTTTTGATAAAGAATATGAGGCTTACATGAAACTGTTTAGCCAGGGACTGATTTTAGCGGAGCAAGATGATCCAACTGCGTTTAATACTTTTAAATCGCAGCTGGCACAGCAAGGAGAAAAGGTAGCTGGCAATCTGAATAGCCTGATTGATGTGAATGTGGGATTGGCTGATGAAACGAACAGAAACTCCCAATCCTCCTATTCTTCGTCGCTCATCTTGACCGTTTCTGTGATTATAGGTGCGGTAATCGTCAGCGTTCTTATCGGTTACGCCATTGCCAGATCGATCTCCAAACCTCTCATGCGTATGCTGGGTCTGGCTACCGAGGTGGCAAGCGGCAATCTGACGCAGCGGGCAGATATCTCCACCAAGGATGAAGTTGGGCAATTGGCCAGTGCGCTGAACCGGATGGTTGATAATTTGAAGGATCTGATTAACGGCATAGTGATGAATTCGCAGAGTGTCGCTGCTTCTTCCGAGGAAATCTCGGCGAGCACACAAGAAATTGCCAGTACAAGCACGACCCAGTCAGTGGCGTCGGCAAATATTACCGAGCTGTTCAAAGAGCTGTCCCTGGCGATCAACTCCGTGGCAGAAAGTGCGGAGGAAGCTGCCGAGCTGTCCAATGAAACGGTCAGAACAGCACGCGAAGGCGGTAATGTGGTGGAAACCTCGCTGCAGGGCATGCAGGCCGTAAATCACCAGATGACACAGCTGGAAGAGGACTCCCGCAAAATCGGCGATATTATTGAGGTCATTGACGATATTGCTGAGCAGACCAATCTCCTGGCATTGAATGCAGCGATTGAAGCTGCACGTGCCGGGGAGCAGGGACGCGGCTTTGCTGTCGTTGCCGACGAGGTGCGCAAACTGGCGGAACGAAGCAGTGACGCAACCAAGGAAATTACCAAAATCATTAAGGCCATGCAAGAGAACACCAAACAAAGTGTCCGGGCTGTTGCCGAGAGTGTTGAGCAATCTTCGATGACCAGTCAGGCTTTTGAGCAAATTATCAGCATGGTCAACTCGTCCTCGCTCAAAGTCAATGAAATTGCTGCCGCCTGTGAAGAGGAATCTGCTCAAGCAGCCGAAGTGATGAGTTCAGTTGAATCTATTGCAGCCTCCAGTGAAGAGTCTGCCGCTGCTTCGGAGGAGACGGCGGCAACCTGCCAGGCACTGGCCCAGCTTGCTGAGGAGCTCGCTCAGTCCGCAGCCGCGTTCAAAACCCACTAATCTACAGACTGAAGGTGTTATGTGATGTCTACGCTGCAGAAGGAACAATATATAGAGCTTGCTGTAGGTCCGGAAACCTGTGCCATCCGCATCGAGGAAGTGCATGAAATTATCAAAATGCTCAGCATTACGGACATTCCCTTCAGCCGGAATGAAGTGAAGGGGGTCGTCAATCTCCGCGGCAAGGTAGTCTGTGTGATGAGTCTGCGTAATTTGCTGGGGATGTCCGATGAGCCGTATACCCGGGCTACACGAATAGTGGTGGTCCGTTACCGTGAAGAATTTGTGGGACTCATTGTAGACAAGGTGAATAAAGTTACTACTTATGGAGAGATACATCCTCCTTCTGGCGGACAAGTCCGCAACCGGGAAGGGGTATTTCTGGGCATCGGTCAACGCGAGGACCAGCTGATCGGCATTCTGAAGCTCGAGGAAATATTGGGCGGTTAGGAAGGAGATTGAGTATTAATGATGGAGCTGTCTGCCTACCGCGACATATTTATCGAAGAGTTGAACGACCAGCTGGAACGGATGGACCAGTCGCTGCTGGCCTTGGAGCAATCTCCGTCCTCAGAGCTGATCCAGACCATTTTCCGTGCTGCGCATACAGTTAAAGGGTCTTCTTCCACCATGGGATTCAAGGAAATGAGTGACTTGACCCACGAAGTGGAATATATCCTGGAGTGGGTACGCGAAAAGAAACCGGAGATTACCTCCGTGCTCATAGACACCTTGTTCCGTGCGCTGGATGCAATGAAGCAGCTGCGGACAGAGTACATCAGCGGGAGTGATTATAGCAACTGCAGCGGTGTGGTATCCGAGATCAAGGCACTGCTCCGTAAGCCTTCCGAACCGGAATGGAACACGCTCCCGGTGCTGAACGCTGCGGAGACGCTTCAGGCGGAGGCGGCCGTAAATGATGGCCAGCAGTTGATCGCTGTAAACATCATGCTGAAAGAAGACTGTCTGATGAAGGCAGCAAGACATTTCATCCTGCTGCAGCGGATTGAGGCTGTGTGCGGAACGGTCATTGCCATCTCTCTGTACCCGGAGGTAAATCCGGGTACAGATGAAGATGAACGTTATGGCAAATTTACTGTAGTGGCTGCCGCGTTGCGGGAGCTGCAGGTGATTCAGGACCAGCTTGGCGACGATTCTGATATCCAGAGTCTGCACATTACCCCGTTTAAGCTGAAGCAGTCCAAAGAAGCTGAAAGAATAGTTCAAGCCCCGGATGAACCTTCTCAGCAATCGAACCCGAAGGCCGAAGAACGCGGGAATGGAACGCACCCAACAGTGAGGGTAAACGTAGAGCGGCTGGATCATTTGATGAATCTGGTCGGTGAGCTGCTGATTCAGCAGACCTCCCTGGCCGATCTGAGTGCCGCCGGTCAGCGTTCTGATCCGGCCAGAGTCCTGCCGGACATTGGAAATGTATCGGATCACATGAGCAGCATTATCAAGGAGCTTCAAGAAGGTGTAATGAAGACACGGATGCTGCCCATTGATCAGCTGTTCAGCCGGTTTCCCCGGCTCGTCCGGGATCTGGCCCAGAAGCTGGGCAAGGACATCGAACTTCTGATCCAGGGCGGAGAAACTGAACTCGACCGGATGATTATCGAGGAGCTGAGCGATCCCCTGATCCATCTGATCCGCAACAGCGCGGATCACGGGATTGAGAGTCCCGGGGTACGGGCCGCTGCAGGGAAGCCGGTGAAGGGCAGGGTTACCCTGACTTCTTTTCATGAAGAGAATCATGTGGTCATCCGCCTGGAAGACGATGGACAAGGCATCGACGCCGGCAAGATTAAGGCCTCAGCGCTCGGCAAAGGAATCATTACCGAAGAGCAGGCTGGTTATTTGACCACTCAAGAAGCGGTCCATCTGATCTTTGAGCCAGGCTTCTCGACGGCTTCACAGGTGAGCGACGTGTCCGGACGGGGTGTCGGAATGGATATCGTGCGCAGTCAGATCGGAAGGCTGAACGGTATCATTGACATCGAAACGGAGCCGGGCAAAGGTACCATATTCACCATCCGGTTACCGCTCACGCTGGCCATAATCAAGGGACTGCTTGTTAAAGTATCTGGCCGGGTGCTGATCCTCCCGATGTACAATGTTGCCGAAATTGTGCGCATTGCTCCAGAAGAGATTCAGGTGGTTCAAGGAGAGCAGGTGATTATCAACCACGGCCGGATTGTGCCGTTCTCCTGGCTGAGGGACAAGCTGCATTATCCCCGGGCGGAGCGCAGTACCAAAACCATTCCGCTGGTCATTGTCAGATCCGTCGATAAAATCGCCGCTTTTGCCGTGGATGAGATTATTGGCAACCAGGAGGTTGTCATTAAGTCACTGGGAGCGTATCTGGGAACCCTGAATCATCTCTCGGGTGCAACTATTCTTGGAAATGGCCGGGTTGCCCTCATCCTGGATGCAGCTTACCTGGTAAGTCATTGATTG
>RCUU01001561.1_pt1 | contig 10737 bp, 10 predicted proteins | sample 2166211 | NCBI WGS metagenome assembly RCUU01 (sample SAMN09932620, study PRJNA488358) | compost metagenome | feature: garden; material: soil; isolation source: compost soil in phenylacetic acid-enriched culture | place: Germany: Experimental Botanical Garden Goettingen | collected 2016-01-27
TTGACCAATACCCGTTGCAACACCAGGATCTCCCCTCCGATCCCTGAACATAACATAGAGCGGAGGGAGGTCTGACACTGGAAATATAACGACATAATCGTCAAATCCAGCTTCAGCGATGTCCGGGAAAGTATCTATTCTCCCTTCAAGAGCCGTCACCGTTGCCCCGGTATAACTCGACGGTGCTGGCTGCTCAGCAGGCAGATCCGTCGAACTGTTTCCCGGCTGGACGATGGGTGTCCATGTCAAGGTTCGAGGCGGCGTATCGGGGGTCGAGAACTCGTATATGCGTTGCTGCACGTCATACGTTGCAGCCACTACCCTGACCTTGGAGGGAATGGTCGTGGCGTTGGTGGGTGCAACGAACAACTCGGTTTGCTCATCTGTCGTCGAGCTGGAGCCGATCCGCACCTGCAAATCGATCGATCCGCCGGCCGCGGCAATCGCCGCCAAATCCTGCTTCTGGTTAGGCGCAAGGTCTGAGAGTGGAATGCTGAAAGCAAGCGAGGAGGCAATTTTTCCGAACCGTCTCGCGTAACCGCGCATCGCCCCAGGTCTGATCTTTCGGCCTGGGGCGGTTTTTTGGTTCACAGAAAAACGTGACCGCGCGAAGTTTTACGCTGATTTAAAGCCCGGCTTGCCGTTGGCGGCTCGCCATTCTTTGACTTCCTGTACAACAGCTTCCGGACTGTCTTTGTCATCCTCTGGGTAAAATATCAAATCAGAGCCTGCTGGATGCTCCGTCAATTTTTTGAACTCTAAAATCGCGGCTATATGCGCTTTTTCGGTTGCATAGTTATCATGATAAATTCCTTTAACAAAGGCCAAAAACTCTACTTCTGTCATGTCACTTAATAGGCGACTCATTTTTTAATCTCCTTGTGAGTAGTGATGTGACGCTTCGGTGTCATGAGCCTAATGTTGTCAATGTCGTATACTTCTCCATTTTGAGAAACGAGCTTGTCATGATGGAGTTCAATTTTTGTTCGGCTGCCAACGTGCTCTCTATCTGCAGCGGTGGCAGCCCGACCTTTTCGCATAGACTCCAAAATAGCGGTTTTAAACTGTTGAGAAAGTTCTGGGTCACGAGCCACTGCTTTCCAGAATGCCTCTCGGAATCTTCTGAAGCTTTTGAACTCCTTGCCTCTTAGCTGATCCGCGATCTGCATTGGTATGGGGGCACCAACAACCTGAGAGGCAGACGCTAGCCAGTTACCTGAGACGGTTTGACCAATACCCGTTGCAACACCAGGATCTCCCCTCCGATCCCTGAACATAACATAGAGCGGAGGGAGGTCTGACACTGGAAATATAACGACATAATCGTCAAATCCAGCTTCAGCGATGTCCGGGAAAGTATCTATTCTCCCTTCAAGAGCCGTCACCGTTGCCCCGGTATAACTCGACGGTGCTGGCTGCTCAGCAGGCAGATCCGTCGAACTGTTTCCCGGCTGGACGATGGGTGTCCATGTCAAGGTTCGAGGCGGCGTATCGGGGGTCGAGAACTCGTATATGCGTTGCTGCACGTCATACGTTGCAGCCACTACCCTGACCTTGGAGGGAATGGTCGTGGCGTTGGTGGGTGCAACGAACAACTCGGTTTGCTCATCTGTCGTCGAGCTGGAGCCGATCCGCACCTGCAAATCGATCGATCCGCCGGCCGCGGCAATCGCCGCCAAATCCTGCTTCTGGTTAGGCGCAAGGTCTGAGAGTGGAATGCTGAAAGCAAAGCGTGGAGGCAGCTCACCATTGCCCAGGCTGGGTGAATACAGCAGAGCTGAAGCGCCCAGAAAGACGCCGGAGGCAATACCTTCAACCGCACCAGCGGCGGCGGTGACTACAGCGCGAATAGCTGTTTGCAGCCCGGCTCTCGCTGTCTCGGAAACAGCAACAGTGCCAATCGAGGTGATGAACAGCGGTTGTGCTGCTGCAATAGAACCCTGGGCGCGGTAGGTGTTAGCAACCCTGATGGCTTCCGTAGTTATACGAGCCTGTTCTTCAGCAATTCGTTGAGCTTCTTTTTCTGCTGCAACGCGAGCTTGCTCTTGCGCAATGCGGTTGGCTTCAGCCTGTGCAGAGGCTCGTGCGAGTTCATCGGCTACTCGCCTGGCTTCAGCTTCGCGTTGTGCTTGCTGGGCAACTGCAGTTGCATGCTGGGCGGTTAGTGAAGCCGCACGCTCGGTGAGCAAGCGCACGGATTCTTTTGTCAGTTTGGCTGTGTAAGCGGCGGAGTAGGCGTTGGCCCAAGCGGGGTAGAGCCCCTAAATATCCGGATGCGGCATCGCATCGATGTCCCTGTTCACCAGGGTATTAATGAAGTCTTGCCGGTTCTTTGTCAGCGGGTCACTTGAAAAAAAGGCATTGGCTTGGGCGTGAAGTTGAGGGAGCGCCAAATTCTTTTGATGGATTAGTTGCCTGACAGCAGTCAGTTCTCTGTAAATACTCGCTGCTGGTGAGGCGTCATGAATTGGGCCGGCGGCTGCAACGGTAGCATTTATTTCTGACTGGATAACAGAGGTTAGCGCCTGAAGCTGATGCGTGTAATTTGAGGCAAAAACAGATTTGTTATTTTCTGTTGTGTCGATCAACCAATTAATCGCGGTATCTAATTGTTGCTCGGCGTGGATTTGAAATCGGAGCCACATCTGGTTTCGCGAACCCGGTACACCACGACCTACGCTGGGTGAATACTTGGATTCCTTGTAAGGGTTTACCTCTATTGGAGGTAAATGAACTGTTGGGGGTTTTTGCTGTGACATACAGTTTCTCCTTTGACTGTATGTCGCAGACTAAAAAGTCAGGCAGCCCCTCCAGCTGTATATATTTATTATTTTGATCATAGGCACACGAAGGCAGAATTTTGTCAGCCTTTCAATACCCGTTGATAAAACAGCCATTCAAGTTCCAACGCATGCGCCAGATTGGCAGCCTTGCGAAAACCATGACGCTCTTCGGGGTAGAAATACCCCTCTGCAGCAATACCATTGGCTTGTAGTGCAGCCAGCATCGAGCGGGTCTGTTCGGGCACGACCACGGCATCCAGTTCGCCCTGGAAAAAAATCACCGGTACTTGAATATTGGCCGCATGCAGGAGCGGCGTGCGGGCGCGGTAGCGTTCGGCGTCGTGCTCGGGGTCGCCGATCAGCCAGTCCAGGTAATCGCCTTCGAACTTGTGGGTCGTGCGGGCCAGGGCCAGTGGGTCACTGACCCCATAGAGGCTGGCGCCGGCCCGGAATACCCGGGCAAAGGCCAGTGCACAGAGGGTGGTATAGCCGCCGGCGCTGCCGCCCCGGATAAAGGCCTGCTGTGAATCGATCAGGCCGCGTTCGCCCAGGTGTGCCACGACCGCACAGGCGTCTTCGACGTCGACAACGCCCCAGCGCAGGTGCAGTGCTTGCCGGTAGGCCCGGCCATAGCCACTGCTGCCACGGTAGTTGAGGTCGGCGACGGCAAAGCCGCGTTGGGTCCAGTACTGGATGCGCGGGTCCAATACCGGGTAGCAGGCCGAGGTCGGCCCGCCATGGACAAATACCAGCAAGGGAGATTTGCCCTGACCGTTTATGGCCGGGTAGAAAAAGCCGTGGGCATGGCCGTCACCACTGGGGTAATGCAAGGGTTGCGGGCGGCTGACCTGTTCGGCGGGCAGGGGCAGCTTGCCGCCTGCGAGGACTTGTACACCGTGGTCCTTGCGGCTTATGGCGATGATCGCTGCTGGACTGATGGCCGAGGCAGCGATGGCGTAGTGGTAGTCGTCATCCAGGTCCAGGCAGCGGAAGCGGCTGTAGTCGCCGCTGAAATCTTCCACGGTGCCGTCGCTGTGCCTGATTGCCAGTCGGCTGAAACCATCCTCGAACCAAGAGGCAAGATAAGCGCTGCCGGGCAAGGGCAGCCAGGTGCAGGCGCCCAGTTGCCAGGGCGCTGCGGCGTGGTCGGCATTGGCTGCCGGCAAGGCTGCCCACCCCTCTGGCGTTTCTGCCCAGGGTTGCCAGAAAACGTTGCGGTCGGACAGGCAGTGCAGCACCCCTTGTTCATCGAAGCGCGGTTGCTGCAGTGACTCTTCCGTTGTCCCATGGCCTGCAACACAGCGCGGCTCGCCCCATTGGCCCTCACTAATGCGCTCGCTGCAAAGCAGGCGAGTGGATGTCCAGGGTTGGTGGGGGCGGTTCCACTCAATCCAGGCCAGCCGCGTGCCATCGGCGTTCAGGGTCGGTGCAGCATAGAAATCGGCGCCTTCGGCGAGCACCTGGTGCTGGCCATCGCTCACACGTACTGAAACCAGACGGTGCTTGACCTGTTGCGGGCCATGGATTTCTTCAACGGCCAGTATGAGGCCGCCGGCATGGCGCAGATCACCGTAGCGGTTCTTGCCTTGGGTCAGGGCCTGGGGTGTGCTGCCGTCGAGGGCCTGGGTGTAGATTTGCTGGTCGGCCTCGTTGACGAACACCAGCCCGCTGTCGTTCAGGCAAAACGAGCCACCGCCATACTCATAAACCCGGCTACGGGCGCTGAAGCCATCCGGGGTGAGGCAGCGTGTTGTGCCACCGCTCCATTGCCAGAGCCGGCAAGCGCCGTCCTCGGGGCGAAACTCGTTCCAGAACAACCCGCCGTGGCCGGCATGCAGCTCGGCAAAGTCAGTGCCGGCGGCGACGGCTTGGGCGGCTGTGAAGCGTTCAGCATTTGGCGATGAGGCGTGAGTTCCGTTCATTTCGAAAGGCCAGTTGTTCGATGGTTTGGGTGGCATGCTCGGCTTCGTCGCGCGCCTTGAGGATGATGCCGTGCTCGGGTGACTTGCTGCAGACTGGATCGGCATTGCTGGCATCGCCGGTGAGCATGAAGGCCTGGCAGCGGCAGCCGCCGAAGTCCTTTTCCTTTTCGTCGCAGGTGCGGCAAGGCTGTGGCATCCAGTCATAACCACGGTAGCGGTTGAAGCCGAACGAGTCGTACCAGATGTGCTGCAGGCTGTGCTCGCGCACATTGGGAAACTCAATCGGCAGCTGCCGGGCGCCATGGCAGGGCAGGGCGGTGCCGTCTGGGGTCACGGTGAGGAAGAGGCTGCCCCAACCGTTCATGCAGGCCTTGGGCCGTTCCTCGTAGTAGTCCGGGGTGACGAAAATCAGCTTGCACGGGATGCCTTCGGCTTCCAGCCTTGCGCGGTATGAATGGGTAATGCGTTCTGCGCGAACCAGCTGCTCGCGGGTTGGCAACAGGCCCGCCCGGTTCAAATGCGCCCAGCCATAGTACTGGCAGGTGGCGAGTTCGACGAAATCCGCCTCCAGGGCAATGCACAGCTCGATGATGTGGGCGATTTTGTCGATGTTGTGCCGGTGGGTAACGAAGTTCAACACCATGGGGTAGCCGTGGGCCTTGACCGCCCGGGCCATTTCCAGCTTCTGCGCGAAGGCTTTTCTCGAGCCTGCCAGCAGGTTGTTGACCTGCTCATCGCTGGCCTGGAAGCTGATCTGGATGTGGTCCAGCCCGGCGTGCTTGAAGTCGCGCAGCTTTTGTTCGGTCAGGCCGATGCCGGAGGTAATCAGGTTGGTGTAGAAGCCCAATTGACGGGCCTCCTTGATCAACACGGCAAGGTCGTGGCGCACCAATGGCTCGCCGCCGGAAAAGCCCAGTTGTGCTGCCCCCATGTCACGGGCTTGACGAAATACCCTGAGCCATTGCTCGGTGCTCAGTTCCTGGCCCTGCTGGGCAAAATCCAGCGGGTTGGAGCAATAGGGGCACTGCAGCGGGCAGCGGTAAGTCAGCTCGGCGAGGAGCCACAGGGGCAGGCCGACCTCGGGCTTGGTCGGCAAGCTATCAGGCAAGTTCGATCCAGTGCTGTGCACGGGCGACCTCCATGAACTGCTCGATGTCGTCACCGAGCTCGGGCACGCCGGGGTATTGCCGGTCCAGCTCGGCAATGATCGTCGCGACGGTGCGTGAACCATCAATCAAGGCGCCGATAGCCGCGGCACTTTCATTGAGCTTGATCATGCCTTCGGGGTACAGCAGCACGTGGCCTTTTTGCGCGGGTTCGTACTGGAAACGATAGCCCGGCCGCCAACGCGGGATCAGTTGTCGGTCGAAACTCATGGGGCAATCCCCTTATGCCAGACCCGCTGATCGGTCACGCTGTGATATGGCGGGCGCTTGAGTTCGTAAGCCATGGTCATGGCATCGAGCATGCTCCAGAGTACGTCCAGTTTGAACTGGAGAATGTCCAGCATGCGCTGCTGGCCCTCTGCTGTTGTGTAGTGCTGCAGGGTGAGCGCCAAGCCATGCTCCACATCCCGCCGCGCCAGGCCCAGGCGTGTGCGGAAGTATTCGTAGCCGGCCGGGTCGATCCACGGGTAGTGCCGTGGCCAGCTGTCCAGGCGCGATTGGTGGATCTGTGGGGCGAACAATTCGGTGAGGGAGCTGCCGGCGGCGTCCTGCCAGCTGGCGCGGCGGGCGAAGTTGACATAGGCGTCCACGGCAAAGCGTACGCCGGGCAGCACCAGCTCCTGGGAGCGCAGTTGCTCCGGGTCCAGCCCGACTGCCTGGCCCAGGCGCAGCCAGGCTTCGATGCCGCCCTCTTCACCAGGGGAGCCATCATGGTCGAGCAGGCGCTGGACCCACTGGCGACGGACTTCCCGGTCCGGGCAATTTGCCAGGATCGCCGCGTCCTTGAGCGGGATATTGACCTGATAGTAGAAACGGTTGGCCACCCAGCCCTGGATCTGCTCGCGGGTAGCCCGGCCTTCGTACATGGCCACGTGATAGGGGTGATGAATGTGGTAATAGGCGCCCTTGGCACGCAGGGCCTTTTCAAATTCACTGGGGGACAATGCCTTGGCGTCGCTCATGTCAGCTCCTACAACTCGATACGCATGCCGTCGAAGGCCACTTCGATGCCCCGACGCTCCAGCTCGGCGCGTTCGGGCGAGTCTTCGTCGAGAATCGGGTTGGTGTTGTTGATATGGATAAGCACCTTGCGCGGTTTGCTCAAGCCATCGAGCACTTCCAGCATGCCGCCCGGGCCCGTCTGGGCCAGGTGGCCCATCTCGCGACCGGTGCGCGTGCCGACGCCCCGGCGCTGCATTTCGTCGTCGTTCCACAGGGTGCCATCGACCATCAGGCAATCGGCCTGGGTCATGGTTTCCAGCAATGCGGCATCGACCTGGCCAAGGCCGGGTGCATAGAACAGCGTGCCGCCGGTTTGCAGGTCTTCGATCAGCAGCCCCAGGTTGTCGCCGGGGCGAGGGTCGAAGCGGTGCGGCGAATAGGGTGGCGCGGCACTGCGCAGTGAAAGCGGGGTGAAGCGCAGATTCGGGCAGGCGGCAATCACGAAGCTGCCTTCAAGCTCGATACGCTTGAAATTCAGCCCGCCATTCCAGTGGCTGAGCATGCCGAACAGAGGAAAGCCCGTGCTCAGGTCCTGGTGCACTGCGTCCGTACACCAGACGTCATGGGGGCAGCCTTCGCGCAGGCTGAGCAAACCGGCGGTGTGGTCGATCTGGCTATCGAGCAGGACGATCGCGGCAATGCCCGTATCGCGCAGGGCCCGCGCCGGTTGCATCGGGGCGAAACCTTGTAGCTGCGCGCGGATATCAGGGGAGGCGTTGCACAGCACCCAGTGCATGCCATCGTCGGACAAGGCGATGGAAGACTGGGTGCGCGTCTTGGCCTTCACGCTGCCGTCGCGAAAGCCCCTGCAGTTGGCGCAGTTGCAGTTCCACTGTGGAAAGCCGCCGCCGGCGGCGGACCCTAGAACCTGGATGTGCATGGCCACTCCATTGTTCAGCGCCTGAAATTAAAACGCCCCGGCTGACCGAGGCGCTCTATCAAGTAAATGAATCAGCGGTTTGCGAAGTACAGGGTCACTTCAAAGCCGATACGCAGGTCAGTGTAGGCAGGTTTTGTCCACATAGGCGGGTCTCCTTCGAGGGAAAGTCCTGGGGTGGTCACTACAACATTAGTCCACAGGTACGGGTGGTCGTTCCACGGAATCGCTGGTCGCCAGGACCACCCATCCATGCTGTGCCTGGGCCAGTTGATTCGCGGCCATTTGCAAGGCTGGGGTGTCTACCCTGAGGATAGACTGTTGCAGCCCTTGCAGGTCGGCCGATGAGTGACCAGCCAATAGCGACTGCCAGGCCCATTCGGCAATGTCGGCATTGGCCATCGAACGCTCATTGAATTGGGCTGCCAGGGCCTGACGCTCAGACGCGAGGGTTTCGTGGGGCAGGTCGGCCAGGTATCGCGGCAATGCATCGAGAAAGGTGCTGATGTGTCGCAGTATCTCCTCGCAGGTTGCCATGGGTGACTGCACGCCGAACACCAACCCTGTGATGCCGTGCAATTGCTGCAGCGTACTGAAGACCGCATAACCCAACTGCAACTCGACCCGCAGGCGCCGATAGAACGGCCCTTGGCACACATGCGCCAGCAACCGCCATGTCGCTTGTGTGGCCAGGCCGTGATCAGGGGCTGGACAGAACAGCAGCAAGCCTCGTTCCTTGGCAGCGGGTTCAAGGCAGTGCCAGCTGCGGTTGGCAGGGAGCGTGTGGGGTTCAAGAGTGCTCGGTTGGCCGGGTATGGCTTGCAGTACCGCCCGTAGGCGGGCCAGGTTATCCGCGCAAAAGCCGGTGGCCAGGCCTTGCCAGCGGGCGCCGGCCCACAGGTGCTGCAGATCTGCCATGACGGTGGCTGGGTCGGGTTGTTCCAGCCGTGGTTGGCCCGCGCCGAGAACATGGTGCGGTAATTGCTCGAGCAGTTGCCGGATCGGTTGCAGAGGCTGTGCAGCCTTGGGTTGGGTACAGGTTGAGCAATATTCTGGCGGCGGTGTGGTCAGTACGATGAGGGCCTGTTCGAGCACGGCCACAACAGCCTCGTGAGCACCGAAACACCTGAGTTGCCAGAGGTTTGAGCAGGTGCTGAAGCTCAATTCGACACCCCCTTGGCGTGCGCGTTGACACAGGCTTTGCAACGCCTGTGTGAGCACGTGTCCGAGACTTTCGCGCAGCGGCGAATCGACATGCCAGCGCAGGTACAGCGCGTTGATGCCATGCATGTGTGCAAGGGCCGGGCTGAGCGTCAGGGCAGCAGGCATTGGCGCCGTGACCGGCTCGATAAGCACGGGGCGCAGAAACGGATTGGGGGCTGGCAGACGCCACCCTGTATGAACGGGTGTTGCGCTGGCGTGCGAGGCGAGGATGCTGTCCACCCATGTACGCAAGTCAGCGCTCGGCAAGACGGCGGCGCGGATGAAATGCTCGCTGTCATGCCTGGCGAGCTCCAGGGCGCCGGACACGTGTTCGTGTCGTTGCTGCAGCAGGGCATATTCAGCCAGGAGTGCGTGCCAGTCGGTTGCCCGAAAAAACCTCAGCCAATCAAAGAACAACTCGCCGATTTGCTCACAGGCATCGACGCCCGTCACGCTCAGGGTGAACTCTGCCTGCAGCAACGCTTGCCTGGCGAACCGATAAAGTGGGCGAAAGCTGAATGTCTCCAGCCAGCCGCGCCGGCGTAGCTCTGCCAGCAAGCCACCGGGTTGGGCGTCACCCAGCCAAGTGCCGAGAAACTCGATCGCTTCGCCGGCCTGGGTTGGCAATGCTTCACAGGGCAGCAGCCAGGAGAGTGTGCAGCCCTGTCGCAAGCAGTAAGGCGCTGCTGTGCCCAGGGGTAGCGGCACAGTCTGGACGGTTGCCGAGCCTTTGCTCAGCAGCAAGCCGCAGTCCCGGGCCAGTGCTTTCAGTTCGGCCGTGGTTTGCGGCCCGACAAGGCTAAGTGTCATCTGCCCGGCGTGATAAAAACGCGCGTGGAAATCGTGCAATGCCTGTTGAAAGGCAGGGTTGGGGACCGCCAGGCTGTACCGGTTACCGGCATGAAAACCGCGCAAGGGGTGAACGGGCGATAGCCCCTGGTAGAGCGCAAACTGCTGTTGGGCTGTGGCATTGCGGGCCCAGGCGAGGAACTCGGCATGCAGCACCTCGCGCTCGCGCCGTTGTTTGTCCAGCGTCAGGCACGGTTTGGCCAGCATGTCGCACAAGCGCTCCAGGCCACCGGCAAAGGCGCTGACAGGTACTTCGAAAAAGTAATCGGTAGTGCGCTCGGCGGTTGTGGCATTGAGCTGCCCGCCATGGCGCTGCACAAATTGCATCAAGCCATCTTCGGCGACAAAACGCTCGGTGCCGAGAAACAGCAGATGCTCGAGAAAGTGGGCCAGGCCCGGCCAGGCAGGGGTGGCATCATGGCTACCTGCGGCAACGCGCAAGGACGCCGCACAGCGTTTGAGGTGCGTGGCGCTGCGCAGGCTGACACGCAGCCCGTTGTTCAGGGTGCAGTATTCGACCAGGGACGCAGGCATGACGGCCTCAAGTCCTTTTCAAAGGGACACGCCGTCATGCTAGCGGATAACGCCAGTTCAGGCCTTGCTCAAATCGCCATACAGTTCCGGGCGGCGGTTTTGCAGGTAGAAGTGGTCGGCGCGGACGTTGTCCATCAACGCTCGGTCCAGCATTGCAGCGATTGTTTCCTCGTCTTCCTCGGCAAGGCCCAGCACATGGCCGTCAGGCCCGACAATGCTGCTCTGCCCGCAATAGTGCATGTCGTCTTCATTGCCACAATAGTTGGCATAGACCACATAACACTGATTTTCGTAGGCGCGGGCTCGCACGGTGACCTGGGCGATGAAGTCATAGGGCTTCATGTTAGCCGTCGGCACCAGGATCAGCTCGGCACCGGCCAGGGCCAGGCGTCGAGCGTTTT
>RCUU01001562.1_pt1 | contig 10735 bp, 11 predicted proteins | sample 2166211 | NCBI WGS metagenome assembly RCUU01 (sample SAMN09932620, study PRJNA488358) | compost metagenome | feature: garden; material: soil; isolation source: compost soil in phenylacetic acid-enriched culture | place: Germany: Experimental Botanical Garden Goettingen | collected 2016-01-27
TCTGTAATGGGCTACGCTGAATGGGCACCTCATGGCACACGATCCCCTTCTCTTCTAACCGTAATCTCGCTTCCCCGGGCTGCGCGTAAGCATGCACTTCACAACCCTTTTGCTGCAATAACTCCATGTAAGGTAGATGGAAACTCTCAAAATGCCCAAAAATGGAGGCTACAAAAGCAGCTTTTACCGGCCCACAGTCTTCAGCAGGTATGCTTCCGAACCTCTTGTTATTGCGCTTGTTCTGTTTGTTGTTGTAACTTACGCCCGCTTGACCTTCCGATGCCTTTTGTTCGATACCGCATCACTCCTCTCCACCCCGTATTCGTTAATCGGATGCAAGCCGCATTCATAGCCATCATGAACCACCAGTACCGCTGGAATAAGGCTTCAATCCCCATCGACAGACCAATCATCGCTGCGTGAGATAGCAGTAATGCCATAATGATCGGTTTGTTCACCGGATCTGCCGCGCGATAAGAACGGATCCCAACGATGAAGAACCAGATCATGAATCCGCCATATACAATCAGGCCAAGTAAGCCAAATTCCGTCATAAACCAGATCGGAGTATTATGGATAATAATCCGCAGTTCATAGTTATAGCTACCCAGTCCAATCCCTAATAATGGACTTTGAGCGATCCAATCCACAGCCTTCCCAATGATGTCAAGGCGTGACTGAATCTGCGAGGGTCTACTAGCCATATTCTCAAGCACATCCAGATAAGCGGTACCTTTATACAACAGTAGTGCTACAAATGCGACGCTAAACCCCATGCCGATCTTGAGAAGTCGAGAAGGATTCGTCAGCAGAAGTGTAAGTAGGACAAGGAACAAACCAATCCATGACGATCGCGAAAAAGTCATCATTATGCCCCCGGCTAAGCTGATTGTCGCTAGCGTACTCGCCCATCCCCTAAGCAGCTTCACCCCGTCTCCACTCGTCATGATATGAATAGCAAAAGCCGTTACCAGTAATCCGCCGTATGCATTTGGATCAATTAACATCCCAGACAGTCGACCGTCTTGCACCATGAACGGGATCTTGACTCCGCTAAAAAAAGCGAACAAAGCGACACCATTGAAAATCAGCACACTGATCAGAAAAGCTCGTAGCATTGTATATAACCGATCCCAGCTGTCTACAGCCTGAACAAGCATGATATAGGTTAACAGGAGGAGGATAAATCCAACATCTTTTTGCAATAGAGCGTATTGCGTAATGAATCCATTGCGCCAAATGGATACAAATGAAGCGAGGACAAAAATAAACAACATGCCCCAATGCCATGAACTGAACTGCCTTCGGTCCAATTTGAGGTGTAAACCTGCTGCAAACAAACCAAGCATTAAGAAAAGGTCAGAGGGTGCAATTCGAAAGGCGCCACCGAAATCAATTTGAGCCGGAAGGCAGATGATGTAACCCATAACCGCAAACAGAAATAAATTACGCATGGTGTAGGGTTTCCCTACAACGGATACAGATGTCATACAAGCCCCTACTTTCCTATGAGAAAATGCCTCTATGCGGCCAATTCCCGTTGTTGCTGTTTCCTTGACTGACGGATGACCAAGAAAAGCACGATCGCACTGCCAGTCATCTGAACGAATAAGGCCAAACTAGCCCCCATCGCAGCGCCTATCACCCCAAAAACGGGTACGAATATTAGACAAGCAAGCCCATTAGTAATCACCGAACACAGAAACAATGGAATCTGCGCTTTGTAATTTCCGGTAGCCGTTATGGCATACCACAGGTAGGACGAAACAAATACCAGCAAGGTAGAAACGAGCAACCAGTGAAATAAACCGATCTCCTTAGCCACGTCTGGACTGAACAATAGGGTTAGTAGCTGATGACCAAACAACCAACCGATCACACAGCCGATCACACTAAAACCTACTCCCATTGCAATCATTCGACCGAGTAAAGAGACAAACTCCTTATGTCGTCCGGAAGCATGCCAACGGGCAAGACGTGGTGTTATGGCTTCACCGAGTGCAGTTACAACAACATTGCAGGCAACAATCATGTATGAGAGCGTAGCGTATACGCCTAAATCATGTTCCCCTCTAAAATACGAGATCGCGTATAGTGGAATATTGGTATTTAGCGACATCAACGCGAGCACAATGCCTAGGGGTGAACTAATGATCAGCAAGCCCCATAAGCGTCTTTTGTTAAAAAGAGGCCTGAGCGACGTATACACTTTCGCTTTACGAGCATCGTATCCCATCGTTATCGCTAACCATCCGAGGATCATGACCCATAGCGCTAAATTGAGACTTTGAGTAGGGATAAATACGAGGGCGAAGACAATTATGGAGAACAATCCTTTAGCTGTTCTTGAGAGCGAGATTTGATCTAACCTCTCTTGCTTCTGAACAATTCCCAACAGAATATCGCTGACCGACTCAACAATTCTATACAATCCTATGAAAAATATGACTAAAGCTGTATTCCAATCAAAACCGCTTACGATGCAACAACCTGCTGTAATCGTGAACGCAACAGCGGTTGTCACGAGACGAAGGCCCAAAAAATCTCCAAAAAGAAATTTTTCTGAGGTATCAACAATCAAGACCGAACGCAGATGCAGATGCGACAGCATAAAGATAGGAGCAGTCACCGCAAGCCCTAATGAATATTGTCCAACGATTTCAGATGAGCCAAATTTATTAAGCAGAATTACGATCACGAACTGAGCACCTGCGTAGGTGATATTCCCGAATAAATAACGAAGAGAAGCCAAGGTCATAATGTGTTAGACCATTCCGGAAGATGAGGCCCAATCGGCAAAATCCTCACCACGAATCTTGTAACGTTTGCTACTTTTTCGATAATTCAATACTGCTCCCAGCACATGTGCCCCTTGCTGCTCAAGCATCTGTTTCGCTGAGTTTGTATGCTTCAAGAGTACTTTCCCAGATTTAACAACTAACAATACCCCCTCGGTCATCTTTGCCAAGATAAGAGCATCCGAGAAGGGCATTAACACAGAAGACGAATCGATGACAATCGTATCAAATTGCTCGCTAAGCTCTGCGAATAACCTCTTCATTCCTGTTGATCCTAGTAAGTCAGCCGGATTCGGGGAGATAGGACCTGAGGTTAGTACAGAAAGCCCTTCTGAACCCTCGATAGGAACAATACAATCCTCCACTCGGGTTTGATCAACTAGGATACTACTTAATCCGACCCAATTGGGTAGATCAAATGCTTTATGCACAGCTGGTGTGCGTAAATCTCCATCGATCAGCAGCACGGTTCTCCCCGTTTCCGCCATGGCTATAGCCAAGTTCATCGCCACTGTCGACTTGCCTTCATCTGGAAGAGAGCTTGTGACCAACAAAGATCGAATTTCTCCTCCTACCCGGGTATAGCGAATATTGGAGCGTATCGTTCGGAATTGATCTCCATTAGATGATTTCGGTTGTTCCAGGCAATACAATTTTGGCGTTTTCTTCTTCATGTCTACTGGCTCCTTCTACTGAATTGGATTTCGTCTTCTCCCGCCGTTTCCGCGGCTTCAATTTTCCCACCGTTCCCAGAAGAGGAAGCTGTAAATCCAACTGAATGTTTTTAGCGCTTCTCACAGGTTTCTCTGCCAATTCCCGTAGAATAGAAAATGCGACCCCAGCAATCAATGCAAGTCCGAAAGCAACGACCATATTAAAAACAGGTTTGGGGGAAATCGCTTCAAAAGGAACCTTGGCCCGGTCTAGAAACACAACATTTTCTACCCCCATGATCGCTTGAATGTTCTCGTTGAAGGCTTCTCCAAAGCCATTCGCGATATCCGTTGCCCGCTGAGCGCTAGAATCCGTCACAATTACCGTAGTCACGAGTGACTCACTATTCGTTCTTGTCTTCACTTTTTCTAATAGTTTTTCTGGGGTTGTGTTTAATTGCAGTCTTCTAACGACCTCTTCAGCAATTCTGCTGCTGCGGATGATTTCTCCGTAAGTGGTTACTAGTTTTTGCCCCGCCATAATGTCGTTGATTGCTTTTTGTTGCCTGTCCCCTTGAATAAGAATAGAAGCTGTCGCCTCGTATTTTGGCTTCAACACATAGTAGCTAGCGAAACTAGCGAGACCGACCGCAACGATACATAACACAATGATGAACAGCAGCCTACGTTTCACTAGTTTCAAGATGCTGCCCAGTTCGAATTCCATCGCTCATTTCTCCTAACCGTTAATGTATTTTCGTCTTCCTCAACAAACGTATTATTGTATATTCATATTCTCGTCCGCCCGATATATGTCCAATTTAAGCTGAAAATTTATTAGTCTTCTTTTAATAGATCCACGCGAATTCACTACTAAATTCCAACATAAATAGGCAGCCTTCCAGCAAAATCTTACTGGTAGACTGCCTTATATATTTACTGCTTAGATTTATTTAAAAATGATTGTTTGAGAAACGCTTATGATACATTTTTTCGTTTTAGAATATGATAGACATTGCTGAACATGCCGGACAAAATGCCAGCAATCGGGAATACAGCCCAATTGACATCCCAACGCTCATAGACAAAGCCCGTGAACAAGAAGATCACTGTCGCCAATGGCCACAACACTGCTCCCACAGCGCCGATAAATCGACTTTCTTCCTTTTTCTGTGCAGTGAGTTCCACCTCTTCTAACAACTTCGTATATGCGCCTTGAATGTTTCCATAATAGATGAACAGGAACACAGCCACAGCAGCGATCACCAGGAAGGCCGAGACGCCATAAGGAGCGAGGTCATCATTGACAAATGAAGTTGCGAAAATAAAAACTAACGACAACACGCAGATGCAAACTCCAGTAATCAGAGAAAGGCGGTAAGTCGGAGCAAAAAGAGCTTGGCTGCGCTGAAGTGATGCTTTTAGAGCATAAGGTAGTTGAAAGCCTTTCTCCAGACTTTTAAAGCGCTCAAGCTTCATTCCACTATGGATAAACATCCCCACTGCCACGGCAACCAGCACGAACATTCCGACCAGCCCTAACATCGAACCCTTATCAGCCATAATCGCATTTTCATTCTCAAACAGTGCACCAAGAGCAATCAGAAACGCCACCCCACATGCGCAGAGAAAAACGCCGATACCGGTCCACAATCCCGAGCTACGTCTGGCAGTCACATAAGTGTAAGCCTCTTCTTCCGTCAGCACAGGTACAACCTGTTCCGGTTCGACAGGATGAATGCCTAGCTCAGCAGTTAATTCCTCAATATTGCCGAATTCCGAAATGACGATGCCGATCGCCTCATTCTCCGACTTGCCATCACGCTTCAACTCCAGGTACTTCTCTTCCATCCCGCACAACAGCTCCTGCTTCAAACGCTCCAGTTCTGGAGTCTTTGGCAGACTAGCGAACATATTATCCAGATAGACTATAATTGTCTCCATGTTCTATCACCACTCCCTGATAAATTGGTTAACAACTTCCTGTGTAACCTTCCATTCCTCACATTTCTCCTTGTAATAAGTGAGACCTAGCGTGGTAATCCGGTAATACGTACGCCGCTTGCCGAGACTCTCATCCAGGTAAAAAGATTCAATATACCCGTTTTTCTCCATTCGGGTGAAGGCAGAGTATAACGTTGTCTCCTTCATTACATACTTTTCCTGCGTCAACTGCCTGATATTTTTGGAAATCTCGTACCCGTAAGATTCCCCGTCCAGCAGCATGTAGAGGATCAGCGTATCATTGTAGCCCCTTATAACATCACTGCTTATCAAAAATGGTAACCTCCTTGATTACTTCATCTGTCGTAGTAGTTGCAGTATAACATAATTACTACGACAGATGAAGTAGTTTAGGGAAAAACAGGCAAAAAAAATCCTAACCAGTGCTAGGATACAAATGAGCTTGCTTTTTATGACCCTAATTGAAATCCTTTACATCCTTATACCATAGCAAAAAGACGCTATCATCGGATAATCCATAGATAGCGCCTTTTAAATTTATTTGCGGGATATATAAGTTTTATTATGCATTCAAATCTGCCATTGCTGGAATATGAATTTCTTTGACACAGGAAGCCCTAGAGAGGTTCACGACACATTTCACTATGGAGACAATGTCCTGAACAGGAATTCTTGTGCCGCTATATTCTGCAATTGCTTTTTCCACGCCATCCTCATAAGGAATTTCTGTTGCCAACTCACCCGGATTCACACAAGTAACTGCAATGCCATCCTTGCGAACATGCTCTCGCAATGCATGAGTAATGCCACGCAGACCGAACTTGGAAGCTACAAAGGATACCTGGGCGTTATTGGTATGATCCAGTCCTGCTGTGGAGCCAATTAGAATAATTTTTCCTGCTTCCGATTGGCGAAGATTAGGCAGTACTGCCTGTATGCAGGTAATTGTTGAAGTTATATTCACATTTATAATGTTGGCAATGTCACTTGCCACATCGTTGTCAAACGTATAGTGAGCCTCAAAACCTTCTTTCTCCCAAATGCCTACGTTATAAACTAGAACATCCATCTTCTCCGTTTGAATACCCTTTAATAAGACTTGCGCGGCATCTGGCTGCGATAAATCTACTGCAATCCAGATTCGTTTTATGCCATCATTAAGATCCAGACTGCCCGGCCTGCTTCTGGAAACGATCCATACTTGATCGCCATGCTCAGGCAACCCTTTCACAAATGCATCTCCCAGACCTTTACTTGCCCCCAAAATTAGATAGTTTCTCATACTGTCGCCCTTTCCGATGTTCATCATTCTATTTTTATATCATAATATCATCGAAGGACATGAAGAAGTAGGGTTGTCTTTTTAAATGAGCCGAAATACGCTTGTATGGGCAAGAACGAGGTTTTGTGTGAAGCTTGTCTCATTTCTGTTCAGCAACAAACACTGCGTTTACTTCATCGACGCAATATATTGAGCTATTAATGTCGCGGACGGAGCATACGTCCAACAATATAAAGCATTTGTTTACGTGTAAAAAAACGTGACATTTGTGCTGAAATATAGTTTGTAAACCCTGGGACAGCAACTACCTTTTTAGCCTGAAGCGATCGAAGAGCCACTTGAACTACATTTTCTGGAGTATCTCGTTTCCCGACAGAAGCTTCATCGGCTCCCACAACATTAAAAAATTCCGTTTCCGTAGACCCCGGACATAGCGCAAGAAATTGTACGCCCCGTTTTCTATTTTCCTCCCATAGAGCCTGTGTAAATGATAATACAAAAGCTTTTGTCGCTCCATATACAGCCATATTAGGAAGAGGTTGAAATCCTGCTGTTGAAGCAACGTTAATAATCACTCCGCTTTTTCTTTTTAACATATCTGGTAAGAATAAATGAGTAAGATCTACAACCGCCAAAACATTGAGCATCACCTCTTCATGCTGTCTTGGGCCAGATAGTTGTTCAAAAAGCCCATGAGTAGCAAATCCTGCATTATTAATAAGAATATCAACATTCAAACCACGTTCCATACATTGTTGATAGAGCCTGCTAGTAGAACCTTTTTGAGATAAATCAGCAACTAGAACCTCTGCTTGAATACGATGTTCTTTTTGTAATTTTTCCGCTAAAGCAATCAATTTATCTTCTGAACGAGCGACTAATATCAAGTGACTTCCTTTGGCTGCAAATTCATGAGCAAACGCTTCACCTATTCCTGAAGAAGCACCTGTAATTAATGTCCATTTATTTTGAATCGGTATCATTGCTATCATCTCTCCCTTTAATGAGCAATTAGAAACACTGTTTCAATATGAACCATTGTATCTCGGTGGGGTTATGATGTCAAATAAAGCAATCCATTTAAATATTGGCTATTTCTCTTCTTAATCAGTAAAATAAGGTTTAGAAATGATGAAAAGCTAAAGTAAAGTTCTAAGGGTGTGAAACTACATGCACAAATCGTCCAATTTATCTTCCATAGATACTCTTTCCGTTACAACCTACCCAAAAGCCAAACTTCAGCATGCTGAAATATTAAGACTGAACATTATTGAAGCTGCTGCAACCATTATGCAGGAATATGGTCCCGAGGCCGTAACCATTCGCAAGGTTGCTGAAAAAATGGAATGTCCCACAAAGATAATTTATAACTTGTTTGGAAACAAGGAAGGTTTAGCGAAAGAACTTTTTCTGGAAGGATGTAAATTGTTAGCTGCTGCATTTCAAGCGGTCCCAAAACAAGACGATCTAAATTTATATCTTCAAGATCTCGGTCAAGCCTATTGGGAATTCTCTCGAAATTATACCAGCTACTATATGGTTATGTTTGGAGGAGCTTTTAGCGAATTCAAACCGGAAGAGGATAGTTTAAATGCTATCTTTACGGCTTTACAACAAGTGATAGCCGTTATTACAAAAGCCATCGAGCAAGGGTTTATTGTCGAGAAAGACCCCCTCCTTGTTGTGAATCTGGTGTGGGCATCATTGCATGGTGTCATTCATCTGCATTTGGGCGGACATATTCAAAATGAGGAAACCGCTAAAACATTGTATGATAGATCGATATCCAATTTAATTCATACGTTCTTTAGAAGCGATAATTAAAACAAAGAAGCTTTTTTTCGGCTAATACAAAAAAACGGCATTTCTGCCGTTTTTTCATTTCATATTATGTCCGGCGCATATAAGCACGAACTGTAATTGGAGCAAAAATTGCGACGATGATCGCTGCTCCGATCAGAGAAATTGCGAAGTCCCATCCTACCGTTCCGGAGTTAGCAAGTTGACGGACGGCTGAAACAAGATGCGAGATTGGATTTACTTTAACAAACCATTGCAACCAGTTAGGCATAGTGTCGACTGGAACGAAAGCATTGGAAAGGAACGTAAGTGGAAACAACACAATCATCGATATCCCTTGTACGCTGGAAGCTGTGCGAGCGATGACACCGAAGAAAGCAAAGATCCAGCTAATCGACCAGGAGCAGACAATAACCAAGAGCGCAGCGATTGCAACATGCTCCAAACCACCATCAGGCCGGTAGCCCATGATATAACCCATCGTAAAGGTTAGTACAGTGGCTATCGTATAACGAATCGTATCTGCTAATAAAGCTCCGGCTAGTGGGGCTATTCGTGCGATCGGCAGTGACTTAAATCGGTCAAACACCCCTTTATCCATATCTTCCCGCAGTTGAACACCAGTGACGATCGAGGTCGTGATTACAGTCTGCACGAGGATACCAGGAATGATAACGGGCAAATAGCTCACGATATCTCCTGATATAGCCCCTCCAAAAATATACGTAAACATCAGGGTGAAAATAATTGGTTGCAACGTTACGTCAAACAATTGTTCGGGTGTACGGCGAATTTTCAGTATACCGCGATAGGCCATCGTTAACGAGTTGCGCACAGATTGTTTGAAGCTCGTATGGTTTTTTAATTGTCGGGTCGCTCCCGGGCTAATAGATGAAGTTCTCATACTCATACGCTTGCTGCCTCCTTAATATTTGATTCTTGCGACGCATGAGACGCCTCATCCGTAACTCCATGACCAGTGATTGTCAAAAATACTTCATCAAGCGTAGGTTTCTGCACACTCATCTCAGCAAGTGGAATTCCCGCTTCACGGAGCGCAATAAGCAAGTCTGTAACTAGATCAGCGTTCGCCATTGGGGCAGTGATTTTCCCAGCATCGTTCGACACAACAGACTGGATACGCAGTACAGATTCAACTATGCGACGCGCACGCACCATATCTTTTAGATTTTGGACTTTCAAGTGAAGTGATGTAGTGCCCACTGACGCTTTCAATTCATCCACGGTGCCTTCTGCAACAACATGACCACGATCAATAACTGCAATCCGGTCTGCCAACTGATCGGCTTCTTCCAGGTATTGTGTAGTTAACAGTACTGTTGATCCGGTGTTCACCAACCGACGAATGGTATCCCACATCTGCGAACGTGTCCGAGGGTCCAACCCTGTTGTTGGTTCATCCAAAAAGATAAGGGGTGGCTGAGCAATCAGGCTCGCTGCGAGATCCAGACGACGACGCATACCGCCAGAGAAATTTCGAAGTGGCCGTTTTGCCGCCTCTGTCAGACCAAATTCCTCTAACAATTCCGCTGATTTTTGCCGCGCCTCTGCGCGCCCTAGCCCTAAAAGGCGAGAAAAAATAACCAAATTCTCTGTGGCACTTAATGACTCATCTACCGAAGCATATTGTCCCGTTACCCCAATCAGTTGCCGAACAATCTGTGATTCTTTCACCACATCATGACCGAAGACTCGCGCGGATCCCGCATCTGGTCGAAGCAACGTAGCCAGCATCCGAATGACTGTTGTCTTTCCTGCCCCGTTAGGTCCAAGGACGCCATAAATCGTGCCTGCCTTAACGTTCAGATTCACACCATCTACTGCGCGATTGTCACCGAAGGTTTTGACAAGTCCACGAGCTTCGACAGCCCAATCGCCATGGCTCGGTTCAATTATTTTTTTGCGTTCATTTACCATTACAATTCCTCCAACGTTTTAGTTTGTATTGTGATGGTAACTTCCTTTTATAAACTGAATTTAAACAACATCAAAAAAACCGGGAAGCGCAATCTCTCGCTTCCCGGTCTATCACTCATCGTTAGGATCTGCCTCAACATAATCTTTCAGTGCAAGTAATTTATTGGCCCAGTATTGTTCAAAAAAGGCAAGCCAATCTTGCAGCTCCAGCAAAGGTTCCGGCTGAAGCTTGTACCTAGTCTCCCGTCCGACTTTCTGACTACTAACAAGCTGTGCATCGGACAACACCTGTAGATGCT
>RCUU01001563.1_pt1 | contig 10734 bp, 5 predicted proteins | sample 2166211 | NCBI WGS metagenome assembly RCUU01 (sample SAMN09932620, study PRJNA488358) | compost metagenome | feature: garden; material: soil; isolation source: compost soil in phenylacetic acid-enriched culture | place: Germany: Experimental Botanical Garden Goettingen | collected 2016-01-27
CCTCGCCGGGAGCGAAATGAGCTGAATTAGTGTACCTTTTTCCACTTAACCTGCGAAGAACTGGGTGCTGAGGCAAATTAGTTAACCTTTTTCCACTTAGAGTTGCCGAAGGAGTCGTTAATCTATCCAGTCAAGGACGGCGTAGCCGTTTTGTTCTTATCCGTACTGACTGCGATTTTACTTATTCATTTGCTAACGAGGACTACAGATCCGTTATATCGCTCGAACCCTCAATTTTGTGGAGAACGCGGACTCAGGAGATGTTAATTGGGCTCAAACCTTGCATATTGGCGGGGAAGTGCACAAATAACGTCTTCTCAGTCCGGAAGAAGGGCTGAACAGGAAGATTCCGGGAAATAAGGTCCCCTGTGTCCGGAACGGCCTTGAGCGGTTCACAGGTCTTTGCTTCAAGGCGCTGCATTTATCCCCCCCCGGGGAAGACACCCCCCGAGTTCTCCTTACGTCATGTGCGCCACTACTCATGTTCCCGGGAGGGCAGCCGGAGCTGCATCCGGGTGTAGGCCCCCAGCCTGCTCTCGATTGAAAGGCCGCTGGGTTCGCCAAAGGTCAGCTGAAGCCGTTCATTGACGCTCCGCAGTCCCATATTTTTGAGCATTCCCGCCGGTCCCGGCTGCTCTACGGCCAAAATTCCGGCGATCTGCTCCCCGCTCATGCCGACCCCGTCATCCTCGACCGTTACAAGAATCTCTGAAGCCCCGTACCGCTGGACTGTGATGGCAATGTGACCTCTGCCTTTAGGCTCAATGCCATGGAAGATCGCATTTTCGACCAGAGGCTGCAAGGAAAAACGGGGAATCAGGCCAGCCAGCAGCTCCTCGTCCTCGACGGTACGTTCCATGGTGACTGTGCTGCCGTAGCGGTATTTTTGAATCAGAAAATAGTCATCCAGCAGGTTCAATTCATCTGCAAGCGTCACCAGCTTACGGCTGTCCTTGGCGATGCTGCGCAGCAGCCGCGACAGTGAAGTGGTCATCTCCGCAATGCCAGTGGCATTCTGGATGGTGGCCATCCATTTGATGGAGTTCAGCGTGTTGTACAGAAAATGCGGATTGATCTGATTTTGCAGCATCCGGTATTCCAGGTCCTGCTTCTGCTTCTCATCGGCCAGCCGGTTGTCCATCAGCGTTATGATATCCTGGGACAGCCGGTTGATGCCGCGCCCCACATCGCCAAGCTCGCTGTTCCACTCAATGTTGCGGTCGACCAGGAAATTGCCCTGCGCGATTTTGTCGATCCGTTTCTTGAGTTTTTCCACCGGCAGACTGATGGTCCGGGTTAAATATAAGGTGATGATCCCGCTTGATACGATCACGAGCACGCAGACACCGGCCATCAGCGGCAGCCACAGCTTGATTTGCGGCGCGAACTGCTTCTCGGATAAGGTCTGGGAGAGGAGGACACCCTTACGAACCGGATTGGATACCGCGACCAGCCGTTCGCCTCCATCCGTTTGCAGCACCGACACATCGGCCTTGCTGTCAGCCCCGCTTTTGGTGTAAGCCGAAACGCGGTAAGACACCGGTTCAGCCAAAATCTGGCCCTCTGAAATGAAGTAGTGGAGATCACCCAGCGTCAGAATCAGACCGGAATCCTCCGGCAGGGTGTAGCCTTTCAGCTTGTCCGTAATCACTGTGGTATTGGCCAGCAGATAGACGGTTCCAATCGGGTCCGCCCCGTCCCCGTAAATCGGCAGCACAAACGGAATCCCATTGGAGCTGGACAGCGGGTCCCGAATCACACGTTGCCACTCTTCCATGGAGCCCGCATTGGCAAGTCCCAGCTTGCCGATATTGTGGATTGTGAGCGGAGTTGACAAGCTGACTGAATTGTCCAATTGAAAAAATTTATCCTGATTATCGGTGACAATCATACGGCGGACATAAGCATTGGAATGGTTGAACCGGAAGTCCTCCTGGAGAGAGGCGAAGACATTGACCGAGTCCTTGGCACTCGCAGCCGGTGATTCAAAATACTCCTTCAGGAGAGTATTGGTTGGAGAATTGGTACTGCTCGTCATAGCCAGGATGGACAAATTGAGCAGATCCTGCTCAATAAGATGAGAGACCAGCTGCAGATTGAACTCGGTTGCCTGGATTGTGGTTTTCCTCTGATAATAGGAAATCAGCTCGTAGCTGAAATAGGACAGCACAGTGGCGATCAGCAGTGCAAACAAGGTCATAATCAGGATGATGCGGCTTTTAATGGTCGATTTTCTCGTAGGGACCACCTCTCTGTCAATGGAAACGAATAAAACGGTTTCAAAAGAAACTTATTCTACAATAACATAAATCGGATTCACCGGATTTGAAAAATGAACTAAAAAAACCACGATAAAACCTTTAATTTCGAGTAAGACGCACGAATTTGATTATGCTACGATTTGGGCTAAAGAAAGGGGGAGGCTACTTCAAGTTTTGTAAGCGCTTAACCCAAATCCATACAGAGGAGTGTAAACATGAGTAAAATACTCAAACAGGTTATCCCGGTTGTACTGGCGGTGGCCCTGCTGATTCCGCTAGGCTGGCTCGCTCCGGTTGCCCAAGCTGACACGCCGAAACAGGAAGAGACTAGAACGGTTTATCATGAAACCTTTGCAGAGGGTGCAGGCTTAGCTGCTCAATCGGGCGGGGCCAGCCTGGCTGCTGTCACCGGCAAGGTTTTTGAGGGCAATGCCGACGGGGCAGCATTATACGTAAGCAACAGAGTGAACAACTGGGATGCGGCTGACTTCAAATTCAGCGGCCTCGGCCTCGAAAACGGGAAAACCTACACGGTGACTGCAGCCGTTTATGTTGACGCGAATGTGGATCTGCCGGGCGGAGCAAAGGCTGCGCTTCAAACGGTAAACAGCTACGGGAATTATGCGGAAGTGCCTTATACAGCGGGCTCAGCGGCTAGCTTGACCAAGGAATTTACCGTGGATACGAGCAAAGATCAGGCCTTGCGGATCAACTCCAACGGAGATGGCGCTGCTGTTCCGTTCTACATCGGAGACATCCTCATCACCGAGAAGACGGATTCTGGAGGTGAAGAGGAACCGCCAAGAGAACCGACACAGCCGTTCACCGCCATCACTTTTGAAGATCAGACCGCGGGCGGCTTTGAAGGCAGAGCCGGAACTGAAAAGCTGACTATCACCAAGGAAGCGAATCATACGGAGGGCGGCTCCTATGCTTTGAAAGTGGAGAACAGATCCTCTACCTGGCATGGACCGTCATTGCGCGTGGAGAAATACGTGGACCAAGGCAGCGAATATAACATTTCGGCCTGGGTCAAGCTGATAGACCCTGCAAGCTCACAGCTCCAGCTGTCTACACAGACCGGCAGTGGAAGCAGCTCGAATTATGTGGCCCTTTCCCCCAAAACCATCAGCACCAGCGACGGTTGGGTGAAATTTGAGGGAAGCTACCGCTATAACAGTGTAGGCGGCGAATATTTGACGATCTATGTCGAAAGCTCCAATAATGCGGCAGCGTCCTTTTATATCGACGACATCAGCTTTGAGAAAACTGGAACAGGCCCAATAGCCATACAAAAGGACCTGATTCCTATTAAAAATGCCTATCAAAACGAGTTCCTGATCGGCAACGCAATCACAAGCGAGGATCTCGAAGGGGTTCGGCTGGAGCTTCTTAACATGCATCACAATGTCGCCACCGCAGGCAATGCCATGAAACCGGATGCGCTGCAGCAGGTGAAGGGGAAGTTCACCTTTGAGGCAGCGGATGCAATGGTGGATAAGGTTCTGGCCGAAGGGATGCAGATGCATGGGCATGTGCTGGTATGGCATCAGCAGTCTCCGGTGTGGATGAATACAACCAAGGATGCGGCAGGCAATACACTTCCACTGGGACGGGACGAAGCGCTCATTAACCTGAAGACGCATATCCGCACCGTCATGGAGCATTTCGGCAATAAGGTGATTTCCTGGGATGTCGTCAATGAAGCGATGAACGATAACCCGGCGGATCCCTCTGACTGGGAAGGGTCGCTCCGTCAATCTCCCTGGTATAATGCCATCGGAGCAGACTATTTAGAGCAGGCTTTCCTGGCGGCAAGAGAGGTACTGGACGAACATCCTGATTGGAATATCAAGCTGTATTACAACGATTACAACGAAGATAACCAGAAGAAAGCACAAGCGATTTATAATATGGTCAAAGCCATCAACGAAAAGTATGCGTTTACTCATCCGGGGAAACTCCTGATCGACGGCATAGGCATGCAGGGGCACTACAGTGTGAACACGAACCCGGAGAACGTTAAATTGTCCCTGGAGAAGTTTATTTCCCTGGGTGTAGAAGTAAGTATCACGGAGCTAGACATTCAGGCTGGCAGCAATAATCAGCTTTCCGGCAAGCTTGCGGATGCCCAGGGGTATCTATACGCACAGCTGATGGATATCTTCAAGGCTCATGCGGCAAATATCAAGCGGGTTACCTTCTGGGGACTGGATGACCATACAAGCTGGAGGGCTGCTTCCAACCCGCTGTTGTTCGATAAGAATCTGCAGGCCAAACCGGCTTATTATGGCGTCATCGATCCCGCAAAATTTATGGAAGAGCACCAGCCGGATTCGACGGATGCCAACCAGTCAACCGCGAATTACGCCACACCTGTAGTGGACGGAACGGTTGACACGATCTGGAGCAATGCGGCCGAGCTGCCGGTTAACCGGTACCAGATGGCTTGGCAGGGCGCGGGTGGTGTGGCCAAAACCCTATGGGATGACCAGAATCTGTATGTGCTGATCCAGGTCAGCGATGCACAGCTCGACAAAAGCAGTGCAAACGTATGGGAGCAGGATTCCGTCGAAATCTTCCTGGATGAAAACAACGGGAAGACAACGTTCTATCAGGACGATGACGGACAGTTCAGAGTCAATTTTGACAACGAAGCCACCTTCAATCCGGCCGGCATCGCCGAAGGCTTTCAATCGGCAACCAAGGTTGCCGGAACCAACTACACAATCGAAATGAAGATTCCTTTTAAACAAATAACGGCAAGCAATGATAAAAAGATCGGTTTTGACGTACAAATCAACGATGGCAAAGATGGCGCTCGTCAAAGTGTTGCCGCATGGAATGATACAACCGGCAATGGATATCAGGACACCTCCGTTTATGGCGTGCTGACCCTCTCCGGTAAACCTGCCGGTCCGGAACCGACACCGACGGCAACACCGGCAGCAACACCAACAGCAACATCGGCACCAACAGCGGCATCGAACGACACCAGCAACGCCAGCGTTAGCGGATCTGTCCCCCAGACTGGAAGCATTGTGAGCAACGACGGCGCGGTTACGATTCTACCGGCAGTGAAGACCGAAGGCGGAGAGGCCAAGGCAACCGTATCGGGCGATGTTTTGACCAAAGCGCTTGCTCAAGCCGTACCGGCAGCAAACGGCAAGAAACAGATTGTCATCGAAGTACCGGAGCAAACGAACGTAACCTCTTATGAAGTACAATTGCCGACCCATAGTTTGAAAAGCCGGGAAAACTTCGTTCTATTGATAAAAACAGATCAAGCCATTCTCGAGATTCCAAGCAACATGCTGACTAGTATGGCGGTTAACACTGAATACGTGTCTATCCGCGTAAAAGAAGTAGCCAAAGACAGTCTCGCAGCGGCAGCACGTGACCGGATCGGCAGCGGTCCGGTGGTCGAGCTGAACGTACTTGCAGGCAGCGGGGTTATGGCGTGGAACAACCCGAATGCGTCTGTTAAGGTAAGCATCCTCTGGAAGCCGGCGGAGGAGCAGCTTCGCCATCCGGACTCTCTAGTGGTGGGGCAGCTCGCTGACAATGGCAGCCTGACACCAATCCCTAACGGCCGATATGATGCGGCAAACGGAGCGCTTGTTTTCCACACCGCCCAATTTGGTACTTATGCGGCAGCGTATACGCCTGTGAGCTTCGAAGACCTGGGGAACGTATCTTGGGCACAGCAGGCTGTATCCGCCATGGCGGCACGTGATGTGATCCAAGGCACCTCCCCAAGCAGCTTCTCTCCAGCAGCTTCTATGAAGAGAGGAGACTTCATCGCACTTCTTGTGAGAGCCCTTGAGCTGAAAGGCACAGGCCAGGAGCGCGCAGCTTTCAGCGATGTCCGGAATAAGGCTTATTACAGCAAGGAACTTGCTGTTGCGAAGCAACTGGGTATCATTTCTGGCTATGGAGATAATACATTCCAACCGGACAGCATGATCTCCCGCCAGGATATGATGGTGATCGCTTCGCGCGCTCTGGCAGCAGCCGGCAAGGAGGCCGGCGGCAGCGGAACATTGGATGCCTATTCGGATGCTGGCCAAATCTCTGATTATGCCAAAGACAGCTTGGCAGCTCTGATGAAATACGGAATCGTGAACGGCAAAAACGGCAAGCTTGCCCCGAACGATCCGCTGACCCGGGCTGAAGCGGCAGTCATTGTGTACCGTATCTGGAAGCTGTAAAAGCTACTTTTTATGGAACTGCTCCTCTAAAAGAGTCCCTTAAAGTGGCGGCATCCTCCAAAACATTGCCAACGATGTGGTTTACCTGGGGGGCTCAGGGTTCCTTCTACCCTGGTGTTGTTTAAGCATAGCCAAGACCATACCTGACGACACATTCGTCGGGTATTTTTATGCCCGAATACTCCACTGAATTCTGTCATCTGCAGGTATTCCTTAATTAGTAAATAAGAAAGCGAACCAAAAAACTATTGCATATAAGTTTACTGGGGATTATATTTAATGGTATAAGGTCTAGACCATATATAGATCGGAGTGTATGAAATGTCGATTGGATTCCATTTTCGGTTTGAGAAAGTGTCCGCCAAGAAGGTGAGTGAGTTCATCCTGGAGCAGCTGGAGGAAGCAATTATTCTAAAAGAACTGCTTAGTGAAGAACAGCTCCCCACCGAGCGGGAACTGGCCGAAATCTTCAATACCAGCCGAATCACTGTGCGCGAAGCACTTTCAGAGCTGGAAATCAAAGGCTTGATCGAGAAACGTGTGGGAGCAAAGGGCGGCACCTTCGTTCTGCCGATTACGGCCAACTCCCATAAGCGCACACGGACGGAAATCATGCGCGATTGGGATAAGATGCTGAAAGTGTTCGAATACCGGACGATTATTGAGCCGGAGGGCGCTTTTCTGGCTGCTGAGCGGATCACCGCAGGCGAGCTTGAGCTTCTTCAGAGCTATCTGGACAAGAGCATGGAGCCGGAATGCACACGGGAATGGTTCCGGGCTCTGGATGTGAAGTTCCACCTGGCAATTGCGAAGGCATCGGGTAATCCGTATTGTGAAGCAGCCGTCCGGCAGATCCGCACCAAAATTAACCCGGCGCTGGATCTGATGCCTTACGACGAAGAGATCCGAACGCTGAATTACGGAATACATATGGAGATTCTTGCAGCACTGCAAGCACATGACCGGGAGCTGTCGCGGGACATGATGAAACGCCATATCGGCAATTCGGCAAATGCAATCTATGCCAGATTAGCAGCTGCAGATGAGGGAGGAGACAGTCATTCATGAACATCAGCGAACTACTCTCAGCAGCATGGCCGCTTCAAGAGCAACTGAGTGCGTGGCGCAGAGATTTTCACCGTCATCCGGAGATCGGCTATGAGGAGGTGCGGACTTCGGCCATTGTAGCGGCTCACCTTAGAAGTCTGGGCCTGGAAGTGACCACAGGCGTGGGACGTACCGGAGTAGTCGGACTGCTAAGAGGGGAGACACCAGGACCGACGATAGGTCTGCGGGCAGATATGGATGCTCTCCCGATTCAGGATCAGAAGAGCGTGCCGTATGCTTCGGAAGTTGCGGACAAGGCCCATTTATGCGGGCATGATGCGCATACCGCCATTCTGATGGGCGCAGCGCAGCTGCTGGCAGGACTGGGAAGGCCGAAGACAGGGAATATCAAATTTGTCTTTCAGCCGGCGGAAGAAGGGCTGGCAGGTGCCCGCGAAATGATCAAGGATGGCGTACTGGAGAATCCCAAGGTAGATGCCATGGCCGGTCTGCATATGTTCCCGGGCCTGGACACAGGAACCTTCGGTGTCTCCAAAGGAGTAGCATTTGCTTCGGCGGACAGCCTGAAGATCAGGATCATCGGCAAGGGAGGACATGCTGCCCGTCCGCAAGAAGGCATAGATGCGATTGCGGTATCCGCCCAAGTAATCTCGGCGCTCCAGAACATCCCGAGCCGGATGGTTGATCCGCTGGAACCGGTCGTAATTACTATCGGCAAAATCAGCGGCGGCTATATGGGAGCAGCACTGGCCCCGGAAGTCGAGATGGCCGGTACGGTGCGCACCTTGTCCGCAGGTGTCCGCTCGCAAATGCCGGGCCTCATTGAACAAGTGATCTCCGGAGTGTGCAGTTCCTTCGGAGCGGGCTGCGAACTGAGCTATGGCGAAGGCTATCCGATCGTGCTGAACGATGAGGATATGGTGGATCTGATGACAGAGACCAGTGAGCAGCTGCTGGGGGAGAAGGTGTGGGATTACATTAAGCCGTCTACGGGCGGTGAGGACTTTGCTTTTTACTGCGAACAGGTTCCCGGAGTATTCTTCCGGCTAGGGTCGGGGAACGCCGATGAGTCTACGCGTTACCCGCTGCATCATCCCATGTTTGATCTGGATGAAGCGGCACTCCCATATGGTGCGGCGATGCTGTCGGCGATAGCTTTGAATTTTGTGAACCGAACTTAGAACAGATACAAGGAGTGGAAAAGATGACAAAGCGTAAATGGACTTCAGGCTTGTTAACGTTTCTGGTAGCGGCAGTGGTATTAACCGGCTGCGGAGGCAACAATGCGGCTGGCGGGAATGCGGCACAGAGCCCGGCCCCTGCAGCAAGCAGCAATACAGCAGAACAGGGCAGCAAAGTGCTGACGATTGCCAATGCCACCGATATTGAGAGCTTTGATCCGCACAACAACAACAACACGGTCAGTGAATCAGTGCTGGTCAATGTGTTCGATTACCTGTTGAAGAATGACAGCGGGCAGAAAAAAGTGCCTGGACTGGCGACCTCTTGGGAACAGGTGAATGACACAACCTGGCGCTTCCACTTGCGTGAAGGCGTGACTTTTCATAACGGAGATCCGTTTACCGCCGCAGACGTGAAATATACGATTGAACGCGTAGCTAAGGACAGTGCGCTCAAGCAGAACTCATATTTTAAAAACATTGTTGAAGTAAAAGTGGCCGATGACCTGACCGCCGATATTATTACCGATGGGCCGGACCCGCTGCTCTTGAACCGTCTGTCGAAGATGGGCGCAGGCATCCTGCCTTCCAAGTATATTGAAGAGAACGGAATTGATGCCTTCCTGAAACAGCCAGTTGGGACCGGTCCTTACAAGTTCAGCAAATGGACCAAGGATGACCGTGTAGAGCTGGTGAAAAACGAGAATTATTTCGAGGGAACCCCAAAATGGGATGAAGTGGTATTCCGCGCCATTCCTGAAGCTTCTACCCGTGTATCTGAACTGCTGGCCGGCGGAATCGACATTGCTGCCGGAATTCCATCTACCGATGTAGCACGTGTGGAAGATGCCGATCATAAACAGATTGTCAAAGCGCCAATCCAGCGGGTACTGCAACTGATCCTGCGTCAGACTGAAGGCAGCCCGACCGCCGATCCGAAAGTTAGAGAAGCGATTGATCTGGCAATCGACAAGCAGGGTATTGTAGACAGCATTGCCGGAGGAGCCGGTATTGTCACCCGTACCTCCGTAACTCCAGGCAACTTCGGAGCCGATCCTTCTCTCTACAAGCAAAGTTTGTATGATCAGGCCAAAGCCAAGGAATTGCTGAAGGAAGCCGGTTATGCCGAAGGCAGTCCGGAACTGACGATCTCCGTATCTTCGCAATACAAGGAGTACTCCGAAGTCGTGGCCGCCATGCTGGAGCAGACCGGATTCAAGGTCAATCTGGATGTGCTGGAGCCGAGCGCATTCAGCGAGCGTTACAGCTCGAAGTCATTTAAAGAAATCTTCATGATCGGGATCGGCAACTCCCTGTTCGATGCTTCCAACAACTACAACCGTTATCTGGCAGAAGAAGCGAAGGGCGAGACGGATTACAATAATCCGGAAGTCGAGAAGCTCCTGCAGCAAGCCCTGGTGAACATGGACCCGGCCTCGCGTGAAGAAGAATATAAGCAGGTGCAGCAGATTCTGGCGGATGACCGTCCAGCTGTGTACTTGTTCCAGATGGAAGGAATCTACGGGACCGATGCCCGTGTGACCTTCACACCGAGAAGCGATGAAATGTTCTATGCAGAGGAAATTACGCCTGCGAATGAATAGATGCGAAAAGAGCGGCGGGGACCTGGGCTTCAGGTTCCTGCCGTCCTTTTGCAGAAGTCAAGCCTGGCTGAGCTGGAGGTGAATCAACTTGCTAAAATATATCGTCAAATCCCTGCTGCAGGTCATTCCGACCTTGCTGATTGTCTCCTTGATCGTGTTCGTGCTGGTTCGGGTCACCGGTGATCCCGTAGCGCTAATGCTGCCGGAGACGGCAACTGCCGCAGACCGGGCGGCATTAACCCAGGCGCTCGGGCTGGATCAGCCGCTCACGGCCCAATATGTCAAATTCCTGGGCAGTGCGCTGCAAGGGGACTTCGGCAATTCGTTCCGCTACGGGGAATCCGCGTTGCCGCTTGTACTTGAGCGGCTGCCGGCCAGCTTCGAGCTGGCTGCCGCTGCGATGCTGTTC
>RCUU01001564.1_pt1 | contig 10731 bp, 10 predicted proteins | sample 2166211 | NCBI WGS metagenome assembly RCUU01 (sample SAMN09932620, study PRJNA488358) | compost metagenome | feature: garden; material: soil; isolation source: compost soil in phenylacetic acid-enriched culture | place: Germany: Experimental Botanical Garden Goettingen | collected 2016-01-27
TTGGACTAAGAATTTGCATATGATGTATGACTTCCGTAAACCGAAGTTTTTAAAATATTAAAAATTTGGTTAATGATTATTATGTAAGCACTTTCAGTGTTAAGCCGCTGAGCCTTTATATCTAAAAAAAGTCAATATTCAAAGTTTTTGGGTCGAGCGGTCTACATTTTTTCCTCTACTGTGACGATAAGAATTTTAGGAGGGGATCGCATGGAACAAGAAGAGCTGAGCATTCCATTAAAACAGGAAAATGTAGTGCGTCCTGCAGAAGGCAATATTGCCACTGGGCTGATTTGGGGTATCTTAATCAGCATTCCATTATGGATCTCTGTCATTGGCTGGATGGTAGGGTTTTGGCGCTGAGCCATATTTTATGCTTATCTAATTTTAATGGTTGTATAGTATACATTAAAGGCTGCCTCTTCGTGTTGAAGAGACAGCCTTTTTAGCGTTCTGAGGTTCTCAGGATTTCGTATAAACCAGTCTAAAGTTTTCGCAAACCACCTTCATCTTAGGATCAAAAGGTTTCTTAAGGAACATTAAGGATTCTCTGGTAAAGAAATTCTCATGCCCCAGACGCCACGATTCCAGCGTTCTGTCATCTTCGCCTTCGGTGTAGGCAAAGTCAGCGCCAACCTCATCAAAGGGTGTGATTTGCACATTCGTCGTAATGATCACAGCTTGTGGATTACCCTGACCATCGAGCAGGATACTGTGTCGGCCAATTTCAGGTAACGTCTCGTCGCAGGTTGCATAGATTTCATAGTTTGAAGCGGTGCCTGTCTTGATCCCTTGGATCACCAGATCTAACAATTCATCAGCCATTTGGGGACTGTCGCCAAAGGCCCAAGCTTCGTAGTTATCTGTTGGTTGGGGATGAAGCTGGGTGTATTCTTTCCAAAAAAGCTTAATCTTCGTTTCGTTGCTCATATTCGTATCTCCTCGTTTAATAAACGTTAGTGTCCAGCTGTTTCCATCCAACCCGTATAAAGCTCATCTAGTTGCTCTTGCACTGCATCGCGTTCTTTCAGTAGCTCGGCGAGCTCTGCTGCATTGCTACTGATTTGTGGATCAAGCATTTTGGCATCGATTTCCCCAAGCTGTTTCTCAACTTCTGCAATAGCCTTCTCCCAGTCGAAGTGGATGCTCTTCTTGCGAGAACTGGAAGCGTTAGCTGCGGTAACATTCACGGAACCGTTAGATTGTGGCTTACCGGAGCGTGATGAAGTTGTTCCTTCTGAAGAGGGAGGTTTAGGTTGATCAGGATTAGAGACTGGTGCTGCTAATGCCTTTTCAGCTTGCTTCTCCTTGTAATACTCATAATTGCCATTAAAGACCCCAAAACGGCCACTCTCAATGGACCAGAGCTTATGGAACAGGCGATTAATGAAATATCGATCATGGGATACGGCCAGTACTGTACCTGGAAATTCCTCTAACGCTTCCTCTAAAGCCTCACGGGAGTCGATATCTAGATGATTCGTTGGTTCATCCAGAATCAGCAGGTTTGGTTTACGATGCATCAACACAGCGAAACGTAGGCGGGTCCATTCCCCTCCGGATAGATTCGTGATGTCTTTGAATACATCGGCACCATAGAATAGGAAACGTGCAAGCTGTCCGCGAGCTTCGCCTTCTTCTAATCCGGCTTCCTCACGGAAGTAGCGGAGTACAGATTGTTTGTTATTTTCAGGAACGGCCTCTTGTGCGAGGTAACCGACAACGGCTCTTGAACCAAGCGTGCAGCTTCCAGTGTCTGGTGTTTCCTGACCTAATATAATTCTTAAAAGTGTACTTTTTCCTGCCCCGTTACCACCAATAAGTGCCGTAGTCTCTCCGTAGCGAAGTACTTCGTTTGCGTTTGTAAAAAGGCTTCGCTCTCCATATGCTTTACCTACATCCTCCAGAATGATGACTTGATTGCCGGAACGATCATTTTGCTGCAGCTGCAAATCCATCGACTTACGCTCCAGAATAGGACGTTTAAGCTTCACCATACGATCCAGTGCTTTTTGCATGGAGGCTGCTCTCCGGTAAAAGGAAGGGTTAGGAGGCGTCCCGCGATTGCCAAATTCGATGAGACGTTTGATGCTTTCCTGCATTTGTTTTATTTTTTTCTGTTGCTCTTGATAATCAGCAAATTGTTGGAGCAGACGTGTTTCCTTTTCAGCTTGATAGCCGCTGTAATTGGTATGAAAGGTAAACGCCTCGCCGTCCTCAATCTCGATCACTTTCTTGACTACAGCGTCCAGGAAGTAGCGATCATGGGAAATGGCTAACACTGTACCGTCATAGCTCTGTAAGTATTGCTCTAACCACTCGATGGCGTTCATGTCTAAATGATTGGTTGGCTCATCGAGTAGAAGTACATCCGGCTTACGCAGCAGCAGTTCTGCGAGTCCGACTTTAGTTTTCTCGCCACCTGAAAGAGAGGCGAAAAGGCGGCTATATTGCCCAGTTCCGATGCCTAGACCAGAGGCCACTCGCTGGATTGAGGATTCAATTTCGTAGCCTCCTGCGGCTTCAAATTTATCTTGAAGGCTACCGTATTCCTTCAGTAGCCGATTCCATAGTATTTCATCCGTTCCGGTATTGAAGGTGGACATTTCAAGCTCCAGCTCTCGCAGGCGTCGTTGCCACTGCAGAGGTTCAGCAAAACTACGCTGAAGCACTTCATATACGGTTTCTTTTTCATTAACCTCTTGAATTTGAGCGAGCATACCAACTACGCTGCCTTTGCGAATGGAGATTTGCCCTTGATCGGGGCGCTCCTCGCCATTCAATAGGTGAAAAAGCGTGGTTTTACCGCAGCCGTTGCGGCCAATCAGTCCGATTTTTTCTCCTTGGCGGATATCGAAGGTGATGCTATTCAGCACGAGCTCGGCACCGTGGTATTTTTGAACATTTTGGCATTGAATAATCATATATATTCTCCTTTAAGAATGCCCTTTGCACCACCAGAACCCTAAATCAAAATAGGAATTCTGTAAAAAACCATAAAAAAAGACCGTAGGGAAATTTCCCCACGGCCTTATCATTCTCCGGTTATCTGATCCGTCCGGGTGATGGCAGGAAAGGCATTTCACAATTGTGTAGTGTTATTAAATTCATGGAAATGGACAGACTTCTCCCGTTATCGCCATTTACATGAGCAATGCCAGCTATCGCTTTAGGTAGCCGACTCATAACACTGTTGGTCCAATTGTGATCCATTCCTTCCACACCCCTTTCTTAACAAATTTAATCACAGTGTAAACAATAATCGAAAATTTAGCAAGTAAAAGATGGCAGAGCGATGTTTTATATAGCATAGAATATGAACGATGGAATAATATGGTTCTATGGTGGGGAGGACAAAACACTGCAAATTAATAGGTGAAAAGGGGAAGTTATATGGCGCTTTTTGACGGATTGATAGGGAATGCATCTCAGGTAAATCTTGCGGAGGTACAACGGGAATACGCACAAATTCTTGCCCCGCAAGAGAAAATTGAACGAGCCTACAAGCTGATTAGAGACATGTTTATTTTTACGGACAAACGATTGATTCTGGTGGACAAACAGGGACTGACAGGCAAAAAGACGGATTATCACTCGATTCCATATAAAAGCATCTCGCATTATTCTGTGGAGACGGCAGGACACTTTGATCTGGATGCGGAGTTATGTATCTATATTTCCAGCAGCACTGTTCCGCTCAAGAAGACCTTTAATAAATCTGTGAATATCTATGAAGTACAGGCGGTATTGTCACAATATATTTTAAAATAGTTTAGTTAGACAGTGTAGCGGATGACCAGACCACCATAGGCAAAAGCGGCTAAGATTACTAAGGCAGGATGCACCTTCAGCCGCTTGATAGCCCAGAATGCAATTACAGCAATGAGCAGGGTTTGCCAAATTCCGATGGAATCCGCGGGACCTTTGAACATTTTCCAAGTGAGCACAGCCATCATAACTGCAATAACCGGTTGAACAAGCAATGTCATCCCTTTCACTATGGGGGATTGCTTGTATTTTTTCATGATCTCTAACAGGATAATAAGCACTGCTGCGGAGGGGAGAACGGTCGCTAATAAAGCTACGATCAGCCCGAACCAACCGTAGACATCATAGCCGACGTAAGCTGCAACTTTGGTAGCGATCGGGCCCGGCAGGGCGTTGCCAAGGGCAAGCATGTTGGAGAATTGTTCATCGGTCAGCCAGCCGTAATGAGGAACAATTTCTTGGTACATCAGCGGAATAGAGGAGGGACCGCCACCATAACCAAGTAAATTAGCCATAAAAAATCCGTATATGAGCTCTACCCAGTCCATTAGGTTGATCCTCCTTGTTGTTTCTTTGCAATGATCCGGTAATGAACGGCACCGTATCCAAGAAAAAGTAAGATTACGATAGCAGGATGTATTTGAAGAACCTCCAACAAAAGCAGTGCAAGCAGGATGAAGGCTGCACTGAAATATTTCCCCAGCCCTGTATAGGCTTTTTGCGCAAACTCATATGCCATTATTCCTAACATGACAGCAATGACAGGAGATACCCCCGCGAGTGGAGCGATGATGTTGAGCTGGATAGCCAGACTGGCAGGCTTGCCTCAAGTAACAATACCTATGCTCTCTACAAATGGACTTCCGCTGGGATTATCTGTTATCGCCGGACATGTTCAGGATCTTCGGTAACTCGCGTGGGTGAAGGAGGTATGGTTACGGTCTTGAGATGATGAATGAAATTGGTTTTGAAAAAATGATCTCAATGTGACGAAGTAGGTTCAATAATGGTGTTTTAGAGTGAAAAATAAATTCAGCGCTCAGATATTGGTATAAGACGCATTAGGTTTGGTACACACCTTCATGTAAAGTGAAATAATGGTATAAATCCCCGTTGAATGCTGGAAGTTGGGCTCAGTGGGCGAAATGTACGGTAGAAATCCCGTAGAATTCAGAAATTCCGGCGATCCGGCCGGAAAGAGGGGCAAAAATGCCCCGGAATCCAGCAATTTCGGCGATATAGCCGAAAAGAGGGGCAAAAATGCCCCACACCACACCATAGATCAGCCGCGGCATGCTCGCGTTTCATCTGAACACGCAAACAAAGCACCTTCAGCTAAAAAAAGGTGCTTTGTGTGAGGTCTATTCTACAAATGCCTCAACCTCTATTTCTACTAACAATAGTGGATCAATGAGTGCTTTTACCTCTACCATGGTTGCTACAGGTTGAATGTCTTTGAAAAATTCGCCATGTGCTTTGCCGATTTCTTCCCAGCGGGAGATGTCTGTCACGAACATTCTTGTTCGAATTACATTGGATAAATCAGCATCTAGCTGGTTTAGCGCTTTTTCGATCGTATGTAGGATGAATTTCGTCTGCGCGTATGGATCTCCTACACCGACCACTTCCCCGTCTTGCATCGCTGTTGTGCCTGCGACTTCGATCCGATTGCCAATTCGAATGGCGCGAGAATAGCCTACCACCGATTCCCATGGTGAACCTGTAAATACTTGCTTTTTACTCAAAAGATCCCCTCCAAATTCATCCTGATGTTGTCCGATCTTATTATACTTCTAACACGGGTAAAATGGACTAAAGGTTAAAATCCATCGAATCACGCCGAACAAATGTTATATTTACTTACACAAAAATCATAAAATTTAAATTTCCCTCTATTCAAGCAGGTTCATTTTAATTATAATGTTACATAAAATAACATTAAAATCGGAAGAAGTTCTATTGATCCTAAAAAGGAGGGATGGCATGCATCTTACGGTTGAAGAAGCGTTGTCTATTTATCCTTTGTCCGAGGCGAAGCTTATCGCGGGGTCCAAGGGGAAACATCGAATTGTGAAATCAATTAATGTGATGGACGCACCTGGCATTTCGGATTGGATCAAAGAAGGCGAGATGCTGCTAACGACAGCCTATTTAATCAAGGACAATCTGGAGGATGCCTCTGCTTTGCTGCAGACACTGAATCGCAGGGGATCTTCAGCCTTGGGGATTAAGCTGGGACGATTTTGGGATGAGGTACCTGAGCAACTAATCGCAGAAGCGGAGAACCTTAACTTCCCATTAATCCAGTTACCGTTCCAGTTCACTTTTTCAGATCAGATGAATGGTCTGTTTCGCGCCGAGCTTAGCCGGAGTACTCATGTTTTGCAGAACATAATGGAGAAGCAGAAAAAGCTGATGCAATTTGCCTTGCGATCTGTCCGCAGTCGTCCTTTGATTGATTCAATGTCTGAAGTGATCGGCCATTCACTTGTGGTGATTAGCGCACGTGGGGATGTGATCTACAACAATTCAGAGTATCAGCCCTCACAGCTACTGGAAGGGTGGCCGTGGCAGAAACGGAATCAACGTTTTCGTGTAGAAGATCGTACGGGTTATCGCTCACCACTAATGCAAGGAGAAAAGTGCTCGGGCTATTTATTGTATTGTTCCATCGACCCTTTATTGCTCCCGGTGGAAGAGAGCTTGTTCGTTCAGGGGGCTGAACTTATTTCATATCATATTCATTCAGGCTACGAGGATTATTTTGAACAGGCAGAACATAGAGAGTTCAGTGGATTGCTGAGGCGTTGTCTGAGTGGTAATTTATCTTACACCGATTTAGCACAGGCTGCGCTCAAATTGGAAATTGAACTGCTTCAGTCGCCATTTCAGCTGGTATTAACGGATACTGCCGCGGCGGGTGTGGACCGTCAAAGTGAACTGCTTAGATTAAAAGAAGAATACACTGAACACCCCGTACTGCGGGAATTAAAGGCAATTCATGTGATTGTAGATCAAGGGTTATCGTCCATTTATCCGGCAGATCGTCAGAGTCCAGAACAACTTCGGGATCTGATCCAGGCATGTTTTGACAACCTGAAGTTTGACAAGGGGTATTATCCACGAGCTGCGATAAGTAGTTGTAAAGTGAAGCCGGAAGGGCTGAGGGAGGCTTTTGTCGAGGTAAAGGAATGTATGGAAATGCTGCAGCATGAGGCAGTGCATGGGAATGTTGTGCATTATCGGCAGCTTGAGCTTACTCTGCTTCTCGGGCAAATCCCGACAGAGGTCATGGAGAAATATTGCAACGGAACGCTTAGAGGGCTGCTCAGCAGTGAGCCGGAGTATGTCCGGGAAATGCTGCGGACGCTGGAGGTTTATCTAGAGAACGATGGGCATGTCAATGAGACAGCCAAGAAGCTGTTTATTCACCGGAACACGGCTACCTACCGGATCGAGAAGCTTAGTGAGCTCTTGGACGTCGATTTCAAAAAACAAATGACCTAATGAGGCTAAAGTTAGTGTTCATGTTTCGGAGAATGCTCGGGCGGGACTAAGGACTGGGTTGAAATGCAAACATGGAGGAGGGGAGTCTCGTGAATACACATGAGATCGCAATGCATGTTCAAACCCACAAGGTGCCTGCGGTCCTGGCAACGCTGATAGAAGTGGAGGGGCACTCGTATCGTAAACCCGGGGCAGTGATGTTGTTTTTTGAAGGGGGCATGATTGGGAGCCTAAGTCCAGGTTGTCTGGAAAGTGATCTGCAGCTACGTACCTCTGAGATATGGGAAAGAGGGCTGCCTGAAATTGTGGAATACAATATGTTGTCTCCGGATGATTTGTCCTGGGGGGAGACTGTCGGTTGCGGGGGCAAAATCAAAGTGGTGCTTGAGCCTGTGCAGGGAAAGTTATATGAGCTTTTGGTGCAGGCGAGTGACAGACTGGCGGTGGGAGAATGTTTGGTTTTGTTCCGCGAAGCGTCGGAGAGAAAGTTTACCTATAAGCTGGAGCTGGATACTGATATTTCACTATCGCAGAGCAATAAACATCCGAAATTATCCCACTCGGCAAAAGAAAACATGGCGGCAGGTCGCTTCTCGGCCACTTCGGCTGAATTGACAGCATTTTATACACAATTTGTGCCCAAACCACGGCTTGTGATTTTTGGCGGAGGACGTGATGTAGTTCCGATTGCAGAGCTTGCTGACAAAGTGGGCTTTCGAATTGTGGTGGCCGATTGGCGCGAAGGGAGTCTGCAAAATGAGGTTCCTCGCGCGGAACGAATCATTTGTTCTCCAACGGAGGTTGTTCAACGCTTGGGGGTTGCACAGCGGGATTGTGTGCTGATTTGTAGTCATCAAATTGGGCGAGATAGACAGTTCCTGGAGAGTGTAATTCCGCTGGCGCCGCTATATATTGGCGTTATTGGTTCAAAGACGCGAATCGCTCTTTTGCTGGAAAAGCTTGAAGCACCTGCATCTTTACATGCACCTGTAGGGCTGCCCATTGGTGGGGAGGGTCCGGAGGAGATTGCGGTCAGTATTATAGCGGAAATCATTCAAATTAGAAGGGCGGGCTTACGAGAGCTGTCTAAAGGAGTGGATAGTATTGAAAGTAGCAGGAATATATTTGGCAGCAGGGCAGAGCAGGCGGATGGGCGTGTCCAAGGTTTCACTGAAATTATCGCAGGAGGTCTCGCTCGGGAGCGTCGCGCTTAGTGAATTGGATCGCTGCAATCTTGAACCTCTTATTGTAGTGGTGCGTGCGGATGACAATTTGGAATGGCTGCCACCCGCGATTGATCCTCAAGGCACTAGACGTACTGAAACCTGCTTAACCGCACATCTAGGCTTGTCTTTTTCCCTTCGCTGCGGGCTTAATGCTGTGTTGCCTTTGCAGCCAGATGCTGTAGTTGTGGCGCTCGCGGATCAGCCTTTTATTACTACGGCATTAGTGAATCGTCTAATACAAACGTTTGAACAATCACCGGAGATGGATTTTGTGGCTAGTGTCAGCAACGGCTCGACTATGCCTCCGGCTTTGTTTTCGAAGACATTGTTTCCAGCATTACAGGGATTGGACGGGGATCACGGAGCAGCGGCGATTTTGCGTTCACCTGATTATAAGGGGATTGTTCTGGAGTATGAATCCGCCCACTATTTCATGGATGCCGATACAGAAGCGGATTTTGGGGAGATTCAGGAGCAATGGATGCTGAGGAACGGAAAATAGAAAATGTAATCAAAAAAAGTGATCTAAAAAGCATCTGAAAAAGTGTTCCTTTTCCTCCACGAGTCATATAATATTACATGAAAATCCTCATGCGAAATCTGATTAGTGCATATCACACAAAAAAGCTCTGATTCTTATCATCAAACACAAAAGTATGTTATATAAATTTACGCAAAGACCACCTCTAAGCATAGTAGAATCATCATGAAGCGTTACGAAGATTTGTCGCCGCCCTGCGCTGCATTATGACTCCGGGTCCGGTGGAGGTTGATCCGCGTGTGCTGCGGGCGATGTCATTTCCGGTGCTGGGTCAGTTTGATCCGGAGTTCACCCATATGATGAATGAAACGATGGAGATGCTGCGGGAGCTGTTTGCTACCCGAAATACATGGGCTTACCCCATAGATGGCACTTCACGCGCTGGAATTGAGGCGGTGATGGTCAGCTTGATCTTACCGGGAGAACGTGTGCTGATTCCGATCTTTGGCCGCTTTGGACATCTGCTGCATGAGATTGCTGAACGCTGAGGCGCTGAGGTATTCATTCTGGAAAAACCATGGGGAAGTGTGTTTGAACCGGGGGAAGTGATGGCGGCTATGGAGACTTTTAAGCCAAATGTGGTGGCGATGGTGCATGGCGAGACCTCTACAGGATGTGTGCAGCCACTTGCGGAGATTGGCAAAGCCTGCCGTCGAATGGATGCTCTGTTCATAGTGGATGCAGTTGCGACTCTTGGGGGCATTCCTGTCGAAACGGATGCCTGGATGCTGGATGTGGTCGTGGGAGGTACACAGAAATGCCTGTCCGTCCCCTCCGGAATGGCACCGATCACGTATAATGCTCGCGCTGAAGCTAAGCTCATGACCCGGAAGCGGGTAGAGCGTGGGATTAGAACTAGTAATGCTCAGCCTGGTGAGTTCTCTTTTGTCCGCAGCAATTATTTCGATCTAGGCATGCTTCAGGATTATTGGAGCCCGCAACGCCTCAATCATCATACAGAGATGACCTCTATGCTCTATGCACTGCGGGAAGGCTTGCGGCTTGTGCTTGAAGAAGGACTGGATGCCAGATTCACCAGACATCTGCTTCATGAAACGGCGCTTATAGCTGGATTAACAGCGATGGGGCTGGAGCTTTACGGGGAGCCTTCCAGTAAACTTACCGTTGTTACCTGTGTGCTGATTCCTGAGGGCATAGACGGGGAATCCGTCCGCACGCTGCTGCTGGAACGATTCGGCATTGAAATTGCCAGCTCCTTTGGACCTCTGAAAGGAAAGATCTGGCGCATCGGCACGATGGGCTTTAGCTGGCGTACGAATAATGTGCTGCGTTTGCTTGGAGCTTTGGAAGCAGCATTGCTACGGCATGGATTTGGAGTGACTTGCGGACTTGGGGTTCAGGCGGCACTTGACGTATATGAGGAAAAAGTAAGATAATCGTTGGAATAGATGCGGGCGGGTGAGTTCATACCAGGGGCATGTTCGGAGTGTTGGACAATCTTTGGAATAAGAAAACGGCTATCATCTACAGGGATGACGAAGCCGTTTTTTCGTACAATATCAGATTTGCCAACCCAGCTATCCACACTGCCGATGATGAGGCAATCCTCTATTCATATGAATCTATCACTACTTCAAGAACGCACTTGGATACTAACGGGGGAGAGATGAAGATGACAACTTTTACAAGAAAGCCTTTAGCAGATTGTGTACCTGAGCTTGTGGCTAC
>RCUU01001565.1_pt1 | contig 10726 bp, 9 predicted proteins | sample 2166211 | NCBI WGS metagenome assembly RCUU01 (sample SAMN09932620, study PRJNA488358) | compost metagenome | feature: garden; material: soil; isolation source: compost soil in phenylacetic acid-enriched culture | place: Germany: Experimental Botanical Garden Goettingen | collected 2016-01-27
CCATTAAACTTAGCAAAATCGACTTCTCCCTTGTAAACAGCGGTGCAACTGAACTGCTCAGCTACAAGAACGGTGAATACGATCGTGCCGGTGGACCAACTGGTGAAATTCCATCAGAACAAATTCCAATCGTGCAAAAAGAACTTCCTAAAGAATTCAGCCGTAAAGGTATTGCTTCCGTATACTACTACGAATTCAATATCACTGAAAAACCATTCACAAACGCTAAAATCCGTAAAGCTCTTGCAATGTCCATTAATCGTCAAGCTTTGATTGACAATGTAGTACAAGGTGGACAATTCCCAGCATTCGGTTATGTACCTCCGGGTATCGCTGGTGCTGATGGTGAATACCGTACAGCAGTTAAAGATAGTTACTTCACTGAAGATCTGGAACAAGCTAAAACATTGCTTGCTGAAGGTCTGAAAGAAGAAGGTATGGATAAACTGCCTACATTCTCTTTGACTTACAACACAAGTGAAGGTCACAAGAAAATCGCTTTGGCGATTGCTGATATGTGGAAAAACAATCTTGGTATCGACGTACAAACCGTTAACCAAGAGTGGGCTGTATTTATTGAAAACCGTCAAAACCTGAACTACCAAGTTGCACGTGCTGGTTGGACTGCGGATTACAATGATCCAATGACTTTCCTTGATATGTGGGTAACAGGTGGCGGTAACAATGACACTGGTTACGCTAACCCTGAGTATGACAAACTGATCGAAGAAGCTAAAGCAACTTCTGACTTGAAAGTACGTCAAGACAAGTTTGCAGCAGCTGAAAAATTGCTTATTGAACAAGACATGGTCTTGATTCCATTGTACTACTACACTAACAACTCCCTGACTAAAGAGTACCTCAAAGGTGTTACTCTTGACTTCAGTGGTGCAATTGACTTGACTCGTGGATACTTGCTTGAGCACTAAGATTTAGCTTAAGTAATTTAAACAGAATAGTTAGTTGACTGAAGTAACACAATACTTCGGGATATATATGTGGAACTCCATATATATCCCTTTTTTTTGTATTTCCGTCTATTTGTTATTTATTGTTATTTATAACATATTTAGAAAATGGACAAAAATCCGTTTTTTTCATAAAATCAATATAATGCTCTCAAAAAATTTGTCGGAGGAGGTGTGATGGGGATGGTTCGTTATGTCGCAAATAAATTCTTCTATATGTTGGTTTCATTATTTGTACTGATTTCAGCCACTTTTTTCTTGATGAAAGCTATTCCAGGGGATCCGTTTACTTCTGAGAAAAAAGTACCGCCAGAAATTAAAGCGCGTTTGATGGAGCAATATGGTCTGGACAAGCCGCTCTCTCATCAGTATTTTAAGTATTTAGGTGATATTATCCAAGGTGATCTGGGTGTATCCATGAAACGCCTGAATCAAGATGTATCACATTTGATCGGTCAAACCTTTTCAGCGTCGCTGAAGCTGGGACTCGTCGCAATTGTTGTGGCGGTTATTGTTGGGGTTCTTCTCGGCATGTTAGCGGCACTCTATCACAGAAAGTTTCTTGACAGCGCCGCAATGGTGTTGGCAGTTCTGGGGATTGCGGTTCCGAGCTTTGTAGTCGCGTCATTATTACAGTATGTGTTCGCTTTCAAATTGGGTTGGGTACCGGTTTCAGGTTTTAAAGGGCCAATCTATTATTTCCTTCCTGTAGCAGCGCTCTCGGCTCAGCCAATAGCATTTATAGCTCGCTTGACTCGTTCAAGTATGCTTGAAGTTCTAAATGCGGATTATATCAAAACGGCTAAGGCTAAAGGATTAAGCTGGATGGCTATTCTAAGCCGTCACGTACTTCGTAATGGTATCCTGCCTGTTGTTACTTACATGGGACCTATGACAGCTAACATCGTAACTGGTTCGGTTGTTATCGAGCAGATCTTTGGTGTTGGGGGTATTGGTAAACAGTTCGTGGAAGCGATTGGTGTCCGTGACTATACCGTGATTATGGGGATAACCATTTTCTATGGTGTACTACTCATGGTGGCCCGTTTCATTACTGATATTGCTTATGTATTGATTGACCCACGTATGAAATTAAGTGGAGGAAAGGAGGGCTAAAGAGTGGCATCTGATAATAACTTGCTAAAGAACATGAATCTAAAACCGGAAGACTTTCAAAAAGTCGGTGTGGATGAAAAAGAAGCCGAGGTAATTCAGCGGGAGAGTCTCTCTGCCTGGAAAGATTCTTGGCAACGGTTGCGTCAGAACAAAATGGCGATGACCGCGCTTGGGATTCTAGGCTTGATCGTGCTTGCAGCGATTATCGCTCCCTTATTCTCGAAATATAACTATTACTCCAATGACTTGATGAATACCAATAAGCCCCCTTCCTCCGATCACTGGTTTGGAACGGATGATCTTGGACGTGATATTTTTGTTCGTACTTGGTACGGCGCACGGATCTCCTTGATCGTAGGTTTAGCTGCGGCAGCCATCGACTTATTCATTGGTGTTATCTACGGTGGAATTATGGGCTTCTTCGGTGGCCGTGTAGATAATATCATGAACAAATTCTCTGAAATTTTGTACTCTATTCCTTATCTGCTTGTTGTAATTTTGCTCTTGGTTGTACTTGAGCCAAGTCTTGGGACTATTATACTTGCCTTAACCATTACGGGCTGGATTACGATGTCATGGATTGTACGCGGAGAAATTATGCAGCTCAAGAATCGTGAGTTCGTATTGGCTTCCCGTTCCATGGGTGCAGGTTCTGCGAGACTGTTGTTCAAGCATCTTCTGCCGAACGCAGTAGGTCCGATTATCGTAACCATTACGCTTTCTGTACCGAATGCTATTTTTGCTGAGGCCTTCCTAAGCTTCTTGGGTCTTGGTGTACAAGCTCCTATCGCTTCACTTGGATCTATGATTAACGATTCACTCACCGGTTGGTTGTACTATCCATGGCGCTTCCTATTCCCTGCCATTTTGATCAGTTTAACCATGCTTTCTTTCAACATTTTCGGTGATGGTCTTCGTGACGCGCTTGATCCTAAGCTGAAGAAATAGGAGGGATTATGGATGGAACCTATTTTACAAGTCAAAGATTTGCATGTTTCGTTTTTTGTTAAAGGCGGAGAAGTGCAAGCTGTCCGTGGTATGAATTTTGAAATTGGTAAAGGCGAAACGGTTGCCATCGTCGGCGAGTCCGGCAGTGGTAAGAGTGTAACTGCACAATCGATTATGCGTTTGATCCCTTCTCCACCTTCTAAAGTGAAAAAGGGAGAAATTATTTTCCAAGGACAAAATTTGCTTGACAAAAGCATGAAAGAAATGGAATCCATTCGCGGTAAAGATATTGGCATGATTTTTCAAGACCCGATGACTTCTTTGAACCCAACCATCAAAGTGGGCAAACAGATCACTGAAGTTTTGATTAAACATCAGAAAATGTCAGCGGCCGAAGCGAAAAAGCAAGGTATTGAGATGCTCAAATTAGTTGGCATCACAAATGCTGAGGCTCGCTTTAACCAATATCCCCACGAGTTTTCAGGCGGTATGCGCCAGCGTGTAATGATTGCAATCGCGCTAGCCTGCCGTCCGGCTTTACTCATAGCGGACGAGCCTACAACGGCTCTTGACGTAACCATTCAGGCGCAGATCATGGAAGTTATGAGAGAGATGCAGCAAAAACTAGGTACCTCCATCATTCTGATTACCCATGACCTTGGTGTAGTTGCCGGTATGTGTGATCGGGTTATCGTAATGTATGCAGGTGAAGTTGTGGAGACTGGCACAAGATGGGAAATCTTTAAGAATCCACAGCATCCATATACCAAAGGTCTGCTGCGCTCAATGCCGCGTCTCGACCAAAAGAAGGGCGAGCCGCTTATTCCGATCATCGGCACACCGCCAGATCTGATCAAGCCGCCGATCGGATGTCCGTTCACCGCGCGTTGCAATGAAGCAATGCATGTTTGCGAACAAATCGATCCCGGCGCCACAGAATTCAGCGAAACGCATATGGCGCGTTGCTGGAATCTGCATTCGATGGCCAAGGAGGTGCAGTACTCTTGAGTAAGAACCTAATAGAGGTAGAAGGTCTTAAGAAATATTTTAATGTAGGTAAAGGTAAGGTTCTTAAGGCTGTTGATAATATTAACTTCACGATCCGTGAGGGCGAGACGCTTGGAATGGTAGGAGAATCCGGTTGTGGTAAGACTACTGCTGGACGTACAATTCTTCGCTTGTATGAGCCAACTGCCGGAAGTGTGAAATATAATGGTACAGACATTTATAAATTGCCTGGAAATCAAATGAAGGCTATGCGCCGTGACATGCAAATGATTTTCCAAGATCCGTACGCATCGCTTAACCCGCGGTTTACGGTTTCTGATATCATCGGCGAGGCACTGGACATTCACGGAATGGCTGGCAGTCGTGCAGAACGTAAAAAACGGATCGAAGAGCTGCTCGATATGGTTGGTCTTAACCATGATCACGCTACTCGTTATCCGCATGAATTCTCTGGTGGACAACGCCAACGTATTGGGATTGCCCGTTCGTTAGCGGTAAATCCTAAGTTCATCGTTTGTGATGAGCCGATTTCTGCGCTTGACGTATCTATTCAGGCTCAGGTCGTAAACTTGCTTAAAGAATTGCAAGATCGTCTGGGATTGACTTATCTTTTCATCGCGCATGATCTGTCCATGGTTAAACATATCAGTGATCGCGTAGCTGTAATGTACTTGGGTAAAATGGTAGAATTGGCGGAAAGTGAAGAGCTTTATGCAAATCCTATCCACCCTTATACCAAATCTCTCTTGTCAGCTATTCCAATTCCGGATCCGGAAATTGAAGTGAACAAGAAACGTATTCACTTGCATGATGAGCTTGGTAGTCCTATTTATTCTGCTAACGAAAAGAGCAATGATAGTGACTTTGAATTAGTAGAAGTATCAAAAGGCCACTGGGTAAGCAAAAAATTTGCTTAAATCCATAGCGAGTATTAGACAGGCGGGAGCGTTATGCTCTCGCCTCTTGTATGTAGTGGGGATATTTAATAATGATTTTTAAGGATAAGAAAATAAAACGGCTGCACTCGCATTGCTTTTTTGCAGGGATGTAATTCTTTGACGCGGCACCTGACTTTGGATACAATCATAGAGAGTTTACGAACTTGGATTTACATATAACTGCTCAGTAGAACTGGAGGCACTAGCAAATGAATATTGTTAAGGAACCGCTCCCGGGTGGATCTGCACTCGCGCGCGACTATATAGAAAATTTTGAGAAGGTTAATCATTTGTATGGTGGGGATTTCCGAAGTAAGGAGAGTAGAAGCATTCGGGCGGAATGGCTGGATCGTAGTGAAAGTCTTCGTGCTGACCGAACTCAAATTGCTGAATGTCTACGGCAATATAATGAAAAGCATAATTCACATGATGCGGTGATGGCTTCGCTGGCAATGTTGGAACAGCCGGGGACGTTAGTAGTTACTGGTGGACAGCAAAGCGGACTATTTACAGGACCACTGCTTGTAGTATATAAAGCAATAACAACGATTATGGCGGCAAAAGAAGCAGCTGAACAGCTTGGTCGACCTGTAGTCCCTTTATTCTGGATCGCAGGTGAGGATCATGACTGGGATGAAGTGAATCATACGTATGTATTGAATCGTACGCAGGAGATTACAAAGATTAAGATAGAAAAATCAGAGGAAAAGCGATCCTCGGTCAGTGATATTCATGTAGAAGAGGAAAGCTGGCAGCAAGTGGTGGAACAACTGGACGGTTTACTTCAAGATAGTGACTTTAAACCGCAAATTATGGAATTTATTCGATCTTCTTCGTTTAGAGCAGATAGTATGACGGATGCTTTTGCCAAGCTAATGGGTTCTTTATTTGGTAAATTTGGTCTGATCCTGCTTGATTCTGCTGATCCTAACCTACGTAAGTTAGAAGAGCCATTGTTCACTTCGCTAATTATGCAGAATGATGCACTGGAAACAGCGTACATGAATTCTGCTTCTGATATCGTAAACGCTGGGTATGAGCTGCAAGCTGATGTTACGGCAGGCAATGCCAACCTCTTTTATATTCATGAAGGTGTACGGTTATTGCTTCATAAGAAAGATGGAGTTTTTACCGATCGCAAGGGCCAGGTATCGTTCACCCGTGATGAATTACTAGAGGAAGTGAAGGCATATCCGGAACGCTTCAGCAACAACGTGCTGACACGCCCGCTTATGCAGGATTATGTGTTGCCGGTTCTGGCAACGGTGCTAGGTCAAGGTGAGATTGCTTATTGGGCTATTCCGCGTCGTGCGTTTGAAGTAGTCGGAGGACAAATGCCTTTGATCATCCCAAGAATGTCTTTCACAGTGGTAGAAGGTACACTTCATAAGCATATGGATAAATACCAATTAAGCTTTGAGGATGTAAGACAGGGACTAGATCGTAAAAGACATGAATGGTTGGCGGCACAGGATGAGCTGGGGATCGAACGTCGTTTTGAGGAGACCAAAGCCTCTTTCTCCGCCATGTACGAACCGCTCATCGAACAGCTTGGAACCATACAGGCAGGTCTGCTTAAACTAGGGAATAACAATAAAGATAAGATCCTAGATCAGATTACTTTTCTACAAGCGAAAGCCCAAGATGCAATGGCGAAACAGAATGAAGCGGCAATCCGTCAATGGGAGCGAATCGAGCTGTCGTTAATGCCACTGGGTAAACTGCAAGAAAGAGTGTACAATATCATGTATTACTTGAACCGCTACGGACTTCCATGGTTAGATGAGCTGATGACTATTGAGCCGGATTACAGTGGGACACATCGCATCATTTATATGTAGAGAAGTAATACTCACAAAACAAAGCGTATGCTTACGAAGCAAGTTTTGTACGAAGTAGACGCAATGTAGTAACGCTCACAAAACAAAGCGTATGCTTACGAAGCGAGTTTTATTGCGAAGTAAAACATAGAAGTATTGCTCCATAAAACTTTTAGGAGGTTTCATTATGAGTTCATCTAAACAAAATAGTATCGTGGCTGATATGTCACTCGCACCCGAAGGGCATTTGAAAATCGACTGGGTTCGTCAACATATGCCGGTATTGAACCGTATTCGTGAGCAGTTCGAAGCTGAACAACCCTTCAAAGGTCTGAAAGTCTCCATCACGCTTCATTTGGAAGCTAAAACTGCTTATCTGGCGAAGGTCGTCAAAGCAGGCGGCGCTGAAGTAACCATTACTGGATCTAATCCACTTTCTACACAGGATGATGTATGTGCCGCGCTTGTGGAGGATGGAATCACAGTATTTGCTAAGTACAATCCATCTCCAGAAGAGTTCAAAGCCCTTAACATCAAGGCGCTGGAAAGCAAACCGGATTTGATCATTGATGATGGTGGGGATTTTGCTACATTGCTGCATTCGGAGCGTCCTGATCTGATGGAGAATATTCGCGGGGGTGCTGAAGAAACAACAACCGGCATCATTCGTCTAAAAGCTCTTCAAAAGCAGGGTGTGTTGAAGTTTCCAATGGTCGCAGTAAATGATGCTTACTGCAAATATTTGTTTGATAACCGCTATGGCACAGGACAATCCGCTTGGGATGGAATCATTCGTACAACCAATCTTATCGTAGCTGGTAAAACGGTAGTGGTTGTAGGTTACGGCTGGTGTGGTAAAGGTGTCGCTATGCGCGCTAAAGGATTGGGAGCAAAAGTGGTTGTCACAGAAGTAGACGCAATCAAAGCTGTTGAAGCACATATGGACGGTTTCGAAGTTATGCCTATGCTGGAAGCAGCTAAGGTTGGTGATTTCTTCGTTACAGTAACCGGTAACCGTTACGTTATTCGCGGTGAACACTATGATGTAATGAAGGATGGCGCAATCATGTGCAACGCAGGTCATTTCGACGTTGAAGTGAATAAGCCTGAATTGTCTGAAAGATCCGTATCCCAGCGTACCGTTCGTAAGAATATCGAAGAGTACCAGCTTCGCGACGGCCGTAAACTATATCTGCTTGCAGAAGGCAGACTCGTTAATCTGGGGGCTGCTGATGGTCACCCTGCTGAAATTATGGATACAACCTTTGCGCTCCAGGCGCTGTCACTGAAATATGTAAACGATAATTATAAGAGCATTGGCGTAAAAGTTGAGAATGTTCCTTATGAGTTGGATGAGCAAGTAGCTCGCTATAAACTAGAGAGCCTGGGCATTAACATCGATAGTCTGACTCCGGCACAAGTCGATTATTTGGACAGCTGGAATTTGAACGATTAATTACGGGAAACATCAACAATAAAGTGTATTAACCAAGTGTACCTTGAACTGAAGCAACTTTTTTAACGTATCAGACAGTATATGTTTGTGAGGATATTTTAAAAAGCCATGCAGCGGACAAGATTCCGATTGTATGGCTTTTTTCTGTGGAGAAATCTTTTTCGGGTAGTGGCTTATCTAATCTAGAAAAAATTTCCTTACACCAGAAAAAGGTTTTTGATTTTTAATGGCGAATCTATTATGCTTAAGTGGTGAAAAGTGGGGTAAAGTGGGGATTCGGGGATTAGGGGTGGGAAAAAGGATGTTCATGGGAGAGTATCAACACAGCATTGACGACAAAGGCCGAATCATTATTCCGGCTAAACTCCGTGAATTGCTTGGCACCTCCTTTGTGACGACCCGCGGCCTTGACTCCTGTCTATTTGTTTATCCCATGGAAGAATGGGCAATCATGGAACAAAAGCTAAAAAGCCTTTCACTGATGAAATCAGATGCCCGCGCATTCAGTCGCTTTTTTTTCTCAGGCGCAACAGAATGTGTATGGGATAAGCAGGGAAGGGTAAATCTGCCGGCTAATTTAAGGCAGTATGCCAAACTGGACAAAGACTGTGTTATTCTGGGCGTTTCGAACCGGGTGGAAATCTGGAACAAAGAGCTTTGGGAGCAGTACTTCGAACAGTCCGAGGAATCGTTCAACGAAATTGCCGAAAAATTGGTGGATTTCAATTTTGATCTATAAAACACAATATCGAATACTGTCCTGGAGGGATGCAGCTTGTTTCACCACATCACGGTGCTTAAAGAAGAAGCGACAGAAGGGCTGCACATCAAAAAAGACGGAATCTATGTAGATTGCACTCTCGGTGGAGCAGGCCACAGCGCACTAATTGCTTCCAAACTTAGCGGCGAAGGCCGATTAATCTGTTTGGATCAAGATGATTGGGCTCTGGAGAACGCAAAAGAGAGACTAGCTGAATACGGAGACAAGGTTGTACTTATTAAAACCAATTTCCGTGATCTGGAGAGTGTACTGAAGGATGTGCCCTTTGTACCACAAAAAGATGGCATTCCCCAAGTGGATGGAATCCTCTTTGATCTTGGCGTATCCTCTCCCCAGTTTGATGAGGGGGAGCGCGGATTTAGTTACAACCATGACGCTCCGCTGGACATGCGGATGGATCAGACAGCGCTGTTAACGGCTGCTGATATTGTGAATACGTGGTCCGAGCAGGAGATTGCCCGTGTGCTTTTCCAATATGGAGAAGAGAAGTTCTCGCGGAGAATCGCTAAGAAAATTGTAGACAGAAGAGAAGAAAGTCCTGTGGAGACCACAGGAGAATTAGCAGAGCTTATCAAGGAAGGGATTCCGGCGGCTGCACGAAGAACGGGAGGACATCCCGCTAAACGTAGCTTTCAAGGTTTACGGATTGCTGTTAACGACGAGTTGGGTGCTTTTGAAGAAGGATTACATAGCGCAGTACGTTGCCTTGCACCAGAAGGTAGAGTCTCCGTTATCACTTTTCATTCACTTGAGGACCGAATTTGCAAGCAAATATTCAGCAGCTATTTAAGCAGATGTACATGCCCGCCTGACTTTCCGTTTTGTGTATGCGGCGCGAAAGGCACGCTTAAGTTAATCAACCGCAAACCGCTCGTGCCTTCTGAAGCTGAGCTTGAGCTTAATACTCGAGCCCGCTCAGCTAAGCTGCGCATTGCAGAAAAATTGTAATTGACGATAAAGGAGAGTCAGAGATGGCCTATACCCGCGGCAATTTAGCAGTTCAGCCCAAAAGAAAAGAAGAGGTAAACCCCCTTTACCGCGAGAAGACAAAAGTAGTTACCAAACGAAGAGTACTTCCGCTGCAAGAGAAACTTTTGTATATGCTGACGCTAGGAGTATGCGTTTTGGTGGCTATCACCCTGATTTCACGTTACGTTCACATTTATGATTTGAACTTGCAGGCTCAGAAATTAGACAGGGACATAGCGACGGCTAAAAAGCAGATTTCTACGTATGAGATGGAAAAGCAGAATTTGGAGCAGAAGGTTGCCCAAAAAGCAAGGGATCTAGGCTACGTATCACCGAATGAAGATACTACTATCTTTATTCCGGCGAATTCGTTATCGACTGAAGGCGACAATTAGTGAGCGATTGGCAAGATCGCAATAAAAAAAGTTGTGAGGTTCGCTTATGGTAAAGAGAATAAAACTTCGCACGCTGTTTATAGGAGGGTGTATTACCCTCTTTTTTCTTGTTTTGATAGCTAGAGTGTTCTGGATTCAAATTATGCAGGGTTCGGAATGGCAAGAAAAAGCCGCTAAACTTTGGGCGCATACCTCGACTATCAAAGCAGAGCGAGGAACGATTTCTGACCGTAACGGGAGTGTGCTCGCTAGCGATGTCCCGGCTTATACTGTAGTTGTAAATCCGGCAGTCATTGCTGAAAAGGGAATTGGTGATGAGGTCGTCAA